>Ga0181520_10005849_pt1 | contig 19244 bp, 15 predicted proteins | sample PEATcosm2014_Bin_29_FD_132451 | JGI IMG/M metagenome (GOLD analysis project Ga0181520, IMG submission 132451) | Peatland microbial communities from MTU Mesocosm Facility, Houghton, MI, USA - PEATcosm2014_Bin02_30_metaG | ecosystem: Environmental > Terrestrial > Soil > Wetlands > Peat | place...
AAAGAATGTCGGTGCCCACCACCTCTGCCGGAGCAAGCGGTGTCAGGCTTAGCAGCGCGGCACTACCCAGTGCGCCGGCGCCGGCGGAGGAAAACCCAACCTCGGCACCCACCGGTAACATCAGCCAAGGAAGCCATTTGCTGCGATCCAGCGTGTTCTCCTTACGCTGTAAGGCCTGAAACATGAAGATAATATGCCAACCTGCGATCGTGACCAGAATCAGCCCCAGCAGGATATTAAGCAGATTCTGCGAACCTTTCGTGACCAGGTGGTTTAAAAGAAGCGAGCCGATCAGAACGCCCGGCCCTCCGCCCAACAGCATATAGCGCAGCGTGCGCCAGGCCACATTGCGGCGCATGATCTGTGCTGGAGCCAGAAGAAGCTTCACCGCGGCGGAAAATGTCAGACCGATGCCCACGGCGGTGGGGGCCGGTACACCCAGGAACAGAACCAACAGCGGAACAGTGATGGTGCCCGCACCAACTCCAGTTAAAGAGATGAACAGCGCGATGAAAAATCCAATCAGGTATTCCATTCAGTTCCTCGCATTCGTGCTGCGAAGTGCTTGCAGAATCAATTGCTGAAGTTTCGCTATCTTGGTGGTCCGCTCTCAATCCTTGGCGGAATTGTAACAGCCTCCGAACCACACTGCATCCAGGATCTCCGCACAGCGCAACAGGCACCATGCCATATCGGCCGTCGGTGCAGAACATTCGGCGGCTGTCATGCCTGCTTGCCGGTTCTCTCGAGCGACCGGGTCTGTGAAGAGCAACTCCTGGTTGGCCATTTTTGCGACACGAAAGCGTATTCTCTCTGCGATTCGTTGCCACCTGATGAGTGTCTAAGCGCTTGGAGGATTGATTCTGTGAGGGCACGAAGAGCTTCCAGTTCAAGAGCTCGTCGATGAGGCTGAACGTTCGGCGCTGGCGATTGCACTGTCGTACAGGCCTTGAACTGGAGGCAATCGCCCACTGAGTTCGTCCGGTCCTCACGGGTTGGGGACGCCACTATGGCCAGCTCCCGCTATGCGACGGACCGCTCCCAGACGCCTTTGCTCGCCGATTACGGCCGCAAGGCGAACCAGCCACCTCAGAGTTTGAAGCGATGAAGGCAGTATGGTTTAACATTGGGGGAGACTTTGATTCATTCAACGCCCCGTAAATGGAGCGAAAGAAACATTGCGCCGGGCATAGCTTCTTGCCCAGTGGCAACTTTCTTACGGCAGTTGACCAATACAGGCCAGCAGTTTGGACTTACTCCTGCAAACGGCGCCAGGAATCCAAACATATGGCTAGACAGATTACTGACGACGATTTGCCGCCGACAAAGTCGATCGACTCGATGATGCAGCGGCAGCGACAAGGATCAGGCCGCAAAGAGCGGCTCATACAGAATATCCAAAGCATTACTGATCGGCTTGTTTAAAGGAGATATTTGTGACGAGGAACGCTTTGCGAATTCTGCTTGCTCTGGCGGGCCTGCAGCTCATCTGCGGTTGCGAAGCGCTATTGAAACAAGTCGTCTTCCCTTCGGTGCAGGTTCCGGTGGACATGATATATGACGATGATTGCGACAACGATATCGACTGCGCAGTTACACAGCCTATAATTCACCACTGGATTGACATTGGAAACGTCAAGATCTGGGGCATGGTCTCAAGCGCACCCTCCAAGCTCGGCGCCCCGACAATGAAAGTCTTCCAAATGTACTATGGGCACGAAGGTCTGTTTTCCATTGGTGCCTGGACGGAGGGTTGTGCAAATCGCGAATCTTCCGCATGGAACTCCGCAGTGGTGAACAAGTTTGACGCAGGGGACACCTGCGCAAGTTATCCGGACTGCGGAATGACCTTAAGGCAATCCATTGCGAACTATATAGCGGCTGGCGGCAAAACAAATGGCCTGACGTATGTCATTACGGGCCAACTGTCGTGCGAGGAGGAGTTTCGCGCCACACCAGCCGACGCGATTAGCCCACTCACAGGCATGCAGATGGAGCAGCAGTTTCTTAAAGAGTTCGTCTTAATGAATGGATACAGCCCTTCCGGATCGGAGTATAACTGCAACACAAACGCGGCTGTATGCAGCGCGTTCTTTGTAAATGTGACCGGCAACAATGGCTATCCGCCGGTGTATGTGGTTCCTTATAATACAGGCGCAGCAAACGTTGTGACTGAGGTCCCAATAGCGTCGCTTCCCCCCACGAACCCTTCTGCTTATGCATTCAGTTTTGCCAATAGAACCGAGTCTTTAGACGAGGACCCCCTTGCTGTGGAGTTTGCCGTGTATGGAGGAACGGGGTGGACAATCAGCGCACAATGCGCGAATACAGTGGATGCCAGTACCGGCGAAAACAGTTGGAATTGCAACCAGGAAGCCGGCCAGTACTATCTGACTACAGACATCAGCCCGATCGATTTTGAGAATGTGCTCGCCAGCCCATGGGTTCCAGCCGCGACAACAGTCTCTCATTGAGATTCTGCTCACTGAGAAACCTCTGGTGGTGCACTGTCAAGGACTGAGTTCTTCTGCGGGGTTTGGTCCCACCCAGGGACTGGCTCGTATTACCCGGTTACAATCGAAGCGACGGCAGAAGCGACTAAGTCGGTCGAGCCTCCGATGCAAACACCGGTTCAAGCAGAGCTGCGGGCAAGCGGACTGTATTGGGTGCGAACACCGAGCTGTCCTCGAAACACATAGCGCAGAAGGGATGGAGTTGGCCTCGCCGGCGGTGGCCTCTTCATTGCGCTATATCTAAGACTTCGCTACTCCGGCTTGCGCCGTCGCATCGCGTAAGGCGATTATCTCCTCAAATTTGAAGCCCGTGCCCACGTGCAGTAACCGAATCGGCATTGGTGCCAGACCGAAGGCCTTCTGCGCCAGTCGTAGCATCACCGGTCTCTCGGATTCCGCAGCTACCTCCCTAAGAACATGGATGCTCTCGGACTTCAACTGTCGAAGTTCGCCTAACCCCATTTCACGTTAAAAGCTCTTCAACCACCATTCCCGCATTTATGCGAAGCCTCTCGACACTAAACCCTCGCGTCACTTGCCTGGAATTCGGCGGTTACGCAGCCTGTAACCTTCTTTAGCGACGGAGAGGAGACTTTGCGCCAAACGCAGATAGCTGTACACATGCGCACCCCCGCGAGCTCCGGAATTGTTCCCATCTCTTCGCACTAAACGAATACAATTGCAGGAGGCGTGGGAGATGAGCCATCCTGGCTTGCTCTGCGGCCAATATGATATCCTTTGATAGGAGTGTTTGGAAAGCACTATGACAAAGACTGCATTGATCACTGGCATTACGGGGCAGGATGGATCCTATCTCGCCGAGTTGCTACTCTCCAAGGGGTACAAAGTTTACGGTCTGGTACGACGCAGCAGCAGCGTCAATGTCGAGCGGATTTCCCACATTGCGAACGATATCACTTTGATCCCGGGGGATTTGCTGGATCAGACATCCATTGCCAATGCAATACGGCAAAGCCAGCCTGACGAGATCTACAATCTCGCTGCACAATCTTTCGTTGCGACATCGTGGAGTCAGCCGGAGTTAACTGGTCAGTTCACAGCACTGGGCGTAACGCGCGTCCTCGAAGCCATCAGGACGGAAAACCCGAAGATTCGTTTCTATCAGGCATCGTCCAGCGAGATGTTCGGATCGACCCCCCCGCCACAGACCGAGAAAAGCCTCTTCCATCCGAGAAGCCCCTATGGCGTCTCTAAGCTCTACGGGCATTTTGCGACGATCAACTATCGCGAGAGCTATGGGATGTTTGCCTGCTCTGGGATCTTGTTCAACCACGAATCGCCGCGCCGTGGGCTGGAGTTTGTGACTCGCAAGGTCTCCAACTGCGTAGCCCAAATCAAGCTGGGCCTGCTGGACAAGATGACGATCGGAAACCTGGACGCCAGGCGGGATTGGGGATTTGCCGGCGATTACGTCCGCGCCATGTGGATGATGCTGCAGGCCGATAAACCGGAAGACTACGTGATTGCGACCGGAATCAGTAAATCGGTGCGTGAGTTGGTCGATACTGCATTTAAGATTGTGGACCTGGACTACCACGATTACGTGACGGTTGATCCTGCCCTGCTCCGTCCAGCCGAAGTGGATTTTTTATGTGGCGATGCGAGTTATGCACGGGAGAAACTTGGCTGGGCGCCTGATGTCACCTTTGAGCAATTGGTGCAATCGATGGTGAAGGAGGATCTGCAGCGCAACCGGCGGATCATTGCTGCATCCGGAGCGGACCTACGTTAAATGGAGCGTCGCCAATGAGAGCATTTGTAACCGGTTTAACTGGTTTTGTCGGTCCTCACCTCGCGAAAATGCTTGCCGGCAAGGGGTGCACTGTTGTGGGTCTGGGGCTTAGCACTAAGAAGCAAGTAACGGAACAGGGGCTTCCGGACAATATCTCAGTCGTCGACACCGACATTCGCGATTACCAGGGGTTGAAGAGAATCCTGGAGGAAGCGCGGCCGGATCAGGTTTATCATCTGGCCGCCATCTCCGATGTGGTGACCAGCTTCAAGGATCCGAGACTGACCTACGATGTCAACTTTGGCGGCACTTTGAATCTCTTCGAGGCGCTACGGGAGTTGGAACTTCGCCCAAGAATCGTCCACGTAAGCACAGCCCATGTCTACCGCTCGATACAGACGGAGACAGGGCTGGATGAAAGTGCCCCAATACACTTGCTCACACCGTACGCTGCAAGTAAGTTCATGTGCGAAGCCTTGGCAACACAGTATGTTGAATCATTCGGCTTCCAGACCATGAACGTTCGTCCTTTCAATCATGTCGGCCCAGGGCAGGCGACGGGCTTTGTATGTTCTGATTTTGCACGACAGATTGCGGCGATTAAGCTGGGACAGGCTGAACCTGTGTTGAATGTCGGTAACCTGGCTCCGGTGCGTGATTTCACAGACGTGCGCGATGTCGTCGAAGCCTATTGGACCATTGCTACCCAAGGCGCTGTCGGCGAGACTTACAATGTCAGTTCTGGAACCCCTCTGAGCATGCAACAGATGGTCTCCATGCTCTGCGATCTCGGTGGCATTCAGGTCAAGATAAAGGTAGATCCTGAAAAGTTCCGCCCAGTAGAAACCCTGCGGCTTTTTGGCGACTCATCCAAGATTCGCGCCCTCGGATGGAAACCTTGCATTGAGTTCGAGCAAACGTTGAAGGACATACTCGATTACTGGTTAGCTGTCTTGGCGTGAGCCTTTCACGGCAGCGAGTGCCAACACCGATTTGCAAGGCTTTCGGGCGCAATACGAATTCGCCGTTTCCACTCAACTGCAACCAACGTGTTCTTTGAATCGTGAACATCGTACTGTCGGAGTGCGAGGTATGCTACGCAAAGGAGCATCAAAGAACACAGTTGCGCCGTGACCGCGCGGAGGGTTAACGTGATCTGGTCCTATTGCACAACAGTGCCGGAAACACACTGTACAGCGCAACTCCCTCTCCAGACATTACACCAGCCCAAAGCTTTGCAGACTCTCCCGGAAATCGGATGCGTTTTCTCAATCTAACTCCTAACGAGCAATTCATCTTTCAGCATCTGCTGGAAACAGTGCAAGCTGGTTCATAGGTTTTTCCCCATGCGATCTTTTCATTTCACCATAGCGAAAAATGCAATCGCGAACGTAATGCGCGGCGGAGCGTCCGCAGTCGTGGCAGTTGCTCTGCCGCACTTCTTGACCCGCTCACTTGGCCCCGACCGCTTTGCGGGTTGGGCGCTCATGCTCCAATTAGTCGCTTATGCCAACTATCTGGACTTCGGCTTGCAGACGGCCGTCGCACGTTACCTTGCCGGTGCATTGGAAAAGGGCGACAGCAAACGTTGCAAACAACTACTGAGCAATGCAATCGCAATTCTCAGTGTGGCTGGGGTTATCGCGGTCTGCGGACTTGGGGTCGTTGCATGGCAGTTGCCGAATCTCTTCCGCTCTCTTCCCCCCGGATTGGCGGGGGAGATTGGTCATGGAGTAATCATCCTGGGGCTGTTTACCGCGATTGGACTGCCCCTCTCCGCGTACACTGGCGTGCTGATTGGAATGCAGCGCAACGAATTCCCTGCTATTGCAATTGCCACAAGTCGACTACTCGGTGCAATAGCCGTCCTTTTGGTGGTGAATCACACACGCTCTCTGGTGTGGCTGGCGCTCTGCATTGGAACGTTCAATTTAATTGGGGGACTGACGCAGTTCGTGACAGCGAAGAAGCTTTTGCCCGGGCTCCAGTTCGGCTTTGCATCCTTGAACCGGGCTATGACGGGAGAATTAATCCACTACTGCTCCACGCTCAGCATCTGGTCCCTAGGAATGCTCTTGGTCAGCGGACTGGATGTAACTATCGTCGGCCTGTTTAACTTTCAAGCTGTCGGCGCCTACTCGATTGCCGCAACGCTCATCATGTTCTTCACCGGCTTGATCGGTGCCGCGTTTTCAGCGATGTTGGCTCCTGTTGCGGTGATGCAAGCTCGCCAGGAGTATGCCCGCATCAGCCGTTTGATTCTCGTCACAACACGCCTCAACTCTTACTTCAGTATTGGCATGATCGTTCTGGTTTTTCTCTTCGGCGAGATGCTCGTGCGAGCCTGGGTCGGGCCCGCCTATCTAACTGTAACACTGCCAATACTCAAGATTCTGCTCGTAGCACAAGCTGTGCGGCTAACAGGAAACGCCTTTGGAATGGTGCTCGTCGGAATGGGATTGCAGCGCTACGGGCTTGTCCCGGTGCTGGTCGAGGGCGTATCTAACCTCTTGCTGAGCGTCTTAGGGATGATCCTGATAGGCCCCGCGGGCGTGGCTTGGGCAACACTTGTTGCTGCGTTGATAGCGCTTACCATCAGCATTCTTTTTGTCATGCCGCGAATACAGGAGATCAGCGTCTCCGGCTACAACTTTATCCGGCAGGGAGTACTTATTCCTATACTGCCCTTTCTACCCTTGTGTCTCTGGCTGCTCTACCGCAGATGGTATGAACCGGCCCCTCAGTCAATTGGCCTTGGCTCAGCCCTGTCTCTGGCCGCCGTCACCTTGTTGACGATTGTATTTTTGAGCCATGGCGTGGCAGGTGCACGACGGATGAAAGCTTAACCGGATTAACCCAATCCTTTCGCGACCGAATCCGCGGGGATCCTTGCACTTGCTGGAGGGCCTCTAACTCACTCGCACCCACTGATTCTCTTCATGTGAATACCGCTTGATGACCACGGCTGGCACCACTGCAACCATCGAGTAAGCCGGGAAGGATTTCGTCACAACAGCATTGACTCCGACAATGCAGTGATCCCCGAGAGTTACACCTGGCATGATCGCCGACCGGAATCCGAGGAAGCAGTTTCTTCCGATCACAATGTTTCCAGGACCAACGAGTTCCTGCTGCATGATTAGGCCACGTGCAGGATCGAATCCATGGTTGCTGTCGTGAAGGAATACGTGCTCACTCAAAACTGATCCATCACCGATCGTTATACTTCCTATACACACCATGTAAAGATTTGGCCCGATGTACACGTCGTTGCCGATTTCCACCTTTGGCGAATAATGTACACTTGCATACTCAGGAATCAATTCGATGTGGGCGCTTCGGCCGATCATCGTGCGGTCGCCAACACTGAGAAACCTTGGGTTTGAAAGAACCGCTGGCCTATAAAGCGTCGCCCCACTGCCGAAGCGGTTGAGGATGCGGCGATAATATTGAGCACCCTTCACGCGATAATAGAGCATCTCTAGAGTATTCAGCTTTTCACTCAATGGGATCTTCAGAAACCTGCGAATCTTGCTGAAGATTGTGTGCCTGCCATTGGCCATGGGAACCTCGCTCCTCTATATGATCTGGCACTCCGCACGGTATTGAATCGATGCCATACCTCCACCCTGGTTTACGGCACAAATCGAACTGATTCCACATTGCCCATCACTTCGCCATTCCCGCAGAAAGCGGGTCCGAGCTGATTAACGTCAGCATGAGAGGCTAGAAATTCCCTACCAATCCAATTCCATCCAAGTGGCTTTTCTGCTCCACCATATTCAACGAATATATGGTCGCCGGTCTGCGCTGTGAGCGATTCATACGGTATGGTCGTGAAGTGCGTAATGCTGCGCAAATGGTCCGCTGTCAGCGCAATGACTGATTCGTGGTTCCATTTTTTCTCCTGATCACCCGAGTAGACCAACACTATGCGGGAACGCACCTCGGCGTCTGGCTCATAGAATTTAGCTACTCCAAAATTCTCCATATCCTGAATGTAAAGCAACTTGCTGGGACTGGCCATAAGCGCAGCCTTGACCTGGGGCGGCAATGCCATGGATGATCTGATTCTCAGAGCTGCCATCCGCTCCATATAACTATGAGCGATTCCCGTGGAGCCGATCGCAACGAACAGCGTAACGATGATCAGCTTCTCGGCACGCTCGCTTCGCCAAAGCGGGAATAGTCCGAGAGCTGTTAGTGCCGCGACTCCAACCACTAAGCCAACAACAAAGCGCGCTTCAAGAGTTGAAGAAGCGAAGAAAGCCAGCAAATAGCCAAAGAACGGTAGTCCGGCGAGAGTCAAGACGAAGACTCCCTGCGGTTCTATCGATGGCAGAGTCTTTCTGCGCATTTGAAGGAAGAAGGCCCAGACAGACAACCCAACGAGAATAACGACCAGAGCAAATAATCCTCTGTCGATTATCTTCGCGCCCTTTATAGAATTGTGGTTTGCAAGTGTCCAGAGATAGTCCCAACCGATGTCCTTGATCTGCAACCTGTCCCATAAACCGTAGTGACCGCGAAATTCCTTCGCGGCCTTCATGAAGGGCAGCGCAGCGGCGATTCCTGCCGCACCCGCCCCAATTGAAGCAACCAATGGAATGTCGAGGCGTCGTCGCTGGATGGTCCGGACAAGTTCCGCCACGCAAATGGGAGCGAGCAGCAGGATGCCGAAGTAGTGCGTATTGATGCATAGGGCTATGGCCAGAGTCAAAGTTACAAGTGCGAATGAGCGTCCTGTTTCACGGAGTGTAGCTGACTGCCAACTAACCATCGCGAGACCAAAGAACCCCAGCATCAAGCCGTACGGACGGCCTTCCATTGAGTAGCCCATCACGCAGGTGAGAGCAGGAAAGCCAAGAGCAAAGATTGCTGCCCGTTCTGTGGCGATTCGGCGAACGAAGATAAACAGGCAAATCTGCATCAGTAGAACGCCAATAAGAGAGGGCAGCCTAATGGCAAATGTATTTGCGCCTAAGACCCCGATAGCCACATGCGCGATGGCATGATAGGCAAAAGGATCGAGGGCGATGGGACAGGTAAGCTGTATGTTTACGAGTTGCCCAACGCTTGAAACGCTGTCGGTCCACATCTCGTAGAGCTCATCGCCCCGTAACAACTTATAATGGGACCATAGGATCGAAACGGATGCGGTAAGCAGAAGTAGTGCAATCGCCGAAAGCGGAATTCCTGCGATTGCCAAGCGGCGATCCCTCGGGCCGGATGTAAGTTCGTTTGAGCTATTTGATGGAAGCATATAGGTCTGATGAAGTTTCCCTTCCTGAGAGATGTGCAACACGCATGAGAATCGAAGTCGTCCCAGAAGGTGCAACTACTCGAATTGAGGATGGAACCTGCAATTGCGGGAGGGTCGGCATGAAGAACTTCTCCAAACGCGGAAGTCGGATGAATAGGAGTAAGCACATCACCAGGGCCGTGGCCGTGAAAGATGCCATCAGGAGCGGCTCGCGATAAAGCTTCTCTGGATTCTGCACCGCGCTTCCGGATTTGAACGCAATCTTCAGATAAAGCGCCATCGTCAACGCAACCAACGGAAATCCGAGGACGAGTTCAATGCGGTAGCGAATAATAAATGCACCAAGGAATAACATCGCTGTGGAAGCGTAGAAAAGCACTGATACCAAGAGGGATTGCGGAGTGTAGAACTTGAAGGAGGCGCGATAGGCACCAGCTATACTGCGATCCTTTATCTCTGAAAGTTCACTGAAACGTTTGAGAGCCATGAAATAGCAACCTATCATCCAATAAGCGATCAACAGTGATACCGGTGGAACCATCACGCTGGTTACCGCGTACCAACCGAGCAACATACGCAGTGGGTTGTTGACCGATTCTGTGATTACGTCCAGGTAGGGCACATCTTTGGTGCGTATGGGAGGAAAATTGTAAAAACAGCCCATGACCCAGAGTGCAAGCGCGGTCAACGCAAACAGGCGCGAGATCTGAAGGGCAATCAAGATACCTGCAAACATCATCAAAAGCCATTGTGCGTAGGCAGCGCCTGTATGCACTATGCCACGCGCAGCAGGCCGATTGCATTTGACCGGGTGTAGGCGGTCAAATGGAGCGTCAAGCACTTCGTTTATCACGTAGTTGCTGCAGGCGACTAATGTGATTGCGACGAAAGCAATCAATAAAGTACGGATCAATTCAGTATTAAGCAGACTAGGTTCCACACTCAACGGAACGATGATGCCGGGTAGGACAAAGAGGTTCTTGATGGAATGGTCAAGCCTGGCTATAGCAATGTGTGCTCGCAGGCGTTCCAGAAACGAGATCTTTGTTTTCATAGAACTCTCCCAACTCATTGAATTTACCATGTTTGCCTCAATCGAGGAATAAGCCGCGCTGCTTCATTTCTGCTAAAGATTGCTCAAAGCGATTTTCCGGAAGTTCCTTCTCTATTGCCCACTTCAGAAACCCGCGCAGGCCATCCTGAAAACTCCATTTCGGCTCAAATCCCAGGAGTGCGCGGACTTTCGTCAAATCGGCCACTCCATGGCGGATGTCACCTTCGCGAAATGCGCCCGTCAACCTGATCTCAGATCGATTGCCAAAGAAAGAGTTAATCTCATTGGCGACCACTTGAACGGTAACCCGTTCGTTCGAACCGACGTTAACGGCTTCACACCCGTTTGCATTCGGAGACAAGCACGCGGCGGTCGCGCGCACAACGTCTTCCACATATACGAAATCTCGGCTCTCTTGGCCGTCTTCGAAGATCTGTATCAACTGTCCCGCTCTCGCGAGGTTGGAAAAGATTGCAAGAATTCCAGTATATGGATTGTGCAGAGACTGACCGGGCCCATATACATTCTGGTAACGAAGCGCAAAGGATGAAATGCCAAGCACTTTACCAAACAAAAGAACAGTCTGCTCCTGTACCTGCTTGGTTAGCCCGTAGAACGATGTTGGCTGCAAAGGGGCAGCCTCGGGAGTAGGAGTAACTTCGCAACTGCCACCGCACGCAGGACACGCCAAGTCGAATAACCCCGCCCTCTTCTCAAGCGAGGTTCGAGGGAACGGATAGACGATTCCATGTTCCTCGCATCGATAAGCGCCTTCACCATAAATTGCTCTCGACGATGCGACAACAATCCGTTCAACCTTTCGCGCCTGCGCTTTGGTCAATAGCTCGTAGATCAGCGCCGTTCCAGCTAGGTTTGTCCGCTCGTATCGCGAGACCTCATACATCGATTGCCCTGTACCGGTCTCCGCCGCCAAATGGACAACACACTCCGCCCCATTCAATGCAGGCACTAATGCTGTAGGGTCGGCAACGTCTCCGACGACTAGCCTTACATGCCGTTGAAGGTCCGGAGCCAGTTCCGTCTTTCCGGCATGAATCTGCGGAGAGAAATTATCCAATACCGTTACTTCATACCCGAGTTGCAGCAAATGGCGCGTTAGATGAGTTCCAATGAATCCTGCTCCGCCTGTTATGAGAACATTCATGAGATTAGCCTTGCACCTGTCTTGTCGGGGTTGACCCGGATTGTGAGAAAAGACTACGATACTTTCTTCTTGATGAGCGACCCGATGTCACCCACACTCTCCATTGACTGTAGTTCCCTTGATGTGAATCTGCCGCCAAACGATGCTTGAATCAGGTTAGCCAAATTGATGTGATTATCCAGTCTGGATTGATGCCTATGCTCTAAGAAGTCGACGGCTCGAAGCCCCTGAATTCGCATTCTTGAACAAGGGTGACGATGACTCGATGAAATACAAGTTGATCAACTATCCTGAAGAGGCGTCGGATTAGGTCTGACGGGGTGATTGCGGTAGATCGTCAGATTTACGCTCAGGCCCTTCAGTGCTGCCGGAAGGATGCCCAGCGACTTCCGCGGGTTCTTCCAGATCAGGCGGACGACGTATAGAAAGATGTAGAGTTTTGGATACTTGCTGAATTCCCGTATCAGCACGAGCTTATTGACTATCTCCTTCTCAAGCCGCATCGGATTGTGATGAGTCAGGTCTCGGCTGGATCGTTTGCAATCATGAACCAGCGTTAGCTGCGGGCAGTAGAGAATCCTGCCGCTGTTCCGTGAAATGGTGAGAGTGTAATATACATCGTCGCTATATATAAAGAACTGGGGGGACACAACCCCCACGCGCTCGATGGCCTCGCGCGTCAAAAGCAATCCGACAAAGCTAGACCAATCAACGAGTGTATCCTGGGAAGATTCATCTATATGCCAGTCCTTGGTGAACTGGGAGAACGGATGATAAGCAAGGACGTTTTTTCCTGGCCGATTCATTTCGCAGAGAGATCCGGTTGGGTACACCACCCTGCAGGCGTAAGCCAAGCACTCCAGGGCGCGATGTTCCGCCAGCAATTCCATCATGCGCTCGCGACTGAACTTCGGATATGCATCGTCGTCCATCAAAAGCACGAGGTCCATTGATGTCTCTTCGAAGAAGTAACGCATCACGCGATTGAATCCACCGCTTCCGCCCTCATTCCGTTCAGACAAGATGGTGGTTATATCCGTTTGCCCTTGCAAGAACTCGCGCGTTCCGTCTGTTGACCCATTATCCACGACAACCAACTGATCGAATCCCATGGCGCGGCATTCGCCCAATGTACAAATCAGCTTGTCAATTCGATTGAAAGTGACAATCCCTACCAGAATGTTAGTTATATTTGCCATGTGTCGATCCGCTCTGTGTCCTTTCCTGCTCTTCAGCGCTTCCAGTGGCGCACAAGTCTCACTCACCGTTGATTGCTGATTTGGAGACCATGAGTGCTCTTGCGACCACTTGATCCATGTTGTAGTACCGATACTCTGCCAGGCGGCCCACGAAGATCACATTCCTTTCCGCTGCGGCTACTTTGACATATCTCTGGTAGATTTCGTTACTTTCCGGCCGAGGGATTGGATAGTACGGTTCGCCTTCCGCCGCCGGGTATTCGCGGACAATTGAAGTGCCGGAATGCGTTTGACCGGTCAAATGCTTAAACTCTGTAATTCTCGTGAACGGTTCTACCCCTGGATAATTGATCGTGCCGACAGGCTGGAACTTCTCCGTTTCGGGCAGATGCTGGTGGTCAAAGTGAAGCGAACGATACGGCAAGGCGCCAAAGAGATAATCGTAGTACTCGTCAATTGGACCTGTATAGAACAGCCTTTTCCACTGTACGCGATTGCGTAGATCTCGAAAGTTGACGCCCAGTTCGACCTTAATGCGCGGATGATCCAGCATTCGAGCGAACATCTTGGTGTAGCCGTCGGCGGGCATCTGCTGAAATGAGTCAGTGAAGTAGCGGTCATCGCAGCTTGTTCGAACCGGAATTCTCGCCGCAACAGTCGAACTCAACTCGGAGAGGTCGAGACCCCATTGCTTGCGCGTGTAACCCCGGAAGAACTTGTCACACAGATCGCGCCCCACCGATGAGAGAACAGCATCTTCACTCGTGCGGATAGGGTTGCGCGACTCCCGCACGCGGTCAAGGAATGCGGCTACGCCGACGTCATCTAGCGATAGGCCGTACATTCGGTTAATCGTCGTCTGGTTGATGGGAATCGGGTAGAGCTCACCATCGAGGGAGGCCAACACCCTATGTTCATATGGCCGCCAAGTGGTAAACCGGGAGAGGTAGTCAGATACAACAGGAGCGTTGGTGTGAAAGATGTGGGGCCCAGAACGATGAATCAGTACTCCATGTGCATCCAACTCGTCGTAAGCATTTCCGCCTATGTGGTCCGATTTATCGATTAGAAGAACGTCGTGGCCGGCGTCCGCGCAGCGTTCTGCCAATACACAGCCAGCGAATCCGGCCCCTACGATGAGAGTGTCAATTTTCACTGAGTTTCCTATTCAATCAGTCTTTTGGGTCTTCTCTGCGCTGGACATCGGCGAAATAACTGCACGAGCAGTCGTCTCGCCGGCCAAGGGAAGAGCATTTCACGAGCAATCTTCTGTCTCGATTACGGAACTTCGACTTGTGCCAATATCTGCTCAATCTTCGATAACTGTGATTTGTAATAGAAATTGGTCTCGAACGTCCTACGGCTGTTCTCGGAGTAGCTGGATGCGGCGGCGGCTATCTCCCGAAATGCCGCAGCGACTTCTTCGAAATTGCTCCCGTCGGCGAACTTCCCGTTGTAGCCATCCCTCACGAAATCCAGGAATGCTCCGGTACGGCTCGCAAGAACGGGGGCACCACACATGAAGGCGCTTGCCATTACGGCACTTTGCGTGGAGTGACGGTACAGGTTCCACACGCAAAGACTTTGTGCATAACATTCGTTGATCTCGTCGCTCGTAAGAGGCCGGCCGCATCTCAGGACAACGCTGCCTCTGTGCTCCTCCGGTATTTCGCTAGCCGGAACCTCGTGCCGGGATGCGATAAGGAACTCGATTCCGAGATTCTCGCGCAGCGCATATCTCATAAACGCCAGGAACTGATCAAATGCGTGCGCATGAGAGATCGTGCCGATATACGAGAACTTGGTTCTCGGTTGCGGACTAAGCGATTGGTACCCGTCATCGAATATCAGCGGCATTTCAAGCATATTACTGTTGTACCGGCTCTCACAAAGCTGGTAACTGTTCCACGCTTCTCGGGAAGGAAGAACAATCAGATCGCAACTGTAAAGAGTCAGACGCGAAAAGATGCGAGACACTGCTAACCGCGCGATGTTGCCAAAGCCTAGCTTACCCCAAACCTTGCCAAGTGGCACTCTGGGTTCATGGTACACATACGCGACCTTGCAGCCGCGTCGCTTCATCTTCAGAGCAAATAGAGGGTTGGGGATCGAGGCGTTGTAGATGAGGACATGCGTAAAGGTGTCGAGAACTTCCTCCGTGACATGCCCGTAGTAGGATACGGGCGCGACATCCCTTAAGTCACCAAACGATTCATATTTTGGATCAAGCACATAGCCAACCTCACTTCCCGCCTCGCGAAACGCCTTCCCGAATGCCGCCAGCAATGATACAAATGAGGGGTTGAAATATAGCGACGCAACACAGACCTTTTTTTGCATTTTCCATCCTGGCTACTCAGATTCTACTTTCGTTCCGGACTTCAACACGCTCCAATCCACAGGAGCATTTATCGCAATCTGTGATCAGTCCGCAGTCTTAGTTAGGCAACGTCTGCGGAGTTTGATCCATAGGCACACAAAACAGAAGAAGAAGTAGTAAGCATTGTGAAGTTGCGCGGCCCGACCGGATGGCGCTATCTTCTTCCACCTGCTGAAACTGCAACCCTTCACGGCCTAATAGTGGGGGCTTCTTCAACTCGAAGAAAGCGGAATATCCGATGAGCACAGATAGACTGCGAGAAACGCAATGGCGGAGCCACGCCGTTTGCGGCGCTGATCATCGCAACCGGCGAAGCGTAGGACTCTGAGAGAAAAGGCACCGCCTTCATGGACCTATATGAGAACAGAGACGCCTTGTGTACCGCGGCCACTTATGTGGACGCGGGCGCTGCTTCTCGTACATCGCCGGATGGTGGATCAGGCGTTTCCGAAACGCGCGACAATACAGGCCAGATAAGAAGGAAGATGAACAACGCAATGAATAGAGACATAACGTCCTGCGAACGAGATCGGAGAGAGTACACGGTAATGAACCCTGTGAACAATCGCACGGAGTATAGCCTGTATTTCAAAATGAGACGATCAAGCACGCGCGCCATAGATCCTAGCAGCACCCCGCAAAGGAGCGCGGTCACCAGCGGCGGCTTGTAGTAGAAGAATTCACCTAGGTACGTAAAGATAGAAACGGACTCCACTTCGCTTCCCATCTGAGGATAAATGCAAAGGGTAGTCTCGACATTGAAAGAATACAGTTGCTTCGGGAAGATGAAGCCAGGAACAAACTTATTGATGAACTCAAACAGATATTGATACCAATGTGCCGATCCACAATTCTTATTGAGCATCAAGGCAAGATTGAAGAAGGGAAAGCCGACCGCGTCAAACAGTGGGTTTGAGAAGACAACCGTCTGATAATCCCCGCGAAGGACACTGGTGAAGCTAAAAACAGCAAACGACGCGCCAGCGGCCCAAAGCAGATGCCGCATGTTCTTCGCACCCGCCAGAGCCACGGCAAGCAACGCCAACGCCAGGAATCCCCGGCTTGAGCTAGGTTGATAAAGAATTCCCAGAATAGCTGCAACCCAGAGTGCATAACTGCCCACGCGGAACTTTTCTCCCCACTCCGCGTTCTGCCGTACCCGCCGAGCCAAATCAACCAAGGCAAATGGCAGGAACATCAGGATAAAGCCGAGCAAATCGATAAAACCTCTGCCTTGGGAAACCTGTTCGTTTGTCTGGTCGACCATGTTCTCATATCCAGCGTGGCCGGTAAGAAGCAGATTGCTGCTCAGCAAATGTCTACCAAACAGTTGGTCGAGGACGATATAGACCACGGTGAATACTGCCAGACGCCCGAAGGCGGCGGTGATCTGCGTCCCATCCTGACTAGGCAGGATGGCTGGGCGACGAGACAACAACCATACGGGAAGCGCAGCAGCAAGTGTGAGCACGATTGCGGAGCTCCCAGCGACAACGATCGCCGGGAGACCCCAGACAAGGAGCCCTATGATCAGATACCAAGTGAGGGGTATTTTATTCATGCGGATAGAAGTGATCGCAATAACTCATTTGCCGTACTCGCGTAGCTCTCGGCGGCCGTTGCATTGCGAACTTTTGCGTCACGAACAGCCTGCACCACCAGTTTCCCCAATTCGTCAGCCTTGATAGGCCAATCGAGGGAGACGATCCAGTCTCCAAATGCGTTGTGTAGCTCCTGGCCGGCTCCCCAGCGCGTCGTAATCAATGTTCGACCCGCCATAAGGGCTTCAATGGATTTGATCTTCACGCCGGTCGTTGGGCCCACAGGGTTTAGTACTACCGAGACCTGTTCGTAGAACTCAAGCATGGAATCTATCCGCCCAAGGACTCTTGCTCCGCCTCGTTCCAGATCGTGAATGGTCGAGCGCTGCGCCGTCTTGCATATTTCCCCAGCGACAACTAGTTCGACTCCGGACTGTTTGAGAGCGTCGAGGAAGTCCGGATGGGCGAGGAGTCGTAATATCTCCTCGTTCATATAACTTGCGGCCCCGAAATAACCTACCCGTGCCGGACGTTCGCTGGAGATCAAGGAGATCAACTCCCGATACGATGGCGGCAGAAACTGCACCACCGGCGTCTTGGTGCTGTAAAGCTCGTTATATTCTGCAGCGTCTTCCCGCGACACCGCGACGCAGCGGCTTTGCGACTGAAGCACGGCCGCCTCGTCGCGTGCGTCCAATGTAATCCAACGTCGCGCACCTATACGCTCATGCCGGTCGGCCATAACGTCTCCGGTGCATACAACCACCTTTCGGCCGGCCCGATCAAGATTCAAAAGACGATGGAGCCAGGGATAGTAGCAAACTATGACGTCATACCGCTCGATGAAGGACGCTGGCAATGGCGTATGGATCGGCATGTAAAAGCGGTCGATCCATCGCAGTTTATTGCACAGGATAGCCCCCACGCCGTACCAGGCGATGGTGTTCAGGCACGCTACATGTGCATAGAGACCGCTGAGTATGTTGACCGGCAGTCCGTGAGTACGAACCCACTTCCGGGCAGCGTTCGGAGTAGCCCCCATCGAGAGCAGATCTACGCTTTCGTACATACCGCAAAGTGCGGTAATTAGCTGAGTCTGTAGCTGGGAAATGCCGTTCGTTCGGCGCATGTCCGTTGGAGACAGGTACAACGCTCGTCCACCAATGACGCGACCGCCTTTGGCTGGCTCTGATGAGACAGAACTCAAGCGGTTCTCCGCAGTTTTCTCGTCTACCCCTGAATCGCGAGTCGTGTTCACAGGCACCTGTATTGTCAATTCGTATTGCATTGCGGATTCCGCAGAAAGCTTTCGGTAGTTCGCCTTGCTTCTGGCAGCATCGCTATACCCTCTGCGACCGCCGCCTCTTTGAGCCGGAACCACCGCCAGCTCTTCTTGCCCACTGCCAGCTTCGCCACATAGCGCAACTGACAATGAAGCAACCACGGAATACTGCCAAGCAATCCGAAGTGCTTGAAATGAAAGAACACTTGATTCCGGGTCTCATAGCGAATGGAGAAGGCAGACGTCTCGCCGCCGGTAAGACCTCCCACCTTGTGCAAGAGCCTTAGGCCCGGCAGATACACTAATTTTACATCCAGCTTCCACGCTCGGTACATGAAGTCAACATCATCCATGTAGACAAAGTAGCGGGCATCCATGAGCCCCACTTTGCGAAACACCTCACTTCGAATCAGAACGCAGCAAGTGGGGACATAACTTACGCGCCTCACGCTGTCATATTGCTTCTGGTCGATCTCGTTGTAACCGAAGTGATTGGCCCCACAGTCGCTCCACAGTTCGACGGCACCCCCTGCACACCAGATTCGCTCCGGCTCATCGAAATACATGATCTTCGGGCATGTCATGTCGGTGTCGTGCTCAACCAGGCCCGCGGCCAATCCCGCAATCAGGCTTTCGTCGAACTCTGTGTCATTGTTAAGTAGGAGCACTGCCGCGCACCCATCCTCCAGCGCACACTGAATACCTTGATTATTCCCCTCGGCCACTCCCAGGTTTTTCTTATTCGCGATCACCCGGACACGGGAATCACGACATTCTCCCAGGAGTTGAAGGGTCTCGTCCGAGGATGCGTTATCCACTGCGTAAAGGGTGAAGTTTCTAACGCTTTGCGCCATCAAGCAGCGGATGAAATCAGGGAGAACCTTAGCGCTGTTATATGTAACTGTGACCACGCCAATGCTTCCGAAGTTATCCATGGAGCAATCCTCGCGAACACATTCCTGCATTGGATTGATCGTGCAAGGTTTTCTGCCTTTCTTGGGGTTCTGTCGAGCGATGATACTCAAGCAATCCGGCGTACTCCACTCGGGAAAGAAATCGAGAACACAGCCTAAGCGCGCTACGTCCGGGCAGTT
>Ga0181520_10005851_pt1 | contig 19243 bp, 17 predicted proteins | sample PEATcosm2014_Bin_29_FD_132451 | JGI IMG/M metagenome (GOLD analysis project Ga0181520, IMG submission 132451) | Peatland microbial communities from MTU Mesocosm Facility, Houghton, MI, USA - PEATcosm2014_Bin02_30_metaG | ecosystem: Environmental > Terrestrial > Soil > Wetlands > Peat | place...
GCCGCCTTTCTCGCCGGCCGCCTTTTTTATGCCTCGACGAGCCTTTCCGAGCTGCGCGACGCTACGACGAGGATAACGCGGCGGCTCCCCCTGCTTCGCAGAGCGGATATGGGCCTCCCGCTTTCGATGGTCATCGGCTTCATACCCCTGATCCTGGCCGAATGGTCGGCATCGCTCGAAGCCGCGCGATCGCGGGGAATGCCGCGACGAGCCGGCCTCGCTAAGCAATCTCTGTTCTTGGGGGCCTTTCTGCGAAGACTGATGCTGCGAGCGGTCGCCACCCCGGAAGCCCTCATAGCTCGGGGTTGGTCGAAGGATCGTGGAATCGCGCTCTCGAAATGGAGGAAGAGGGACAGCCTTTCCCTGCTCGCGTGCACGTGCGCACTAGGCGCGGCCCTGCTGCGCATTGTATGAAACAGTAGACTTTATCAGACTTAATTATTTATGAATCATGGAATTCGCTTTACTCACCTTCGGTGGGAGAGGGCTGTGACTACTATCTCGACGATGGCCTGGGGTTTCCACTTTTCGGTGTTGATCACCAAGTCGGCGAGGCTGAGATCGTCATTGTCGATTCCGTAAATAGTCAAATAGCGCTTATGGTCGCTCTCGTCGCGCTCCCGCGTAAAGGCGAGCTTGTCCGAAAGCCTGGCCCCTTCGCGTTCGTGGATGCGGGATGCGCGAACTTCGAGACTTCCCGCCAAGAATACCCGCAAGTCGGCGTCGGGGAGGAGCCACATCGCCAAACGGGAACCGATGACGCAATCGCCCTCGTGGGCGAGCTCGACCTGCTTCGCGTCCAGCGCCCTGTCGTAGGAATAGTCGGGTTCCGCGTTGGCGAGCCGCAACATCTCTTCGAAGGAAACGCCCTTGTCCTCCGCCATCCTGCGGAAGGTATAGTTGATCAGCTTGACGCCCAAGCGATCCGAGAGGAGCCTGCTCACCGTCGAATTGCCACAGCCGCTTTTCCCCGATATCGCTACGATGCGCGCAGCCATCTGCTCTCCTTCATTCTATATTCCGCAGTTGTTCCCTGACGTTCTCCAGGGCGTCTTTCAGCTCTACCACCGCCCGGCTTACGGCGAGCAGCATGCTCTTCGAGCCGATCGTATTGACTTCGCGGTTCATTTCCTGACAAAGGAAATCGAGCTTCTTTCCGGGAGAGGACTCGCTATCCATTATATGGGCGAAAGACTCGATATGCGCGGCGAGCCGCGAAAGTTCCTCGTTTATCGTATATTTCATCAGCGCAGCGGCGATCTCCGAAAGCACCCTCCCCTCGTCGATCGCGTCTCCCATTACCTCCCTGAATTTGGAGCCGAGCTGGGCACGGATCGTCCTGTCGATCTCGGGGACGAGCTCCCTGACGAGGCCGACCGAGCTCGAAACCCGCGCCAGCTGGGCCTCGATGTCGCGGCGCGTGGCGTCGCCTTCCTTTCGGCGGGCGGACTCGTAATCCGCGAAGCAGGCCTCCAGTTCCGGTTGGACCCTGGCCCAGAGCGCCTCGTCGTCCACCTCGCGATCGAGGGAGACGACTCCGTCGAAGCCGATTACTGCTTCGAGGCTCAGGGGTTCTTCGATGCCGCAGGCCTCGGATATTCGGGCTAGGACCGATGCGACCGCCTTGGCGGCCGCGATGTCCGAGCTCGCCTCCACGGGGGCGTCGAATTCCCTGACGCGCAAGACCGTCTCGATCTTCCCGTGCGCGATCCGACCCGAAAGGTAGGATCGGAATCGGGGCTCGAGCCTGGAAAGGTAAGGAGGAAGGGATATCGCGAGATCTAGGTAGCGATTGTTGTAGGATTTGATCTCGAGGCTCGCCCTGAAGCCCGTCTGCGCTATCTCCCGGTGCGCGAAGCCCGTCATGCTCTTGATCATCCTTCCGCGGCTCCTTTCCCGAAACGCGAGAACAGGGCCTCGCCGAGCCTCCAATTGTCGCCGGCGCCCATCGTCAGGAAGAGGTCTCCCGGCCTTAAGGCGGCGGCGACGTCGTCGAGGCCCTCCAGGACTCCCTCGAAGAAATAGGCCGGTCGGGAGGGGGACCTCGCCTCTATCGCCTCGAAAAGCTTTCGGCCGCTGACGGCGGGATCGGGAAGCTCGCGCGCCGATGCGTATATGCCGTGGAGGACGACGACCTCGGCTTCGTCGAGGCTGGCCGCGAAATCCTCGAAAAGCGCCTTCGTCCTGGAATAGGTATGGGACATGAAATCCACGACCAGGCGCCTATTCGGCCAGAATTCCCTGATACCGCGGATGGTTTCGCGGATCGCCGTGGGATGGTGGCCGTAGTCGTCCATGAAAAGGATTCCGCCGGCCTCCCCGAGGATCTCGGAGCGGCGCTTGGAGCCGGAGAAGCGGGCCAAAGCGTCTCGAAGGGCCGATAGATCCTCGGGGCTCGGTCCGGAAGCGAGGGACCCGCGCGCTCGCCTTTCGCTTGCGAGGATCGATAGGGCGAGGGCGAGCGCCGCCGAGGCGTCGAGGGCGATATGCCGACCGGGCACTCGAAGGCCGAATTCGAGATCGAAGCCCGCGAGGCGGAATCGGGCCTCCCCCTTGTCGCTCCCGTAGCCGATGAGGCGAAAGTCCCCATCGGCGGTCGTTCCGTAGGGCGTCAACTCGAGGTCCGGGCGCTCCGACGCGATATCGCGCGCGGCTGCGGAGGCCCCCGGGTCGTCGGCGCAGTAAATGAGCTCGCCGCCCGAGGGCAGGAGGCGAAGATAATCGAGGAACGCCGCGAATATGTCCGCAAAGGTCGGGAAGCAGTCCTGATGATCGCTCTCGATGCTCGTGAGCACGATCCGCGAGGGCCTGAAGTGGAGGAAATGACGCCTGTATTCGCAGGTTTCGGCGATGAAATATCGCTCACCCAGAATCAAGGTCGAGCGGCCGGAGAAGCCGGAGACGGCCGAGCCGGCCAGGACCGTGGCCGGCAGCCTGAGAGCCGAGACGAGGCAGCCGGCGAGGGCCGTCGTCGTCGTCTTGCCGTGCACGCCGGCTATGCCGGAAGAGTCCGAGCGTCTCGAGATCGAGCCCAGGGCTTCGGGGTAGCTCATGATCGGAAGCCCTCTGCGCGCGGCCTCGAGAAGCTCCGGATTGCCGTCGCGGGCATAGGCCGCTGAATGGACGACGAGGCGCGTCTGTGCCGGAACGTGGCCGGCCTCGAATCCCCGGCTGACGACCACTCCGAGCGACTTCAGTATGGCGTCGGTATAGAAAACGTCGGGAACGTCGCTTCCGGAAAGCCTGGCTCCGCGCGCGGAGAATATCTCGGCCAGGGCCGCCATTCCCGTGCCCTTGGCGCCGACCATGTGGATGGGAAGGCCTTCGAGCGATTCGGGGAGACTCGGGTCGTCGGACATGGAGGCATTTTAGCGGTAAGGCGAGCCGAAGGCAAGCTTGACCCCTCCCCGGAAGGAAGGGTCAGGACCGCAGCTCGAGGCCTATCGATACCCTTCGCGCGGAAGCGGGAGGGATATCCAAGTCCCAGCCGAGGATGATGTCGCAGCCTTGATAGGGGGAGGCCGCGGGGCTCGATGCCGCGTCCGGGACGATGGGCTTGTGCACGAGGGCGAAGGGGAGATCCGATCGGATCTCTATCTTTTCGTCCTTGGCCAGGTTGGCGAGCCTGAATCCGTTCAGGTCGGGCTCGAGGCACCTGCGCCCGGTCTCGAGCCTGATTTCCTCCCGGGCTCGGAGGCCCATGAGCTCCACCGATTCGGCGCTGAATCCGGCGGCGAGATTGAACTCCACCCCGATCCGCAGGGATAGGGGCGACGTCTCCCGGTTCGATATCTCGTAGTCGACGGATAGGCCAGCCCTTCGGAAAGAATACAGCTTCCCGACGGAGAAGACGCGTTTCCTGCCGCCGATATCGGCCTCGCCCTCGCGAAAGAGCGAGGCGACGCTCGCGGGTCGCTCGGCATCGACGAGGGCATAGCGCGCGTCCGCGAGATTTCCCCTATCTTCTCCGAAGGAGCCTTTCTCGAAAAAATGATCGCGAAAGCAAAGCCTGCGAGGCCCCTGCACGCGAAGGTCCATGACGTTTACGTAGTTCGTCCTCGTCTTGAAGGAATCCAGCTCGGATAGGCAGGCTCCGCGAAGTTGGACATAGGCGTTCAGGTCGGCGCCCTGGTACATGATCTCCTTCGCGCCATTGAAGTCGATATCGGCCGAGATGATCCCCGGGGAAAATGAGCCGCGCTGTCTGGTGATCTTCTCCGCCTCTATCAATGCGGCATAGGCCGCCGCCCTGACCGGCAGCCTGGCTATGCCGCCCTCGGGCGCGGGCCAATAGGCGCCTCCGCATTGCGCCTTCCAGAGCTCTTCCTGGGCGGTCTTCTTTCGCGATTTATCGCCCCGGAGCTGGCTCACCAGGATCCGGACATAATGCATCTTGGCATAGAGCGCGAGGCTCTCCTCGTGCCGCAGGAGGAGGCGGCGCGGGCTTCCGATGGCCGCGGAGGGATAATCCTCCGGCCGGGCGGAGTCGATCTTGAGCTGGGCCTTCCTCGAGCGGAGGCCCGAATCCGGAGACTCGAGCGGCAGGCTCCGTTCCATGAGGAGGGCAGAGGCGCAACTGGGGAAGTAGGCCCTGGCGAAATCGCGCGCGCCCTTGAGGAGGCGCGAGGGCGTCGTAGTCTCGAACCTGGGCGCCTCGCGCTGCAGGGCGGCGAAGCTGCGCTCGAAGAAGACGTCCGGCGACTCGAGCTTCGAGGCGGCCCACAAGGCTCGAGCCGACTCGCCCGGAAAAAGGAGGGAATAGAGCGGCCGATCGCCCAGTCTGGACGCGAGGGAGGACAGGGCCTCGACGATCGGCATGGGATGAGGAAAGCTCTCCATCGCGTCGTAGGCGGGGAAGACCAGGAGGCTCCTGCCCTGGTCCTCGGTCATCACGGCGCTTCCGAGGCCCTCGGCGTCCGCTCCCGCTATGCGAAAGTGCCTTTCGGTGAGGAAAGTATAATCGAATCCGCAGGATTGCAGGGTCGACGGAAGGCTGGGCTCCCACGCGTAATCGGGCAGCCAGCAACCCCTCGGGCGCTTGCCGAAGGATCGGCGGATGTAGGTCGTCAGCAGCTCGATCTGCCCGAGGCGATCGGGACCGGGGATGAGCGGGAGTATCGGAGCGTAGAACCCGCCGCCGAGGAGCTCGACCTGTTTGCGGAGGACCATTTCCTCGAGTAGCATGATGAACTCGGGGTGGCGGGATTCCAGCCAATGGAGGACGGTTCCCGAATAATGGAGCACCGCGGCCAGGTCGGGAAAGCGATAGAGGACCGACAGGAGGGGACGCCAGCAGACCTGGTAGGTCTCCTCGAACGACTGCTCTTCCGTCCCTTCGGGCAAGAGATTATATGCGCCGATTATGACACTGCTACTTTGCATTTATCGATTGTCCTCGGGGTCGCGTAGCTCAGTATATACTAGGGCCTGGTCGCGGGCAAAGGGTGGCGGCGTTTTTTTTCGGCTCCCGCCTGGGCGATGGCCCCCGTAGGGCATCGTTCCGAGATCTCCTGCCATCTGCCGCCGATCGAATCGGGATTTTCCCGCGCGAGCTTGCCCTCGAGCGAGAATTCCGAGCGTCCCGAGCGCCTTGCGCATTCGCCGCATGCCGTGCAGGCGGCCGCGCAATCCGCCGATCTCCACTCGGGCCCGCGCTTCGACGAGCAGGCGACATACCAGGATTGGCTTCGCGGGAGCATGGAAATGACGCCCTTCGGGCAAACCCTCTCGCATTCGCCGCAACCTGTGCATAGGGACGGATCCACGACGGCGAGGCCGGATGCAATGCTGATCGCGCCGATGGGACAGGCCTCCGCGCAGGTACCGAAGCCGACGCAACCCTCCTTGCAGCGCTTCGGCCCGCCGTACAGCTCGACCGCGGTTCGGCAGTCGCGGCGCCCGTCATAGGGGAATTCCTCCACGGCGACGCCTCGGCGGCCGCCGCAGCGGACGACCGCGCGGAGAGAGAGCCCGCGCCTATCGCCGGGCCGCTCCTCGAGGGAGGAACGGAGCCGAGTCTCCAGCCGCTCCCCTCCCGGCAGGCAGAGCGCCGGGTCGGCGCCCTCGAGGTCGACGGCCGCGGCATAGGCGCGGCAATCGGAGCGCCCGCAAAGACCGCAGTCGAAGCCGGGAAGCATCGCCTCGAGCCTCAGGGTACCCGGCGCGGCCTTCCGTCGCCTCCGCCAAGCCGAGGATAGGAAGGATGCCCCGAAGGAGAATGCCGCCGCGGTCACGAGGACGATGGCCAGCTTGAGCCACATCATGCGGCTAGCCCGTCAATCCCTTCACGAAGGCCGAGTCCATCCCCATGAAGGCCAGAGCCATGAGCCCGGCGGAGATGAGCATGGCCGGCGCGCCCTTGAAAGGCTCGGGCAGGTCGCTGAGCTCCAACCTCTCTCGGATGGATTCCAGGAGCAAGGATACCAACCAATATCCGAGGCCGGCCGCCGAGCTGGCTATCAGGGCTTCCGGCAAGGCATATCCGCCGCGCGAGGCGATGAGGGCCAGGCCGAAGACGAGGCTGCCCACGACGAGATCGTCCGCGTCCTCGCCGACGCGCGAGAGCAGGGCCTTCCCGGACGACGAAGCCGCGCGGGAAAGGAATTTGAGCGCCGGTACCGCGAAGAGGGCGAAGAAGAGCACATCGAGGGAGCTCAAGCCCAATGGAAACAGGACGAGGCTGTGGACGACCCATAGGAATAAGGCGGCGAGCGCGTTGACCACGGTGAGGGCGATGGCCGAAGGAAGAGAGCCGAGCCGACCGCGGTCGCGATTCGGGATCGAGCCGAGGCCATAGGTAAGGAGGGCATTCGAGGCGAATACCGACGTGACGACGATGCCGATGTAGCTCATGGCGATTTCCTTCCGCCCGCGCCGACGATGGCCCTATAGGCTGCGACGACGAAGCCGAGGAATATGAAGCCTCCGGCGGGGGAAACGAGAATGCCGAGGGGCGCGGCATCGGCGAAGACGAGGCGCGCCGGGGACAGGCCCGGTACCGGCAGCGTCAAAGTCCCGAGGCCGATGAGCTCGCGCGCCGAGCCCACGAGGGTCGCCGTAAGGAGGAACAGGAGCGCCTCCAACGTTATAGCCCCGAGCCGGGACTGGCCGTCGGGCCCGAAGCGTCCCAGGGAAGAGGCGGAACGCCGCAGCGCGGAGAGGCTGAGGCCGCTCACGGCGAGGAGGGGCAGGTATACCCAGAGCCCGGCCGCTATCGCCGGCGAATACAGGAGGACGCAGAATGCGTAGACCAAGGCCAGCGACGCGGATAGGGCGAGCAGGGCTGGAGCCTGAAGCCTATCGGCGACGACCGACCTCAGGGGCGGGGCGACCGCGCCCAGGACGATGGCGCAGAAGGCCGACCCGAGTCCGTAGGCCGCCGCCTCCGCCAGATTCCTGGAGACCGCTATCAGGGGACAGATGCCCACCAACCCCGCGAGTACCGGATTGGGTATGAATCCTTCCCTTCTTTCGCTCATGTCTTGGCCCCCGAGGAGTTTTTCGCGAGTTCCCGCACGGTTTCTGAGGCTCGGGCCAGCGTCTCGTCCGCGCCGGGGAACTGGTCGACGAGATCCTGGGTCCCGGGCGCGAGGCGCGAGGCCGAGCTGCCGAGCAGGCGCAGGCCGAGCACATCGCCGTTGATCGAGAACGAGGCCCCGACGAGAGCCGAGCGCTCGGGCGAGCGGAGGCTGAGCACTATGCCGTACGAAAGGCCCGAATCCTTTTGGACGCTGAAGACGCAATCGAAGGCGGGATCGTCGGCGCGCTCGGCCACGGCCACGGTCGCGCCCGTCTCGGAGAAGGCGTTGCGCTGCATCGCGACCGAGCTCGAGTCCACGGCGAAGGCGATCATCCCCACGATGAAGGCGAGGAAGCCGAGGACCGAGGCGATAGCCAGGTTCTCCATCGCCCTTTCGCGCTTGCTTACCGCCACGGCCCGTCGCTCCTCAACTCGCGGCCCTGGCCGACTTGGATACCCGGCGCCGGAACCCGGCGACGTCCATTTTAGCCAGCAGGGGGACGACGCAATTCATGACGATCACCGCGAAGGCGCTTCCCTCGGCCGAGGAGCCGAAAGCGCGGATGACGAACGAGAGCGCGCCGATGCCGACGCCGTATAGGACCATCCCCGCTCGGGAGGAAGGCGAGGTGACGGGATCCGGCGCCATGAAGAAGGTAACGATCAGGAAGGAGCCGCCGAGCATCGAGAAGAGGACGTCGCCGGCGAAGAATCCGTTCCCGAAGGGGAGTCCCCCGAAGGTCCAGGCGAGGAGGCCGAAGGAGGCGACGATCGAGGTCGGTATCTCCCATCGTATCATCCTGCGCGAGATGAGGACGATCGAGGCGGCCAGGATGAGGAGGGCCGAGAGCTCGCCCACGGCTCCGGTCTTGTTCCCGATGAGTAGATCGACGTATCCGTCGGGCAACTCGGCCCCGAGAGGAGCGAAAACCAGTCTGTTGAGGGCCTCCGTGACCGAGGCGTCGAGGCCGCTGAATTTCATCCCTCCCGCGCCGAGGACGGCCATGGGATCGGAACCTGCGAGGGCGGCTCCGGCGTGAAGGCGGACGAAGGCCAAAGGCGTCGCCCCGCTGATGCCGGCGAGGCCCGCGAGCTGACCCGGCTGAGGCCAGGTCCTCATCGCGACGGGCCAATTGACGAGGGCGAAGGCGATGCCGGCGAGGGCGGGATTCATCCAATTCGAGCCCAGGCCCCCGAAGGCCCCTTTTACTACGGCGACGGCGAACAGCGAGGCGATCGCGGGGATCAGCGGCAGGATGCCGGCGGGCATGGCCATCCCGACGAGGAGACCGGTCAGGAAGGCCGAACCGTCCCAAAGCGTAAAGCGGCGCCTCAGGCCGTCGAAGGCGGCCTCGCCGGCGAGAGCCCCGCAGATCGACGCGGCGACCGGGAGGAGGGCCGAGTATCCGAAGCAGAAGACGCCCCAGCCCAGGGCCGGCAGCAACGCCGCCGCCGTGCCCCACATGAGGGAGGCGCTCGTGCGCTTGTTGAAGACGAAGGGCGCGTCGCCCATCGAGAGGGCCTTGGCGCGGCTCATCGGCCTGAGGCTCCGCGAGAGGCGGCGTCGGGAGTCTCGGGCCGCGAACCCCGCGCGGATCGCAGCTCCGAGGAGAAGGCGGCGACCAGGGGAACGCGCGAAGGGCAGATATAGCCGCAGCAGCCGCAGGTGGTGCAGGCGCCGAGCCCGAGCTCCATGGCGCGGGCTCTCATGTCCCGCCGGATGAGTCGAAACAGCAAGTCCGGATCGAGGCGCTCAGGACAAACCTCCGCGCACCGACCGCAGCGAATGCAGGGAGTCATGAGCGGAGAGCCGACCTCGCCCGCGTCGAGGGCGATGACCGCCGAGGTAGTCTTCGTGACGGGCGTATCGAGATCGTATACCGAGGTCCCGCGCAAGGTCCCGCGAAGGACGAGCCTGGCGGGCGAGCCGCCGAATCCTCCGCATTCCTCGACCAAGTCGCCGATAGGGGTGCCTATCCTCGCCTTGAGGACGGCCTGCCGCTTGAGGGCTCCGCCGCCGACCGAGACATAGCGCTCGATCATGGGCTTCGCGAGGACGATCGCCTCGTATGCGGCGAAGGCGGTGGAGGGTCTCACGAGGATCGCGTCGTCTTCGCCGAGCTTCCTCGACTCGTCAATCGCCTCGAGCAGCTGGCGCGGCATGTCCTGCGGATAGCGCGTTTCGAGGGAGATCCATTCGGGGGGCTCCTCTCCGTCTGATGCCTCGGGGATTCGGGGCGTTTCTCCCCGATTCGTCGCGACGATCGTCTTTTGAGGCGAAAGGATGCTGCGGAGTATCGCCAGCCCTTCCAGCACTTCCGCGCCTTTGTCCGCGAGGAGCCGGGCTTCGGCGCGAAGGTGGGGCTCGCATTCGACCGCGTTGAGCGCCAAGAGGCCGACGCCCCGCCTGTCGCCGATGAGATCGACGAGCGGCACGCCGGGGGCCTCGGTATCCACGACCCCCATGTCCCTCAGGCAGACGAGCATCTCGTTTCGGCCCATGCTCCGCCAGAGGTAGCGTTCGTCCCTGCGCCCGAGACGATCGAAGGATCCTTCGAGCGCGATTACCACCGCCTCGGCCTGGCCGCCTTCGGGAAGGGCGGCCACGCGGATGTCCCTCACGACGCCCGGGATCGGAGAGTGCACGTTGGCCGAAAGAGGGCCGTCGGCCCTGCCGATGACCATGCCCTCCCTGACGTACTCGCCCCGCCGAACGACGCACCGGGCCTGCGGGCCCGCGTGCTGCTTCAAGAGAACCACCGCGCCATTGGGGAGGAACGCGTTCTGGGCCGCGTCGCGGGACTGCCATCCGAGGCTCGACTCGATCCGGATGCCGCCCTGCCGGAATGTCCGTGAAGGTCTCATGCTTCCTGCCGTAATTCGCCGGATGCCACATCCCTAGCGAAGGGAACGCCGACGAGGATTCTTCCGAGAAGGGGAATCAGAAGAAATATATACAGCAGGACTTCGATCGACGCAAGCGGTCGCTCGATTCGGCCCTCGACCGACGCTTCTCGTCCCACGATCGCCCTGCCCTGCGAGAGGAGCATGCCCTCGATGCTCAGGGATGGGACGGCTTTATAGGCGGCTCGCGCCCAATCGTCGTCGAATTCGACTCCTTGCGAGCTCGGATCCCCCGCGCCGTCGTCGGACGGGAGCGGCATGCGAACCCGCGCGAAGGGATCGGGCCGGGCCTCCCCTACCCGGATGTAGGGGAGAGCTTCTTGAAAGGCCCTATGCTCGAGGTAGGACGCGAGGCCGGGAAGGGCATCTCCCTTCTCGAGGGACGCGTTCTCGCGCGCCTCGACGAGCAGGGGCCGGAGGCTTCCGCGCTCGGGGGAAGGGAGAGGATATACCGAATCCGAGCTCGCGAAGGGCGCGGACGAGAATGGGAATTCGCGGGCGAGGCCCCATGAGACGATAGTGGCGCAGGCCAAGGCGACCCTGATCCGGCCCGTCCATTCCGAGCCTCGAGCCGCGCTTCTTCGCCGGGCGGCAATGGGTATCGGAACGAATCGGCCTCGGATGTCGAAGCGCGAGACCAGCAGGGCGTAGCCGCCCAGCGCCGCGAGGGAACCGAGGAGGGAAAGGCCAGCGGAAGGCATCAGGGAGGGGACCGCGAGCAGGGATAGGCAGGCTACCATGGGCAGGGCGAGCGGCGGCAGGCCTTGGCGGATGAGGGATTCGAAGGTCTTCCTCATCCGGCGGCTGCGGCGGAATTCCTCCAACGGGATCTCCAGGCTATCCGCCGCCTCGGTAAGCGCCAGGCCCCAGAGCGTCGCGGCCGCGGCTGCGGATAGGCCACCCGCGGCGAGGGCCGCCCACGGCAGGGCCAAGGAAAGCCTGAAGACGAGCCTGTCGAGCCTGAAACCTCCTGAAGCAAGGGAAGATAGCCCGCGCGACAGCCGCGAAGCCTTGCCCGTCGTCCTGGTCCTCGCGGGTCTCGCCATGCAGGCGATAAGGATGATCGCTACGAATAGGAAGAAAAAAAGCGGATGCGATCTCCCCGAGCCGGACTCGACACGGGTTCCCGGGAGAAGATATCGACCTGGCCATGCCCCGAGTCCCCGCTCGATGCGTGCCGTTTGATCAAAAAGCGGAGGCGATTTTATGTAATACACCCTATATGGAAGGCCGCCTACGCTCCCGTGGAACCAGCGCGAAAGTCCCTGTAGGTAGGCATCCAGGCGCGGATCGCCGGGAAGGAGTCTCGCATCGGCCTCGGCGAGGGTCCTGGTCTCGAGGCCGGCCCAATCGGAGACGACGACCGGCTCGGTCGATTCGGACAATACAGCCCTAAGGCCGACCTTCGAGAGGCTCGAGAGTATGTCGGCCTCGCCTAGGGACGCGTCGACGAGGAGGACGCGATATCCTTTCCATCGGTCGTCCTCGTCCCTCGACGGAGCGGCGGAGCGCGCCATCAGTCCTAGGCCCGAGGCCGCAAGGAGCAGCGATACGCCGATCGCCAAGCGTCCGATAGCCTTCGTGACCCTTGGCGGTCGCATCATAGGCCCTAGAGCGTGCAGAACGCCAGGGCGATGAAGAATCCGAGGAGGCTGCCGACCAGCACTTCCGCGGGACTATGGCCATGCACTTCCTTCAAGGGACGATAGTTGAAGCCGTCGCGAGCGTTGAGCTCCTTGCCTATGAGGTTGAGCGCCCTGGCCTGAAGTCCCGATGCCCGCCTCACGCCCATGGCATCCCTGATGACCACGAGGGCGAAAAATGCGGCGAGGATGAAGATATTGGTATTGGGGCCTTGACGGAAAGCTATCGCGGTGGCTATCGAGACGGCCAAGGCCGAGTGGCTCGAGGGCATGCCTCCTGTCTTCCAGAAGAAGGTAAGCATCACTTCGCGAAATTTCCGTGCCCGCGAACGAAAAATATTTACAACCGCTTTAAGGAATTGCGCGGTTAATAGACTGAAGATCGCGGATAGGAAGACGGGATTCGTGAAAAAATCCGCTCCTTCGGGATTGGCTACGGCACTCACCGCCCAATTTTCCCCGCTCGAGCGGGCCTTGTCAAGGCGCGCCACTGCCGCGGCGTGGCTCGTATTGACCCCATGGGACCGAACGCGTAGATTCGTCTCTATGAGCACCGGCCCGGAAGGACGCGAACTGGTCGCCGGACCCGAGGATGCGGGCAGGCGGCTCGACAAAATCTTGCGCGCGTATCTCGGGAATTCCACGCTATCCGAAATCTATGCCGGCCTGAGAAAAGGCAAGATTCGCGTAAATGGCCATAAAGCCGAGCCGGAGCTCAGGTTGGACGCAGGCGATAGGATTTTTCTGCATTCCTCGCTGGAGATCTCGGACAAGGGCGGGGGTCGGCCCGCCGTCTCGGAGGACGAAGGCCTGCGCGAGATCGCCGAAATGCTCATCCTCGTCACCGAGGACCTGATTTTCGTCAATAAGCCGAGGGGCGAGCTCTCGCAGGGCCCGGATGGACTCGAGCCCAGGATTCGCAGAGCGCTCTCCGCGCGCTCCTCCTCGTCCCTTTCCTTCGTCCCCGGGCCTCTGCATCGCCTGGACAGGAATACCTCGGGAATCCTCACCTTCCCGCGAAGCGCCGCCGGCGCCCGCGCCTTCAGCGCCCTCATCCGCGAGCGCCGGATAATCAAGCGCTACCTCGCCCTCGTCGACGGAGAGCTCGCGGAAAGCTCCGAATGGCGCGATCGCATGATTCGCGACGGGAAAACGAGGAAAAGCTCCCTTTCCGCCACGGGCGACGAGGCCCTTTCGAGGGTCCATCCCCTCCTGGTCTACGGCGGCCGAAGCCTCCTACTCGTCGAACTCCACACCGGCCTGACGCACCAGATACGAGCGCAATCCTCGGCGCGCGGCTTTCCGCTCTCGGGCGATGTCAAGTACGGGGGAGAGCCTCTCCTCGGCGGCTATATCCTCCATGCTCTCTCCCTCGAGTTCCCGGAACCGCCCTTCGCCGACTTGCCGCGGCTCGTGATCGCGCCCCTGCCCGCCGGCCCCCAGGAACGCCTCTCCCGCTTGTTCGGGGACGAAGCCCTGCGGGCGGCGCTGGCAGAGGCGCCGGAAGGTCGGAGCCGATGTCAAAAATAATCGACTTTTGACATCGGCTAAGGTAGTTCTATTTTCCTCGAGCATGGATTACCATAGGGGATCGGAGGCCCGAATGGGTGACAACTTGAGCCAGGGGATGCGGAGCGTGAATCGCAGGGCGCCCGCGAATCTCACGCCGGGGATCGTCCTTCTCGTCCTCGTCGCGATCGTCCTCCTCATCATCCTCTCGACCAGCTTCATCGTCGTGGATCAGACCGAGCGGGCGGTGATAACGACCTTCGGCAAATTCACGAGGGTCGCCCAACCGGGACTGACCTTCAAATGGCCCTTCGGCATCCAGAGGGCCTACCACGTCAAGACCGAGGTGGTGCAGACCGAGCAATTCGGCTTTCGCACCGACAAGGCCGGCGTGGTAACCCAGTATTCCTCGAAGGAGTATCCCGAGGAATCGACGATGCTCACGGGCGACCTCAACATCATCAGCGTGGAATGGATCATCCAATACAAGATCACCGACCCCAAGGCCTGGCTCTTCAACGTCATCGACAGGGAGAAGACGATTCGCGACATCTCGCAGTCGGTCGTCAATCTCCTGGTCGGCGACAGGACTATCCTCGGCGTGATCGGGCCCGAGCGTACCGCGATCCAGGAGACGGCCGTCCAGATGATGAACGAGAAATTCTCCGAGTTCGGCCTCGGAATCAACGTCACCCAGGTGCAGCTTCAGAATATCGTGCCTCCCAAAGGAGTGCAGGACGCCTTCGAGGACGTGAACAAGGCCATCCAGGACATGAACCGCCTGGTGAACGAGGGGAAAGAGGCCTATAACTCCGAGATCCCCAAGGCCCAGGGGCAGGCCGAGCAGATGAAGGAGGTCGCGCAAGGCTATGCGGCCGAGCGCGTCAACAACGCCAAGGGCGACGTCGCGCGCTTCAATTCCGTCTACGACGAATATCGAAATGCCCCGGAAGTGACCAAGCGACGGCTTTATTACGAAATGATCGAAGACATATTCAAGGGCGAAAAGAACGTCGAGCTGATCGACAAGCACTTTTCCAATTTCCTCCCCCTTAAATACCTGGGTCCCGCCGCCGGCCCCGCTGCCGCCGCGACGCCGGACTCGGATACTTCTCCTCCAGCTCCGAGCCCGGCGCCGACTCCGGCTCCCGCCTCCGACTCGACGACGGAGGCGGCCCAATGAAGCGGATGATGATAATCGTGGGGATCGTCCTGGCCGCCATCCTCCTCGTCCTCCTCCTCGGCCCCTTCTATACCGTCAACGAAGGCGAGCAGGCCCTCTTGGTCCGCTTCGGGCAGATTATTCAGACGCAGAAGACGGCCGGCCTCAAGGTTCGCTCCCCCTTCATCGACGTCGTGGTCAAGTACCCCAAGCAGGTGATGCCCTGGGACGGCGAATCCCAGCGCATCCAGACGAAGGAGAATCAATTCATCTGGGTCGACACCACCGCGCGGTGGCGGATATCGGACCCGGTGAAGTTCTACGAGTCCATCGGCACCCTCGAGAGCGCCTACGGCAAGCTGGACGACGTCATAGACAGCGCCGTGCGGACGGTCATCGCGGACAACTACCTGCGGGAAGCCGTGCGCGACTCGAACAGGATACTCTCGAGCGACGTCAAGGAGACCTTCCAGACCGGGGACGCCGCCGGCTCCGAGGCCCTCGCCAGCCTCACCCAGAACCAGATTACCTACGAGAGGATAGATAGCGGCAGGAGCGTCCTCTTCGCGGAGATGCTCGACGCGGTGAAGCCCATCGTGCCCCAATACGGCATCGAGGTGATCGACATAATCCCTCGGCAGATCAAGTACTCCGACGAACTCACCGAAAGCGTCTTCAACCGGATGATCAAGGAGCGCAACCAGATCGCCCAAGCCTTCAGGAGCTACGGCGAGGGACAGAAGGCCACGATCCTCGGAAAGCTCGAGAACGACAAGCGCAGCATCCTTTCCGAGGCCTATACCATCTCGGAGACGACCAAGGGCAAGGCCGACGCCGAGGCCTCGCGGATATACGCCAATGCCTACGACCGCGATCCCTCCTTCTTCGACTTCTGGAGGGCCATCGAGTCCTACCGGAAGACCCTGCCCAGCTTCTCGAAGACCCTGTCGACGGACTTGGATTACTTCAAGTACCTGTACGGGACCAAGGGGCGGTAAGGAAAGTCGCGAGGAAGGGACGGCCGCGCGGCTCGATGATGGTCGTCCCTTGTCCAGGAGGAGCATAAATAGGACTCGCGGCAGTGAACCATCGGATACCTGCTCGCGGGGCTCATCCCCGGAGCCTTTTCTTGATGTGCCTCGCTTCGTCGATTAGTCTGCGGACGAAACGATACAGAGAGGCAAGATAGATAAGATGCGACCGCGCATCCTTTCGAGCTAGAATCCGTATTCGCGCCATTAAGCGGCTTCGGGTTCCCGGGCTTTCGTCCCTCGTCGCCCTGTCCACATGCTTGATGACGAAAAGAAGCTTCCCTCTTCTCAGTCTGGACAGTATTCCCTTCGTGGCGCGCTTCAATCGCCTCGAGACCAGGAAGGCGTCAAGGGACTCGATGGATGTCAGGAGACCGCGCAGGTGCTCCGTCGTCGTCCTGAGGCGCATTATGGACCCCGCTCGCAATCGATGCTCCAGGTAGCTGTGGTCGGTGACGAGGGTCCTCGCCGCGACCAGGAACAAGCGCGGCGTGAATTCCTCGTCCTCGTGGATGATGGAACTGAACCTCATGTCGTGTCGCGCCAATAGCTCTCTTTTGACTATGTAAAGCCAGACCACCGAATAAAAGGCCGGAATGGTTCCTAATGCGATGATGGCTTCTTCTCCCGAGGAATAGACGCGATCGAGCCGCCTTCGGTAGCCGGCCAACGAAATTTCTTTATGTCCTTTTATCGACTCGTCCAGGAAGGCGGTACCTGAATAGCAGAATAGTTCCATATCTGGCACTTGGCGGAGGGCTTCGCCGAAGCTAGCCAATAGATGCTCCTTCAGGCGATCGTCGGAGTCGAAGAACAGGATGAACTCTCCGGTCGCGAGGGAGGCCCCGAGATTCCTCGCTTCTCCCAGGCCTCTATTCGGGCAGTGAACGATCCGCATCGATTCGCGGCTGCCGTAGAGCCTCTCTACGAGATCTCCGGTGCCATCGGTCGATCCGTCGTCTATTATTATTACCTCATGGGGGAGCGCCGATTGGGTCAGTATGGAATCGACCGACTCTTCGACGAAGGGCAGGACATTATAGGCTGGGACGATGACGGATACCGGCACCGAGCCTTTGCCCTCGCGACCCATGGGAAAGGGCGGTCGAGGTGGCGGCTCGCGATGGAATCCTTTTTCATCGATCATCCAAGAAGCCGGAATAGCCATAGGATCGACATGGACTATCGGACTCAAGCCCTCCCAAGCGGCCGCGGCGCCCCTGTTCTTCGGCAGGTAACGGGCCGATTTCAGGTTCATGAAATGCAGGTACAGGAACTCTCTGTCCCCGTCCCTCGAGTTGGTCAGGCGACCTTTATTCCAATGCCAAGTAAGGGGATGAACGGAGCCTCCATCCAGCCAGGGTCGGTTGGAAAGAATAGTGCTATAGGCCTCGAAGAATAAGGCGTCTTGCCTGAGAGGAAAGTATCGTAGGGAATCGAAAAGCAGCTTCACGATCGATTTTCGGGGCTTCGTCAGGAAGAGCTTCGTGAAATGGCCCTCGTCCATCGAGCGATATTCGGGCCTCTCGAGTATCCGCCTCCACTGCGGAATTCGCATGAACGCCTTTTTATATTTCGCCGTATTCCGAAGGAGGGTAAAATGCCCTGCAATACGGTCCGCATGAGCGGAAATTACGCCGTGCTCGAGCATTCCGGCGGGCAAGCCCTTCCTCAAGTCCCCATAGACGATATCCACATCCGTGAAGCCCCAGAAATCGTAGCCCTCGAGCTCCTGCTCGTGCAAATATCCGAGAGCCGGCTTCAGGTCGCATAGTTTATAGGGATCGGGAGGACTGAAAGAGATATCCAATCGCGCCGAGACTCTGTCGCAATATTGCTCGAACGACAGGGACACGAAGCGCAGGTTCGCCGCATGATCCTTGGGAATCGCGCAATCGGTGAAAAAAAGCCAATGGATCGATGAATTCTCTCCGCAGGAAGCCCAGTAAAGGTCGATCCACTCCGGCCAGCGGCCGAAATAGGGGACGATGAAGAGGGCGCTCCAGGCTTTTACGGCCTTCCCGCCTCGAGGCTTGCCGCCGGCGGGGCGCTCAGGATCTTCCTTCTCCGACGGAATTCCAATATCCGGTTTTTTTAAAACGCGGGAATCCATGGAGCTTAATATACTGAATCCTGAGCAGTCTCATTATCCTGATAATGAATAGTTCCCATTTCCCCGTCGGGAATTCGTAGGCTTTCTTGAGCGCATCGAAGGTTTCGAACGGCAGGCTCGGCGGCCTCTCGCCCTGGACCCCCGCCGAATCAAGGAGTTCTTCGAGATAGCTTCCTTCGCAGGGGCCCAATGATTTCGGGATATGATGCCTCATCAGGATCTCGTTCCAGAAGTGAAGCGCGAAGGATCTTTCCGCCTTCCTGCGGCATTCCGAGATCAGGCCAGGAGTGAATAGGAGGTCCAGTTCCCGATAGGACAGCGGATAAAAAGCCTCGACGGGAAGGACGGTGACCCTCTCTGGATTATCCTCGGCGAATTCGGTCATCAATTGCGGTCCCAAGGTTCCCCATGGGAAAGAGCCGCCCGAGGCTGCCGCCTTCCGGGTCGCCCTCTCCTCGAGAGCCTTCGCTAATCGAGTATCCCTCACGAACATGACCGCATTATTGAGCGTTCTGGCGTTCTGCGCGCCGACTAGGATGCCCGTGCAGCTCTTTTCGAGCAGCTCGAATTCCTCGGGTCCCTTGATGCAAAAAATATCGGTATCGAACCACCAGCCCGGCTCTTCTCCTAAGACCCGATAGCGGAAAATATTGGCGAAGGCGGCCGGAGAGCCGGTACTGCCCCGTTGATTATAGAGCGATATCTCCCCGGAGGCCGCCAGCAGGGCGGCGTCGACTTTACGTACGCCGGGCGGCGCATCCATCGCGATATCGAAAGCATGCAGATATACCTCCGCTCCGCGTTGCACGAAGGAAGCCAAGCATTGTCGCTCATAGTAGCTCAAGGGAGAGCCATGCCAGAAAAAATGGGCTTTAACGGTTGCGCCCTCCTTTGCCATTTCCTCGTCCGGTTTGTCGCTCCACCCGCTTTTCCCTTCAAGACGCCGAGGCGGATCGCCCGGAGCCTTCCGCCCGTATGGCGCGAAACATCCCATAGCGGCAGAGCCCGGTGCCGAAGGCGAGGCGCATCAAGATGAATGTAGGGACTTCCCGCATGGACTTGACGAAGCCCCGTAGGCCGAAGCGCAAAAGGCCTTCGGGCCGGAGGAAACCTTGCCGAATCGAATCCAGCCAGGAGGGGAGAGTCTCTTCCGTCCAGTCTCCCGTCGTCACCTCCCCTTCCACCAGTCCGGTCGCCTTCAGGAGCTCGGAGAAACCCTCGATGCTCGAGAACGCGGGATGCGACCACTGATCGAGAAGCTGCCGCATGACCGCCTTTTCCCAGAAACCTAGAGGCCTGCGGCGATCGTCCCTTTGATCCCAATCGGCGAGCGCCAGCACTCCCCCCGGCTTCAGCACCCGC
>Ga0181520_10005852_pt1 | contig 19236 bp, 16 predicted proteins | sample PEATcosm2014_Bin_29_FD_132451 | JGI IMG/M metagenome (GOLD analysis project Ga0181520, IMG submission 132451) | Peatland microbial communities from MTU Mesocosm Facility, Houghton, MI, USA - PEATcosm2014_Bin02_30_metaG | ecosystem: Environmental > Terrestrial > Soil > Wetlands > Peat | place...
CATTTGCCCGGAGGCGCGACCTACCTTTCCTTTGCGTGCGCGCCGGCGACCGCGCCCAGGCGGTAATGGAAGAGGGCAACGTTTGGACATTGGAGCTGCCTCGCGGCTTTCTTTCCTTCGTTCTCGAAAAGGACTTGCGGCTTGATCCGGTCTTCTTCCGGCACATTCCGCTGATCAACGAAGTGCTCCAGCGTTTCCAGCCAGACCTGATCCACATCACTGGGCCCAGCGAGATCGGAATCCTGGGCGCGGGGCTGGCGCACCACCTGCACGTTCCGCTTGCGGCGAGCTGGCACACCAATGTTCACGAATACGCGGCGCGACGGGCAGAGTGGTTTCTGCGCTTGTTGCCCAAGCAGCAATCCGCCGCCACAGGCCAGGCGATCGAGGACCTGGCATTGGCGACCGCGGCCCGGTTCTACTCCATCGCGAAGATATTGTTCGCGCCAAATCCAGATCTTTGCGCGCTGCTCGAGCGCAGCACCGGCCGTCCCTGCCACCTGATGCCGCGAGGCGTGGACGCGGAACTTTTTCATCCTGCTAAACGCGCGTGCGACCGCGACGACCGCGAGCGCATCCTCGGATTCGTTGGCCGGCTTTCGATCGAGAAGAACGTTGGCCTGCTGGTGAAGATCCAGGAGGAGCTCGATCGCAGGGGAGTGAAGGACTTCCGATTCTTAATTGTCGGCCATGGCGGCGATGAGGCCTGGCTGCGCGAGCGGCTGCCGCAGGCGGAGTACACGGGCGTTCTGCGTGGAGAAGCGCTCGCGACCGCTTACGCCAATATGGACCTGTTTGTCTTCCCATCACATACGGACACGTTTGGCAACGTCGTGCTGGAGGCGCTGGCCAGCGGAGTGCCGGCGATGGTAACTCCCGACGGCGGGCCGCGCACGATTGTCCGGGACGGCGAGACCGGCCGGATCGTGCCAGACGATCAATTCGTTGAGGCGATTGCCGGGCTGCTCGACGACCCCGGGCGCCTGGGCCAAATGCGAAGTGCCGCGCGCGCCTATGCTCTCACCGCCAGCTGGGACTCAGTCTTCGAAGGCATCTATGCCGACTATGAAACGATCCTCCCGTGCGGTGCATCGGCGAAACGAGTTCGGGAGTTCCGGTCTTTGGAAGGCGTGCCTGAGGGGCTCAATCTAATCGACCCGCTGCCCGGCCCGAGCACAGGCGATCCGCAGTCGTAGACTTGCAGGCTGGGCAACCTCAGTAGATGCCGGGCAAGAGCCGTTTAGTGGCCCTGCTGTACTCGTGATACTGATCGCCGAATGCTTCCGTCAGCGCCATCTCCTCCACATGGATGCGATAGAGCAGCGCCGCAGTAGGAAGGATGAGCACAACCGCCAGGCTTATCCAGTTGCGCTGGTAAAGGCCGATTGCAGCGAAGATGACGAGCATGCCGGTGTACGAAGGATGGCGCACCCACCGGTAAGGGCCTTTGGTGCGCAGGGTTTGCGCGGCGTGAATCGCAACATTCGTGCTGAAGGTCGTTCCGAGAGTGAGAATCGCGGTCCAGCGAATGGCAAGGCCCAGGATCAGCAACACAAGGCCTGCCGTCTTGAGCCACGGCGCACCGCCGAGCATGGTGTGCGGATGCACCTCACCGTACCACATGGCCCACCAGGATGAAGCGACCACGATCGGCAACAGGATCAGCAGAGACCCGCGATCTTTGATTCTGCCGGTGCTCCGGCTGGTGGGCGTGACTAGCTGAAGCAGAATCTCAGACCCGACCCATACCCAGAACAGGTCTCCGAAGAGGTTCTGTATTGTCATGGTTTCCTCAGACCCAGATCATCCGCAGCTTTTCGCGCTCCCAACCTGAGTGATTCAGGTTACGCAAATGGCGGTGCGATGGTTCCTGCGCTCTCCGTCGCGATCGAGGCTCATCCGGAGCGTGCGACTGGCAAGCGCACTCCGGTCCTCAAATCAATCGCGAACGGCTCTTCGCGATCCGTCCTCAACTCCCAACCTGATCCACGCAAAACGCCGCCCTCCACTCCGGCGATCGCCACGCCCTCATCGGAGAGCCTCTCCGATTCCCACGCCTGGCCTTTGCGGCCCCACGCCAGAATCGAATGATGGCCGACGAAGAGCAACAGACCGTCCTGCACGAGCGGCCGAATTTCCAACACTGGCCGGTAAGGAATCATGGCAAAGCGCTCAGGCGAAGTGGTGTCGATGAGATAGGCGTAGCCGCCTGCGACGGCGCAGATTTCTTCTGGTTTTGGAGTCGACCACAGGCCGGTTGGGGCCGCCTGATCGCGAAAGCCGAGCGCGCAAGTAGCGAGGAAGGGCTGCGCGTCGGGGGCCTCGGGGCGGATGAAGATTTCGAGCGCGCCGCGTTCGACTTCCTCAGCAGCTCGCGGATACACGAAGTGGCGTGGAGGCAGGATCAGCGGCCGCGCCCGAAGCGCCTCGGCTTGCCAAAGATGCGGAAAGCTCAGATCGATTATCGGCTTGGGGGCCGGGCTGGAGATCGAATTGCGGATCGGCTTCGGCGCAGTCACGGTTGCGCCTTGTAGTTCAGAATCCAGCGCAGCTGCTCCGCCGTATCAGGTACCTCGCAGCCACGCGCGGCCTGGATCGCCCTGAGGGCCACTTCTGCGTTCCAGCCAAGGTGGATGAGCGTGCAAGCGGCCGTAACAGTCGACCTGCCAATGCTTCCCCGGCAGTGCACTCCAATGCGCTCTCCGGAGCGAAGACGTTCAGCCAGTCCTGCTACGAAGGCGCGGAAAGAGGCGACGTTGGCGGGCACGTGAACGTCGAGAATCGGGTAGGAAAGAAAGTTCATGCCGGCCGCTTCGGCGAGCGGACCTTCCTGCCCCAAGCCAAGCCAGATCGCTTCGTTCGGCTCGAGCAGCGAAACAAGGACCTCGACTCCGCCCTGTTTGTAACGCAGGAGCTCGTCGCTGAGCCAATCTTCGCCGCGCGGGCACAGCACAATGGCCAGGCCCACAGGCGGAGTTCCATCGATCCAAAACACATTATCCAAGTGTTCAAACTCCCGGAGACTGCTCTAGAGCGGCATCTTCGAATTGATCATAGACGGTGAGCGCCGGACAATTCCCGCAGTCGACAAGAAGCATTGGCGGATCAACAAGAGATCGACGCCGCGCATTGAGCGTCTGCGTCCTGCAGCATCTGTCGCAACAGAACCTGTGCGGGAAGTCCATGTAAGGATGCGAGAATGAACCTAGCGCCGGCTTTGCTTCGTTCATCTGGCGCAAGGGGCCTCTCGAAGATGCTGCGCGTTCTTTCGACTCATCTTTTTCTGAACCATCGTCTGCATCCGGGTCTGCTTGAGCTGGCGGATCGCTCGGGCGCCCAGGCAGTGGAGATCTTTGCCGCGCGCCAGCACTTTGACTACACCAACCGCGAGGATGTGGCAGAGCTTGCCGAGTGGTTCCGAGGGAACTCGTTGCAACCGTTTTCCATGCACGCCCCGCTGTATGCAGATCGCGACATGGGCCGATCCGGAGGTCTCGGCGTGAATGTGCTTCACCCCGACAAGGCCCGGCGCATCGACGCGATGGATGAAATCAAGCGGGCATTGGAAGCGGCCGAGCACATTCCCCTGCGCAATCTCGTGGTCCATCTCGGCGAGCGGGAAGACGCCTGGTCGCAGCGCACCATTGAGCTTGCGCTCACCGCTCTTGAGCATTTGGGCGCGTTTGCCAAGCCGCTCGGCGTCCGGTTGCTGGTGGAGAATCTGCTAAGCGAAGCCACGACGCCCGAACATCTGGTTCTGATTCTCGAAATGGGCCACCTGGCAAACGTCGGCGTGTGCCTCGACCTTGGCCATGCGCACATCACGACTGGATCTGCAGCGGCGATCGCGACTCTGGGTGAACGCATTGCATCCGTTCACGTGCACGACAATCACGGCTTCAAGGACGAGCACCTTTGGCCTGGCGATGGCACAATCGACTGGCCGGCGACGGTGAAGGGGCTCAAAGCGTTGGCATCAGCGCCAGCAACTGTGCTGGAAATCAGTTACTCGCTTCCTGACGCCCCCGCAGCATTGCCCGCGCGGATCGAGCAGGGATTCGGATTGTTTGCCTAATTGCGTTACTCAGCGGGAGCGCACCGAGGTGGAATTGCGCGGCGGACTGGCCAGCGGGATTGGCATGCGCCTCAGTTCGCGAATTCGATTCGAGCGGCGGATGAACTAGCAGATGCGCGGCAACTGCTCGCCGATCATGGTGGGGATGACGCGGTTGGCGCCCATGGCGGTGCGAGCGACCAACATCCGTTTGTGATCAGCGGTGGCGTGGCCGATGCGCGCGGCGTTTATTCCGAGAGGGTGGGCGCGAAGGATGGAGAGCACTCGATCCGCAGATTCAGGCGCGACGAAGAAGACTACTTTGCCCTCGTTGGCGACGTAGACCGGGTCGAGTCCGAGGAGCTCGCACGCCGACTGGACCTCGCGGCGTACGGGAAGGCTGGCTTCTGCGATGACGATGCCGACATTTGAAGACTGGGCGATTTCGTTCAATGTGGAGGCGAGGCCGCCGCGGGTGGGATCGCGCATGGCGTAGACGGCCGGGCCTACCGCATCGAGAACCTCGGCGATCATTCCGTTCAGCGCGGCGCAGTCGGAGCGGATGGGACTCTCGAATTCAAGGCCTTCACGCACGCTCATGATGGCCATGCCATGGTCGCCGATGGTTCCGGAGACGACGATCGCGTCTCCGTCTTTTACTCGTTTTGGACCGACCTCGATGTCGGGACGAAGGATGCCCACGCCCGCGGTGGTGATGTAGCAACCGTCGCCGTGGCCGCGCTCGACGACTTTTGTGTCGCCGGTGACAATCTGCACGCCGGCGGTTGCAGCGGATTTTGCCATTGCGTCGACGATGGCAGCGAGTTGGGCGAGCGAAAAACCTTCTTCAAGGATGAAGCTTGCGCTGAGAAACTTCGGGTCGGCTCCCGAAACCGCGAGATCGTTTACGGTCCCATTAACGGCGAGTTCACCAATTGAACCGCCGGGAAAGAAGAGCGGCTGCACGACGAAGGAGTCGGTCGAAAGCGCGAGGCGCGCGCCGCCAGCTTCGAGCACGGCGGCATCGCCGAGATTTTCAAGCGCGGGATTGCGGAACGCGGGAAGAAACAAGTGTTCGACGAGCTCCGAGCTGAGCTTACCGCCGCCGCCATGGCCCATCACGATGGTTGGATAGTCGGCGAGAGGGAGCGGGCAGGACCAGTTGGAAAAATCCGGCGTGGCTATTTCCGCTTGCGCCGCGAGAGTCTTGGCGTCGTTAGCCATTTGCAACCCCCGTGAGCGCAGAGCCCGCGCCGGCCAGCTCTTCTGCGGACAGGAAGCGGCCATAGTTGTAGTAGGCGGCGCAGGCGCCTTCGCTCGAGACCATGGTGGCGCCGAGCGGATGGCGGGGGGTACATTCTTTGCCGAAGGCAGAACACTCGGCGGGCTTGATGGCTCCGCGCAGGACATCTCCGGCGCGGCAAAGCGCTGACTCCTGGGTGTGAATGCCGGTGATGTGGAAGCGCTCCTCGGCGTCGAAGTCGCGATAGTCCGCATTGAGACGCCAGCCGCTGTTCGGGATTACTCCGATGCCGCGCCAGGCGCGATCGGTGACCTCAAAGACGTCGGCGAGGAGCTTCTGCGCGGCTTGATTGCCGTCGAAGGTGACGACGCGGCTATAGGCGTTCTCCACTTGGTGGCGGCCAGCCTCGAGTTGCACGACGGCGCGACGAATGCCTTCGAGCAAATCTAAAGGTTCGAAACCGGTGACGACGATGGGCACTCCGAACTTTTCCGCAAGCGGCGGGTACTGCCAATAGCCCATGACGCTGCACACGTGACCGGCGGCAAGAAAGGCCTGCACCTGATTGCCGGACGACTGAAGGATTGCGGTGATGGCGGGTGGAACCAGGACGTGCGAGACAAGTACGGAGAAGTTCCTGAGGCCGCGGCGCTTGGCCAGATGCACGCTCATGGCGTTGGCCGGGGCGGTGGTTTCAAAACCGACGCCGAAGAAGACGACTTGCTTGTCAGGATTCTTGACAGCGAGATCGACGGCGTCGAGAGGCGAATAGACGACGCGCACATCGCCGCCGCGGCCCTTGACCTGGAAGAGGTCACTGTCGGTGCCGGGGACACGCAGCATGTCGCCGAAGGAACAGAAGATGACGCCGGGCTGCGCGGCAATGGCGAGTGCTTTGTCAATAAGCTCGAGCGGCGTGACGCAGACGGGACAGCCGGGACCGTGAATCATTTCGACGCTTGCGCCGGGGCCGGACGGGAGCATCTGGTCGATGCCGTTCTTGATGATGGAGTGAGTTTGGCCACCGCAGACTTCCATGATTTTCCACGGGCGGGTGGTGATTTGCGCAATCTCGCGGGCGAGCGCTCGAGCGATTTCGCCGTTGCGGAATTCGGTGAGGTACTTCATGGCTTAGAAGCAGCGGGGTTAGCGGAGTTGGCGGAGTTGGCGGGGTTAGCCCCGGTCTCAAAAGCGCGACCGGGGGCACCCGCGGAGTTACAGCTTCCGTCGGGGCAGCGGGATTGCGGCGCATTGGCCGCGCGGGCAAAGGCTTCTTCTTCGCCGGCCAGCTCTTCGTCGAGGACGCCAAGGGCGCGGAAGTCGGCAAGAGTCTGCTCGGCGGTTTCCTCGTCGATTTTCGAAATGGCAAAACCGACGTGGACGATGGTGTAGTCGCCGACGACGACCTCAGGCACGTAGTCGAGGCAGACGTTCTTGACCACTCCGCCAAAGTTGACGCGGCCGATGCGGATCAGGCCGTCGGTGGTGATCTCTTCGACTTTTCCTGGAATGGCGAGGCACATAGCAACCTTATTATACCTTTGTGGGCTGACGGTCAAATGTGATCTGAATCACCGGCAGATTGCGCAAGTGGGCTGCGGCGCGGGGTGGTCGCGGAGGGCCGATTTGGGGCCGACTAAGGGCCGAAAACGCCCGTTTTGCCAACAAAAATCGACAAAAATCGCAAAAAATCAACGCGAATTTTGAGGCGTTTTTGTTGATTCTAAAGATAGTTAGAGTCGAAAATCGCATTTTGAAGTGTATAAAATCACTCCTTTCACTTTTCCTGGCCTCAAGCGGGCCGCATCGGAGAACAGAGAACAGAGAACAGAGAACAGAGAACAGAGAACAGAGAACAGAGAACAGAGAACAGAGAACAGAGAACAGAGAACAGAGAACCAACGGCCGGGATCAGGGATCCTGCTGATCTGGCGTTTCTGTTTTTATTGTGCGCGGAATAGGGAATTAACCGGCAAACTTCGCGGAAATATTTCGCTGAGTATTTTCAATGGGTTGCGTTGGGTGGATCGCGTTGAGGGGATTGACACGCGAATGAGTGAAGAGGGGAAGGGGTGAACGAGTGGAGGGCGCGAAAGAGCAAGGCGGCGAGAAAAAGGGGGATCGATCTTTCGCCCACTGATGCGGGCTGCGAAACGAGTGAGCAAGTTCGAATGCCGGGAGGCATAAGGCAGGCCCATTGTTTCCGGGCCTGAAGGCCCTTTGATTTTTCGCGCTGATTGAGGGGCCTGAAGGCCCCTGCTCCTCCGTTTCCAGCCCGCGTCGCTTTTCAGTCGGAGGCGATGAGCTCGCCGGAGACGATGGGGCGGGTGCGAGGGAGTTGGCCGCGCGAGGCAGCCACACCGAAGGCCGCCAGCACGGCAGCGAAGACGACCAGCTTGGCGAAGTTGCCTTGACGGGTTTCGGGCAGGACTCTCCACAGAAGCAGGAGAACGGAATGGGCGGCAGTGGCTGCCCAGACCGAGCCGTAAAAGTAGCGGCGCTCGAGGCCTTCGCCTTTGGTTGACGGACCGACGCGGGGTAATTTGCCCATTATCCCGAGCAACAGGATGATGGCGCAGAGCGGTGAGTAGGCGTAGTAATAAATCTGCTTGAGATGCCAGATGCCGGTCGCTGAGGCCATCACCAGACCGGTCATATTGAGAAGCGTGAAATTGAGCACGGCGTTCCAGGCGAAGGTGTAGCAGACGCGCCGGTAGAGCGGGTTGGGCCGATCTTCATCGAAGCGAAGAATGTACGGTCGCGGCTCGACACCCGGGAGGCGGCCGCGGAGGCCGGCGATTCCCGTCCCGATGAGAACCAAAGCGAGCCAACTCCAATTAATCCAATGGAAACCACGGGAAAACATGGAGAAGGTGAGTGGCCCGGGGGCAAGAAAAAAGACCCAAATCCAGATGGGCCAATGCGCCAACCGATAGAGGCGAGTGTTGCGCTCCCGGAATCTGCGCTCCTCAGCGAATTCAAACTTTCCGTTGTAAGGCATCTGGGTGAGTCTCGCAGAGGAGGAGCGAGCGAGTCAAATCGAAACTTTGGGACAGGGAACCTTGTGATTACTGGACGAACTGCAATACTTCCGAGTCCATCTCCGCGCTGCACTGGAGGGGAACCATGTGACCGCAGCCGGGAATCACGTCGAGCTGGGATTGCGGCATGAGTTTGTGCATGATTTGGGCCTGATCAACGGGAGCAATCTGGTCAAGGGAACCCCAAATGATGAGGACCGGCATCTTCAATTGCGGCAGCAGGTTGTCGGTCACATCCTGGGCGGTCTGCATGGTGGCGAGCGCGCGCTTGAAGACCCAAGCGTTGCGGCGAGAGATGCGCAAGACATCGCGGGCAATGAACGGCGGAATCGGCGGCGGATTCGGCATGAGGAGGGCGTCGAGCTCGGCCAGCTCCTGGGGCGAGGTAGGGGTAAAGAGCCCGGTGTTCCAGGCCGGCTTGATGTCGAGGCCGACGGAATCGATGAGGATGAGGCGGGAGACGCACTCAGGATGGCCGGATGCGATTAACTGCACGATCCATCCGCCCATGGACCAGCCGGCGAGATCGGCCTGCTTGATGCCGAGCGTGTCCATGAAAGCCAACAGAACAGAGGCCTGGTCACGCACGGAATAAGAGAAATCGGCGGGCTCCTGGCTGCGACCGAATCCGATCAAGTCGGGCATGTAGACGCGGAAACCTTTTTGGGCCAGAATGGGCGCGACGTTCCACCAGTCCTCAGCATGGCCGCCGAGGCCGTGGACGAGAATGACCGGCGAGCCGCTCGCAGGTCCCATTGCGAGGTAGTGCATGCGGTAGCCGTCAACTTTGACCGAGTGGTTTTCGAATCCGTCGAAAGGCTCCTTTAGATAGACCCACGCCATGATGTAGCTCACAGGGCGGAGATAGAAACCGAGCCCGGCGATTGCCGCGAGGGCAAGCAAAGCAAGAAAGGCCCGCATTACCCATTTCATCGGACTAGTCATGGAGGGGGCGCCTTTCGTTGCGCAGCTGGCCGGCTTTAAGCTGGCCGGACCCGAGCTGCCTGGCGCGCTGCCAGCCCTTTTCAATGACGCGCACAGTGATGGGGTCGAGGACGAGGGCGCTATGACTATTCCATTCGGATCGCTCGACCCAGCGGACGGCATCGGCGTCAGAGGCGGCGCGCAATTCGCCGCCGGCGACACGGCAGAGGTAGTCAGCGATGACGTAGTGGTAGCGGACGCGGCCGCCCTCGCGATGGATGCGATCGAGAAGCTCGATGAGCTCGATCGGCTCGACGTCGAGGCCGGTTTCCTCGCGCACCTCGCGCACGGCGCCGGCGGTGAGCGCCTCGCCCACTTCGAGCATGCCGCCGGGTAGCGTCCAGTGACCCTTGAGTGGCTCGCTGCCACGGCGAACCAGAAGCACGCGACCGTCGTGGACGACGACTGCGCCCACGCCGACGAGGGGCGTGGCGGGATACTCGCGTTCGATGCCGGCCGTCATCTTCAAGGCCTTCCTGAAGGTTATTTCAAGGTTAACTCGTGGCCGGGAGGGGAGGAAGGCCGGGGTTCGTGGCATCCTACCCTTCGCCAGAAAGGAGGCGAAGGATGGGGCACCCATTTTTTTGTGGGAGGCTGAGGAAACATGGGGTTCGTGGCCGGCACGGACGTCCCGCGGGGCGGGCTGAGTAAGAGTCGCTCGCCTGCCGCTATCATCAAATAGACACCAAAGGGAGATATCGATGGCCGAGTTCACGCTGAAAGTCGACGGAATGCACTGCGGATCCTGTGAACGGCGCGTGAGCCAGGCGCTTGCCGCGATGCCGGGGGTGGTGGTGAACGAGGTCAGAATAGGGGCGGTCAGGCTGAGTTCCGATGAGGACCCTGCGCCTATCGGCCGGGCCATTGCCGCCATTGCCAAGGCCGGCTACACGGCGTATCTGGAATCAAGTACCGTCGATTTGGCTTCATCCCGCGCGGATTGATCGGATCGACTTGTGGCTGCACATGCGACAGAATCGCTGACGCTCCCCGTTCTGGGGATGACATGCGCCAGTTGCCAACACCATGTGGAAGAGGCGTTACGCGGAACCCCGGGCGTGGAAGAAGCGCGCGTGGATCTGATGGCGCATCGCGCGAGCGTGGTGTTTGACCCTGCGGTGGCTGCTCCGGAACAACTGGTGGAGGCGATTCGCGGGGCCGGCTACGATGCGGTGCTGCCGCGCGCGGGCGAAGACGGAGGGCACGGCGAAGATGCAACAGTTGGCGCGGACCTGAAGGCGTGGGTGACGCTGGTGGCGGGGGCCGCGGCGATGCTGCTGGCGATGCCACTGGGCGCGGATATGGGCGCGGCGGGACATTTGCTGCCGTGGCTCTATGCGCTGCCGGCGAATGGGCTGCGTTGGTTTCTGCTGGCAATGACGACGGCGGTTGTGGCGTGGGCGGGACGCGGGATTTATGTGAGCGCGATTCGCGCGCTGGGCCACGGCACAACGAACATGAACACGCTGGTAAGCCTGGGAACGGGCGTGGCGTTTGCGTATTCCGCTTATGCGACGATCGCGCCAGCGCCGGGGCGCAGTGTTTATTTCGACGCGGTGCTGCTGATCGTTGGATTTCTGTTGCTGGGCAAGAGCCTGGAGGGCCGCGCGAAGCGGCGGGCGCTGGCGGCGCTGGATTCACTTTCGCGGCTGCGGCCGGTGAGCGCGCGCAGGATTGTGGATGGCGTGGAGACCGTGGTTCCACTCGAAGAGGTGCGGCCGGGCGACAGCATCGTGGTGCTGCCGGGGGAAAGATTTCCGGTGGACGCGACGATTGTTGAGGGACGCACGACTGTGGATGAGTCGATGCTGACAGGCGAGTCGACGCCGCTGGCTCGCGAGGTGGGCGGGCGCGTGCTGGCCGGCTCGCTGAACTACGACGGGGCGGTGGTGTGCCGGGCGGAATCGCTGGGCGAGGCCACGGTGCTGGCGCAGATTACGCGCATGGTGGACCAGGCGCAGAGCTCGCGCGCGCCGATGGAGCGGCTGGCCGACCGGGCGAGCGCGATTTTTGTGCCGGTGGTGCTCGGGCTGGCAGCGGTGACGTTTGCAGCGTGGCTGATTGCGGCGCACTCGGTGCCGCTGGCGCTGGCGAACACCGTGGCGGTGCTGGTGATCGCCTGCCCGTGCGCGATGGGGCTGGCGGTGCCCGCCGCTCTGACGGTGGCGGTGGGACGTGGCGCGCAGTTGGGGGTGCTCTACAAAGGCGGCGAGGCGCTGGAGCGGCTGGCGCGGATTGACGCGGTAGTTCTGGACAAAACGGGGACACTGACGGTGGGGAGGCCGGTGCTTGAGAAGGTACGGGGACCAGGAACTTGGGAAAAGGGACCAAGGGACCAAGGGACCGAGGGAACAAGAAAAGCGGAAGCAAGCCAACCCAGTGAGCATGGATCGCTTACCGGGGGCTCGGGCAGGGAGAAAGAGAACGAGTTGCTGCGGATGGCGGCGGCGGCGGAGGAGCGGTCGAATCATCCATTGGCGCGGGCGGTGATTGACGCTGCGAAAGCGCGGGGCCTGGTGTGGCAACCGGCAGAAGATGTGCAGGTCTTGCCGGGGCGCGGGCTGACGGCGCGCGTGGAGGGCCACGATTGTTTGCTGGGGAATGAGGCGCTGTTTGGCGAGAATGGCATTTCGCTACCCGGCGATGTTGCGGCGCCGGAGCCGGGCGTGACACGGCTGTGGATGGCGCTGGACGGCGTGGCCGCCGGGTATTTTGACGCTCGCGATGGATTGCGGCCGGATGCAGCGAGTGCGATTGCTGCGCTGCGCAACGAGGGGCTTCGCGTGCTGATGCTGACGGGCGACTCGGCTGCCGCGGCTGCGCCGATCGCGAAACAGGCGGGAATTACGGAAGTGGAAGCGGGGCTTGATCCGGCGGGAAAGCTGGCCAGAATTCGCGAGCTGCAGAAATCGGGCCTGCGGATTGCGATGGTGGGTGACGGCATCAACGACGCGGCGGCGCTAGCGCAGGCCGACGCGGGGATCGCCATGGGAACTGGCGCGGATTTGGCGCAGGAAGCGGGCGATGTGCTACTGCTGCGAGCGCAGCCGGCGGCGATTCCCGCGGCGCTCGAGCTGGCGCGCGAGACCGTTCGCATCATGCGGCAGAATTTGGGGTGGGCTGTGGGCTACAACCTGATCGGGATTCCGCTGGCTGCCGGGCTGCTGTATCCGGCGTTTCACATTCTGCTGACGCCGTGGCTGGCGGCGGCGGCAATGGCGCTGAGCAGCGTGTGCGTGTTGGGGAACAGCCTGCGGCTGCGGGGATGGCAGCCCGAAAGGCCAGCTACTAGCTCCTAGCTTTCAGCTTCTCCTTGCTGGGGTTGTGATTGTTGTACCGCTCCCGGTCAGGTAGAGCGATCAGGGTCCCATTCGCAGGACGTGGCGCGAGGACACAGTAAACTAAGCGAAGGTTCCGTTTGTGCGCATCCTAACCCGCTACATTCTCGGCGAAATCCTCTCGCTCACGCTGATCGGTTGCGCGCTTTTCACCTTCATTCTGTTTATGCCGCAACTGCCACACATTCTTGAGGTGGTGGTGCGCAACAGCTCCACGCTTGCGGACGTCGCGCAGGTGTTTCTCTTCACGCTGCCCAATCTGCTCAAGGTAACGATTCCCATGGCGGTGCTGTGGGGCATTCTGCTGGGTCTGAGCCGGCTGGCGTCGGACAGCGAAATCATCGCGATGCGCGCATCGGGGCTGGGCATCGGATATTTCGTGCGCGTGGCGTCGATTGTGGCGATCGGGGGCACGCTGCTGGGGCTGGGCAATTCGCTGTATCTTGCTCCGCGCGCCAACCAGGCGATCATCGAGATGGAGCAGTCGCTGGAGACGTCGCAGGCCAGCTACGAGATTGAGCCGCGCGTTTTTTACGAGGATTTTCGCAACTACGTGCTCTACGTGCAGGACGTGCGCTCGGGAACGGGCGCAGCCAACTGGCGCCAGGTATTCATGGCCGATGTTTCGGACCCCGACAATCCACTGATTACGACGGCTGCCTCGGCGACGGTGGTGACGGACAATACGCAGGAGCTGCTGATGCGGCTGCGCGATGGCGTGCGCGACGAGACCGTAGCCGACGAGCCGGAGCAATCGAACATTTCAACGTTCACGACCACCGACTTACCGCTGATGCTGGGCCAGCAGAACGACGTGCACCTGGGGCGGCTGGACACCGCGCTTTACGCGATGCCGTTGGGCGCATTACTGCAACACACGAGCGGGCCCGACGGAAAGCGATTCCTGATCGAGCTGCACAATCGATTTGCGTTCCCTGCCGCGTGCCTGGTGCTGATGCTAGTGGGGGTGCCGCTGGGCGTGGCGTCGAGGCGTGGCGGCAAGAGCTCGGGGTTCGTGCTCACGATTCTGCTGGTGTTTGTCTACTACTTCCTGTCTTCGACGGGAATCGCGCTGGGCCACCAGAACAAGCTGCCGGCGTTCGTGGCGGTATGGTCGGCCAACGTGATGTTTGCCGTCGCGGGTACATTTCTGCTGTGGCAGATGGCGACGGGAGGGCGAATCCTGAGCGCGATTTCAGCGTGGATCGCACGGTCGCCGATGCCGTCTACCGCAAAGAAGCGCAACGGGTTCTCGCTGAGCGAATTTCTGGAGAAGCTGAGGCCACGCAACGGGTCCGCGACGAAGGGCAAATCGCGGGGATTCTTTCCACGGATCATCGATGAGTACATTGTGCGCGAGTTCGCCACGCTTTTTGTTCTGGTACTGGCCGGCTTTGTCATGCTCCTGATCGTGTTCACGTTCTTCGATCTGCTGGGCGACATTCTGCGCAACCACATCGCGCTGGCCGTTGTGGGCGAATACCTGCTGAACCTGACGCCGAGCATGCTCTACCTGACCGCGCCGCTGGCGGTGCTGATTGCCGTGCTGGTAACCTTCAGCGTACTCAACCGCAACAGCGAGATCATCGCCATGAAGGCAACAGGCATCAGCCTCTACCGGCTCGTGATTCCCATCGTCACGATTGCTTTTTGCCTGGCCATCTGTCTCTTTCTGTTTGACCAGTACTATCTGCCGCAGGCCAACCGCAGGCAGGAGTCGCTGCGCAACGTGATCAAAGGCCGGCCGCCGCAGACTTATCTGCACCCCGAGGAACAATGGATCTTCGGCCCAAGGTCCGCGCCCGGCGAGCCCGGCTGCATCTTTTACTACGAATTCTTCGACCCCGACAGCAATGAATTCGCCAATCTCTCAGTCTTCGAGTTTGAGCCGTTTACGTTTCAACTGACGCGGCGGATCTTCGCCAAGCGGGCCGTGTGGGACGCCGATTCCGGCGCATGGCATTTCGAGAACGGGTGGGTGCGCGATATCAAGGGCGGCAATGTGACTGCCTACCGTACATTTCTCGAGACGAACTTTCCGGAGATTCACGCGGCGCCGGACTACTTCAAGAAAGAGGACCTGCAGTCGCAGGAGATGAATTTCGGCCAACTCGACCACTACATCCGCGACCTGCGGCAGAGCGGCTTCGACACCAAGCGGCTGAGCGTTGCGCTGTGGCAAAAGCTCTCTTACCCAGTTGTTGCAGTGGTCATGGCCGTTCTGGCCATTCCGTTCGCGCTGTCCATGGGACGCCGGGGGTCGATCACAGGCATTGCCGTGGCCATCGGCGTGGCGCTTGCGTACCGGGTGGTCGACGGCCTGTTTGGAGCGATGGGCTATGTGAATTACCTGCCCGCATCGATGGCAGCGTGGTCAGCTGACATTCTGTTTGGTCTTGTCGGCGGGTACCTGCTGCTGCGGACGCCGACGTGAGAAAAGCGGTGATTAGTGATTAGTGGTTAGTGATTAGTGGTTAGTGATTAGTGGTTAGAGATTCGTGATTCGTGGTTGGTCTTCGCGGAACAGGGAACAGGGAACAGAAGGCAGCCCAATGGGAACTGTGGAAACTACAACGCTCTTCAGGCCCACTGGCGAAAAGGAGCTCGCATTGATTCGCGCGAGTGGCTGGCGCGCATTCCCGCCGCGATTGCCCGAACAGCCCATTTTCTATCCGGTGCTGAACGAGGAATATGCAATTCAGATTGCCCGCGATTGGAATACACGCGACGGCGGCACGGGATATGTGGTGCGCTTCGAGGTTGAAGCGGATTACCTAAGACAATTCCCCATTCAAAGGGCCGGCTCGCGGACCCATCAGGAATACTGGATTCTCGCGGAGCAGCTTGAAGAGTTTAACCGTCACATCGTTGGTTTTATCGAGGTGATCGGGGAATTTCGAGCTTCAATCGCACCCCCGGTACAATAAACATATGCTGGCCGATCTTGGTCCCCTTTACAGCTACATGCGCCGTTACCGCTGGCAGTACGTGCGGGGCACGCTGGCGTGCGTGGCTACGAATATTGTCGCCGTGCAGTTTCCGCGCGTTCTGGGGATGGCCATCAACAGGATCCAGCAGGGAACCACGCGGGAGCTGATCCTGATTTTCGCGCTGGTCCTTGTGGCGATCAGCCTGGTAAAGGGCGTGTTTCTCTACGCGCAGCGCTGGATTCTGATTGGAATTTCGCGCGAGATCGAGTTCGACCTGCGCAACGACCTGTTCCGCAAGCTCGAAATTCAGGACTCAGGTTTCTACCAGCGCTACCGCACCGGCGACATCATGGCGCGCATGACGAATGACCTGAATGCTGTGCGCATGCTGCTGGGGCCGGCGCTGATGTACAGCGCCAACACCATCTTCCTCAGCGTGTTCGCGCTGTTCTTCATGCTGCGCATCAGTCCCTACCTGACGCTGGTGGCGCTGGCGCCGATGCCGCTGGCCAGCATTCTCGTTCAGTATCTCGGGCGCAGAATTCACGAGCGCTTCGAGCGCATCCAGGCCAGCTTTTCCGATATCTCCGCGCAGGCGCAGGAGAACTACTCCGGCGTGCGGCTCATCCGGGCTTTCGCGCGCGAGGAGTCGCAGATCGGCCTCTTCGAGCGGCTGAACCGGCAGTACATCGGGCGCGCCTTGCGGCTGGTGCAGCTGATGGGCATGTTGTGGCCGACGCTCGAGTTTATTCTCGGCATCTCCATGGTGATTACGCTGCTGGCCGGAGGGCACGAGGTTCTGGCGCACCGGATCAATGTGGGCCAGTTCGTGGCGTTCAGCACCTACATGATCATGCTGATCTGGCCGATCATCGCCGTGGGATGGGTGATCAACATCTTCCAGCGTGGAACGGCTTCAGTAAAGCGCATCGATGAGTTGCTCAAAGCCGAGCCCGCCATTGCCGACAACTCCGTTGTTTTGACCTTTGGACGAGAGACGGAGGCGGAACTCAAAGGAGAAATCGAATTCCGGCATCTCAATTTCAGGTATGGCGAAACCGAAGTGCTGCGCGACATTTCGCTGAAGATTCCGGCGGGATCGAGCCTGGCCATCGTGGGGCCGACGGGCTCCGGCAAGTCGACGCTCGCGAATCTCATTCCTCGCATCTACGACGCGCCGGAGGGGACGCTGCTCATTGACGGCCGGCCGGTAACCGACTATCCGCTGGCCGTGCTGCGGCGCAACATCGGCATGGTGCCCCAGGAGACTTTTCTGTTCAGCGAGACGATCCGCGAGAACCTGGCCTTTGGCGCGCCGGACGCGAGCGCCGAGGAGCTGCTGGAGGCGGCCGAAGCCGCGCACATCCGGCTGGAGTTCGAGGAGTTCCCGCAAGGATTTGAAACCATGGTGGGCGAGCGTGGCGTGACGCTGTCGGGCGGCCAGAAACAACGCTCGGCGATCGCGCGCGCGCTGTTGCGGCGGCCGGCGATCCTGATTCTGGACGACGCGCTGGCCAGCGTTGACACTTACACGGAAGAACGCATTCTGGGCGGGCTGCGCAGCTATACAGAGACGGCAACAACGATTCTGATTTCGCACCGAGTGTCGACCGTGCGCAATGCCGACCGCATCGCGGTGCTGGACAAAGGGCGAATCGTCGAAGTGGGGCGGCACGACGAACTGCTCGCGCTCGACGGCTACTACGCCAGCCTCTACCAGAAGCAACAACTGGAAGAAGAGCTGACGGTGGCGGGATAAACCAGCGGAGTTAGCGGGGCTAGCGGAGTTGGGGGAGTTAGCAGAGTCGCGGCGATGATGGCTGCGCGCGAGGATTATGCGGTCCAACTTGAACCGTTAGCTGAATCCGCCTGCACGCGCGCGACGGCCAATTGCGCGGGGCGCGAAGGCCTTAGCTCATCCGGCAAAGATGATGGGCCGCCCGGGTTCTTCGCCACCTCGCGCCAGGCGTCGCGGACATTGCGCACACAGTCGATGGCATGCTCGAATTTGGCTTTCGATGCCGACTGCGAGGCCTGAAGAATCTGGGCGAAGATTGCTGCGTAAAACTCGCTGAGGGATTGCGCCGGGCGGCCTCCCACATCCATTCGCAGACGAGCCTGCAGGTGAATGATGATGTCCATGGCGCGCTTGACCGCGACTCTGCGGGCGTCGGCATCGCCGCACTCGACGGCGGCGATGGCGGCATAGAGAAAGCGGATGATGCCGTCATAAAGAGCGACGACAAGATCGACGGCCGAAGCGCTTTCCAGCGCGTGTTCGCGGTAATTTGACATTCGAGGTTCCTTATCCGTCCAGGTTCTGGTCGTAGCCTGTGATCGCCGAGTAAAGCTCGTTCATGCCGTTCAGTTGCGAGGGCAGTTGCTGCATGGTCTGGTTGGCGCTGTTCAGCTCCGCGGTCAGGCTCGACTGCTCGGCGGAGATCAGGCTCTGCTCCCTGGAGATATCGGCGTTGAGCGTGGATTCAATCGTGCTGTTGGAGCCGGACGCCAGGGACAGAATTCCCGTGGGTGAACCGGTGCCTGCGTTGGCGAGCATGTTGTTGAAGGTCTGGCCCCAACTGTTGGCGTTCTGGAAGAAGCCCGCCACGCTGGAGTAGTCGGTGTTGAGCACGGAATCGAGCGAATCGGCGTCGAAAGTGATTGAGCCATCGTTGTTTACGCTGATGCCGAGCGAGGTGAGGCTGCTGATGTCGGACGAGGTGTTGTAGTTGAGCGCGGTGGCGGTGGGGCTGGTAGTGTCCACGATGCTTGAGGTCACCTTGAGCGCGCCCGCCTCGCCATTCGTGCCGGAGGTCAGAGTTAGCCCGGTTCCGGCCTGATCGGGCGCCGCTGAGACGCCTGACAAGCCGTTGATAGCGCCCATGAGCCCGGAGAGGGTGTTGTCAGAGGAATTGAGGGTGATCGTTTGCGCCGTGCCGCTGCCCACCTGGATGGTGAGCGAGCCGGAGAGAGTATCTCCGGCGCCGGCCACCGTGCCCAGAGTGCCGGTGTCGGGTGTCGTGCTGGTGTACGGCGTGGTGTCGGAGTACTTCAGCGGCGTTGGGGCGCTGGCGGTGAGCGCCGAGGTTACCGTCAAGGCTCCGCTCGAACCTGCGGTCTGCGATGTAAGCGTGAGCGTGGACTGGCCGCTACCGGTGGCGACTTGAGCGTCGACGCCGAGATTGGCCGAGTTGATTGCCGAAGCGAGGCCGGAGAGCGTATCGGGCGTGGAAGAGTCGCCGACATTGACGGTTTGCGCGGCGTTGCTACCCACCTGGATGGTGATGGAGCCGGATAGAGTGACCCCCGCCGCGGATGAGACCGGATCGACGTAGCCATTTGGGTTGAGCGTGTTGAGGCCGCTGAGAAGCTCCTGCTGGAGCAAGGAGAGCGTGGGCGAGCCGAAGAGCGGCTCGGGATTGCCGGAGCTATCGTTTCCCTCCTGGGTATTGATGGCGCTGATGAGCGAGTTGTAGTCGGTGACGAATTGATTCACCGTGCTCTCGACATTCGCGTTGTCATTGCCGATCACCACCTGGACCTGTTCGAGAGTGTTGCCGGACTCCTCAGGACTGGGCGCGAGCAACTGAAAGGTCACGCCGGGGATGAGGTTGCTTACCGTGTTGGAGGCACTGGTGAGAGGCAC
>Ga0181520_10005856_pt1 | contig 19232 bp, 18 predicted proteins | sample PEATcosm2014_Bin_29_FD_132451 | JGI IMG/M metagenome (GOLD analysis project Ga0181520, IMG submission 132451) | Peatland microbial communities from MTU Mesocosm Facility, Houghton, MI, USA - PEATcosm2014_Bin02_30_metaG | ecosystem: Environmental > Terrestrial > Soil > Wetlands > Peat | place...
ACAGTTTATGTGGGAGTAACATTCGGGTTATTTTTTTTTTTTGGTTAACTTGTCTGTGTCACTGTAAAGGTGGAGTAATTGTGTATGTTGGTGTAACTGTCTCTGTAACCGTATAAGTGGGTGTAATAGTGAATGTAGGAGTCACTGTTTTTGTAACCGTATAAGTGGGTGTAATAGTGAATGTAGGAGTTGCCGTTGCCTGCTGAAGTTCCACGCCCATAATAGCATAACCCTGAGTACTCTTAGTGTATACAAGATTATATGTCCCTGGAGTAGTACAAGCTTTTCCCTGCCCAGCTATCTGATAAGGTGCACTAAAACTGGCATTATAATACTGAGTTCCTGTGGGTGCGGAAAATGCTACAGAGCTGTTATATCCAAACCACCCAAACTGATAGGAGTTATTAAATACTGTAGTAAGTGTATTAGTGGCAGATGTTCCGCCGGCTGCTGGTTGTGAGGTTGTTGGTGTTCCAAGTGCATTGACTCCATTATAGACCACTATACCAGCAAAGACTGAAGCTGAAGTGGTCCAAGAAAATACAAGATTATTTGTTCCTGACGTCGGATTTAACAAATAAAACATCTGGTTATAACTTCCATTATTTACATTGTTTATCATTGGGGCCGCATATTTGGCGGTCAATCCAGTATAGTCCGTCAATCCAGTAAAACAAGTCACTAGTGCTCTCTGGCTACCACTACCCACATTAACTGATACCGTCATAGCCTGTCCTGTGGTAACGGTGGCGACTGCGGTTGTCTGTATGGATATAACTGCCTGGAGAGTAAGTGGTATTACCAGGAGTGCTAAGAGGAGTAATAGGCGCTTCATAAAGGCACCTAATTGTACAAGGGTACGATTATTACCCCTGTAGGTTTAACTATGAGATATAATTGCCATTCAATATATTTCTCCAACCAGCCTTTAGTATCCACCCTATAAACGGCATCTCCCTTATCCGTCTGGAACTTAAGGCCCACAAGCTGCCCCCTGGAAGCTGGAGGAGTGGCAAAAAACTGAGGAGGTGTAACGGTGAAGGTTGGGGTCGGTGTTAAAGTCCAGGTGTAAGTTGGCGTTGGCGTAAGTGTCCATGTATACGTCGGAGTGGGCGTTAAAGTCCAGGTGTAAGTTGGTGTGCTTGACAGCGTCCATGTATATGTGGGCGTTGGCGGGATAGGTGTTATCTCTGACCCTGCCGTGCTGTTATCCGTGCTTAAGATTGAGTCGTCAAAATAGCAATTACAGTATTCCCCTGAATTTCTCGCGCCAAAAGTCCACGTGTAATTTGTCGGCTGGTATGCGTTTGCAATGCGCCCCTCGTGGACGCTATCGACATACAGGTCTGACCCCGTGCCGTCCCAAGTAATTATCACAACATGCCCAGAGCTAAAAGACATGGTAAACGGGCCTATCTGCCCACCAAGAGTGTCGTAATAATAAACCGACGCACCGCCATAAAAATAAAGACCGCCGCCGGCCTGATTGCTGAAAATCATTCCGATGGCAGGCTGTGAGGATGTCGGATAAACCCAAGTTTGAAATTTTTGAATAACTGCATTGACCGCCCCGCTGCTAAAAACCGCCATAGCCTGTGATGTTATCGGGCCGATAGAATAAGTGCCAAGCTCTTTTTGTGCCGTCGAAAATGGGGCTGTGGATGTAAATGTATAAGAACCCGAACCCGTATTATTCATGTTGTTTTCGTATTCCAAAACCACTTTACAACTTGACGGCCACGTCAAAGCCCACAAAACAAAAAGGCTTGCCAAAATTAGCAATACAGGTTTTATTTTTTTCATTGTACGCCTGCGTACGCTGTGGACGTTACTGCCCCGCTGTCAAGGCTATTGGACTGTAACCATGACCTGACCGTTGTTATGTTTGCAATTTTAACCAGTAATTTTAATGTGCAATTACCTGATAATTTTGGATTGACTGCGTTGGGATACACAACGGAATATCCGTCAATCAAAGGCGTTAATCCAGTCGGCATTACTTCCATAAAAATACCGTTGACAGTTTGAACCGGAATTGTTTTTGTTGTCATAATCACATGGTTCGGGTCAACAATCAAGCTCGCTTGTAAGGCAAAAGGGATTAAAAGCAAAATCAATATTATTTTTTTCATAAGCCCTCCCTACGGATACTGTAAAAAATTATCGTTATCTTCATACATTCCAAAAGTCAATGAGTAAGTTATTGCTGTTGCGCCGGAAGTTATTTGTAATAAATATGAGTGCGAGGGTAATATTGCGAACCAATCGCTATCTTCTCCAGCAACAGAATTGCCTACCATTGAACCGTTGGGATTTGTTGCGTCACTTCCACCTGTGAAAATTGTTTCTCCTACTTGATTTGCTGTCGGAGTATTAAACGGAATTGGAGTTGCGCCACTTGCCGGAGTAGGAGCAAAATACATTACCGGAGGTGTTGGAACTGGCGTGCATGGCCCCAAAAAATTAGCCACCATAGTTGTCCCCGCCGGTCCAAAGGCTAAGTTGTATGCTTTTAAAGTCGCCACCCCGTCAGAAGTAACTAAAGAAAAACGGGGATGAAATGCGTATGTGCTGTTCGGATTGTAAAGCCCTAAATTTACAGTTGTATTTGCCGCAAGCGTATTTGTTACAGTATATTTTAAAGTCATACATTCGTGCTGATGTGAGTGCCACCATCCCGAAACAGGAACTGAACCGCCGTCAAACAAGTTTAATGCCTGTCCGTTTGCTCCTACAATCCCTACTGACATAACGCCCGCCCCCGTTGTTGCCACTGGCGTTTGAGCCACGCTGGAAACGTTAAAATTATAAACTGGCGTCGGCGTCGGGGTAATATTTAAAACATTTGAAACAACGGCGCTGTAATTCGGATTGTATTGCGTCACCCTGACTTGATAGCTTAGCCCCGCAACAAGGCAACAAAGTTTATAGCAAAATAAATTTGTTGTCAAAGACTGGTTATAGCTTTGAGTAAGCGTAATTGAGTTTTCCAAAGACACACCATATTGAAGCAAATACGTATTGTTATAATCTGTGTTGTTCCATTGTAAATAAATATTTCCGTCACTGTCAGCTTTTACAAAAGTTAAGTTCGGAGTGCTGACCGGCGTTACTGTAAAGGTTGCTGTAATTGTTGGGGTAAGCGTAGGAGCTGTTATGATTTGAAGTTTTGAAACATAATCAGAAGCGCTACCTCCGGATACAAGCGAAGCCGTCCAAAAATAACCAAAAGTATCAAACACGACGTCAGTTTGCCCGCCGTTTGTTATTGTGCATACAACTGTTCCAGTTGAAGGATTTATCACATTTACATTATTATCATCACCGACAGTGTATACATAAGTTCCGTCAGAAGCTATTGAGTTTAAAAGGCTGCCAACTGTCCATGTAGCCATAAGCGCATTATCAAAAATTCTAAACTTCCTCACTGTTCCCGGATTGTTGTATGAAGCAACATAAAAATAAACTCCGTCAGAACAAACTCTGTAAGCGTTATCATCAGTTGCAACAGAAGTGTAAGCTCCCGTTGTTGCATTTATTACGTTTGTAACATAAGAACAGGCAGAAAAGATATATTCCTGACCTCCGCTAAAACCATACGCCAGTCCATTTACATTTGTTTGCCCTGTTATTGTCAGGTCAATGGCATTTGTTGTCGGATTAAAAGCCAAAACAAGCCCGCTCCCAGCGCCTCCGCCTTGCTGAGAAACTCCACACCATATATGCGTGCCATCATAAATGACACCTTGAACACCGCCGTTGCCTAAAGACGTTGGATTTAAAGTCGTGTAATAAGGTATAGCTCCGGTTGATGCATTTACTTTTTGAAAATGTCCGGCAGCGTCACCGCATCCGGCATATAAAAAACCATTTAAGTAAACCATTTGAACTATGTAATTAAATACACCGAAAGTATGTATTATTGAACCAGCTTGATTTATTCCGTATATATGCCCTTGAGTATAATCAGCTATCCAAAAATTTCCGGACGGGTCAGTTGCTCCGTAATTTGCTGCGTAAGAAACGGTTGTCGTCAATACAATAACCGGACACGCAGGTGTGGATGTTGTTGTTGTGTTCGGAGTTGCCGTAAAGGTGACGGTCGCGGTTGGGGTTGCCGTTGCGCTTGTGCTGTAAACCGGCGTAAGCGTCGGCGTAAAAGCATTTGTTATTGCAGCATACCAAGACGTGTTCGGGTAGCTTGAACCGGTATATCCACCGATTACAAGCAAGGAATTATTACCAGCATATAAAGCCGAGGGGAATTGCAGCGTTGGACCGGCGCCTCCGACTACAGCAACCGCCGTCCACGTTGCGCCGTCAATACTGGAATATATTAAGCCGGAAGCGTTATTATAAACATAAAGCACGTTATTATAACTCCAGCCCGCCCCGCCCTGCGTTATATTGCCAAAGGCTGCGGATGTTGTCAGGGCGCTCCATGTCGTTCCGTTTGTTGTGGAATAAACCGAAGCGTAATACGTTCCATTATTTTCTCCACCCACAGCGTAAAGCGTTGCGCCATTGGTTGCCACGATTGGTATTATCTGGTCACGTGCGGAAAATACCCCTGATGTTGTTAAAGTTGTAAAAGTCACCCCGTCAGTTGACCTTGCCACGTTATTGCTGTAAACAGGTGTAGGACAAGGGCAAACTCCACCCAGCCGGAAAATATACCCGTTAAACTCAATAACAGCGCCGTTCAAAGGGTCGGCAGTGCTTACTGTGCTTGTCCAGTTTACCCCGTCAGGCGATTGCCATATAACAGCGCCGGGATAAGGTGATGAACCCGTGCAAGAAAACACGTTGTATGTGTTATTGAGCGCCTCAGAATAAATATATTGTTCGCTTAAAATTTTTGAATATATTGCGTTATTGTTTTTACTTGACAGGTAATACGGGTATGACGTTGAAGCTGTTCCGGAAACCACATAATACTGCGAACCGTTGTAGCTCACAATTTCATCATTTATCCCGCCGCCGATTACATACACGTTGTTTGCGTTATCTAAAAGGCTTAAAGACTGTTGCCTGCCGAGCTCAGCGGTTGCTGTTAAATTTGTCCATGTTACTGTTTGTGCATAACACTCACTCGCAAACCATAAAAAAAAGTAAGCAAGCGCCGCATGTAACAGCAAGCCCCATATGTTTTTTTTTATATATTCTTTGTATGTCATTTCTTTTACTCCTTTTTATTTTTTAGGGATGCCGTTTTTTTTACTTTCCGATAACTTCCACTGTAATAGTGGTTGAACTGGAGTTCGCAGCGTCAGTTCCGCCGTCAAGCACAATGCCGTTAAAAAACTGAACACCGGACGCAAATCCGTTGCCAGAATTATTTGACTGTACGCCTGACATTCCAAGGGCATAATACGGAGGCTCATTCGTTGCTACAATAGGCACAGCCGTAAGAGTAACCCTTGCTGCCGTTGCTGTCCACGTGTTTGAAGCATCCTCAAGATAAAACCTTATCGGACCGGCAGTGTAAGTCAGCGGAAAATAAGAGATTGACAGCCCCACAGCTGTGTAAGTTGTGGACAAAGAAGTTCCGCCCGCTGCGTTGGTCAGCAAGGTTTTTCCAGTTGAGGCGCTTACGCTTCCAATGTAAGTATAAAACGCCCCCATTGAAAGTGAAGCCATAGCCAGCAACATAACAAAAAATATTGAGATTTTTTTCATTTAAGTTCCTCCTTTCTTTTAAATTTTTCATTTAATTAGTTTCTACTTCCTTACTTTTCCTTGCAAGGAAACGGCATCCCTTAGTTATTTTGCCATTACCTTTACAGCCAGTTTATCAACATTCGGCAGCTTAGACGCAGTATACACTATGCCCGCCAAAATTAGAAGTAATATTATAAATAAGGCTATTAGCCCGCCGACCATCCATTTCCAATAATTTTTTATAAAGCCTTTTGCTTCTTCTTTTATTTTTCGCTCTTCTAATATTGGCTTCACGTTTTCCTCCAGCAGCAATATTTTATTATTTGTTTTTCCCAGACATAAATTAATATCCTCAAGGGCGTCAGCATGATTTTTAAGTTCCGTCATTACAGCGGGCTTGCCGTTGCCTATATACATACGGACATTAAACTCAGTTTTAAAATCCTCAAATTTTCCTCCAAGCTCTGCGATTGCTTTAAAAATCCTATCTTCTTTCAATTCGTCCATGATAAACCCCCTGTTATATTTTAATCCCTATTGCTTTTACTTTATAGTGCGTGTATGCGTTCTCAAGGCTGGTAATAAAAAAAGCATAATTACGGTATTGCGGGTTTTTATACCCGAAGAAGCTGCAAAGGCTCAAGTTAGCGTCTATCCGGCATTGAAAATCAACCTGAGAGTATATTTTGGAATATATATTAAGCGTTCTTTGAACCAGCGCCGTTGCGCTTGCGTCATCAAAATACATATTTGACGGCGATATTTTTTTGATTAAAGAACCAGCTCCGAGCGTGATATTCTTTTTTGAACCGCCGGGAGCGTTATAATAGTCCATTGAAACCGTGTCGTAATAATACTGATACATTTCTTTTGCGTTCAACGGCGTGTCAAGGTAATTGGACAGGTCAAAAAGCGTGTTTGCCGTTGGAAATGTTTCCGGAAATGCTGCAAACTTTAATACGCCATTTTCAAGGTATGCCGCTGTGTTTAAAATAGTGGCGATGTCGTTTGCCGTTGTTATTCCGGCTTCCGTGCTGCTTCCAGAGTTCAAAAACAATGAAATATTATTTAGAAGATTGTCGTTTATAAAATGAACGTTAATCGGGTAAATGTAAGGCAAAGACGGTAGTAGATATTTTTGAAACAGCTGCAAAAAGTAAGCCCTTGCGCCGGTATAACCCGTATCAGAATAGGAGAAATACTTTTTGCTTAACTGGTTCAAATAGCCGGTTGCAGTTGCCTTGATTGTGTTTTTACAATTATCTTCTTCTTTTGTGGTTATGTAACCGGCAAAAACCTGATTACCGTTGCTGTCGTAAAGTGCAACGTCATTAAGGGGCGTCGTGTCATAAATGGCAGTAGACTGGTTGAACGGCACGGTAAAATCCACTTTATTAAAGTTCAAGTTGTATGAAGAAATAAACCCGACTTCTTGTGACAGCTGAACACGTTGCAGCTGCAATAAAGAAATATCCTTTTGGTTCAGGCGGGTCGTGTATTCATAGCTCATACAGTATAATCCGTAATATTAAAATTCGGTATCAGCCGGATTTTAAGGGTAAAATTTCCGAAAGGTATCTGGTCATCCCCGCCGTTGGTCGGCGTGTAAAGGAACTTCTGCTGCTCCAAACTTATCGGGCTATCTTTTATCACCCTGTAATATGCCCACGTGTTTCCCAAATCCTGAGAAACAGCCACGAACCAGCCAGTTTGAAATATCGCAAGTAAAGCGTTATAAAATGACAGCGATATTTTTGCCTCAGCTCCCGGAGTTGTCCATTTCAAAGTGTATTCGCTTGCGTATGATGTAGGAGTTGACTGATAATCGCTGGTAACAAAAGTTAATCCGGACGGATTGATTGCCTGCTGCGCTGTCGGGTATATCTGCGGGTTTTCAAGACAATAAAAATTATCGTTTGCGTCAATCGTGCCCACGTAAGCGCTGTTATACTGCGTTGTTGTTAATGCAGGGGTTAAATAAGCGTTGCTATTGCGAGCTCCCATATTTCCGTTTGTTTTGTTAAATGCCGGACTGTTTTCATAGTAACCCAGCTTTTTAATTGCCGGAAAATAGTAAGCGGGGTCAAGCAAGGTTGCGGTAAATGTGGTTGTCTGGTTTATGTTGTAAAGGCTTGTTCCTACTATGCAGCCGGTCGGAACATAGTTTAAAGCGTAGTCAATAGCCGCATTCTTGTAAAAAATGCTCCCAGATATGCCAAAAAGCCCGCTAACAGCCCCTTTAACGCTAAGAAAACCAATGGCGGGCGCTGTCACCCCGTAAGTGTTATTTGTCGCTGTAACGAAGCTTAAAGTCACTCCTGAGCGTAGCAGCAGCGCTGTGTCGTTATAGTCAAAAATACAGCTGGTTATCGTGCTTCCAATGCCAGTCGTTTTATACGCCCTGAACCCTATGCCCGTGCCGGTAAACTCGCAAAAGTTTAGCCCCGTTTGAATTGAGCTGTCATTTATCGCAATCCCATAGCCGGTAAAAGTGCTGTAATAAAAAGCATTCGGTCCGTATGAAGTGTTATAAAATGTTTCTCCGGTTTCGCCCTGAAATGACATAAAATAAAACCCGAGCCAGGACTGGTTGCTTAAAAGGTTATTTCCCGTTGTCCAAGCCGTGCAATTTGCCGCCTCAATTTCGCTCTGGAAATTCCATGAAAAATCTTTACCGTATGGATTTGTTAACCCCGGATTGCTGGTATTACAATTCAAATTAAGCACCTGAGTTCCCGTTGTGGTGGTTGGTGTGGTATAAACCAGCGGGCTATTTAAAGGTGAATTGTAAACGATTGAATTATTTATATAAACCCACGGCTGATTAAAAGAACCAAAAACCGCCCCCAAGTCACTGACGCTGTAAGTGCAGCCTGAAAAAATCCAACCGGAAATAGTGGCGTTGTTATTGTAATGATAAATTCCAATTCCCAGCCCGCAATTTACTGCCACATTGTTATCCCATGACTGAGCGTTATTCCGAGCCACACACGCCGCTATGCTGCAATTATAAAAAATATTGTAGTTCAACCACAGATTTCCCTGACCGTTCGCGTAAGAAGCCTGAACAGCTATGTTATTGTTTGCGGAAGTAATATTAAAAAAAATGTTACCCCTGCAATATGCCTGCCCGTTATTTACTTTTATATCAAAAGCGTTAAAAGTAAGCCCTGAGCCGATAGACGTTGCGGGCAACGTTCCGTTTATATCGTGTGTGTAGTTTTTGGATATCCAAATACTGTCATTTTCGACCGCTGAATTGACAGCGTTAAAAAACATACGACAGTTTGTTTCATTGAAATAAATGTAAAGGAACGGCGCTGGACCACCGGGTAACATACTTCCGCTGTAGGTATTATAAATCGCATACGCATACCCGATAGAACTGTCCTGCATGATTTGACTTCCAATAACCATTATCGTTTGCGCCGTGTAAAGGTTTGCGTATAAAAAAATACTGGAAGCTGTTTGTCCGGAAAGATAAGCGATACAGTTGTTAAACATGGTTGACGATGTTGTTGCTGAGCTCAAGTCAATCACATTCACATACCACCCCATATCACTGAAAAGGCTGTTATAAAAATTTATCTGACTTGAAGTGAGCGCCTTTACACATACGCCAGCTTTTGCGGTAAGTGCATTTGCGCCGACATTTTTAAATGAGCAGTTATAAAAAGAAACCACAGCCCCAGCGCAGCCTATAAAGACTTCACTGTCAAGCGAGGCGCCGCTAAAAACGATGTTATTAAACGTGACCGTGCCGTTTATGGTTATTCCGACAGAACTTGAACCCCCGCTGTTCTGAATAACCGGCGATTGACCGTCAACTGCCTGAATAAAAAACGTTTTTCCCGCCGGTATTGTTACCGTGCCTGTATATATGTTGCTGTCTATAAAATCTATATAATATACCGTCGTGCTGGTTGCCGCCGAGATTGCAGCCTGTAAAGTGGAATACATAGCCCCCGTTTTTCCCACCGTAAAGCGCTGAGCGCCGATCGTAAATTTCCATACGTCATTATAACGGGTATATCCGATGGTTTTTGCGCCGACAATATTAGGATTAACCACACCTTTTTTGGAACTGATAGACGGCGTTTCAAGGTAACCGGCGTATATATTTGTATTGCCCTGTGAAATGCCGATTGTTTTCATGTCGGATGAAGTCGGACGGTAATTCTGGCTGTCCATAACAACAAGATTTTTCCCAGCCCCCACAGCGCCCGCTATACCCGTTCCGAGCGCCTCATAAGTTCCCTGCCCCTCATTCCATGCCATTGTATAAACGCTGTTCGCTGACAAGTCGGGGTAATAAGCGTTTGCTATTGTCGGGGATGTTGTAGCGCCGGATAAATAACTGTTTGCCTGAGGAACAGCCAGCCATGCTCCATGTAAGAATATATCTCCGTTTGTCGGCGTCTTTAACGGCGCATAAAACTGTATCTGTATTTTGGTTATCCCGCTCCATGACGCCGCAACAAACCCGCCCGCATAAGTAAAGTTTGTTGAGTTTAATGCCCACTGACATTTTTGCCATGTGTATAAAGCGTTTGACTTTTGAAACACGGGATTATAATTGCTGTTTAAGGTTGCTGTTTGTGTTCCGTTGTAAAAAGTCAAAACCATTTGAGCCGAGCCGGATAATATCTGGTTCCAAACATTCAACACAAAAAACAAATCGTCTTTATCAGAATTGCCGCTGCCCGCCCTGTAAATTGTGGCAAAATTATTTGTAGTGCGTGATATGCTTTTAAGGTCGGCAAAATTTTCCTGTGAGGCAGTCGTGTTGTAATACCCAGCAACCTTAGTAAAGTCAATCCATACACTGCGGTTTTGGTTGCTTGCGGCGTTAAAATTTACGTCAAAGCAGCCGTCCGCACAGTATGATTTGTTTTGGTTTTGCATCCCTAAAATTGCCGGTGCTGTTTCACTTCCAAAATAAACCAGCCCGTTGCTATAATCCGTATTGCTAAAATACGTCAGCAATTTGTTCGGGATGTTATTGCCGATTATCGGCAAAAAGTCGGATATGCTTGTATTCAACTGTGAATTATACTGCCAGTATAGCGGGCGTATTCTTGACATTTTATTATTCTCCCTTTACCAGTTCGGCGTGCCGTCAGGCATAGCCACCTGACCGCCCCGCTGTTCAATCAAAAAACCTTTAAAAGCCGGTAGTATTTCATTTTTCATTATTTCGCCAGCGTCATTAAGTCCGGAAGCGTGTATGTGCGAGTGAAACTCAAAGTTACCTCCGCCGTTATTATTACCCCGCATCAATGCAGCTGTTTGCGCCTGTGTTAAAATGCTTTCTCCCGGACTGATTGTAGTAACCATGTGTTCAACGTTTGCGGGCGCTCTCCAGTCAAACACCCCTGAGGCAGCCCCAGCGGAGTTAATTTGCGTTGACACGGCAGCAGCCAGCTGTTGCGCCCCTATAGCCCCTATGGCAATACTTTCCGGTACGGCGAACATTCCACCCGCCGCAAGGGTTTTCATAATAGCCTGAGCCGTGTCAATGCCTATTTCGGCTATTCCAGCAGCCTTTGCCATGTTAAAAAGGACTGAATTATGACCGACTTGTAATGACCGTATTTTTGACAGCGTTCCCGTAAGTCCGTCTATATTTGCTTTGTTACGCTCATTATCTAGCTGTTCCATTGTTTCGTCAAATTCAATCTGGTCTTTTATTCTTTTTTCATTTTCTTCTTCCTGTGCTTTTGTTTGTTCAATATCAAGCTCAATATATTCATTCATCAAATCCATTTTATCTTTTGGTTCTTCTTCATCGCTGGTTTTATTTGCGGGTTTTTCCGGCGCCGCACCGATTGTTCCCGGGTTCAAAGCTTTTTCAGCGTATTTGTCCATAGCTTTCTCATACTCTTTTTGAACCATGTCTATTTGTGCCTGTAAATTGTCACCGGCTGCGCCTTTAAGCAAACCCTCTTTTTGTAAGTCTTTTAAATTTTGCAGCTTGCTTTCTATATGGTCTAAAGTGTCAGCGTCAGCGTCAACATTATGCAGCCCTTTTAAAATATCATTTATTGCCGTGAGTGTAGGCTTCACGGCGTTGTTTAAAAAGTCCTGCCATTCGGGAGCTAAAAGCCCGCCGACATTGTTTGCCATTTCTTCAAACATAGCGCCGGATTGTTTTTCTGCGCCCTGCAAAGTTTCGGTAAAGGCTTCAAGTTCGCCATTAGTTTTATTTGTTATAGCCCTTACTGCTTCCATGCCGTTCCCTACGTCACGTATATCTGGCAAATATCTTGCAACGGCAGCCCCGCCCCGCTCATAAGCCCTCGCCACAAGGTTCGTTGCCATTTCAAGGCTTATATGCGCTGCCTTTGATAGTCCTACAGCAGCGTTCATGCTTTCCAGAGCTACCCTTGCGTCACCGGTTTTTAATGTAAGATTATTAAAAGCGTCCGCAACAGCAGCAGCGCCCTCGCCAGTTGTCACTCCCATTTCTTGTGAAAGTTCTTTCATTTTGTCAATCATAGCTTGTGAGCCACCAGCGGCGTTCTTTACAGTTGTGCTCATAATGGCAAAACTTTCCTGTGTTTTAACGGTTATATCATGAACGGCTTTCAAGGCTTCGCCTATTTTCTGCATGACAGCTGTAACGCTCTGAACTCCCAAAAACGCCGCGCCCATAGCCAGCGCTTGCTGCCCTATGCCTTTCATTTTGGCTGTGAAGTCGGATGTATCAGCTCCGATTGAATATACTACGTCTTGCGCCATTAATTTCCTCCACGTATAAACAGTTTTATTTTCTCCAGCCTTTGTTCCTTTGTCAACTTATCGTCTTTCAAACTCTCCGCAAAGTTCTTCATTTCATCCGATACTTTAAAATCGTTCTCCTCAATTTTTATTCCTTTTATTTCGTAATACTTTATCAGGCGGGGGTCATCAAGCATTAAGTCCTCTGTTTTTCCGCCTGCTTTTAAATATTCTTTTAAGCCTTGTAAAGCCAAGTCCTGACCAATTTCAAACTGCTTTATCTGTATCTGCCGAGGCGACATTTTTAGCGCCTGAGCGTCCGGTATGCCATAGTTGTTTAAATAAATTAAAAATTCTCCCGGACGCAGCGGGCGTTCCTTTTTCTCCGGAAAATCGCCCGCCCTTTACGGGCTTCACCTCGGCTTTCATTACACATATTCCAATCGTTTCCCATATTTTTTCACTGAGCTTGCTTTCGGCTATGTATTTCATGGGAAACAAGTTTACAAAATCATCCTGAGAAGCCAGCTCAAGTTCCTTTTTGTTTTCCAGCATACGGAAGCACAGTTCCGGTATTATTTTATTCGGGTCATCAACCAACAGCCCCAATATGTTTTTATCTTTGCCATATTTATTTTCAAAATATATGGCGTCGCCCCATGTATAAATGCCAAAAACGAGCAACCTGTCCAGCCCGTTTTTATCTTTTATCTTTATTGAAAATCCCTCAGGAGCGATTTCTTTTAAACTGTATTCCATTATGATACCCCTTGCCGGAGGCGCAAAATTGCGCCCCCGGACTACGCTTATTTTTATTCTGTTTCTCTGAACGTCCTGTTAATTGTGCAAACCATATTCTCCGCAGTTGACTGTAAGATTTTCATTTTCGGGGAATTGGCTGCCCACGAATACTCTTTCAGTGATACGTCAAATCCAGCAGGCTGGACTTTCGGGCAATAGACGTAAAAAGTTTCGCCGTTTGATTTCGGCTGTGAAGCCGCTATCAACGAAATTCTTTTTACGAACATATTTGCCTGCCCGACGATTATCGTTTCAGAACCGATATTCGCAGGGAACACGTCAAAATAACCCGTGTCGCCGATTGTGAGTGACGGTGAAGCCACGCCAGTAAGCGAAACGCCGATTGACGGTATATCCACAGCAGAAGCCGATAACGTAAGCGGGGTTGCGGTTATTTTGAGCGTATTGTCAACAAACTGTAACGCAGCGCCGGACGTAAACACTCCGGAAAAATCCATGTCCGTAGTGCCGTATACGTCCACAGTGCTTGCGCTGTCAGCGATAACAATATACCGCCCCGCTTTCAAGTCCGCTGATTTTAACGCCGTAAGCGAAACCGTCTGTATCCCGCCCGCTCCGGTCATTGATGTGCCTTTGCCAGCTGTAAGCGTTGTTACGCTGCCAGTTGCCGAAGCAAGGTTGACCACTGTATTTGCTCCGCTTAAATATGTAAAAAGCTGATTGTCAAACTGTTTAAAAGAAAATGTCGTATCAGCTTTCGCATACTTAGGTTCAGCGTCCAAAACAAACTTGTTCGCCCCGCCGATAAAGTCCTCAAGGTCAAACGAAAAAGGAATTGTGAACTCTCCGGCTACTTTTGAATAAAACAGCGGCATTTTTGAAACGTAATCCAGCCCTGTTATATTCCATAAGCCGTAAAGCCCAACAGGTTGAGTTAAAGCCATAATTTTTCTCCTTTCTTAAGGAATTAGTGTTTCTATTTTCACGCCTATTTCCCGCCAGCTCCGGTTATCCTCAACCGTTGCGTATTCTTCCGGCTGTATGTGATGTATCCTGTGCATCCACGGGGAAACCCACCTTGACAGCCTGAAAGTGTCACGCAACGCCCTCAGGTAACGCAAAGCCCGGATGTCATCAAAACCATCCATAAGCATTGAAAATCTTAAACGAACCGTAACTGTTATTGATTGAGCGTCCAGCTCATCAACTTCTATAGCATTATCTTCCAGCAATAAAAATATAACAGGGTCAACCGCTATAACTTTCTGCGGCATTACAAGCATCATGACCGTATCATTGTTTGTAAAATTCGGCGTTGCCAGCGGTATAGGGCTCATGCCGTAATCGTTCTGGTCAGAGAGCGCCTTGTCCGCTATTATTTTGGTTATATACCCGTTAAAATCCGTAATGATTTTTGATTTTATTTCCATAATAACTTTTTCAACGTCAATAGTTTGCATTATTTTGCGCTCCTTTGCAGCCTTTTGCGCACGCTGGTTTCAATCACCCGCAAATAATTAGCCTGCCTTTTTTTGAATATATTTACCTGACCGTGCTTTCCGCTTTCTTCATTGATAATCGGCGGGCGTGCTGGCATTTTTTCAGTTCCGAGCTGATGATAAATTGCATACGGCACGCTTGTTCCGACTACCATTTTATTCGCTTCAATCACCCTTACCGCTCCCGGAGCGTCGGGGTTCAATATACTCGCAGCCAGCTTTCCACTAAACTTTAACAACGGGTAAAAATTGCCGGTCTTTCTTTTTTTATAAAGCATATATTTTGACGGCATTTTCCCGTCCTTGTCGGCTTTATAATCTTCATACTGTCCGGGTCCTTTAAGGTTAAAAAGCTGGATGTTATCTTTATACCACATATTCGCTATGACTAAAAACTCAGGGCGCAAATCTCCGACGGCGTTTAACGCCGCTTTTATTTTGCGTTCAAAGGTTGCGCTATTAAGTAATTTAATCGTAACGCCGTCAGCCATTTACCACCTCGGAAAGTAAGGATACTGTGTTGGATTAAAAGGCAATACATTTGGTCCACCCTGAGGCGGGTAAACAAGAAAATCATTTTCAAGACCTACGCCGGTTGAGTGCTGTATCATATTTCCATTCCTTGTTACGTCCGACAAAATAAGCTCATCATTAAGGATTTTATTATAAATGTCGTTGCCCTCTGTCCAAAAGTTTGCCGCCTTTGCAGCGTCATCAGGGCTTAGTTCCTTTACGCTGGAACTTTTGTATATCTGGTAAATGTCGTTTGCCGTAAAAGCCACGCACATTTTTTGTATAACCGGAAATGAGTAAGGGCTTGTGGCTGCCGTTATTGGAAGCACATACCCTTTGTGAAGCAGCATTAAATTTACCTTTGCCTCGGTTTGGTTTATGTATACCTGAGCCTGCGAAGCCGTTACCAGCAAGCTGGAGTTTCCAGAGGCTATTGTGTATGGGAAAGTTATATTTTTATACTTGCCAGCCACGTCCGCAAGCTGATGATACACGGACGGTAGTATATACGTGTAACCGGCGCTGTATGTGACCGTTGTAGTGTCCGTATTTGTCAGCACAACGTCCGCAGCGCCGACATTACCGGCGGGGGTAACACATATCACCTGTGAAGCCGAAACCCAGTTTATATTCGTTGCTGGAAGCCCCTGAACGGTTATTGTAGGGTTCACAAGAAAATTTGTGCCGTTTATTGTTATGTATGTGCCACCGAGGTTACTTCCAAAATTCGGGGTTACGCTGGTTATTGTAGGCTGTGCCATTGTTTAACTCCTTATGATTGCTACCCCGCTTTTAAAGGCGGGGCGTTGTTTATCTTTTTATCTCAGGAGCTTCATCCTGAGCTTTTTTTTCTGCTTTGCTGACGAGCTTGTCGTAATCCTCTTTGAGCATTACAAGGTTGCGGTCAATCCAGCTTTTTAAAACATTCGGAAGAACGTTGTGCGGAACAGCTTCGCCGGTAAAATAAACTTCGCCAACCCTTGTCGCAACGTAAGCGTCATCCTCAAGTTCGGATACGCAAACACTGTGCGAAACGTGCATATTCACTTTCGTGACTATGGCTGTTTTGCCGTCCGTTGCAGTTCCTTTACCGCCGAAAACATATTTCACGTTATTGTCTTTCACAGCTTTTATTGCGGCTGCGACTTTTTCCTGTAACTCTTTTTCAGGAAGAGCGATAGCGCCCTTTATCCCTAACTGCTTTGCTACCTCGTGAAGTGTCATTTTGGTTCTCCTTTTTTTTATAAGGCGGGGTTACGCAGGAATAACCCCGCCTTATTTATTTACTTACCTGTTTGCTGTTGAGCTTATTGCAGTTGTTATCAGGCATCCGGCGTTCACGTTGGTAACGTGCATGTCGTATGCTTGCATCCTTGCGAAATACCGCCCCATTGACGGAAGTAAGTTAATGGGATTGTATTCCCAGAACGCTTCCGCAGGCGGGAGGTCAGCGCCATTTGGTATGAACTCATAGCCGAGCGACTGTGTTGCCATTCCCGGGTTCGGAGCGTTGTCAATCCGGCAGAATAGGATTGAATTACCCCAGAGCAGTGAGTATATCGGAGTTGACGACGGACCCTGCTCCGAGCTGTCATACCTTGCCGCTGCAATAAGAAGCCTTTGAACTCCCATTATTGAGGCAAGTTTTTCCTTGCTGACGATTTTTTCTGCGCCTGTCGCAACCTGAAAGGTTGTTTTCAAAATCGCAGGGTGCTGCGAAAGGTAGTTATACGTCTGCCAGTTCATAACAGCCGTATTCGCTTCCAGTCCGCAACCGTAGGTAGAACCTACGCCGCCGACGACGACCGAGCGGGCTTTAATAAAGTCAGCTATCGGGTCGGAAGTCGGGTCATCATACGGAAGTGGCGCCGCAAAATTCTGCGTCATGATTGAAGAATTGAACACAGCGCTTGCGAGAGCGTATTCTTTCTGAATCTCAACGTAGTCAGCGAGCTGATAGCTCACAATTGACTTTGCCTGCGCTGCTCCACCGAGCTGCACAAGGTCGTGCGGCTCAAGAAACGCCTGAACGCCCCTTGACTTGATTGTGTAATAATCTGTTGCTGTGAAATTCAACTGGATTGTAGGGAAACCAGTCGGCGAGATTTCCAGCTGCGAGTTGAGAGCCAGCGGAGCATACGTTTTCGGTATCCTCGCTGTTATCACATCGCAGGGAATTTTCTTGAAAAATTCGTCAGCGATAAAACCCTCAGGGCGGTAGCCCTGTAGGATTTTGTTTGTGTAAGCGTCAAGAATTGCTATGCTGTTAACTGATGTAACTGACTGAAATGCCATGTTTTAGCCTCCTTTACATAGACTGCGTATATGTGGTTACTATTCCATACACATACGAGCCTATGCTTCCAGTGTCAACTACGCTTGTATAAGCCATGAAAACTACTATGTCTTTGTTTGCTGTGACCGGCGTTACCTGTCCGTTTGCAGCCAGCTTGCACGCTATCGGCGAGCCCGCAACCGTAATTGCAGCAGCAGCCTGAGCTATGCAGTCAGAACCCAGAACAGCTATGTTGACCGGCTGTCCAGCCTGAACCGCTGAAGTTGTAAATCCGATAGGCAGAACGCCAGCCCCGCCCGCAACGACCTGTCCGGCGTTGCCTGTGTCAAGAATAACACCTATGCCAGCTCCGAGCGCAGCTGTCGCGATAAGCGTTATTGTGGCTTTGGGTCCTCCCAAAAGAAACGGTGCGAAATTTGTTGCAGCCATGATTATTTAGCCTCCTTAGTTTTTTCACGGGCTTTCACAACTTTATCGTTATGCAGCCTCTTCGCCTCTGCCGCAGCCTCCGCAAACTTCTTCGGGGCGTCCGGCTTCTCCATGTGTTTCTGTGTCTTTTTTACTTTCTCGTCAGCATCAAGCTCATCCCAGAGCCTTTCTGACTTTTTGTTGCCAGCGCCTTTTTCGCCGTCGTCGCCGTCATCTTCATCCTCGTCCTCCGGTTCTTCATGTCCTTCCTCTTTGAGCTTTACCGGAAGCATTTCAGCAAGGGCGATAACGTCGTCGTATTTCTTTTCGCTGAGCAGCTTAACAATAGGGTGCTTCTCATCCTTGAGTTCCGCTACTGTCATTTTCTTTTCCAGCGCCTTGTCGGCAGCCTTTTTCTTCTCGGACAGCGCAATAGCCTCCGCAGCGTCCAGCTTCGTTTTTGTTTCCGAGAGATGCGTGCTGAGGATTTCTTTTTCTGTCTTTAAAGTTTCAGCCAGCTTTAGGGCTTTATCGCTGCCCTCAGCAAGCTGTTTTACAAAATCTATAACTTTTTCCGCAATGTATTCGTCCGTTGCGTCCTCACTGAGCTTAACCGAAAAGCCAGCGAGCAGTGACCTGAGTTTCTCATTTACCATTTTGCTTACTCCTTTCATAGAGTTTTTTTTGTTTTCCTCAGAAGCGTTTTTGACCGCCTCGTCCGTTAAAGCCACTGGCGGGAGTCCGTGGATATACGGGCGATTTGTCAATCCTCCTCCGAGCAAAACGTTGTCGTAAACCTTACCTGTTTCCCTGTCCTTATACCTGAGTTTGTATTCAATGGAAAAAAACTTTTTTGCGCCGGTTCTTATCGCCTCTTGTGCGGTCGGCGTCCACTCCTTTGGCTTCATCCAGAGGGTGCAAATTCTTTTCCCGTCCTCATTCAAAATTCTTTTCTCAACGTCCTCAATCCAGCCCGCTGCGTCAAGACCGTATTTTGGATCTTCTTTATGCTCATAATCAGCGTCCAGTATCGGGCGTCCGGTTTCGTCAGAACACCTTACTACATTATTTTTAAAGTTCCTAACAAAATCATCAAACATTTTTTCAGTGAGTATTATTCCGTTCTCGTCTTTTTCATACTCACGGCTGCACATAAACCACTTCGGTTCTTCTGACAAACGGGTTGAACCGGTTATAAAATGGCTTTCTGAAAGTTTCAAACCGTCATCACCAAGCCCGCTTTCGCTTAAATGAAACTCAGGGTGCTTTTTAATCCACTCTTTAGCCTCAGCTTCGGTATAATGCTTTTTATCAAACATAACAACCTGAACGGTTGACTTGTTGCCTTTCCAACCGAGCCGTGCCTTAATACC
>Ga0181520_10005857_pt1 | contig 19231 bp, 7 predicted proteins | sample PEATcosm2014_Bin_29_FD_132451 | JGI IMG/M metagenome (GOLD analysis project Ga0181520, IMG submission 132451) | Peatland microbial communities from MTU Mesocosm Facility, Houghton, MI, USA - PEATcosm2014_Bin02_30_metaG | ecosystem: Environmental > Terrestrial > Soil > Wetlands > Peat | place...
TGATCCGTTATGTTCAATCTGCCAGTACCAGGTAATTCCCGCTTTAATATTTGTAACCATACCCATAGGCAAATACCGGATAGTTGACCAAGAGCCTAAATTACTTATACCAGCCCCGGTTAAATTAAATAAACCATTTTCGTTCCATCCCAATTCTGAGGGTTTATAAGTATGCCATTGTGCTTCCGATTCCCAGCTGTTATAAGCATAACGAATACATATATTTTCTTCAGGAGAACCGGTGGTTATGTTACTATAATTATTCAGAATTGCCGAACTAAGGTATCCAATACCTACATCTTCAAGACCTTCATTGATTATTTTTGTGTATTCCCTTACTGTAGGAGAAGCATCATCTAATTCGTAATACGATTCAACTCTTAGTTTCTTAACAGTATCTTTTTGAACAAGTATCACCTGTTTACCATAGGTAGTAACTGATTCTTTTTTCTCGACAAAAAGGAGCCTCATTCCCGGATTACCGCCCGTCAATTTTGTACCATGATGTGAGGCTTGATTTTCCCCTGTGCACTGTAGAAAAACCACATTCCCGCTTTCACTGCTCCACTTAGGTAATGGATTAATTTCCTTATAGTCAGAAGGCAAAAAAGATGAATTTCTTAAGTACTCATTATTATAAAGATAAAAAGAAATTTTTAAATCTTTGTTCCCAAAATAAAAACTGTCAAATGTATTGTTCTTATCTTGTCCTAAAATAGATTGAACTGATAATAAAAATGTGAATGAATATATTATCAGCTTGCAAAAAATTTTCATACTTATTCTCCAATAATGTTTACAAATGAATAATTTAATTATTGCTTAACTCTTTGGCTTCCAATTAATAGAACCCATTTTTATTCCCAAATTTGTAAATCGAATTAGGATTTACAGACAGGGGATATCTTTTACTATGGTAGTTAAGTTCAATTTTTTTGGGGTTTACATCAATTCCTGTAACATCTATTATATTACCATAAATATCTGAAACAAAACGGGCTCCTTTGGTAAACTTAAATGCTTCTTTCCCATTTATTGAACATGTTACTTGATTTTCTTTCGTCGTCATTTTGAATATTTTATTTCCCCACTGTTGAGTATATTTATAATCATATTTATTATCTAAACATGACCAATAAATTTTATCTTGGACTATCTCAATACCATATAATTTGGAAATAAATTCCAATGAGGTTAATATAGCCGGGCCGTAATAATCCTGGCTTGGATAGGTGCTATCCCGATTAATAGAACCTTTGAATGGATTAAATTGCTGCACAAATTTTAGGGAATCTCCGATTATCTTCAAATACTTTGTACCTATCATAGTTAATTCTGAATAATGACCATAATTTTCCAGCGCTCTTATTGAACGCTGAAACGTTAAAGCTTCAGGTTGTCCGCTCCAGCTGTTGCCGGAACTATTTCTAAAGTATGGATTATTTACTGCAATTGACGGTAAAGGAACTGATGTCCAGAATTCATCCGGATTAAGTAAATGATACTTAATAAAATCATCTGCCATTTCCCGGTCAAAGCTCCCGAAGTACATACACATGAGATTGCTTATAGAAAGTACGTCCATTATCTTGCCAGTTTTATCTCTGTCGTAGCAGGCATGTTTATTTGAATCCCATAAATATTCTTTAATTTTTTTGCGTACTTCGTTTGCTTTTTCTCTCCAATAACTTTCTTTACCATTTTTTAATTCATTAGAGATAAGTGATAAAACATCCCTTGCTGAATATGAGAAAGACATAACATTCATAGATTCCATCGGAACCGGCATCGCTTTTGAAGTATCAAAAGAATCAATGTGACAATATTCTGCCAGTTGCTCCTTCGTCATTCGTTTTATTTTTTCTATCGATGGCGGATAATCGAACGGCCAGGAATTTGGCGATCCTCCATATCGTGTACTAAAATCTTCTCCGGTATCCCATATACACCATGTTTCCAAACATCCATTGTCGTTGGAATCCCGGGTCTTCCACAGGAACTCATCAAATTTTTCCAATGATTTATATAATTTAATCAAATAAGCTTTATCTTTACCCAGCAAAAAATACAAGTCAAACGCAGGCATTGGAAAACAAAATCCCTGCAGCCAGCCGTAGTAAGGCACTATCAAACCGTTCTCATTACTTATAATCCCCGGTAAGCGGCCGTCGTTTCTCTGATAATCAATAAATATCTCGATATTATTTTTTGCAATTTCAAGATTTCTTTTTGCATACATGACTCCCCCCATCGGCTGTGTTTCCAAGTATACACTATTATACCCGCCTCCTTCTACTAGGACCTTGTATTTACCAAAATATTTTATGTTTGCTTCTTCTTTTTCCGAGGCTTCATTAAAAATTTTTTGCAACGTAGTATCTGAAGTTTCAAAAAATACCTTAGTTTTGCTTCTTAAAGAAGCCGGATCCATTTTTTTAAATTTACCCTGTCCATTAATATTTTGAATGAGAATCAAAAGAGTGATACTAAAAAGATATAGAGCCCGGCTTTTCATTTGATTTTATGACCTTTCATTACTTATTACAATCGGCTATTATTTTTAAAATAAACATAGTTTCTAAAAGCTGTTATTGTTGTATTAATAATCCGGAAATAAACTGCGCATACCATCTGATCAGATAATCATTGGGGTGGTTAATATTATTCCCTGTCATATCTTGATAACTTTTGTGCTTCAACAATTCTTTATGAACTCCTGTCATATCTGCTATAACAATACCTACACCGGTTAGTGAATTGAGTACCGCCTTATATGATTCTTGAATTTGACTAAAAATTGTGGTCGGATTAGCCAGCATGGTAGAGACAAGAATAAATTCAGCATCTGGATTATACTTACGGATACTATCAATAATAGAATTGATATTTTTCCGGAATTGTTCCGGATCAACTTTAAGAGTACCGTCATTCATACCGAAGGCAATGATTGTTAAATCAGGTTTTTGAAGCGCTACTTTTGGGACAACATTTTCAGCGCCGTATTTTGACGTTGTTCCTCCAACCCCAAGATTTACCGAATTAACCGGCGCATGATAATGATATTGCAGATCATAAGTAATCAAATCAGCCCATGTTGGCATAAAGGGAGGTACGTTTAATAATCCCAATCCGCTTGCATTTGCACCTTCCGTTATACTATCCCCGTAGTCAACTATCTTAAGCGTATCTTTTTTCAGCAGTTTTGAAATAGTTTTGGGGAGGAGAGTTTCTGCAAATACAGGCACAGGACCTTTCCACTTTTCATTTTTTTCACGTACATAAGTCACTTTGAGTTGTTTTGAAGCGAAAAAAAATCCTTCTTTAAATAGTACATATGTCCCTGGTTCAACTCCGGGCTGAGACCAGCCAGGTCTCTCTTTATTAAAAGATAATTCCTTTTTATCAAAATAGGGCGCTGAAGAACCGACAGGTAGCGCAATCTTTTCGTTTTTATAAGTCCAATCAATTCCGTTCTTAAATTCTTTTTTCAAATATCCATCTTTAACCGAAATAATTTTTCTTGCCTTAAAAAGAAGTTTGGCTTCAGCCGGTTTGTTTCCTTCTTTTATGGGTTGAATTGTTTCGTCGTATATTGTATCCGCTTTCCAGAATGGCTCCAGATAATGGGACATGTTAAAATATCGTTTCCATTTTACTGCTGAAGCAGTGTCCTGCGCTGTAGCTGTGCCGTATGAGTAAAATAATATTGCTGATAGTAGAAACGGAATATACTTCATATTAACCCTTTTTAATTATTATTTGTCAAAGTTATCACTGTGTTAGTCTTTGCAATTTATTTAGATTATAATATTATTGTCCGGATGTGAAATTATAATTTCCCGATTGTATTTGATAAACAGCTCTTCTATTTTCCATCCTTAAAAATTTAACCCCTTTTGAATCTTCTGCCTTTTGCTTTCCCTCCCGTACGCTGATGGACGATTCTGCAGGGATATACACAATCGCAGAAGTATTGGCAGGAATTGATATGTTCCATAAAAATTTATTTTTTTCTTTCTTCCAGCTGCTTTTAATTAATCCGTATACGGAATTATAAGATGCATTTACAAAATCTAATTCATTAACTTCTGCCGGGTTCATGATAATCTCTTTAAATCCCGGATCTTCCGGATCGGATTTAATCCCTGCAAGATCTTCATAATACCAAATTATTAGATCACCCAGCAGCATAACATGATTACCTGAATTCATTGAGGGCTCTGCGGTAATGCCGTTCCATAATTCCCATATAGTGGTAGCACCATTTTCAATCATATATCCCCAGCTTGGATAATCTTTATTTGTTGCAATAGTAAAAGCTAAATCCGGTCTGCCGTTGTCTGTTAATGTACGCATTATCCACTGACCGCCCACTAATCCTGTACTCGTATGACTTTTAAATTCATTAGTTGTTTTGTATACAAGGTTATCAAAAACCCTGCTCCTTATTTTTTCGGAAGGTATTTCAAAAAATAAAGCAAGTGCATTTGCAGTTACAGTATTGTTTGCATAAAACAAACTGTCTTTGTTTAAATAAGTATTGTTTATTGCATCTCTCACTTTACCGGCTAATAAAGCATAATCGTTTTCATCTTCAGCTCTATTAAGAAGCCGCGCATTACTCTGCATTAATTTCAAACAATGATAAAAATATGCAGAACCGATAAAATCACCGGGAGTAAGCATATTCGGATCTTTCGAGTGTATCAATTCCGGATTTTCGGGAGGCATACACCAATCGCCGTAAGAATCTATTGGAAGAAGATAATCTTTCATATATTTATCGCGCATATATAAAAGCCATCTCTTCATCACATCATAATTATCGGCAATTACTTTAATGTTTCCAAATTGCCGGTATAGGTTATACGGAACAAGAATTATTGATGAGGGCCAATCCATATTATCGCCGCCATAAATTGGTCCATATTCCCAGGGAGCTATATCAGGTATGCTGCCACTTTGCCTTTGTGCATCTGTAATGTCTGTCATCCATTTTGAGTAAAGCATATTATTATTCAAAACAAAGCTTTCGCCATAAGAATTAATTGAACGGTCTCCCAAAAATCCCATACGTTCATCACGCTGCGGACAATCAGTAGGTATCCCCTGGTAATTGCTGCGTATCGTCCAATAAGCGGCTTTATATATTTTATTAAGCATCTTATTAGATGTTTCAATATACCCTAAAGTTGCCATTTCATCATAAACTACTTTTCCTATTATCGAATTAAGCTCTGGTTTATACGATAGCCCTGTCACTTCAACATACCTGAAACCATGATATGTAAAACACGGTTCCCATTTTTCTTCACCTTTTCCTTTGAATGTATATATATCTGTAGATTCTGCGGTGCGTAGATTAGCCGTATAAATTGAACCGTCTTTATTAATTCTCTCGGCAAACCTCATTTTTACAGCCGTTCCCTTCGCCCCTTTAGCCGATATTTGAACCCATCCTGCAATGTTCTGTCCCATATCAAAAACATATTCGCCGGGTTTTATTCCCTTAACAGAAATTGGGTGTACTATATCCAATATTTTTATATTAGGATTTGGTTGAGATGCGATATTATTCGAAGGAGCATTTACCAATTGTACATTTATCCAATTTGCATCATTAAATCCCGGTTTATTCCAGCCTGGAATTTCTTTTCTTGCATCATATATTTCACCATCATATTCATTGTTGGAACGAATTGGACCATCTGCCGTAACTTTCCATGACCCGTCGCTACAAATTGTTTTATGCGTACCGTCTTTCATTTCAATTTCCAATTGCAACAACATTTTCGGAAAACCATAGTTAATTATGGTTGGTGTTCCAAAACCAGGCTGGGAGGTAGGTCTCATAGTAAAAAAGCGACCGTTGCCAAGTACCACTCCAATTGCATTTTTGTTTTTGTTAATAAGTTTGGTTACATCAAAAGTATTGTAATAATCTCTTTTAAAATAGTCGGATAATGTTGGCGACAATACCTGATCCCCTGCTTTCCTGCCATTAATGTATAATTCATAAAGACCTAGACCGCATACATATACTACGGCTTTCTTAATATTATTATCAACTTTAAACTCTTTTCTAAAATAACGTGCAGAAAGTTTGGAATGCAGAGAGTCCGGTTCATCCCATGAGAATGACTTATCAAGACCTATCCACGTTGCCTGCCAATCGGGTTTGCTTAAAAGTCCCATACTCCATTTTGCGGGCTTACTCCATATTGATTCACCCTCATTTGTCCAAACGCATACTTTCCAATAATATTCTGTTCTGCTAACCAGAGCTTTGCCATTATACAAAATATTTAATGTACTATCTGAAATAATTTTTTGAGAATCCCAAATATCACCCTGATTAGATAATAGTTTTTCAATTGAAGAAGCGACAATGATTTGATAAGCCGTCTGCTTAATATTTCTTTCATTACTCATTAATTCCCAACTTAGGCATGGATGTTTAATATCGATACCCAACGGATTTGAAAGATATTCGCATTTTAGGTTTTCAATAGTAACCTTTGCATAAGCATCGGAGTTTAAATTTGCTTTTTTTTGCGCAAATAAATTTGAAGACAAGAAAAGTATAAAAATTATAAGTGGCAGTTGTTTCATAAAAGTTTCCTTTAAACTACGATCCAAGGAAGGATAAGGATGTTTATAATATTTGATCAAAGAGTATTAAAATATTTTTGCTGTTAAGTTATTTTAAAAGAATCATCTTCTTTGTTAATGAAAAATTACCGGATTGTATTCTATAAATATAGATCCCTGATGCTAATTTTGAAGCGTCAAAATTTACAACATAGTTACCCGTTTTTTGTTCCTGGTTAACTAATGTTGCAATTTCCTGGCCTAATAAATTATATACTTTTAAAGTAACTAACCCGCTTTTGGCTATGCTGTATTTAATTTCAGTTGACGGGTTGAATGGATTAGGATAGTTTTGAGATAATGAATAATTAGCTGGAAAAGAATTATTGCCTTGTTTAACAGAAGTTATTTCCATCTTGTTTAATAATACCGATACGGTATTATCAGTGTAATTCGCTGTAACAATATCCGGTTTGCCGTCTCCATTCAAGTCAGCAATTGCAATGGAGTACGGTAAGGCTCCTGTGGAAAAATCAGATTTTACAGAAAAGGCAGCAGTAGATGATCCTGTTGAAGTTGTGTCAATTAAAACAGATACTGTATTAAGTGTAAGATCTGTTACAACAATATCCGGTTTACCATCTCCATTAACATCGGCAGTTGCTACAAAGTAAGGTGTAGCTCCTGTACTAAAATCTGACTTAGCAGCAAAGGTAACTGTTGAAGATCCGGTCGGAGTTGTGTTTAATAAGACCGATACTGTATTATTACCGTAATTAGCTGCTATAATATCCGGCTTGCCATCGCCGTTCACATCAGAAGTTGTAACAGAGTAAGGTCTGGACCCTACGGCAAAACCAGATTTTGCAGAAAATGTAGGAGTAGCTGCACCGGTTGAGGTTGTATTTAATAAAACCGATACGGTACTATCACTATTATTTGCTGTAACAATATCCGGTTTGCCGTCACCATTAACATCGGCAACTGCAACCGAAAAAGGATGGTTCCCTACGGCAAAATCAGCTTTAGCAGAAAAACTAGGAACAGAAGCGCCAGTCTGAGTTGTGTTTATTAAAACCGATACGGTATTATCATTATGATTCGCAACAACAATATCCGGTTTGCCGTCACCATTCACGTCAGCAATTCCGACAGAAACGGGAGATGATCCCAGGGTAAAATCAGTCTTAGCGGAGAAGCTGGGAGTTGATGAACCGGTTGGAGTTGTGTTTAACAAAACCGATAAGGTATTATCAAGGACATTTGCTACAACAATATCCGGCTTGCCGTCACCATTGACATCGGCAATTGCTACTGAATACGGATTTGTTCCTGTCGTAAAATCAGTCTTAGTAGAAAAGCTGGGGGTGGAAGAACCGGTTGAAGTGGTGTTTAAAAGAACCGACACATTATTATTATTTTGATTCGCTGCAATAATATCCGGCTTGCCGTCACCATTGACATCGGCAATTGCTACGGAGTACGCACCTGTACCTGTGGTAAAATCAACTTTAGAATAAAAGTTGACTGTCTGTGCTGAAATGGGTCTCGATGAAATATGCAAGGATGAATATTCCAATTCTCTGGTGTAGTATTCCGTAGGACCGAATGCCTCCTGGCTTGCTCCGTAAGTCGCATACATGTCAGACCACCCATGCCCCTGATCGGTTCCGATTAAACCGGGGTTATGACAGAGATATGCGTTGGCATCTTCTGAAAGATATGGAGGAGCGCCGCCATTCCAGCTGATACCATCTGTAGAAGTTAGCGTATAAACTCCACTACCTTTAGCTTCTACGTCGCTTACAGCCACAAATTCATTCAAACTATCCACAAATTTTGCATCTAGTGCCGAATTTACATTTGTTTTAATTGGCGATCCCCAGCTTAATCCATCGGTAGATTTTCGTAAATACACTCCGGGCCCTGCAGATTCAGATTGACTATAATACCACAGCCACCAGTAACCTTGAGTGATAACTACACTTGGTGAACCTGTGCCATAACCGGCTACTCCTCCGTTTGCAGCTGTCACTACCGGAGTTGTGGGATTTAGAGTCCAGTTGATTCCATCTATAGAAGTAAGCCTGAAAATCTGATTCCACGTTGTATTAATAGCTAAAGCTGATACAAACATATAATATGTACTGGCAGGTGGATTCGACGACGACATGAACCTTATAACCGATGGATCACCCCAGCACCAATCCTCACCGTTATTGTTAACTAAAATATTAGTTGGAGTTATAGTGCACCTCACCGGTCTGAGATCAAAATCTTTAAGAGCTGCGGGGTCCAAAGTCGGGGTTTCCACATACCAAACATTATCCTGTGAATCTCCATCCTGAGTTCCACCGCCAAACCATATTTTGAATATACCGGCATTATTCGTTCCTGTATCATAGAAACCTGATGCAGAGTAACTTCCATACCGCTTGTGAAAAACAGTTCCTAAGAAATGTGAGGTCACGGTTTGATTCCCAATGTTAGTCGAAGATCCGGGAACAATGTTATTTGTCAGTTTTATACTGTACAAGAAAGTACGCTGATGTCCGCAATTATTAGCGTTCCCTGGTGAAATATAGTTGTTAGCTACCCTGAACTTTATAACAGATATCTGAGATAGCTGATCAGAAGTAAAGCCGCCAAGTGAGAAAGTATCAGTATAAATAGTATTTGAAGCTCTGTCCAACATTGGAGTTAATGTAAGCCATTCGCCGCCGTTTGCCTGGGTAAATACAAGCGCCTGCATTACAACATTCTTCGAAGAATCACTATTCCAGCCATTCCATTTTATTTGAATATTGGAATAACCGTTCCAGTTCTGGTAATTCGATGTCCATGTTTCCCATGAGTAAATCTTTCCGGAAGTAGGGATATATAATTGATAATCCATATCCCCATATCCGGTATACCCGGAGACGCTATCACTATTACCGAAAATATCCCAATAGTTCATATTGTCGGTTGAATCGGTAGTGGCAGACATAATACTACCGGTTACTCCGGGAGTGTAATTGTACGATGCTCTTGCACTTGTCCAGAAACGCGGAGCATATTCGCCGACTCTAACATACCACATGCTGTCAACACCCTCTTCAAAAGTTGCTTCGTCATAAACAACCATACTTTCCTGAACTGCGTAACGGTTTGAGCTGCCTGTTTGTGCAAATAAATTTATACTTAAATAAAGAAACACGAAAAAGATTATTAGTTTTTTCATTTTATTTTCCAGAATTTTTTAAAAATTCCCCACAATCATAAAAAAAAATTAACGGGAACTAAACCTAATCTATCAGATTTATTGTTGTCCGCTTTTCCCCATATAGAATTATTTATACTCATATTAATTTTAAAGGTGTCATTTTTTTATCGAAAAATCCCCGATTGTCCCGCAGGGACGGATTCCCGGATTCTATACATATAAATTCCAATTGTTAATTTTGACATATCAAAGTTTGTAAGATAGGTGCCGACTATTGTCATTTATTAAAAATGACCTGCATTTTTATTTTACTGCTTGGAGCCTCTTGTTACCAGGTTTATGCCAAATATTCCAACATTTGCATCTAAAGTGGAAAGCTCAATGGCAAATTTCTCAAGTATTCTTTCAGGATCAGTCTTTACCGAAAAAGCCGAGACAAATTTTGCGAAGCCTAACTTATAGATTGCAACATTACTGGCAAATGGCAACATCGTGCAGTCAATATTTTTTCCGTAGATGAGAGGAACGCTTTCTACAAAACCATCTTTATAGTAAAGTTTTATGTCTCCGACCTGCATTCCGGTAAGCCGGATCTGACATTCACTAGCAGCAAGAAAATCTAGTCCCATAATCTTTGTGCCCACTTTAAATTCTGCCCGCTCAGGCTTACTGGATATAGTTTCTCTATCTGAGTATGAATCAGAAGAACCTACTTCCAATACCATCATGTTTTGCCCTTTTGCCTTAACGCTGAAGTGATAATTACCAATTGTTATTTGTCCGACATCATCCTGCACGTTATCAAGGTATCCTGTGAAATCAAAATATTGCTGATCCAAACGCCAAAAATTTTTACCCCAGATAAAACCACTATTGTATCTGTCATTTAATGGTAAGTTTTCCCTGGTACCTTTAAGCACAACTTGTTCATCGGGTTTCTGTGTTTCACCGCCAAAATCCAGTTCATAGGGTGTCAGACCATTCCTGTCAGCTAGGAAAAAAACTTTTTTACCGGTATTCTCTCCCAGGATACCGCTTAGCAGTCTGCCTTCAATTTTGAAAGTCTTGAAAATTTGCTGCGGATCATCTACGGAATATCCATCACCGGGAAGTGTCCATTTAATTGTGTCGTTTCTTATATCCGACGGTGGATTCCATTCATTTTTCATTTTCGCGAATATGACATCGATTGTATGAACCATTGCCGGTTCACACTTTATCTCAAGCGTACCGCCGACAGTTTTAGAAATTTTATTATACTGTATCTGTTTCCCATCTGCTAGGGCGCTACTAACAGTTCTGCCCTCTAGTTGTATCTTGAAGATCAGACCCTGTTTGTGAGCAGAGCTCAGTCTATACTGATAACGAAGTCCTTTTGAAGTCACCGACATTTCGATATTGCCGGCATGCAATCTTGCCTTATCCCACTCCTTTGGAATAGCCGGATGCCAGTATAACGGTTCATTAACCGTCCGATTTTCTAAACCAAAGAGACCGCTGATTACAGCATGAGCATATTCTCCTGCAGGATTACTAAAACAATAACTGCCCACTCCCCAACCGGTAATGGAATTGAACTCTGGGAAACTGCCGGGTGAATCTGTCAAGATCGTAGCGCCGAGCGCTGAACCATGTAGGAGCGCCCAACCTCTTTTTGAGCATCCCGCACTGAAATAAGCTTCTGCTGCTTCAGACATCTGAAGACCCATAACAGCGTCATTGCCAAAAAGATCAGGTTTAAAATCACCAGCCCGCATCAAGTCGTCGCTAATCCAAAGCCGCTGATCACATGCTCGCAGCGCCAACCAATTGTATTCAGCGGGCAAATCTGAATAAAGTTGACCAAAAACAAAATCAGTATAATAGCTTGATTTCTGAACTTTTCCATCTGGTGTCAACGCTGAAGCAAACCGTCCCTCATCAGAAATCCAGAGCCTGTTTAGTATTTCACTACGTACATGGTCAGCCTGATGATGCCACAATTGAGCGCTCATGGTATCATTTTGTCGTTGTGCGATATCTGCCATCATATTAAGTAGACCACACACCATAAGACTTGGTGATGCTGCATCGCCTGGAAGTTGCAGATGATCAGATTGATACAAAAATGCATTACAACCAAAATGCCAATTTAATAGCCCATTTCCATCGGGGTCTCTAACATCAAGCATTGTCTTAAAATTGCGTCGAGTCCATTCCCATACCTTGCTTAATGTTTCATTATCTCCCGTTGCTTTCCAATATCGCCATAATTGTAGAATGTAGTAAGGTAAACCCTCATCAGGATATTCTGCAGTATATTTATCTCGTGTTCCGTCTGCATTAAATACATAACCAGGACCTTCAGAGCGATTACCAAAAAACAAAATGGCATTTTTTGCACGCTCAATCTGACCAAGACTTATAGCTGCTGATATTTGGTAATTATTGCAGAAATAAGAATTCCATTGATGTATACCCTCAAACCAACCTGGTGAAGTATAACTATACTCAAGATTCAGTATAGATGCATAAAAGCCGGTATTCAGAATACTGTCGGGAGTTTCGATCTGGTAATCAGTGAGTAAACTATCATAATATTGCTTTGCGGCAATGGTAGAGATTCCCAACATCTTCATATCGAAATGAGCATCGCTTTCTCTCAACAGAAAACGCATTGTTGCCTTGCCTGCGGAAAGTGTCTTGCTGAAAACAGCTCGTTGTTTTATGTCACCCTCATTTTTTACTATTCTTACTAAGTCGCAGCCATTACATTCAGCCACCGCTGCATAGTTATTTTTCGGATCCTTTAAGTAAACTTGGTTTTTATCCAGTCGTAATTCATCGTTTCCTTCTTCTTCGGGACAAACTGTAATATACGGTGGAAAGAAACTTATGAATTTTAAGTCAGCTCCACCAAAGGTAATGTCGAACTGCGCATCAGTGGGTACATCATTGAGGTTATATGCAGTAACTGTTACTGCTATGGCGTTATTCCCGATCAGCAGCCCCTCAATTTTAAAAGTAAGCTTTTCGTTCACGAGTTCTACATTGTGAACTGTCCCCCAAGGATAAAATCTTACTATAGTTTTGCCGCTGTCATCAAGCCAGAAGTTCTTTCCTGCTATAGTACACCTAATCCTCACATCGCCCAGCATGTCGAAATGAGGGTTTAATTCTGATGTTCGGTCCGTTTTTACTAATGAAAATCGAGGCAAATCACCACTTACAAACCAACATGGATCCCTTCTTACTATATAGTTAAACCGCCAGGGACCACTCTTAGGTAAATCGTAGCCGCTTTCTAATTGTAGATACATTTTCCACCAAACGCTGTCAGATGGCCAGACTTCGTATTTGCATCCTTCCCAGTTCCCCTCATAAACACACTTCTCATTAACAATTTTGTATGAAGGCTCCCGAAATGGTTTATTGAAAAATCCATCGAAGGATTGCGCTTCAATAATTATCGGGAATAATATTAATATGAAACACGATCGTAAAATAAATTTCCCTTTCATAATTAGAATATAAAATACATTCCACATTTTAAACATTAAAATATTTAAAAAAATAAATACAATAACCTGAACAAGCCGGAACCAATATGATCTTAAAGTTGAAATGTTTTATATGTCAAAAACCTTTTATAATGCAATAAGTCAAAAGCATATCGAAAAATATTTTACCGGATTTGGCTATAATTTTATTTATATGGTACTAAATGAATCCCACGCATGGTGGACGGCGTATCAATATAGAAATTATTTTTAATCCGCCGCAAGCGGTGGGAAACTATCACAATAGAGATTAAAGTCAAACTTGGATAGTGTTTTGAATAACCTCAGACTTTCTCTATACTTAACATAAATAATTCTCTTAGGGTACCATAATCCTTTCATTTACAATAATCTTCACCGGTCCCAATAAACCAGATTCTGTAAGAGGAGAATTTGATCTCCATAGTTTCCATGTAGTAAATGTATTTCTTCCGGATGGATCTGCTTTCCCATCAAGAACCCATTGAGGCCATTCAATCAGAGAGCCGGATGGATTCCATACCGGGTCTGATTCAACAGTATTCCTTTTACTTTCATCCGGTAATTGCTCATCTCCGATCAACCGGTTTATCCAAAGATTTACTACTTTTATTTCGAGTTTATTAACTCCCGGTTTTACTGCCTTAGTAATTTCAACAGAATAAGGTTTAGTCCAGAGTATTCCCAGGTTCTGCCCATTAACCGTTACTTCTGCTATTACTTTAACATTTCCTAAATCTAAGTTTATACTTCTGTTTTTATCAATCATATCTTTAGTGATTGTAATATTCCTGGAATACACCGCAGATCCGCTGTAATATTTAATTTTTTCGTTTGGATCCTGACTCCATGAATACAACGAATCAAAACTGGTCTTTTCGGGAGCTCCCGTTCCTGAAAGGAATCTGACTTCCCATGGCCCCTTTATAATAACAGGAGCAGGTAATTTGCTTATATTATAACTGAAAGTTTTGTTATCAGATGTAGTGATGGAATATTTTCCATTATTGCCCGCATAAAATGCGAAACCATTCCGGTTATTTTTTTCAACTTCAACATTAATTTCATTGCCCTCGAAGCTCACGGATTTAATTGTATTATCATTTAAGCTATTTTCAGGTTTGAAAACAATAAACGCTGAACCGGCGGGGTCAAAATGAATGGGCATACTTATAACTCCATTTTTACTTGTGTATTGTGCCGGCTTTTTGATATTTCCATTAATGGGATTCCATATTTCCGGCAACCTGCCGTTAATACGGAAGATGCAGTTTGCAGTGAGCTCTTTTTGTTCGGGATTCGCCACAAAATAAACATCATAATTATTGATGACTCTGTGAGTAAACCGTATAAATTTATCTGCCTGAAAGTCACGCTTAATACTCATTTCTTCTAAAACTTCATCGGGTTTTTTACCGCAAATTATCTTCCCTTTTCCAAATGATTTTTCCTTAATCGATATTCCATCGCAATTGCCCCATAGTTGAGAAACCATTTTTTGCACTTCTTCGTCCGATTGCGGGTAGCCGGATAATCCTACAGCTTTTGATGGAGCTTTGCCAATAACAACAGCGCCTGCTTCTACCATTTCGCTTATTTTTTTCAATAAACGTGGGCTCATGGTTCCCGATTCCGGCAGAACTAATACTTTATAGTTCATACCATCAGGAAAAACAATTTTCCCGTCTTTTACCGTAGCGCGGTTAATAAATGCTTCAGCAGGGCAACCGTCAAAGTTATATGATGAGTTAGCGCGTATGTTTTCATCCGGCCATGATTCATTTGTATAATTTTTTGCAAACCAGGTCTGTGGTGCGGCTTCCGGTGCCAGGTAACATATGTCGGCAACGTATAATCCCTGTTGAAGCAGAAACTGACATCTTGTAAGATACTGATGCCAGGCTTTTGACTGCTTCCACCATGTCTCGGTGCGTTCATAATGCAGACCCCAGGGTCCCATTGAAATGCCGGGTAAAATATTATTGTATGGCTGCATGGCATAACGGTGAAACACAAAGCGGTTAATTCCTTCACAAAAAGCCCAGTCCCCTTCATCTTTGATATAACCCGGATAACCCTGCCATTTTTCCCCGGCATTTGCAGTAAATGCTTCAGCTCCGATAATCTTTTTACCATAAACATGAGCGGCTGAAGTCATTTCTGTGCAGGAAAACCCATAATAGAATTTTGGCCAAGACCAGAATTCTCCCATCGGTTCATCCGCTGCCCCGGCATACTCCATTTCGTTGGTCATACATCTGTTGTAGGCTTCAACAGATAGTCTTAAACCCTTTTGATTTGCAAGTGTTTTAATATTTCCAACATAGTTATCCAACATCATCTCTGAAATAGTTGTACGCCAGTCCCAAAGAAATCGTTCTGATATTTCAACATTATCTACGATACGGCCCATTAAAGCGGGGATATAGGATATTGGATTATACCCTCTTCGCGTTTGAAATTCATCTAAGAATCCCGGAGTCCAGTTCTGAGAACCAATTTCCCAACTGTCTATATGTGTTGAAACAAAAGATTTACCAGACAGATCTTTTGAGTTGTTAGCCAATTTCGTAATGAGCCCGTTGAAGAGCAGCGTGGATGCATCTTTACTCAGTTTATCACATTCATATCCTAAACCACCTTCGGGAGCCGGATGATTAAATATTCCGGTTGTAGTATGTCCAATTCGCATTATGGTCCATTTTCCTTTTGGAATATTCCATGAAATACTACCATCGGATTTCATTTTGTCACTGATGATAATTACCTGATCTTTTGGAATGGTATATTTTGCAGATATGGCATTTATATCTGAAGGAACAATAATAGTTGATTGTGGAGGGGTAAACATTGCTTTTTCTTCAGGATTTGAGATACGTGTGTTAGTCAATTCTATTTCTGCAAATGAAATCTGGTTAAGTGGTGATTCTTCCCTGGTAATTTCTGTAAAATTCAGACGGTAGTACTTTGATGCAACTTCCGGATAATCCATAGTGATAGAAGGACTACCGCCATTGAAATCAGCAATTGTTTTGTATGTTTTTCCGTCATCCGATATTTGTAGAGTCCCTTTAACATAACAAACAGGCCATTCCTGCCAGGCGGGATATAAGGTTAACACGTGTGAAGTATAAGGTTGTGGAAAAACTAATTCTAAATATTGCGGATGCGCCGAATCAGGTCTTGGAAGGACTATCTTCGTACTTAAATCATTGTCAATTACCTTTTTTCCGTCGAAGGCAGGGTCATCGGAACTACTATTTATTTCAGGGCTGTAATCAGATATTTTTTCACCTTCACCTTCTGGTGTGGGGTAGGCAAGCGCCATAATATCTTCGTAATAATTATTTACTGATTTTGGTTTTTCCAGCATGCCGGTATATTGCTTCGGTCCCTCTACGTTAACTTCCGACCAGGTTATTTTCTGCATAGATTTATCCACTGTTACCCATGGTCCTCCACTGCCGCACCAACCTGCATCATTGCACATGTTCACTTTTAACCCGAGCCTATTGGCTTCTGTGAGCATGAATTTGAAAATATCCTGCCACTCAGGACTGCCAAAAACATATTTCCCTTTTGGAGTACCTTGATCAACTTCCATAATAAGTACTCCCCCAATACCAGCACTTTTCATGGCTTCGAGATCAGCAGTTATGCCTTCTTTGGATATATTTCCATTAAGCCAAAACCAATAAACCCAAGGTCTTGCAGAATCTGGAGGATTGACAAACCCGGATTCAAGGCTTTGTGCGCGGCTGGAGAAAGTCGAAATAAGTAAGAATGCAATGAAAATGAAAGTCAGATTTTTAGTTTTCATTATTAGATACCTCTTTTATGTTAAAAAGCATGCTTCCAAAATTAGTTATGAAAGCAAAGATTAAATACAATTGTCTAATTTTACAAAATTATGTTTGTTACTAAAAGATATTTATCAAGAAAGCCGGTATTATAGATTCAAAATTGGACTGCGGCTCTTTCTCATTTATATGTTATCTTTGATGAGAAACATTAAAAATATTCTTTAAATCAAAAAAAACATTTAACAAATTATTTTCTAGAACCCAATTGGATTTATGTTTGTTTCATCTGACCCGAACTTTGTCGTATCGATGAGTATAAATCGGCGCTTTATAAGTGAAGATAAAGTAAATATTTTCCCGTTTTTATTTATTGGTGAAGGACAATCTCGTAACGCCGCCAGGAGACATCCATCCATTTATCTGCCTCCGAGCTATATTGAATTCTTAAAGTCGTGAGGGAAATACCAAACTAATTCACCGTCCTCCCTTGGCAATAATACAAATTCAGCAACATTTTTAACCGTATCTTGATTTATTCATATCCTTTCCTCCGAAATAGGAACATTTATTAGAAAAATTTTAGGAACTAATTATATTTTTTTCAGCAAAAATTAATTTGTTTAATTCTTTACAAGTTTCACCTTGATTCTGCCGACTTTTTCAAAACCATTATATTCATCAGGTGTCAATGCCGTAAAGTAAATGATGTAAATACCGTTTCCTTCATAAATAAAACTTAATGGCGTACGAATGCATGCAGCCCACTTTGGCATGGGAATACTCAGATATTTTTGTACCCAGTGAACTCCATCAATTGAGTATCCATAACCAATAGAATGGCAATCAGAAATTCCATGCGCTAAATCATCATAAACACAAAACTTGACTTTATCACGAAGAGTAGTAACTATAGGATTCTCACAATATGTAAAAACCGGATCCAGTTTTGTGTCTCTTGTCCATGGTCCAGATAAGCTGTTTGCAGTTGCTAAGCCAACATCCCAATAAGAAGCGGCATCTGAGCTGCCATAGAATCCATACCACTTTCTACCCACTTGAAACGGATAGAAGGAATCAGCGCCTTGTTTTCCCTCCCATATTTTTTTATTTGTATTATAATATGATAAAACAGTATCTGTTTCGTCAATATATGGCCCATCTAGTCCATTATAGCCCTTTGTTTTTGAATATGCTTTAAAAACTCTCCCATGAGGATTAGTTACTCCTTCTTCGTAACCTACATAAAAGATATTCCAACATTCCTTGCTTTTATCGTAAACCGGCATGGGAGACCATATAGCATGTTTTGGATTTTTAGAAGTTTTAATTGAATTCTGTAATGTGCTTACTCTTACCCAGGAAATCCCATCTGAACTTTTCCAATGACCCGTGCTAGTCAAATCTACGCCGAAATCTTTGCTGGTTACTTTTTCAGTAATGAACATATGATAATTTTTTTTGTACAAGAAAACTTGTCCGCATTCAAATCCATGGCTTATTCCTAAAGAACCTGGGTTGTTCTGGTCTATTAAAGTGGTATCACTTCCTTCAATTAGCTTTAGCGAATATCCCGAAAGCGAAGAGTCGTTTTTGCTTTTTATAAATGTCGAATTTTCATTATTTAAATTACTGTTATTTATATCATCCGTGCTTTCAACTTTCAGTTGTAATAATACTTTCTCTTTACCTATTACTATATTTTCGTTTAAGTCATTTATTCTATACATATCATTATTTAGAGTAATGCCAAAAAGATGATTCGGAAGTAAGTTCGCTACAAAAATAATGATTTGAAATTTCCGTCTAACCCGACAAATGTTTGAGAACTTAGTTGCAATACTATTTAATTTCATTTTTTATCCTTTTTATTATTGCGAATAACCAAAATTGATCTTTCCACCCATGCCGGGGCAAATTTATTTGTCAGTTAATGCGTTCGGAATTATAGGACGAGTTTTAGTATCAGGATTAATCAGTTTCCATATAGGCGGAGGATACATATATGCCATATACATTGGCTGCGGCATCCATACCCGGTATGAATTTTTATCGCTCCATTGGTTGCCTGCTGAAGCGTAATCACACATTATCAATGTCTTTTCATGATTATCAAA
>Ga0181520_10005858_pt1 | contig 19228 bp, 14 predicted proteins | sample PEATcosm2014_Bin_29_FD_132451 | JGI IMG/M metagenome (GOLD analysis project Ga0181520, IMG submission 132451) | Peatland microbial communities from MTU Mesocosm Facility, Houghton, MI, USA - PEATcosm2014_Bin02_30_metaG | ecosystem: Environmental > Terrestrial > Soil > Wetlands > Peat | place...
ATGCGCGTGCGTGGCCTTCAGCAGGTTGAGCCGATCACCCTTGGGCTTGCTGAGCGTCTGCTCGTGGCGGAAGACCACCCGGTCGGCGTAGTCGTGAACCTTGCCAAGAGCGATAAATCCGCGTCTCTCTTTGACGATTTCAGTGCCCGGCAGTCTAAACCGTTGCGAGTAGGCGAAGATCGCCGGAGATTTTTCCTGCGCCAGCACGCCTTGCTGTTGCCAGGCTTTGAAGTCGCGCGCCGCGCGGGTATAAACGGTTTCTCCGCCCTCTGCATCAAATAGCTCGGGTTTGCCCAGGATGATGCGCACCAGGTTGTAGGGACTGCGATCATAGTAGGCCTGTTGCATGGCCGGAGTGATCTTGTCGTAAGGCTGGGTGACCACGTCATCCAGACGGACTGCGGAAGGATTGTAGCGCCAGGCGCGGAAGGGATAAATATGGGCCATTCTGAGGGTCTTTCTCCCGATGAAACGGTGGGATTTGCGCGCAAGAGCCTCATCCTGCTCGGTTCGGGGCGATTGCACGCTTAGGCTCGATTGTATCCCAATCGCGATAACGTATCCGGTTTTCCACTGCTCATCGCTGTGCTTTACCGGCGGCAAACAAATGGCCGAACGCTAAGGCCAGCAGATCGTGAATCGTGCTACTATCGCCTTCAATCGTTGGTGTTGCGGCATGACGATGCTACTGAGGGAAAGTAAGGTATCCAGCGGGTGTGGCAATCGGCAACGGCTCCGCAGCCGCTTGTGGATCTGCGGATTAGCGGCGGTGTTCCTGCTGGCGAGCGCATCGGCTCAGGACAACCCGCTCGACAAGCCACACGTGCCGACGCCCTCCACCTCGACTCCGGATGCAGGAGCGCCAGCGGGAGCAGAAGCTCCCGCCGCGACAGGCCCGAATGCACTGAAGGTTCACCCCGGCGCGCGTATCCGCATCAACGTAGACATGGTGCTGCTTCCCATCACCATCACCGATCCCATGAACCGGCTGGTCACCGGCCTAGAACAGGAGGACTTCCAGGTCTTCGAGGGCAGCGGCCAGCAGAAGATCAGCTCCTTTGCAGCAGAAGATGCGCCGGTTTCCATCGGCATTATCTTCGACCTTTCCGGGTCCATGTCCTCGAAGCTGAACCGTGCCAGGGAGTCGATCCTCGAGTTCATCAAGACCGCCAACCCCCAGGACGAGTTCTTCGTCATCGGCTTCAACGACCGGCCGGAGCTGATCGAGGATTTTACCAACTCGGTCGAGGATATTCAGGCACGCCTGGCCACGGTGCAGAGCGGCCACCGTACCGCGCTGCTGGACGCCATCTATTATGGCCTGGTCAAAATGCGGGACGCGCGCCATGAGCGCAAGGCGCTGCTGGTGGTATCCGACGGAGGCGACAATCGCTCCCGCTACACCGAGGGCGAGGTGCGCTCCCAGGTGCGCGAGGCCGACGTCGAGATCTACTCCATCGGCATCTTTGATCCCTACGCGCCCACCCCCGAGGAGCGTGCCGGCCCGCAACTGCTCAACGATGTGAGCGAAGAGACAGGAGGCCGTCTCTTCCGAGTCGACGATATTTCCGAGATGAGCGACATTGCCGAGAAGATTTCCACCGAGCTGCGCAATCAATACGTCATCGGCTACCGGCCCAAAAATCTGACTCGGGACGGCAAGTGGCGTAAAGTGAAGGTGAAGGTAAATCCTCCACCGGGATTGCCTCCTCTGACCGTCCATGCACGCACCGGCTACTATGCACCTTTGCAATAACGCGGCTCTCGCGCTTTTTCTTGCCGGAGCAGCAGTAGTCGTGTCTGCGCAACAGCCGGCCTCTCAGGTACCGGCTCCGCCGTTCACCGTGGACCGCGATCCGGTGCGTTCGCCGGACGTCGAAAAGCCGGTGCCCCCTGTGACGCACAAGGAGACCGGGGGCTACGTTCTGCATACCGACGTCGAAGAGGTGGTGCTGAACTGTACCGTGCTGGAAGGCAACCGGCTAGTCCCGGATCTGAAGAAGGAAGACTTCCACGTCATCGAAGACGGCGTCCCGCAGACACTCATCAGCTTCCAGCACACCGACCTTCCCGTCTCCATTGCGATGGTGGTGGACAACTCCGGCTCGATGAGCCGCAAGCGTCCTTCGGTCAACAAGAGTGCTCTCGACTTGATCCAGGCCTCCAACCCGCAGGACGAGGCCTTCGTGGTGAACTTCTCCGATGAGGCCTTCATCGACCAGGACTTCACTTCCGACGTCAACAAGCTGCGCGAGGGCCTATCGCACATTGAGTCCCGCGGCGGGACAGCGCTTTATGACGCCGTAGTTGCCTCGGCGGACAAGCTGGTGGCCGACGCCAAGCGCCCCAAACAGGTCCTCATTATCATCACCGACGGCGAAGACAATGCCTCGACTCTCAACCTTGAGCAAACCATTCGACGCGTCCAGCAGTTATCCGGGCCGGTGATTTATTCGATTGGCTTGTTGTTTGGCGACGAGATGAGCCGAGCCGAGGTGCGCCACGCTCACCGCGCACTCGAAATGCTATCCGCTGAGACAGGCGGGATGGCCTTTTTCCCCAAGAGCATCGAGCAAGTCGACCAGATAGCCGCCGAGGTCGCTCGCGACATCCGCAACCAGTACACCCTGGGTTACCACTCAACTAGGCCCACCACCGAGCCGGGCTTCCGCCGCGTCGCAGTGACCGCTGAGGACAAAGGCCATGGCAAGCTCACCGTCCGCACACGCACCGGATACTTCCCAGTGGTGCGGGCGGCAAAGAAGCCATCTGTGCAAGCGCAACAGTAGCGCAATCTGCGCTCTTTCCGGTTTTGTCCGAAACACAGGTTGAATCGCCGAAGCGAGAATGCCGAAGCCCCGCCACTTTCTCCTTTCTATTCCTTTCTTTGAGTAATTGCGTTGACCAAGTGAAATTTAGGCGTTATCTTGAAAGCCTCTGCAAGGCCTCTACGACATTTTTCATCGAATGCTGCGGTTGGAGGAAGCCATGCAAGTGAAGCGGATTGTGAGATGGGCGCCGCTGTGGTTGGCCTGTCTTGTGGCAACAGCACAAACACAGCTCAAGATCGTCTCGTCCGAGCCCATGATTCTGCGCAACGGAGCGGGCGCGGCGCGTTTTGTCCTGATCAATTCTGGAAAGACGGCTCTCCCCCTCAACCTGAACACTGGGACCTTTTTGGACGAGACCTCGCACGCCAAGCTGCCAGCGCCCAAGGTTACGTTCGCACTTGAGGCCGGAGGCTCGGACCTGCCCGCACAAATCGTCCCTGGGCAATCGTTGCAAATCGTTGCCAGCGTGAGCAACATGGCCAGTTCCACCGCCGCCGATGCCAAGCTCTTCAACCTGAATGACGAGATCGGTGCGTTGACGGCGGTGGCAGTCGATGTACCGCTGAACATCACGCTCGATGGCAACGGTACCCCGGCGGAGCCGCTCAAGTTTGCTTATCGACGGAATCTCTCCCTGACGCTAAAGAATGGCGGTGCCGAGTTTTTGACCCTGGACTGGCGATTCCGCCTGGGCGGAACCATCGTCAAGACCGGGATGGTAACACTGGCTCCGAATGGCCACGCGCGTATCGAATTCACACCACCTATCGAAGTCTATTCATGGAAGGACTATTTCCGCCCTACAGGACGAAGCGGCTTATTGCTTGTAAGTCAACACAGTCCCAGTGGCGTGCCTAGTGACCTGCTCACGGTTGAAGCAATTCAAGTGAATCTGTCCATGATGCGTATGGGCCCGGACCAGACGGAAGCGCTATTTGCCATTTACGTGATGCTCTTCCTGCTGATTGGCGGCTTGCTCTCGCTGCTCGGCAGTTCGGTCTTGCCAAGCGTCCTGAAAAAGATCGCACTGCGCAGGCAAATCGGCGATCTGGCCGACCGCACCAGCAGCGTCAGCGCCCGCGTGGACTCCTATCTGCGAGTCCTGCTGCGCCTGGAACGGGCCAAGATCGGAATCGCGCTCAGCGAAGTGGGTCCGTTTTCACTTTCATCCGGGGAGAGGTTTGAAGACGTCACAGTCGCAATCGACCGGCTGGCCAAGCGGCTGGCCGTAGCGGAGCGGCTGGATGAGCTGCGGCGTTGCTTTGAGGATGCATCGGCAACGGCGCCACCCTCCATCACCGACGAGATCGACAAGACCTTGCAGTTGGCGTCGAATCAACTGCATTCATTCGCATTGCCCGATGAGGATGTGAACGCCGCCAATCTCCTTCTGAGTAAGGCCGAGGCTTCGTTGGCCCTGTTAGATGATTCCGCTGCTGAGGCCAAACTGATCGCGGCAAACTTCAGGCAGTTGAAGGACCGGCTCAAATCCTTTCCCGAGCCCGTTTACAGCGACCTCAAGCTGGCGCTGCCGGGCATCTTTGCGTTTCTCGATGCGCCATTCGACGATCCGGCCAACATCGTCCGCCCCATGTTTTTTGCCATCGATCACGCCATCGCCGCCATGCACGCGGCTCTGGACTATGCCATGGTCAGGGTAGCCATTCCGGTGGCAACCGCGTCGATTGTCGGAGACCCCGGAAAGACCTCAAGAGAACGTCTGCTGGCGCATGAATGCGAACTCCTCAAACTGCTTGGCACTCTCTCCTGGAAATCTTTGCGCGCCGCCACAACATTGGTGCAGGAGATGCGCGAGGATCTCTACGAAAGCGACGTTCTGGCAGAGATTGAGAAGGTGAGAGAAGACGGTACGAAGCGGGTAAGGGTAGTATTCGACACGCTGAAGGCGCGCCCATATCTCCCGGTGTACTTCTCGATCTCTTTCGACGATCCCCGCTTCTGCGGAGCCGCGGCGCTCAGCAAGCTATCCTTCAAATGGATCTTCCCGGCAGGGTTGACTGAGGAGGGATCTAGAGTCTGCCACTACTTCCTTGGAGACGAGCCGCTGGAAGACGAGCCCCAGGGAAGTGAGCATCGCGTCAGGAAGTCTGGAAGAAAGCGCTTCAGGATGAAGAATGGAAGAAAGGTCAAGATCACGGTTTCCGTGCAAAGCCACAGAAATCTCAATACCGCGAATACAATCGAGGGTATCCTCGAGATTCAGCCGCCTAAGCCGCATGAGTCTTCCCGCGCAGTTGCTGAAGCGGTGCGCTTCCTGATCGCATTCGGCGTAGCCCTAGCCGGCCTGGAAGCCGGTGCGCTCGATCAGCTTGCCAAGCTCGACTTCTTTCCCGCAACCCTGGCAGTCGTCGCGCTCGGCTTCGGCGCGGACTCGATCAAGAACTTGCTGACGCAATCGCCGAAGAAGAACGGATGAGAATCGCAGACCCGCTCTAGAATCCGCTCGCTACCAGCCAGGCCTCAGTCAGTTCCAACCCCGGCTTTTTCTCAGCCAGCATCTGCGCGTGAGCCAACTTCACCAGCACATCTGCCTCCACATTCACCGGAGCGCCCACGGCAAGCGTGTGCAGGTTCGTCCGCCAATACGTCAGCGGCAAAATCGCAATGGTAATCGCCTCGCCATCGAAGTCGGCTATGGTCAGGCTAATGCCTTCCACAGCCACTGATCCCTTATGCACCATCCACGGGCGGACGTTTTTCGGAACCTCCACTTTGAGCGTCCAGTCGGTCGTCTCGCGGTCAAAGTTCGGGTCCGATTCCGGCACAACAGGTTCAAGAGCCGTCATGACTCCGCAGCCATCCACGTGCCCTTGCACAATGTGTCCGCCCAACGGGCTTCCCGCGGCAGTAGGCAATTCGAGGTTAACCTTTGAGCCAGGAGCCAGCGCGCCGAGCGAGGTGCGGTCCAGTGTCTCCTGCGCCAGATCGGCGTGAAAGAGCCTTGGGTGCACGTCGAGCGCGGTGAGGCAGACGCCGGAGACTCCCAGCGAGTCTCCCTCGCGTAGCCGCCCGGCCAGTCCCGGAGCCTCGACGGTAATTCGCCGCACCCCGCCCCGGCTCTCCAGCCCCACCAGCGTCCCTGTTTGTTCAATAATCCCGGTAAACATGCTTCCATTCTAACGGGCCTTGCCGTGAATTCGCGGCGCTCCGTCTCGCAAATGACAGGGTAAGGTCAAGCAAACCGGGGAATTGCTCTGATACTCTCTTATGAGTGGTAGGTCCGGTCTCCCCAAAAGTACGGACCATGGAGGACGAAAGCAAGCATGATCAATCTGGCTGGCAAGACAGCCGTGGTCTTCGGGCTGGCGAACAAGCGTTCCATAGCCTGGGGCATCGCACACAAACTGCACCAAGCCGGCGCGACCCTGGCTATCTGCTATCAAAATGAACGCATGAAGCTTGAAGCCGAGGGCCTCATCGCCGAACTCTCCGGCGCCACGGGCTTCCAGTGCGACGTCTCGAATGACGATGAGATAGAAGCTCTATTTGCAGCGCTCAGAGCGAAGTATGGCAAGCTCGATATTCTCGTCCACGCGGTGGCTTTTGCGCCTGCCTCGGAGCTGCGCGGAGAGTTTATCGATACCAGCCGCGAAGGCTTCCGCATCGCTCTCGACGTCAGCGTCTACTCGCTTATTGCGGTCAGTCGTGGTGCGGCTCAGTTGATGACCGAGGGTGGCAGCATCATCACACTCAGCTTCTATGCCGCCGAGAAAGTTGTTCCCAATTACAACGTGATGGCCGTCGCTAAGGCAGGACTCGAATCGACGGTGCGCTATCTGGCCTATAACCTAGGCCCAAAGAATATTCGCGTGAATGCCATCTCCGCCGGTCCCATCAAGACCCTGGCCGCACGCGGCGTAGGCGATCTGAGCGACATGATGAAATCTCACTCTGACCGCTCACCGCTGCACCGCAATGTAGATCAGTTGGAGGTCGGTGGCGCGGCGCTGTTTCTGGCTTGCGAGTTATCCAGCGCCATTACCGGCGAAGTCATGTATGTCGATTGCGGCTATAACATCATGGGGTTTTAACACCTGCGGTCGTGCGGACTTCCTTCACTCTTTGTGACGCATTTCAGATCCCGCCTTGTATCAGGGCACGACTTCAGTCGTGCCGAAAGGACTGCAAGAAAACATTGGCTTCAGCCCCTGAGGGACAGTTGCCGGAAGTCGTAAAGCTGTTCTTAGAGCACAAACTGTGAGCAATGTGCATCTTTATTGGGCACAGCACTTTTTGTACTTTTTGCCGCTGGCGCAGGGGCATGGATCGTTGCGGCCAACCTTGGGCGTGTTGCGCTTGAATCCGGAGTATGAATCGTTCCACCGCGAGTTAGTTGCCGCCAGGGCCGGTACTACGGCACGCGTTTTCTTCTCGTTGAAGCAGTCCCACCACTCCATCTCCTTTATTGTGTCGCCGATGAGTTGGCGATGAGGGTCTTTTGCAAGCCGCTCCATGGCCCAGTCTTTGCCCTTGGCTAGATCGTCCAGAACATCGTCCAAGCTTATGAATGTGGGGTCAACCAATCCACTCTCGTAAGTGGCCTTAATCTCCCCGAGCAGCTCCGGCGCATACAAGTCGGTGCTGTATGTTACAAGCTCGCTCCAAACGACGTCGTTCTTATCCGTCAACTTGCCATGAAACAAATCCGCAAAGTAACTCAGTATCTCTTCGCGGGTCTTCACTCCCACGCCAACAAGTGTGGCTAAGGCACCGAACGCCGCTCCACGGACCCATTCGTCAGCCTCTGGATTTTCAATAATAGATTGAATCCCCTCCAGTTCTCCGTCGCACACAGAAGCGAGAACGCTGCCGAGACTCTCCGTTAAGCTGTCGCCAAAAAGGGATTCGAGCAGGTCGCTTGGCAGTTGCGCGATCCGAACCATCAGAGGATAAGCGCGGGTCTCGCGAAACTGGGCCAGCAGATACATGGCATAAAGATGGGCCATGTAATCGTCCTCAGCATCTAGTTTCGCCGCCTTAACGGGATCCGCAATCTCTTCCAGAACGAGTAAAAGCTCGGGAATAACCTCGTCCTTGCGAGCAACTGCAGCCTCGACGGCTTCGCGCTCGAACCTCCCGTCGAGCCATTCAAATCTTTCGATAATCTCGTCTATTTCCATCGGCGTACACTGAGACCTTTCCGAATGCCATACACGCTTTTCTTTCAGCGTAACACTGATCTTGCGCAGATCGCCATCGGGCCGATGTGATGGCTAATTCAGCGGTGGATCTTTTCTTTATGCTCTTGAACTTCTCCCTTCACTCGACCAGCACGTGCGCATCGGGAGTTAATAGCCCATCGAAGCCCAGCGTCTCAAGCTGGCGGATGAGAACTATCTGGGAGCCTGCTTGATCCACTCCCATGCGGTCTTGCCCACTTCGCTCAAAATGGCCATCACGATCGCCGAAAGTACGGAGCCGGCGCTGGCGGTAATCAGCGGCTTTTTGCTCGCTGCCGCATCAATCGTCTTGACCAACTCTTCTTTGCGAATCTTGAACCGTTCGCTCCAACGTTTGGCGGTATCCTCAATGGTTGCCGGGGTTCTTGTCTGAAGGTCCGCGACAACGTCATCCAGTTCCTTGCTGAACTTGTCCAGGTCGTCGAGAAAATTGAAACGGGGATCCAGGTCCCGCGTCTTCTGGATGGCGTCCGCTATGGTCTTTTCTGAATCGGGGATCTGGTTGGGATTCTGCTGCAACTGAGCATCGTAGACCAACAACGCATCGCCGTTCACCATCTGTTGTTGTGTCCCCGCGATGTTTTGTCGCAACTGATTGATCTTGGGGATGTACAGAGGGCCGGTCGGAACTTCGAGAATCCCTTCGAGCTCGGCGACAAAGTTTTTGAATCTCTCAAGCAGGCGCTGGCTCTTGATGCGCGCCCGCTGGGTTCCAACCAGGAACGGAATAAGGACCGTAGCCGCAAACAAAATCAGCAACAAGATCAATGTCTGAAGGGAAATGGTCCCCGTCGGAATGCCCAGAATCCCAATGGCAAGCGCACCTCCGCCGATACCGAAGGCCCAGAATGCGAGGGCGAGATAAATGGCCGCTGGAATCAGTCCGATCATCTGGTTGATAAAGATGCGCTGCCTGGTTTCGTCGTCGAGGTTTTCCGAAGACAGCAGAAGGACGTTGACAATGACCAGCAATACATAGCCGCTGAGCGTTTGCAACAAAAGAGTGTATTTGACCATGAGTATCTGAAGTACCGGCGATCCCCATGGATGATGGAAGAAGAGAATCCCCGCCACGACGGGGTATGAAAACGACAGCAGTCCGATCATGATCCCGAGGATGAGCATCGGCACCGGATACCGGATGTCGATCTCCTTTCCCGCCCACATCGCCCGCATGCCGGTCTTTTCCGACATTGATCCTAGAATCGCGCTGAGCAGCCAGGCCACCAGCCCTCCCATGTGCGACGCGACAAGAATCAACAAGACCAGTTTCAGGCTCCACAGCCCGGAGAGCATGTAGATAAAACCGAAGAAGCCTACGAGGCCTTCCAGCAAGATCATCTCGGAGCTCCAGAAAGACTTGCCTGCCACGAGGCTGCTCTGAAGCTGCTTGAGAGACTTGGCGCAAGCTAGCGCCCAACCTACGTAGGCCACAAGAAAGAGTAGATACAGAAGAATCTTTGGCATTTGATCTCCCCCGAAACAGCAGTGTGCGAAAGCCTGACCCAGAACGGTTCCCACAAACTGGTCGCCTAGAGCGAAACCACGATCACAATGCCCGCAAAAAGCACAGTTGATGGTGTGGAGTTCCTCGGAAGGTCGATACGCGAGAGCGATTGCCCAAGGCACACCCATCGTGGCTTTAGCTGTAGTCCGGAACTGGGGAAAGTTCTTAGCGTGCCAGGTTGGCGTCGCATGTGCAGATAATCTACCACTTAGCCGCGGAGGTTGCTATTGATAAATGCAAGAGAAGACAGAGATTTTTCTCCAGGTATCGCGCCCAGGGAGCAGCAAGGGAAATGTTTTCTCGTTCCGGCTGGATTGGAATCTCGGATACCCTGTGAGGATCTGGGCGCTATTCCTTCAGAGTTACAGTAATTTTGCGCGCGTCGCCGCCGGCTGAGGTGATGGCGATCTCGCCGGTGGATCTCTTCTTTATACTTCTGAACTTCTCGCCCCACTCGACGAGCACGAGCGCATCGGGAGTCAGTAATTCATCAAGGCCCAGAGTTTCTAACTGGCGCTCGCCTTCGAGACGATAGACATCCAGGTGAAAGAGCTTCACCGGTTGGCCGTCGCGCGAGCCGTGGTACTCGTGCAGCAAGGTGAAGGTAGGGCTGGTCACCTCATCAGGCTCAGCGGCGTCCAGAGCCTGCGCGATTCCCTTGACCAGCGTGGTCTTGCCAGTGCCCAGGTCGCCGCTTAGGATCAGCAGTTGCGGCGCCACCAGCAGGCTGGCCAGCTTACGGCCCACTTCGATGGTTTCAGTTCCGCTGTTGCTGGTAAATTCGTGCATCCGGCTGGCGGCGGGAGGGGCTGCATTGGTCATCGGGCTTCCTCGTGAAAGCGTTTTCAGGAATCATATGAACTCTATTGTGTCATCGCGGGCTGTCGCTATCTTCAGCCCGCGGACCTAAACCTGTTCGTGGGGCTCCAAACCTGATTGTCGCGCCAGCCTAAGGTCGAGGCTTCGGTCTACACCATTCCGAAAATGCTATTGGAGGCCGCGGCCGGTAATGCCTCTGCCGGTAGCCCCTGCAACCAAAGATACCGGTTTGGACCTTTCGAGCGAAAGCGAAAAGCTTGTGAAAGATGGTTGAGACTGTCGGTAGCCAGCAGCGAGTGCTCATCGGTGGCGCGCACCGTTAGATCGCCGGCCAAACCGTGGAGATAAACTGCTGCTTCAACGGCTTTCGCCGGATCGCCTGGGTGTTGCGCCAGGAGACCGGAAATGAGCCCGGTAAGCAAATCGCCGCTGCCGCCTTTTGCCATGCCGGGATTGCCGGTGGTGTTAACAGCCACGCGTCCGTCAGGGTGAGCGATGAGCGTGCGCCATCCCTTGAGCACCAGCGTGACGCCATTGAGCTGGGCAAAGTTTCGCGCCACGTCTAGCCGGTTGTCCTGTACCTCCGCCGCCGTTAGGCCCGCCAGCCGGCCCATTTCGCCTGGATGCGGCGTGAGCACCAAGGTTCGTCCTTTGGCCAGTTTGCCGAGCAGCACCGGCTTGGCGGCCAGAATATTCAAGGCATCTGCGTCGATCACGGCTGGAAGCTTCGTCGCCGAGAGCAGACCCGTAGTGAATTTGACTGTCTCCGGACTCTGGCCCAGGCCGGGGCCGATGGCCAGCACGGTCTTGCCTGAGGTGAGCGCCGCCGCCAGCTCCGGAGCAAGGTTCTCTGCGGAGATGGAGCCTGAATCGGTCGCTGCTAGCGGCCAGGTCATCAACTCCGGTGCAATGTAGGCCACCAACCCAAGCAACGGTTCGGGAACGGCAGCAGTCACAAGGCCTGCGCCAGCCCGCAATGCGGCCAAGGCAGCCATTGCCGGAGCGCCGGATTTGCCCACCGAGCCCCCGACAACCAGCACGTGGCCGAAATTGCCTTTGTTAGCCGCTGCTGGACGAGGCTTCTGCGTAAGAGAGAGCGAGGAGCCTGCCCAGGTCAGTTTGAGCGCAGAGACGACCGCCTTATCCGGCGAGCCGATAGGAGCGACAACAATAGGCTGCGACCAATGCCGAGTGAGCTGGCCGAAGACATGCGCTGGTTTGGGCGCTGTGAAAGTAATAACCGCATCGGCAGGAAAGACCGGAGTGGCGACCGTGGCGCTCGTCTCATCGGCTGGCCAGCCGCTGGGCAGGTCGACGGCGAGGATCGGCGCTTTGCTGTTCGTGAGCCATTCGAGCGCGGCCAAGGCAAGGCCTTTTAGCGGCGGCTTGAATCCCGTGCCGACGACGGCGTCGACGATCAGGTCGGTTTCTAGCGCGGTCTTGTGCCGGTTCAGGTCGTCGGCGGACTCAATGATGTGAATGAGGCCATGCGCAGGGCTGGTGAGTTCCTGCCAGGCCTGGGCAGCATCGCCCTTGAGGGCATCGCGAGAGCCGAGCAGCAGCGTTGTGACTTCCAGTCCGGCCGAGGCAAGCTGGCGCGCTGCCATCATGCCGTCGCCGCCGTTGTTGCCGCGGCCACAGAGGACGGTGACTCTTTTTGCCTGCGGAAACTGCTGGCGCGCAAAGGCAGCCACCGCCGCCGAAGCCGCCCGCATGAGATCGATCGATGGGACACCGAACCGCTCGGTGGTCACGCGGTCACAGGCTTGCATCTCCGCTGCGGAAAGAACTTGCATGGAGACATGGTAGCGCACAATAGCCGGGAGCCAGAGAATCGGCCATTTCCGCTTCGCTGGATCAGGAAAACGGGTTACCGATTAATTAACTGCACTGTTTTGAAAATATATAAGGGTGGGGTGGGGGTACCCCTTCCTGGCTCGAAGAAAAGAGATCAGAGAGCAAAGATCAGTCTCATGACGCTCTCCAATCTGTTCCCCCATTGTGCGCGCTGGGTGGAGAATCATCTGCAAATGGGCAGGGAATTCTCTTCAGGGCTTTTGGATAGAGGAAGGCTCGGCGATAGCTTGGGATTCCTTCTGGCGAGATCGGCGTATATGGGGATTGATTCTGGGAATGTTTATCAATCTCCCCCACTCTGATGCCCTTGGTCTCCCAGGTGCCCAAACGCGAGGCACCTGGGGCACCCATTTTTTTGGTTAATTCTGCATCCCGCCACCCGGGCCACCCGCCACCAGCCCGAGGTTCGTTGTCTCTCCGGGCCTTGATGGGCCACCCGCCGCCGCACAGCACCCATGTCTGGTAATCTACGGTCATTGCCCTAAGCGTAGCGAAAGTCAACATGGCCAATTATTTTGCGATGACAGCGATCCCTTTGCCAGCACAATTGTTTGGGGAGGATACCGGTCACTCAATTCGTCTCATCACGGACGAGGAAAGGATAGCGACGGAGGATTTCTTCTTCTCGCTTGGTGAACGAGTCAGAATCGATGCTTCAACCACAGTGGTAGTTGTCTCTGATTCGCGTCTCGCGCATAGCACTCTTGAGGAATTTGCGGTTTTGGTTGAGTTTGCCTTATTGCTTATCTCATCGACGGGTTTCCCGAGCGTAACGATGGTCGCATCATTGAGTTCAGACCGGTGCCTCAGTGCATTACAGCGTCCTCGAATTCCTTGCGATGCTCCCCGCTTTCTCAATAGACTTACGGGGAATGCTGCATGTACTTGGGTGCGCCAGTTTTTTATTGCGAGAGGGAACACAAAGGATCGGTTGCATGTGACGGCAGATCGTTTTGTTCGCTTCTGCATAGCTGGATCGACAGCCGATGGTCTACTCGATCTGTGCATTTCGCTTGAATCCCTTATAGAAAGTGAAACGGAGATCTCATTCCGCTTCGCAGTTTGTCTTGCAAAAGTGACCGGTGAACCTGACGCAGAGGAGCTTAGCGTCATGTTGACTGATCTTTATTCGCTCCGGTCAAAGGTTGTTCACGGTTCAGATACCAGTAAGGCGCATAAGAAGCTGGCACCAAACATCCCCCGGTTACGTGGCACGGCCCGCACAATATTGACAAGGTATATCTTCCACCTGGCGGAAAACACGAAAGACGATTGGAAACGCCGGTTGAAGAGTTCACTGTTCGCATAGGAGTCGCATGGCTATCAAGAAACATCAGAAATCGAATTACTCGCTGCCTTCTTTCGCAGTTGTATCGGGGAAGTGTTTGGGCTATTCGGCTTACCGCGGATTTGGCCCTCTCTCCGAAATCGCGAGCCTCTCTACCGCGGACATCTTCGATCAGGATAAAAATCGTTCAGGCACTCAGCGCAATCTGAACGTGGGCCACGCGCGAAGGGCCTACCAGTATGTTCAGAACACCGAGAAGGCGTTTTATCCTGAAATGATTCTCAATGTCCGCGACAAATCTTACGTTGAGTTCGATCCCATCAAAACTGTTGGGGAGACCACTTTCGGCTCGTTCAGATTTCTCAAGAATCCAAAACAAGCGGGGAAAGTCATAGTCTCTCGTCTCGATGGTAATCATCGCCTTTGGTTTGTGGATGGGCACGAGAAAACTATGGAGGCGATAAGTCGCCTCGTCTCCTTTTGTATCCTCGTCGTTGAGGATCTTGAATCTGAACTGGAGATTTTCCGAGACGTAAATGACAATCAGATGGGAATGAATACCAGCCATCTGCAGAATATTCAGGCCAGATTGCTTGGCAATAAAACCTTGAAGATCAAGGATCCAGCGGCTTACATTGTCCAAAAGCTGATTAAGTCGCCGACTAGCCCATTGCGGGGGCGGGTTCATGAAGGTGGCGTCGTTGAAAAGAATTCGACGTTAGCTGGGTTGACGATCGCGAATCTGACAAGTTCCGTGCGAGATATGTTGTCACGATCAACGAAGTTGGCTCAGTTCGCTGATGCTGACGCCCAGTACAAGGTTGTTGAGAATTTCTGGGCCGCGGTTAAGCAATGGCTGCCAAAGGCCTGGAATACACCGAAAGAGTATTTGATTTTCAAGGGTGTCGGTCTTTATGCGATATCGTACGTTGGCATTGAGGTTATCGATCGCTCTTTGGCAAAGGGGAAGTTCTCTGCGAACGACATGCTTAAGTATCTTCAGCAAATGCCGCCTGAGTCGTTGTTGAGCGGTGGGACTCTACCCTATGCAGGTCGTGGCGGAGGTCGTAAGATGGCAAACGACCTAATTGCAAACCTCACAGATGATGGACAGATAAGCCTGACCGCACTTCAGAAGTTAATCCTCAGTAACTGATTGCCGAAACATCGCAGCAATTCTGAAGGCAATTTAGGAAGGTTCGGGGATTAGGAGATGTATAGTCGGACTCGGGATCGCGGGAATGTTGCGAATCGCCAAAGATCCCATTAACAGCGAATAGAGAACGGGAAGTTGCCCAGCGCCTATCGAAGCTCTGTTAGTGACTTTACCTTGCCATCAGCACCAGCAGCCAGGCGTTCAGGCCGGCGATCAGGACCGCGACAATCCAGGCCAGCCCTTTGAGCCAGGGAGCATTCACGAATTCGCCCATTTTCCTGCGGCTGTTGGTAAACATCACTAGCGGGAAGACGGCGAAGCTCAGTTGCAGCGAGAGAATGACCTGGCTGAGAATGAGCAGCTTCTCCGTGCCTTGTTCGCCGGTGACCGCGACCACGATGATGGTGGGGACGATGGCCAGCGAACGCGTGACGAGGCGGCGCAGCCAGGGGGCGAGCTTTAGGTGGATGAAGCCCTCCATCACTACTTGGCCGGCCAGGGTGCCCGAGATCGAGGAGTTCTGTCCGCTGGCAAGCAGAGCAATCGCAAAGATCGTGCTCGCGCCGGTTGCGCCCAACAGCGGGCTTAGCAGCTTGTAGGCATCCTGAATGGCGGCGACTTCGAAGAGGCCGCGACTGTGGAAGACCGCGGCTGCCACGATGAGAATGGCGGCGTTCACAAAGAGCGCCAAGGTGAGCGCCAGGAAGGAATCGATGTTGGCCATCTTGATGGCCTCACGCTTGCCCTTGGAGGTGCGCTCATATTTGCGGCTCTGCACGATCGAAGAGTGCAGATAGAGGTTGTGCGGCATCACCGTCGCGCCTAGAATCCCGATGGCGATGTAGAGCATCTCCGGATTGGTGACTATGGACGCCGAAGGGATGAAGAGACTCTTCAGCGCGATCCAGTGCTCGGCGTGAGAGAGCAGCACCTGCACCACGAAGAGCGCCGTAATGGTGCCGATAAGCGCGATAACCAGCGCCTCAAGCGCGCGGAAGCCCCAGCGCTGCAAGAGCAGAATCAACAGCACATCCACGCCTGTGATGAGCACTCCATACAAGAGCGGAATGTGGAAGAGCAGCTCAAGCGCGATAGCCGAGCCAATGACCTCGGCCATGTCGCAGGCAGCGATGGCGATCTCGGCAAAGATCCAGAGCGCATAACTTACTCTGGGACCATAGGCCTGATGGCAGAGCTGCGCCAGGTCGCGTTCGGTGGCTACGCCCAGCTTGAGCGAGAGGCTTTGCAACAGAATGGCCATCAGATTGGAGGCCATAATGACGAAGAGCAGCGTGTAGCCGAAGCGCGAGCCGCCGGCGATGTCCGTGGCCCAGTTGCCGGGGTCCATGTAGCCGACAGAGATCAGGAATCCTGGTCCGAGAAAGCCCAGCAAACGCCGCCAGAAGTTGGGCGAACGGGAGAGCGGGACCGAGGAATGAACCTCCGGCAGCGATGGAACCTGATGCTCGGGACCTGGCGCGAGGCCAGGAATTACGGGCAAGGGAAGTTGGGCCGTAGCGCTCATAGAAGTCAGTATGTCATAACTTGTTAACCATGGTTAACTGTTTCGGTTAAATTTAATTACAGTGGAGATTCCGGGCGGAGCCAGACTGCCTCGGCTGCTGGGTGTCCGAGGGTTGAGATTCCAGCAGGTAACTCAATCGAAACGGTTTGGTCGTAGTTCTGGCTGAGGACGCGCAGGCTCTGGCCGGGTCCAATCCCATTCCCATGAAGGAAAAGCAGCAGCTTGTGGTCACGCTCGTGGAGGCTAATGACGGTGTAGCGCTCTCCCACAACGGCCTCTGAAAGCGGCATCTCACCGCGCCTCTTTCGCGCAGCCGGGTTCTCGGGTATTACAAAGTTGCCGTGAGGACATGCACCTCCCTCGCCGAGCCTATCCTTGAGCTTGGCCTCAAAGGCAGGAGAAACAGCATGCTCCAGCCGCTCGGCCTCTTCGTGGATTTCGTGCCACTCCATGCCGAAGATCTCACTCAACATGCGCTCGATTAGGTGGTGGCGCAGTGCGGTCCGATAGGCCATCTCGCGGCCAGTCGCGGTCAAACGCACGATGCCATCAGTGCCCACCTCGACATAGCCATCGCGCTTGAGCCGCTTGAGAGCCATGGTCACAGCAGGCGCTGAGACCTCAAGCCAATGCGCCAGCACGGCGGGAATGACCTCGCGCCCCTCGGCTTCTGCTTCGAGGATGGCCTTGAGGTAATTCTCTTTCGAGGCGTGGATCGAGTCTTTCATTGTGTGGCTGCAACCAGTCTATACGGTGGAAAAGGTGGCACGACCGCTGCTGCTGGTAACCCACCAAAGTGCTTTAGGGCCGGATTTTTCTTGGCCCTCTGCGTGCAACGTTCGGATAGAATGGTATCCGTCATGAAAACAGAGGCAAGTCGCGTCGATCTGGTAGGCCAGATCATCGACGGAAAATATGCGCTCCTCGAATGGCTGGGTGGCTCGGACGTGAGTGGCGTCTTCGTCACGCAGTTACAGGGAGATCAACCGCAGAAGGCGGCCATCAGGCTCATTCCGGCTGACGATCCAGGCGCCGATGCCCAACTCGCTCAGTGGAGAGCGGCGACGGCACTTTCGCATCAGCACCTGATGCGGCTGTTCTACGCCGGAAGTTGTCACATCGGCGGCGATCGCTACTTTTACGCCGTCATGGAGTACGCCGATGAGAAACTTTCGGAGATCCTTCCCGAGCGGCCCCTGACCAGCGCCGAGACGCGAGAGATGCTTGGCCCAGTTCTCGACGCGCTTTCGTTTCTCCATGCAAAGGGTTTCGTCCATGGACATCTGAAGCCGTCGAAGATCATGGTTGTCAACGATCTCGTGAAGCTCTCTTCCGACAATATTCAGGTTGCGGGCAAGTCGGGTAAGCCTGTTGCTTCGCCTGGAGTGTATGACGCTCCAGAGTACGCCACCGGGACAATCTCCCCGGCTGCGGACCTCTGGTCGCTCGGTGTAACGCTGGTGGAAGCCTTGACGCAGCGTCCGCCAGTTTGGACGAGAACCACGCAAGGCGATCCGGTCGTACCGGAATCGATCCCGCAGCCTTTCACCGGCATAGCGCGGGAAGCTCTGCGCTCTGACCCTGCGCAGCGATGCACACTCGATGATGTCAGTGTCCGACTCGCTGGCGGTGAACCTAAGCAGAAGCCGGCAAGCGAACCGGGTAGACCAATTTTTACCAAGTTCCGCGCACCGATCATCGCCGGCGCCGCACTTGTTGCGATTGCGCTGATCGTGATCTTTTACCCGCGTTCGCATGAGGCGCCACCTGCCCAATCGGCGGCAGATGCCCAAAGTGAGCCTGTAAGCTCAAAGCCTTCGGCAGGGGTAAGAAGCGTGCCGGAAACTCCGGTGCCTGCGGCAGCGACAAAGAGCGAACCAGCAACTGAAGCGCCTGCGGCAGTGACGCCGATTGAGCATGCACCGCCCCCAGCAGCGGCAACTCCATCTCCGGCTCCGGAGAAACAAATCTCCAAAGGGCCTGCGGCAAAGGGTGAGGTCATCGAGCGAGTCCAGCCTGACCTGCTTCCAAAGGCCGTTGCATCGATTCACGGCCAGTTTGTTGTGAAGGTGAAGGTCGCGGTCGATGCAACTGGTGCTGTGTCGAGTGCGGACTTTGATTCTGAGGGACCGAGCAAGTACTTTGCCAAATCGGCGCTCGAAGCTGCGCGGCGCTGGAGATTCAAACCCGCGCAGGTCAAGGGAGAGGCAGTGAGCAGCGTTTGGGCGCTGCAGTTCCGCTTCACGCATGCTGGAACCGAGATTACTCCGGTTGAAGTGGCTCCCTAGCAGCGAGCCAGTCACATTTCAAAGTCCGCGTTAGCCGAAGACGACCGACGAATTCACTGCAAGGATTTGAAGCTCCTATCGCGCAGCATGAGTCGGTCTTCGTTCGCAGACTCCTGTCACAGTTTCACAGTCTCACGGTGAATGGGTGGGGGAGGGGTACCCTTCCAGGCCTCGCTCAGAGAGGGGTGGCCAGCAAGTGCTGGGTACACCGGTCATTCTTATAGTGCGTCAACGGAGAATAATTCTCTGCAAAAAGCACACACGAAACTCGATGACGACTCAAGTATCAAGGTCGAACGCTTACAGTGACCGAACCAATCACGCTGTGGGGATTGCAATGAAGACTTTGTTTCTGTCTCTCTCTGCTGTTTTTGTGTTTGGTGTTTTGTGCGCGCAGACACCTGTCTGGCAGCCCTCGCCGGGGCATACGCAGATACCGATATGGCCGGGGACAGCGCCTGATCCGCAACCTGTCGCGGGGCCGGAAGCGGCTAGCATAGATCCGAAGTCCCTGATCGCCGGTAAGACGGTGACTGCTGTGAGCAACGTAACGCAGCCTACGATGACGGTCTACTCGCCGGCGGGAAAGAATACGGGCGCAGCAGTGATCGTCTTTCCAGGTGGCGGCTATCAGATACTCGCCATCGATCTTGAGGGAAGCGAGGTCTGCGACTGGCTAACGGCGAAGGGGATTACCTGCGTGTTGTTAAAGTATCGCGTGACTAACGTGGGGCCGTATCCGAAATCAGGGCCCTA
>Ga0181520_10005861_pt1 | contig 19227 bp, 26 predicted proteins | sample PEATcosm2014_Bin_29_FD_132451 | JGI IMG/M metagenome (GOLD analysis project Ga0181520, IMG submission 132451) | Peatland microbial communities from MTU Mesocosm Facility, Houghton, MI, USA - PEATcosm2014_Bin02_30_metaG | ecosystem: Environmental > Terrestrial > Soil > Wetlands > Peat | place...
AACGGTCCTGATGACGAAGCGCGTCAGGGATCGTGCGGGCGAAGTTCTTCATGAGCGCCCAGCTCGCATACGTGCTGAACTTGTTGCCCCGCGAGACATCGAACTTCTCCGCCGCGCGAATCAGCGACATGTTGCCGTCGCTGACCAGTTCGAAGAAGTCCCTCGCCGGCCCCACGTACCGCTTGGCGATCGAGACCACCAACCGAAGGTTGGCGCGGATGATCTGATTCGTGGTCGCGATCGATTCGTCATAGAGCTTCTCGATCTGGTCCATCAGTCTGCTCTTCGGTCGGTTCAAGTCGAGTTGCGCACGCAGCACGCTCGCCTGATACTTGAGGTAGTTCATCTTCCGAAACAGATGGGCCTCCTGCTCTCGCGTCAGCAGGGGCACCTCGTACAAGCTGGCCAGATACGGGGGTAGACTGCTGGGCAACCGCGGCATCTTCATCGGCAGATCGCTTGCCGGGAGTGGCCCCAAGATCTCGGCCTTCTTCTTCTCCGAACGCAGGCGGGCAAACTGCTCGTTGCCGATGCAGTCCAGCGGCAACGCCATGACCTTCGCGGTACGCATCTCCTTGATGATGCGGTAGACGCGACTCGGGGCCTGGCAAAACCGCTGGGCCAACGCCTGAACCGAATCGCCGCGGCAATACTGCTGGTAAATCTCCCGTTGCGTCTCGGCCTTCGAGAGGCCGTGATCGTGCGGGAAGATCGCGATGTCAGGATGTTCCAGGTCGAAATGCTTGAGCGTGTAGCGGATTGTCTCCACGCTGCGGCCCACCTCTTGGGCAGTCCGCTTGATGACCCTGGCCAGAGATCCACCCGGCTGGGCTAGACATCGTGCCCGCTCGACAATCCGTTTGCGCTGCTCGTCCGTCAACCGGCTGAACCGGGCACCACGGCGAATCCGCTTCTCGTTGAGGGCCACGAAGCGATCCACCGAACTCTGGAGAAAGCCGAGCCGTTTGCAGCCGTCGAACAGGAATCGCCGACTCACCAGCCCCTGCCGGCGCCATCGGGAGACCGTTTTTGTCGATACGCGGAACTGCTGCGCTAACTCGTCGACCGTCAGCACCCGTTCGCCGGCTGCCGCGGCGGACACTCTGGCCGCGTCGGACAAGTCCTCGACGAACAGCCGCAAATCATGGCGGGCCTCTTTGCCGGTGAACTTGAGGTCAGGGTCCGACGCGTAGCCGTTGTTCGTCACTCGATGACAAACGTACCGGCAGGTGTAGGTTTGCTTCGGATCCAGTTCGCTGTGAAGTTTCTCTGCCGAGTCCGCTTGCTGGATCTGCTTCTCGCACGGGGCGGATCGCACTTGCTGATCGCGAAGCTGCCGAATGGCTGGGTTCAAATAGTCGGTGTGCATCGCATTTCCTCCGCCCGGTTGTGAGGGCCCCGAATCCGCGAAAACAAAAAAAGCCGACGTGGCGGAACACCCGGAGGTATTCCGCCACGTCGGCTTACTCACTAACGAGCCCCCCGGCACGGCCGGGCTGCTCTTCATCTAGTCATCCGACGACTTCATAGAAGAGTCGCGGCGATCCAATGCGCTGCGACTCTCCCAACGGGTCCATTGTAGGCCGTTCAGCGTCAAAGGCAAGGGGACTGCTTCCTTTGGCACATTTGGTATCGTTAGCTCAGCCTGCCATAACCTACAAGAAAAGACGCCATTCGCAAGGTCCGCAGGCCGGGCAGGTCGGAGAAAAGAACGATAAACGAGGTCGCCTGAGTCCGAACCGCTATTTCTTCTTGGCGCCGCGGAGAATCGGCGATTTGGCTAGGGTAAAGAGAACAACCTCCTCGCCGGTTTTGGTGCTGAAATCATGGTGCAGGGTCAACACCTTGATTTCGGTAATCTCCTTGACCATCGCCTCCAGGATCGGTCGAGCCGCTTCCATCAACTGGATTCGCACTTGTTTCAGCAGATCCCGCCCCCTCTCGGCCTGGAGCGTCTTGCCCAGATGCTGTTCGGCCGCGGTCAGAACCCCTTGGAGCCGGACTACGAGCAGATCACCAATCAAGTGGGTACGGACGGTCTTGGGGCCGCAGCCCATGCACTCCAGCATAAAGTGGCTCATCCCCTGGCAGATGGCGGCCTCGATTTCTTCTGACGTTTTCATCGGAACCTCTCACGTGCCCTGTCTGCAGTCGAGGGCAGAATGGGCGACAACCAGCACCGGAGGACGGAACAGCAGTCTCGGTTATCGCCGCTTGAGTCGTGGTTTGTCTGATGACTTCTTTGTACTGTTACGGGCGGATTCCCGGGCTTTCTTGGACGCCGCCTTCTTACGCCGCAGCGGCTTGCCGTTATCTGCAGCGGACTCGGCATCCCGCAACTTTTGCTCGGCCTGTTTGCTCGCCGTGAGGTCACTGATCATGGCCATGATCCTGACGGCTCGTCCGGTATCATCCCGCAGGACGGCCCCATGGACAGCCACCCAGATCAGACTGCCGTCTTTGCGGACGCAACGTTTCTCGATGGACCAGGAGTCGGCCTCGCCGCGGAGTACACGCGCAAGTTCAGTCATGTCTCGCTGGCGATCGTCAGGATGAGTAAGACCAATATAGGTCTTCGTCAGCAATTCTGCCTCTGGATACCCCGCAATCTCACAGAACTTCTGGTTGACCTTGGTGAAGTGGAAATCGGGAGTCTCGGCCTGGATCATGCCGACGCCAGCAAGCTGGAACATAGCACGAAATCCTGCATCGCTGACCCGCAACGCCTCCTCGACTTCCCGGACCAGCAGGAAGGCGATGTTTTCCTCGCCAACAACCGCGTCCACTTCGTGGTTCCTCAGAGTCTTGACGATAGACTCCGCCACGGCCAACCGCGTTTCGAGTTGCTGATAGGTCGCTTTGGTCTTACTCATGCGTCACCGTTCGATAGGCGCAGAGCAGCGAGAACCGTTGGTGCATCACTCAGGTTGCCCAGGACTACGACCCTGGGAAGAGGAGCGACCAGGATCAACGCGGGCGTGACCAATATGTTGTCCCTGACTGCTGCTTCGAAGTCCTGAACCACATCAACCGTCTCGATCGTACAACGCCCTTCCAGGTGCTCCTGGCAAAGGCTACGAAGGTTGGCCAGCGCTTTTTGAGAATTCGATCCTTTGCCTGCCATGAACAGTCGAAGCACGTAATGGCCGCACTGTGCTTTTCTCGGGCGGGGTTTGGCGGGGGGCGGTTTGCTCATTTTCCACCGTCTTTCCGCCGGACTTTCCTCGCCCGACCCGGCGGCGAGCGCGGGGTGTCGGGGAACTCGATGCCTCGGTCGGTAATGACGTACCTCTGGCGACGATTGGAATGCGCCGAGCCCCTGGACTTTACGACAAGCATCTGTCGGATCATCTCCTCGTCGGTCTCGACAAAACGCAGTTGGACGACCGCGTCCACCACGGAGGAGAAGCCGATGCCGCTAAGTTCCTCATCGTCGTTCGCGATCCCGCTACTGATTTGGTTAGTCAGGATGCTGGTAATGCCGCGTTCCTTGACTACGCTGACGAGCCGCATCATGAAATCGAAAGCGGCCTGTTTGGACCCCATGCGAACGCAGGCGGAGACTGCGTCGAGGATTAGGTGGTCCGGCTTGAAAGCGACAATCGTTTCCATGACACGATTCAGGTGATTGTCCGATCCTGTGCTCTCCGGCATGGCGGTTTGGACGAGTAGTGTTTTGTCGCCAATGGATGGACGAAGGTCGATCCCCGGGCTCAGCATCCCGCTGATCATAGCCTCCTTGGATTCCTCGAAATTCAGGTATAACACCCTTTCGTCACGATGGCAGGCGGCCCGTGCGAACGTGCTCGCCAGCGTAGTCTTGCCGGTGCCGCTGTTGCCCGAAATAAGGACGCAGGACGCGCGGCGGAAGCCTCCCTCCAACATCAGGTCCAGTCCCTTCAGTCCCGTGGAGACCTTGGTTCCCAGCGGCTGATGAGTCAGTTCCGCCATGGTCAGGGGAAAGAGGACGATTCCGCGCTCGCCAAAGACGTAGGGATACTCGTTGGTCCCAAATCCGGAGCCACGATACTTGATCACCCGTAGTCGGCGTGTTGCCACCTGCCCCAGCACGCGATGGTCGAGGCGGATCACGCAGTCGGCCATGAAGTCCAGGAACTCATATTGAGATCCCTGATTGTCGTCGTGGTGAGTTTTCACCGAAAGGACGCTCGTCAGCCCCTGATCCGTCAACCAATCATGGAGTCTGGACAATTCGTTGCGTTCGTTCTTCACGTCGTCGTAAATCCGCAGCAGCACGTCCAGCGCGTCCATTACGATCTGCCGAGCGCCGATTCGCTTGATGTGCCCGTCCACGATCGCCAGCAAGCCCTGAATGTCAAAATCGCCGGAGACGATTTCTTCTCCAGGCAAGCGCGCCTCGATGATGGCTATCTTGCCGGCCTTTTCCAAGGCCGCCAGGTCCCACCCCATCGCCAACGCGTTAAGGCGGATGGCCGGGGCTCTCTCTTCGAAGGTGACAAACACCCCGGGTTCACCCGCCGTCGCCCCACGGCAAAGGAACTCCAGTCCCAGCACCGTCTTTCCGGAACCCGGCCCCCCACTAACCACCGTGGTCCGGCCTCGAGGGAGCCCACCCTCCAGGATCTCATCCAAACCGGCAATTTTGGTCGGCACTTTCGGGATGGGCTGACGTTTTCCGCGCATAGTGTACTCTTATTGTGAATTCGCTTGTGCGTTCCCCGTCCGTGAACCCTCAGCGGCTCCTGGCAGACAGACGACGAGCCACGAAAAAAGCCGACGTGAATGAACGCACCTAAGCATTCAATCACGTCGGCTTACTCTTCAACGAGCCTCCCGGCCGAGCCGAGCTGCCCTTCATTTAGTCATCCGACTACTTAATACATAATTGTACATCCCGGATCGAGGAATGCAACAGCCCTTGGCCGGCGATCCCCTCGGTTGGCCGCAACTCGTGGAGTCAGCCCATCCTCTTCGCCAATCAACGCCAGTTCCAAAACCAGTACCAGTAGTCCTCGATCAACTGGAAGTTGGGGCTGTCGTCGGGTACGTCCAACTCGGTCAGCGGCAAGTTGATCTCGTACTTCCCCTTGCAGGTTTTGCAGAGGATGCCGTCGAACTCGTCGCAGATATACTTGGCGGGGTCTAACAGTTCCAGTATCGTGCCGCGGTACTGCACTTCCTCAAGCGATGACCTTGGCTCCGGGTAGTGCGCGGTGAACGGGAATGACAGTCTCGCAGACAGGTATCTGTAGTATCTGAAGAGGGTCTCCGCATCAACGCTGGGAATGTGAATCACCGAACCGAGAGCCTCGCTGATTCGATCCCTTTGGTTGAGTTTTGGGCACGCTTCGGCAACGACTTCCAGATCGTTCCAACGAGCATCAGGAGTAGTGGCAAGCAGAAGCATCGTCTCACCTCCATGAGTAAGGGCGCAGAAAGCATCCGTGGATGGATTCCCGTCACAGAAAACAAAAAAGCCGACGTAGCAGAACACCCGAAAGTATTCGACCACGTCGGCTTACTCTTCGATTAGCCCCCCGGCAGCGCCGAGTTGCTCATCATATAGTCATCCGACGAACGTCCATTGTGACGCATGGAATGGGCAATGCAAGGGCCATGGCCTTGATTGTACCGTTGCCAACTGCTGGCAATGCTAGCTCGACTTGGCATCTGGACGGAGCGGTTCCAATCGGGTTGAGGCTGTGAGCGTTTGGCAAGGTTTGCCTTTGCCTCGGGGCTATCGAGATTTTTCTCCACCAGACAGGACTTCTTGTTGGACGGCATAGAAGAACCCCGCTTGCCCGAAGGCAAGCGGGGTCTGTTTCAGGTAGCATCCTACCGCCTGAACCAACGATGATACCAACATCGGGCGAAAGATCAACCGCCCCTTACCACACCACCTCGATCTTATTGACCACCTGCCGCACTCCCTCTATGCCGACGACCGCCTCCTGGGCAAGCTGATTGAAATAGAAGCTCCACGCCATCCGGCTGCCACCGTTCACGATGGATCGAACAGATGGAGTAGGCTTGATTTCGCCGCCCCCGCCTGTCGTGACCGTCTGCTGCCATGCGGGCGTTCGTCCAACGGGATGTGCTCTTGATGAGTCTCGGATTCTTGCACCGGACGCTGTCGGCTTCCGCAAACGAAGAAGTCGAGTACAGCCTCGAAAGGTTGCTCTGAATCGTCGTGAGGATAATCGTGATGGCTTGTAGTCAATTTACGCATAATGTGCTCCAGTGCGGCTGTTTGTGGCGTCTCGTAGAGGAACGCTTAGTATTACCTTCACTGCCTGTTCGCAAGACCTTTCGTATCGCTACCGGGCGATCTCGATCTCGGCAAAGAGGTTGGCGGCTTTCAACTCGGCAAAGACTCCCGTGTGACATGCTTGGCGATAACCGCCGCGAGCGTCGGTAGGTCAAATGGTTTGGTCATGTAATCGTCGCAGCCAGCCTCGATGCACTTCTGATGGTTTTCGGTCATCGCATAGGCGGTCAATGCAATGATCGGGGCGGTATGTCCTGCTTTCCGCAGTTGCCGAGTTGCTTCATAGCCGTCCATGACCGGCATCTGGATATCCATCAGAATGATATCGAAGGCCCTTTCAGCCTGCTTTGCCGCCAGGGCAAGATCGACGGCAACTTGTCCATTCTCTGCTACCGAAACGTCGGCCCCCGCTTTTCGAAGCACACGGGCGATCAAGTTTTGGTTGTCGAGACCATCCTCCACCAGCAAAACACGGCAATTCAGCTTACTCCCAATGCGTAGCGTCATGAGCTTCACTTCTTCCTCGGAATCCCAATCTAGGACGACGCCGGCATAGCGTCGAAGTTGCCCGTTGAACGTAAGAACGGGCAAACAAGGCCACCGTGTATCCAAGAGCAGAGCCGCTCAGCAAGGGCCAGGTAACACCGCGACGGACGGCCTAGTCGTGACCTGAAGGGCAGAGGATGGTCATGTCCACCATTGATTGTATGGCCACGACTAGGGGAAGATATGCCCCCAGAGAGCCGATTTTCGACAATCTTGGCGTTTTGTGCGAAAAGAGCGCTTTTGGCGCCCCCAAAACAGCCCAGCCCATGCACAATGCCCGTGACGTTCTTCCTGTTGCGAGGCACCTCGGATGCACTGTCCCCGCTAACGCACTTGCTCGGGCATGACCTTATTCCAGAACTGCACCAGAAAATCGCTCTTGCCTACTCGTAGGTTGTCGCCCGGCATCAGGGAATTCCAGATGGCCCGGGCGCCATTGACGAACGTGCTGCCATCTTCCACATTGTCGATCACGGCTAGCTTGTCGCCATCCTGGACGATCATGCACTGGAACTCGGCCACGCCCGGATCATTCAAACAGACATCAGCGATCTGGCTGCGACCAATCAATGCCGGCAAGTCGCTCAACACGATCCGGCCTCCCGGTACGTCAGCGTTGATGAGTTCAACTTCCATCGTAGTTGTCCGTCAGTAAGAAACTGGCCGTCAAGCGTCTGGTTGGCGGCACGAATCGTCGGGATCGGCAGCGGGAATTACGCCGCCCACGTCTCCCATGAGCGGCAAGTCGTGTTCTGAACCGGATTCGGGAGCGACTGTGAGGGCATCCCAATGAGCGTCGGCAGTAGTGGCAAGTGGCAGCATCGTCTCACCGCCAGAAACAAGGAAATAAAGACCTTCCGTGACGATTCCGACCGCCTCTTATCGTCAAGAACAAAAGAGCCGACGTGGCGGAACACCCGCAGGTGCTCGACCACGTCGGCTTACTCACTAACGAGCCCCCCGGGCACACCCAGGTTGCTCTCTACTTAGTCATCCGACAACTTCGGTGGTAAAGCCGCAAGCAAGTCATTCGCGGCTACTCGACCACGACAATCATAGATGGCCGAGCGGAGAATGCAATGGGCCTTTTGCCGTTCTTGCCTATTTGGTATCATTTTGTCTGGATTATTTCTAGTGGAGAATCTGATGGCTCATGTTTCGTCAACCAACAGGGACGTTTCGCTTCCTTATTTCTCCAAACAGGATGGTACCATGAAAACACAGGGAGAAATCGAAGCCGCCATGTGCGAAGGAATTAGTCGCTTCGAGCAGGATTACATGGGCCGGGGGCCCAAGGACATTTATACCCACCTGCTCGGTGATCTCCTCGTAGTCCGCCTGAAAGGCGTGTTGACCGCGGCCGAACAGCATCTGGTCAAGTCGCTTCCGGCCGAGAAGGGGCGGGATCTGTTGAAGCAAGTGCGGACCCATCTGATCGAGACGGCCCGGCCGGTCATGGAAGCGATGGTCCAGCAGATCACCGGCGTCAAGGTGTTGACACTGCACCATGATATCAGCACCCGAACCGGTGAGGAGGTGGTTCTCTTCACCCTTGCCGAGTCGCCTGTTCTCCGTGAGGCCAAGAAGAAATAGCGGGGCTGACTTAGGTTGTATCGCTCTACTGTGGCTTGAACTGCTCGGCACGTGGGCCTTTCGGACCGCGTCCCTCCTCGTAGGTGCGCCCATACGCGACGCGAACGGCGAAATTCAAAAATGGCTCGGCACTTGCACCGATATCGAAACCTACTTGCTGGAATTCCGTCTGCGGCGCGCGCACGAGGTGGACCAGCAGTTTTCGATAGGCAACCGCGAGCCGTCCTTGCGGATGTATTCCTTTGCGTAGCGGACGGGCTGGCCGGTGCGGCCGAGTTCGTCAAGTTTTTCTTTTTCCAACTCTCGCCACTCCGGCGGAGTAAGCATGGTGGACCAGTCGAGGCTGCGCAGTTCGGCGGCAGTGTAGCTGGTGAGTTGCTCGTAGGCGCGGTTGATCCGACCCAGCCGCTCATCGGGGTAGCCCACGGCGAAGGGCTGAGAGGCATGTTCGAGCAGAGAAGCCAGGAAGTCCTTTTCCCGGTGCGTTTCGCGCAAAGCCGCCTCACGGCTGTACGCGGTGGCCTTGGCCGCGCCGATAGAGTTCGGCAACCACGCTCATGAATAGGCCCATGCCGATGAAGATCACCAACCCCAGACGATCCACGGGCGAGGCGATGGCGAACTGTCCGACCGGTGGCAGAATCCAATAGCACACCACCAAGCCTGCCAATGCGGTAGCCAGCAACCCCGGCCCGACGCCGGCCAGCAACGCCACCACCATCACGACCGGATAGAACGTGATGTAGGTGGGCAATCCGGAGCCGACCCGCGCCGTCAGTGCCTGCCGCAACCCGAACCCTGCCGCCACCGCCACGACCGCCAGACCGTAGCTCGTCACCAGTCCTAAGGGCGTTTGCTGCCGGAGTCTCGCCTGGAACGTTCTTTCTCGCCAGCCTTCCTCCACTGCCGCCAGCGAAATCTTCCAAGTGCCCGCCTCGCGCGCCGCCGCCACCGCAGCGATGAACAGGTAGGCACCGCCGAGATACTGCGTGAGCCGCCCCGTCCAACCCAGCACGTCGCCATGGAGCTGCAACATCACGCCTGCTACTCCCACCGCCAGCAACGCCAGGCCCAGCCCATACCAATAGAAGAACGCCGATGGTTGTCGCCGGTGGATGGTCAACATCAACCACGCGGCCACGGCGAAGATGGCAACGGTCGAAAGGAGCACCACCTGTCGGAGCGGGGTGCCGCCTTGGCCTTGCACGAAGAAGGTCGGTATCCATCCTGCCATCGCCGCCCAGACGCGCAGCGCCACCGCTACCACCACGCCCGCATAACCCGCCGCCAGCCATCGGGCCGGTCGTGGCAGCTGCACGTCGAGGGATGGCGAAGGGTCTCTCGGCGGGCGCTCGAAGTCGCATGAGACTTGAGACAACCGCCGGTAGATGCCGCTTCGTTCGGACCACGCCACTTGCCACCGAACGACTCGCCAACCATTCCGGAGAAAAGCCAAATGGCCACCCAAGAACAGATTCGGAACCAGATCACTCGGCAGATCATCGAGGCGCTGGAAAAGAGCGGTTTGCCGCCGTGGCGCCAGCCCTGGATTGGGACCCCTAACACGGGGAGACCTGCCAATATCGTCAGCAGTAAACCCTATCGCGGTATCAATCCGATGCTCTTGGCACTTCATCAGCACCGACACGGCTTTCGGTCTCGGTGGTACGGCACCTTCAATCAGTGGCGGGACACGGGCGGCAGGATTGTGCGGCGCCCCAATGATGTGCCGCCCGGGGAATGGGGCTGCGGGATCATCTACTATGCTCCGATCACCAAGACGATCACGGACCCGATCACCGGCGAGGAAACGGAAGAGCAATATCCCCTGCTCAAGACGTACAGCGTGTTCTCGGTTGACCAAGTGGTAGGCGAACACCTGGACCATCTTCGTGCCAGAGACGATGGCCCAGTGAACCTCGACTTTGTGGACTTCGAGCCAGCGGAACTGGCGATTGCCGCCACGGAAGCCGACATTCACTACAGTGGCGACCGGGCGTTTTATCACCGAATTGGCGACTACATCCAGGTGCCGCCGAAAGGGAAGTTCCCAAAGGAAAGCGAATTCTATGCGGTTTGCCTCCATGAACTTGGGCATTGGAGTGAGAAGCGAACCGAGTGGACCGGCGACTATGCCGAAGGGGAATTGCGAGCCGAGATTGCCGCCGCCTACATGTTGGCAGAACTCGGTGTGCCGCAGTCGGAAGACCTCAGCAACCATCAGGCATACGTGAAGAACTGGCTACAAGCCCTGCGGAATGACGACCGCTTCATCTTCAAGGCAAGCACGGCAGCCAGCAAGGCGGTTGACTTCATCCTCTCGTTCTCCCGGCAGCCCGAACCCGAAGAAGTCCCGTTCTGAGGTTGTGGTTGGTGGTTGTGTTGCACGGGGCGGTGGCTCGTTGCCATCGCTCCGTGCGGATTTTCTTGGACCATCCGTAGTTGCTGTGATAACCAACCACGGAGAACACGATCATGGTAACAGCGACTATCCGTGAACTCGACCTGGAATCAGCGGCAACAAAGGCAGCGGGGAACTGGCAGGACTTCACCTGTTTTGCATGGTTCCGAGAAAAGGACATCGAGTCGCCCGATGATTGGGCCATTATCTATACGCATCATCGGGATTCGGGTCTGTTGGACCAGAGCAATGCGGAAGCGATCGCCGAAGCGATGACACCGTTCAGCAACGGTGACGATCCCGATGTATTGTTCGAGTCCCATCACCATTGGGCTGTCGGCCACATCGACGGCTTCAGCCTGCGAGTGTTCAAGGGCGGAAAGATCACCGATGCTTTTCGGACCTACCATGAATTGTCGCGCCGACTGGCCGATTATCCCATCCTGGATGAGCAAGACTACTCGGACCGTGAATACGAAGCGACCCTGGAAAACATCACCGATGCCGCTTGGCGGGTAGGGCGGGATTACGATCTGCCCGATGGGTGGGAATCGGAAGTCTACTCCTGGCTCTCGGACCACGAGCAAGGAGAGATTGAGAACACGGACGACCAGGGCGGCTACCCATCCGAAGCCGCGCTTCGGCGGGCGGTTGACAGTCTCGGCTATGGGCGGATCGAAGAGGAATAGATCGACAGGCGAACTCGGTGAGGCAAACCCTTGTCAGAGTTGCCAAAGGTTGGGAAGGGCGGACCCAAAGGGGAAAAGTTATGTGCGACGATATGCCTGACTTCGAGGACTTCGATGACGAAGCGGATGACGATGGCGATGATTTCCCTGACTTCGACGACGACTGGGACCGAGACAGGAGCGGACCAACGGAGAAAATTATGGATGAAGCCGCCGAAATCAATGATGTTGCCCCCAGTTCGCTCTCGCACTTGATCGGACAGCGAGGCGTGATCGATCAGGTCAGGGTCGCGCTGGATGCCGCGCAGATGGACAACAAAAAGTTTGACCACGCCTTGTTGGTTGGACCGCCGGGAATGGGCAAGAGTGCCTTGGCCGCAGTCATCGCCCAGGAGATGGCTACGGATTTCCACGAGGTCTTGGGACAAAGCATCAAGAACGCGGCGGACCTGAACACCTTGTTGCTGGCAGCGAAGGATAAGGATGTTGTCCACATCGACGAGTGCCACGAACTCAGCAAAGAATACCAAACGGCTCTCTACCTTGCCGTCGATAAACGGAAGCTGATTATCCAAAACGGCAAAACGCCGATGAGTCTTCCGCTGGCTGATTTCACTTTATTGCTCAGCACGACCGACGAGTATGGGCTGCTCCAGCCTTGTCGGGACCGCATGAAGCTCCTGCTTCGGTTTGACTTCTATTCCGAACCTGAACTCGTCGAAGTGCTACGGCACCGCAGCAAGGCATTGCGATGGAGCGTCGATGAGTTGGTCTTCTCCGAAATCGCCAAACGGGCGAAGGGAACTCCCCGCCTGGCGTTGAGACTCCTCCAATCTGCCCGCCGTTGTGCGAGGGCCGAAGGCGAAACTACCATCACGCTCGATCATCTTCATCGGGCTTGCGGGTTAGAGCAGATCGACCATCTGGGATTAGGACCGACCGAGACCAAATATCTCGAAATCCTGACCAATGGGGCAACCAGATTGAATGTCCTGGCCAGCATGTTGGGCCTTCCCAGCCGCACGGTGAGTGAGGTCACCGAACCGTTCCTAGTGAGGGCAGGTCTCATCATCAAGGATGACCAGGGAAGGCGGCAACTGACGCAGGCAGGTTTTGACCACTGCCGCCAGAATCTCCGATCAGATTAGCGAGAATCGGCGATGAGGGATCGTTTCGGAAAAAACTCCATGTGACGGGTCCGCCTCGCACACGAGACCTCCACCACATGCCGGGAAGGGCCTCTGCGGACCGTCTTCTGTCCCCATTCGGTGCAGAAACAGCCCACTTTCCATCCTGCTTTGGCCCTCTTTGCGTGCTGAAAAAATCCTGAAATAGTCCACAAGTAGTCCTTGGACCATCCAAGAAGAGTCCGGTGTCCGTCTTACTTTGGCGAGAATCGGACGATGAGGGATCGTTTCGGAAAAAAACTCAGTGTGACGGGTCCGCCTTGCACACGAGACCTCCTCCACATGCCGGGAAGGGCCTCTGCGGACCGGCTTCTGTCCCAATTCGGTGCAGAAGCAGCCCACTTTCCATCCTGCTTTAGCCCTTTTTGCATCCAGCAATCGTCCTGAAATAGTCCTGGGACCAACCAACAAGAGTCCAGTTTCCGTCCTTCTATGGTTCTCTTTGCGTTCACAAATAGTCCAGAAACAGTGCTATGACCATCCAAGAAAAATCCCGAAAGGCAGTTGTCTCCGTCGTGGAGATGGCCGACATGTTGGCGTTGTCGAAGTCGAGGTTCTACGCCCTCATTTCGTCCGGAATCTTTCCACAACCCGTCCGACAGAAGTCCTGCAAGCGTCCCGTATTCGACGCAGATTTGCAGCAAAAATGTCTGGAAATTCGGCAGACTGGCATCGCCCACAATGGAGAGCCGGTGCTCTTCAATCGGAAACGCCGAAAACCAACCCAACCCAAGCCGCGCCAGGATCACCATCCGATCAGCGAAGAGCACGCGGAACTGGTCGAAGCCTTGAAGTCGCTGGGTTTGACCGCGACCGCCGAGGAAGTTCAAGCAACCGTGGGAGAATTGTTTCCCAGTGGTTGCAGTGGGATCGACAAAGGCGAAGTGGTGCGGCGGGTGTTCCTCCAACTCCGGGGACGGAAATGAATGTCGTTGGAACCGATACGGAACTGGGGTGATAAGGTGCGGCGATAAGTGCCCTTATCAGCCCAGTTAACCCCCGCAGCGCGGCAAATTGGCTCAGATTGGGAGGGCTAAAGCGTGAAAAATTGCGGTGATAATGTTTTCAACGACATTCTGGTCGGGGAAGAGGAGGCGTCCCTGTTTGGCAAGTTCCTCTCCGCCCACGATTTGGCAAACCATTCTCGGCGAGCGTTCACGAATGACATCAAGAAGTTCGCCCGATGGTTCACCATGGCAAACGGCGAACGGTTCACCATTGGGAGAGTCACCACCCGGGACATCACCGACTTCCGAAACCACCTTCGGCGGGACGAAGGTCAGGCCGTGGCGACGGTCAACCGCAACTTGGTCACGATCCGTCGCTTTTTTGGGTGGTTGGCTGAACATGGCCATCTCGGCGCCAATCCTGCCAAGCCGGTCAAGGAATTGAAGCGGACGGTGCTGGCTCCTAAAGGACTGGACCGAAGCCAGGTGCGGAAACTGCTGCGGGAGATCGAATTGCGAAACGATGTCAGGGCGGCGGCGATCTTCTCCGTCATGTTATACAGCGGTTGCCGGGTCGGCGATCTCGTAGAACTGGACCTCCACGACCTGGTGATTGGGGAGCGAAGCGGCAGCATCACCTTCCGATACGGGAAAGGGAACAAGCAGCGAGTATGCCCATTGCCCGTCGCCGCACGCAAGGCCCTTGCCGCTTATCTCGAAATCCGATCACCGGTTTCATCTACCAAGGTGTTCCTCGGCGAAAGAGGACCACTGACCGACAGAGGGTTTCGGGCGCTTTGCGACAAGTACAGTGCGATCTGCGGCTTCAAGCTGCACCCACACTTGCTGAGGCACACGATGGGGCATCAATATCTTATGGACAATCCTGGTGATCTGGTCGGCCTAGCCCAACTGCTCGGGCATGAGTCGCTAAACACCACGGCCCGATACGTCAAGAAAACAGAAGGGCAGTTGGCAGCAGCCACCGACCGACTTACCTACTGATGGACCGCACCGTCCCCTTGTAAATCCCAATCCAGGAGAACGGTCATGTCCAGGAAAGCCATTGCCAATGGTGCCAACGAAGCCGAGCAACGTGCAGCAAAAGATGCCAACGAGGTTCAAGATGGGGTGAACCTCATCGCCATTGTGGGTGCTTGTCATCGGCATCTCCTTGCCATGCGGGATAGCGGCATCTGCGGCGACAATCTCAACAATCATCCCGTTCCAATCGCGTTCGTCAGCAAGCTGAACGCCCTTTGCCGTGTCACCGAAGGGCGCGAAACAGCGGCTCTCCTTGCCATTGACCGCATTGAAAACGGGGAGGCGGTTGAGTACGAAGTCATCCCGATCTGATGGACCGCCTTGCTGAGCGGTGCAATTCAACACTCAGTTCAAGGAGAAAAGAAAATGGCGTCCACCCGCAGCATTCGTCAGGGTCAGATCGAGATCGGCATCATTGAACATGACGGCCACGAGTTCGCCGCCCTTGGGGCAACCGTGGTTCGTCGGGACATCACGGGATACGTCAAGGTCAAGCGGGGACACTTCTGGCTGACGAGGTGGGACAGCGGGACCATGCTCGACTGTCGTTCCGAAGTGGTCGAGAGGTTTTGGCACGGCGGTCTCGCCCTCCTCTTCCGACTGCCAAAAGGTCGTTATATCGTCGGCTACGCCCTGGGCGACGACGGGATGCTTTTCAGGGGTGAGTTGATCGACGGTTGTTCCGAGGACGAGGCCCGCCACCACTGCACGATGGTCGCCAACAATTGGGCGGAAGTGGACCAGATGGACGAAGAGGCTGAACTCGCTGATGTCTGATCGAATGGACTGTTGTGGTGAGCGAACAAGCACCCGAGGATGATTGTGAACATCGCTATTGCCATCGCCAAGTGGCTTCTTACACGGGAGCATATCTCGGCCGCAACACCGATCACCGTGCAGGTCAGCGGTCGCACCTACTCGGCCGCCAGATATACCATTAGGCACAATGGCTCCGAAGAAGAACGGCTTTACGTGGTCGGAGAAATGCCGCCTCTCCATAACCGAAGGCGGATTTGCTATCGGACCGATGACCAGTCCGAGGAGACATGGCATCTTGTCGCGTGGCAGAGAACAAACTGCGCCGAGTGGAGCGAAGTAAATCCCTTCGGCAGCAGTCATTTCATCTTGGCGCTCTGGTCGCCAGTTGAGACCTGGGCAGGGGATCAGTGCCAAAGGAAGCCCTATCGCCGAGTTCGGATGGCCATCGCCGAAATCGGACCACCCCTTTCCAATATCAAGGAGCCAACCGAGGAGAAACAGGATGAGCCAGACTGATGTGGTGGTTTTTCGGCGATGGCGAGACACGGGCGGCGTAATCGCATTGTTCCCCGAGTTGCCTGCGGACCTGGGCGGAGATCATTGCGATGCCTATGAGCACGTCGGCCAGCATGGCGGTGCCGACTACCACGGCGTGATTCAGCAGACGACACCGTGTTCGCTAGACGGCGCTGCGGCACTGGCCCAGGAGCTACGGACCATCGGCTACAAACTACGGCCGACCAAAAGAGCCAGTCGTGTTCATCACGAGGCGCGACGACAACTTGCAGCGGACCTCCGCAACACGATGTAAACCAACCATACGGAGCAAAGACCATGACCGCAACCACAACATTCAAGTTCGACTGTGGAGTTCTATTGGCCACGCCGGGAGCGACGGCAGCCTTCGAGAAGAATGGACAGAGGCCCTTGGAGTTCGTGCGAAGGCATATCAGTGGCGATTGGGGCGAAGAGTTGTGCCAAGAGGACCGTCTGTTGAACGACCAGAGCTTGATCGACGGCTCCCGTCTCCTCTCCGCCTACAAACTTCGGGATGGGACCAAGATCTGGCTGATAACGGAAGCGGTGGGCGAGAACGGGCGGCGTGAGAGCAGCACGTTCTTGCTCCCTGAGGAATATTGACCGGACCATCGAAAGGAACTGCACGATGCAAAGCACCGAGACACTCTATCGGAACTTCTACGAGTGCAGCGAGTGCGGCACCAAGTGGACGGACGAATGGGATTGCATGTGTAATGATCGTTGTCCGAAATGCTGCTGCGAAATCGAGCCGTATGACTCCGTTGAAATCGGACCAAGCTCCTGAACGAAGGAATGGGTTATGGCTGACGAAACCGAAACCATCCGCCGCCAGATGGTCGCCACCATCAACGCCAATGCTGGACCGCGTGCAGACCTGGAGCGGCAACACGGTCAGGTGTGGGACACGAGCCAGTTGCAAGAGGACTTCCAGGTCTTGGGCTTCGCTGCTCCCTTCGTGACCGTACGTCGGCGGGCGGATGACGTGCGGGGCAGTCTCATGTTCCAGAACAGCCCACGTTTCTACTTCTCATTCCAGCCCGAGTAGAAGAGATGGAAAGGGGCTGGTCAGGCGGACCAACTCCTTCTTTATCGAGGAGCGCCCCCCGAACCAAGAACCGTTTTGTCGCAAAAGAAGTAATTGGGAAATTCCAGCGGAATCCTCAGAATCTGAGGGACCCTACTGGCCCCCTGGACGATAGCGTGCCCCGCCTTTCTTTGTTGCCCAATGCGCCCTCTCAACTCAGTGGCCCGCTGATAGCCGGTCTCACGAAGATTTTCGTCGCCACTGCGAAGAAAAACGAAGCCATGTTGCATAGATACCGACAAGGAGGACAACATGGAAAAAATCTACTCAACAGGTGAGGTCGCCCAGATGCTGGGGATCCCCCGGCACAAAATCGAATACGCCATCGCTAACGGCCACTTGGCTGAAGCCACGCTCCGCTTCTTGGACAAGCGGTGTTTCACCAACGATGACATCCGGACAATCGCTGATTACTTCGGCGTGCAAGAGATTCGGGAAGGAGGGCAGGAATGTTCAAGTTCAAGCACATGACCCTGACCCAGATTGGTGAATTGTTCGGCGTTACGTCGCACCAGGTTGGCAAATGGTTGGTTGAGATTGGCCTGCGGACATCCGACAAGCGACCGAGTGCCGAGGCGTTCGATGGCGGCTATGTCGAGCAACGGCCGTCCCGCAATCAAGGCTACAATTGGTGCTGGGACTCGGCCAAAACGGTCGAAGCCCTGGAAAAAGCCGGACATCGTCGGATACCGAACCCGCCGCCAGGACTTGTCGATCCGCCCTTGTTGAACGGCCCGTTTCAGACACGGCCCAACACCAGCAACGGTTTCGACGTTGTAAATGGCGATGGTTCCGTCGCGGTCGTCGTGACGGGTGAACGAAACGCATTGTTCCTGGCCAAGGTGCTGAATACCGCAGACCAATGTGGCACGCTTGCCCGCCACATGGACAAAACGAGGATGGGAGCTTCGGCCCCCAGTGTGCCACGCTGACAGGACCCCCGGGGCTATTTCAGGATGTCGGTAGGGCTCTTCGGAATTGTTGCCCTTAGTGGCATGACTGTGGATGGTTGGTTGGAATCGCTCGATGCGCTTCCGCCGGTCCAGTCAGGGCCGTCCTGGAACCTCGTCCGCCATGGCTTTCGGGTGCCTTGAGTGACCAGATAGCAATGCCAGGCGGGCAACGGGGGAAACTGGCGCGGTCGGGGGGAATACGTGGGGAGCCGGGAAAGGAAGGTTTTTCGGGACAGATTCCTTTGTTCGGCAGAAGAGCCGTCTGGCCTCTGGATTGCCTAAGGGAGTTGATTCTGGACAAGGAACCGAACACGCTGACTGGAAAGTCGCGGACCGCTTTGCTAACATGGGGAAGCAGTTGCTGCGCCAGGCATATCCGAAGAGAATCTATTTGGGCAATCTCCGCTTGTACCCTAAAGCTGGAAATTCCGTCCGCCCAGACCAACTTCCTTCACGGACTCCTTTTATGACTCCACCTGAGAAGCCGCCGTTTGTCCGACACGCCAATCGCCGTGCGTTCCTGAAGACTTCGATCGCCGCGACGGCCGGCGCGGCGGCCCTCGGTGGGTTGTCGCCGGCCCGCGGCGCGCACGCCGCCGGCAGCGACGTGATCCGCGTCGGCCTGATCGGTTGCGGCGGCCGCGGTCCCGGCGCGGCGCTCGACGCGATGTGCGCCGATCCGGGCGTGCGGCTGGTGGCGCTAGCCGACGTCTTTGCCGACAAGGTGGAGAGCCGGCGGCGAATGCTGAAGAAGGAAAAGCCGGACCGGGTCCAGGTCGACGACGCCCACTGTTTTTCTGGCTTGGACGGCTACCAGCACGTCATCGAAAGCTCCGACGTCGTGTTGATCGCCTGCGCGGCGAAATACCATCCCGTCTATCTCCTGGCCGCCGTCCAAGCCGGCAAGCACGTTTTCGTGGAGAAGCCGCACGCCATCGACCCCGTGGGCGTCCGCCAGGTTGCCGCCGCCTGTGAGTTGGCCCGGCAGAAGAAACTGAGCGTGCTCTCCGGGCTGAACAGCCGATACGACTGGGCGTTTCAGGAGGCTATCAAACGCATCCACGATGGCGCCATCGGCGACATCGTGAGCGTGGAACAGAACTACCTGCGTACTCCTTACGGCCTCTGCTATCGCCAACCGGGCCAAAATGAAGTCCGCTATCAGTTCGCCAACCTGTACCACTTCGCGTGGCTCTGCGGCGACAACGTGGCCCAATTCCTGATCCACAACCTC
>Ga0181520_10005862_pt1 | contig 19225 bp, 13 predicted proteins | sample PEATcosm2014_Bin_29_FD_132451 | JGI IMG/M metagenome (GOLD analysis project Ga0181520, IMG submission 132451) | Peatland microbial communities from MTU Mesocosm Facility, Houghton, MI, USA - PEATcosm2014_Bin02_30_metaG | ecosystem: Environmental > Terrestrial > Soil > Wetlands > Peat | place...
CTTGTAAGGGACGCGTGGAGAAACGTGCAGCAGGCTTTTGAAGCGTATGAAATGAGAAAAGAAGCCGCGGAAACATATTTGAAAAGGCTGGATATGGTAAAGGATGGATTTAACGCGGGAGCCATAAAAGTAAGGGAAATGGACCTTTCCATCAACGATGCCGCCGGGGCGCTGGCAAATGAGGCGGATGCGTATTATAATTACATAGCCGCTTTAAGCGACTGGAACCGCCTGAGCGGGAAATATGAGGGGGTTTTTAATCAATATATGAAAGACAAGTAAAAATTTAAAATTCAAAACCAAAAAGTACAGCTTAAAACCGGATAATTGACAACAAACCATTGCTGTATAATTTGTAACTTTAAAAATTTGCAATTGTAATTTTTGGTTTTGACTTTTAACTTTTTAATTTAAAAGTCCTATTTATATATCGTCGATTTTATCGTAAGCTCCACCCTGCGGTTTTTTTGACGGCCTTCTTCCGTTGCGTTATCCGCTATCGGAGAGAGTTCGCCGTAGCCCTCGGTGCGTATCCTGTTCTCGTCGTAGCCCAGAAGATTTACCATGAAAAACTTCACGGCATCGGCGCGCGCTTTTGATAATTCCTTATTGTCCTTATAGCGTATCCCATGGGGCTGTATATTATCGGTATATCCGGCGACCAGTATGTCTGATTCGGGGTTTTTGTCTATTACGTCCTTCATTGTTTTTAAAACCGAATAAGCGGATATCTTGACGTTCGCCCGGCCGAGGTCAAAAAGCGCGTCGGATGAAAAGGTGAGTTTTATTTCCCTTAAAAGTATGACTATCGCCTGGGGCTTTGTCATGGCCTTATTGCCGACAGAATCGACAGTCATCAGGCTGTAATAATATAAATCGCCTGTCTGTACATATTTGTTGTTTATTCCCTTGCCGTCCCATATATATGAAATAGGCGGGTCGTTTTTTCCGGAGGCCGTAAAGAATAATTTTTTATTGTAATCCCATATTATGAACTGCCAGGAGGCGACTTTATTCCTGTCCTGCGCGTAAAATGAGAAAGTGGCGGGTATTATCAGGGAATCTTTTTCACCGGGCTTTAAAAGCTTCGGATCCGCGTCGATTGTCATTGTGGGCGGGGTGTTGTCTATTTCCACGTTGACCCTGTTGGATTCAGAAGTCCCGTTGTCATATTCACATGTTATTGCGGCCTGGTATACACCGTCGGGCTGGACCTTACCGTTAATTTTTCCGTCCCAGACAATGGATTTTGAAAGTTTGTCAGCCACGGGAAGCGAGGCCAGGAGTTTTCCCGACGGGTCGAAAATATTAAGCTTAATGGACCGCAACTGTTCGGGTGACTTTACCACGGGTATGAAATAAGCGTAATCAAGTATTTTGTCGTTGTTCGGCGAGAAGACAGGCGGCGTTACCTTAAGTTTTGCCGGAGGCGTGCCCCAGCCGTAAACAAGCGAGAGCCTGTTTGTAGGGCCCAGGTCCTCATAATTTACAAAAGCGTAATCAACCTCAAACCCTGACTTGCGGAAGCCGAGCCCGAAGGTGGGCTGGTCGAAGGCTCCGGTCATATAACCGAAGCGCAGGGCGAACATATCATAAAACCAGTATTCAAATCCTATTGAATAAAGAGGGTCATAATCAGGATTAATTTCAGCCTGCGCCGATATCAGAAGCGATCCGGACCACATTTTCATTTCGTCTGAAAGGCCGAAGTTTATAATACGCGGCGGGTCAAAGGCAATGTCCTGCATTTTAAGATCGGAACCCAGGTTTGTCATATCGGCGCCCAGGCGCAGGTAGTTCCCGTTTGATATTGTCTTGTAAAGGAGCCCCATATCAGTTGTGATGTTTGAGCCGCTGAACGTGTCAATATTTTGTGAAGTGTACTTGATTGTCGCGCCCGCAGAAAAATTTTCCTTGAAATCCAGCGCGTAGCCGGCTGTCACTTCATAATCGAAAGGTGCGAATTTCTGGTTGAACTGGGAAAAATCCACAGTTTCAAGAAAGGAGGGATCATAGGACTGAAGCGAACCGGTTCTTGTCAGCTGATCTATCTGGAACCAGGCAAGGGCGACCCCGAACTTTCCTGTATCAGACCCCGGAACCGGCATGACCATGTCCAGATGCTCGTAGTTAATATTCTGGAACCAGTCAATATGCGTAAACTGGACCTCATAACCGGTTATTGAGGACATTCCAGCGGGATTATAGTAAAGGCCGTATGTGCCGTCTGATACGGCGGTAAAAGCCTCGCCCATCCCGACTGCGCGCGCGAACGGGGGAATTTTTGTAAAATTTTCGCTGGTTGTGCCGACAAGTTCAGCGCCGGCGCGGATAAACACAGCTGCAAAAACTGTTAAAAACAGAATGATCAGAATTCTTTTCAAACTTCACCCCGGATCAGATTCTTTGTAATATTTTATGCTATTAATAATGAAATATCAACTATTAACAGGATGGTCCGGGAGCCATACAGAGAGCCGGAGGAAGGCGGTTTTATATATTGACAAAGCGTTTCAGCGGGGTTAAAATATTGTTATTACGGGTAATTAATGGCAAAAAAGGCGGTGGATAATGGCTGATGATTTTTCAATGTTAAGAAGCGCCCTTCAGAAAGTTGATTTCTTTTACTCATTGAATATTATGGACCTGGATGCCCTCATAAAGGCCCTCAAGAAAAGAAAAGCAAGGGCTGGAGAGGTCATTATAAAGCAGGGAGAAATAGGGGATAAATTTTATCTGATAGGCTCCGGCGCTGTCAGCGTATCAATAAACAACAAAAAAGTAACGGAACTAGGCGACGGCGACTTTTTCGGGGAAATGGCGCTGGTGACGGACCTGCCAAGGACCGCGACCATTACCGTGCTTGAGCCGACGGACCTTTTCCTGCTGTATAAAAAGGATTTTAAAAAAATATTATTGTCAAAACCAAAAATAGCCCACATTATCAATGAAGTTTTAGAGCAGAGAAGAAAAAAATAAAGCAGATTTTCCGGCAAATCCATAAAAATAACCGATAGATATAAACCGTTTAACATGTTTTTTAATATTTGTCAAAAAACGGGAAGGAGAAAAGATGGACGCGACGCAGGTTAAAGAAGGGGAAGCGATAAACCGTATATTTGAAGGGCTGGACCAGACTGTCAAGGACGCGGTTATGGGAGCCATTGAATTTTTCAGCAAGGAAAAGTCGGAGAACGGCAACAAAATTGAGGATGTGGTAAAGGTCAACAAGCTGCGCAACGCGTATAATTCGCTGGTGAGCGCCCTTGTCAATGAAAGGATGAACAGCCTCAATAAATTCCAGGAGCTCTTTCTATGCACCGGGGCCATCGCGGATGTGGTCGATATAGGCGGAAATAAAATAACGCTTATGGATCCCGCTGTTTACGCCAAATTGTTCGAGGACTTCTGGAAAAAAGACGGCAACAACCCTTTCATCTCGTCCGTATTCTCTGTAACAGATAAAATGAAGGCTCTGGCCGAGGGAAAAATAGAACTCATCGACACCTCCGGGAAAAGAAAATCAAAAAAATCCGACGATAAAGTTGACCCCAAGAAATTAAAGGCTTCGCTGGAATGGAAGAAAAACGACAGCTTAAAGGCAGGGGCAAACCTTACAAGGACCCTTGGCTCATACCTTGACAAGATGATGCAGATCGACGGCATAAAGCTTAAAACCTTAAAGTTAAATTATGACGGGTTGAACACTTATTTTAACATCCTGGGCAAAGGGGCAAAAATCTCGCCGGAAGACAAAAAAATGAAGGACGCGCTGGCCGCCCGCTCCGATATGATGGCAAAGGCGCTGGCTGATTTTACAAAACTTTACGCTGAAACATTCACACGCGCGGCCGAAGCAGTCGATTCAATAAAGGAAAAAGTTGACGACATAAAACAAAAAGAAATTGAAATAATCAAGGCCTCATCGGCTGTATCCCTCGAGGAGAACAGCGCCGTTGATTCCTTTACATCAGAGCACTCAGATATAATCAAAAGGGATATCTCCATAATCAATTCGTTCATTGTAAGCGCGTCGGAAAAATCATCCAACAGGGTGCCTTATTCGGGCGCGAGAATCCTGCTTAATTCCCAGATACCGGACCTTGCCAGGGCCAATGACTCCTATTTCTGCACGCCCGGCGCGGTTATGGAATCGCTTAAGAAAATATGCTCCATACATACCAACGCGTTCCCCAAGGATGAGGACGGCAACTATATGATACCGCCGATATTGATTGAGCCCATCAGGAATTATGTTGATTTCCTTGAGGACCGCTTTATTATGGGGTTTGTGACCGGAGAGCCGGGCAAAAAAGGGGCGAAAGTATCCTTTTCGCCGATAGATTTCCAGATTATGAAAGCCATCGGCATGTATCTTGCCAAGGACCCGATATACGATTACCGCGGCGAGATAAACGAAGGCACATTCATGGGAGATTACACCGGAAAGATCGAAAAAACCGCCCAGGTAAAATGGACCGGCCAGGACAAGAAAATGAACATGGTCATATCAAGCGAGCTTGTTGACGCTGCCTCCCGTGATGATGCGGTCATCAATTACATGGATTTTGTATTCAACTGCCTGAACGGCCTCGGGCCGCCGCCGAAAATGTCAAAGAGGCGCATAAACATACTATTAAGGTACGCCACGATTTATTCCGTGGAAAATAATGTAAGGCTCCTTCTGCAGTATGTGGCCCAGTCTGAACCCACGGAAGTGCGCGACACCATAATGAAATACACCAACAGGAGCGCGGACGCGGGCAGGGAAATGGTCAAAAAGATAATCAAAGAGGACGCGGTAGTGCAGAGGGTGCTGGGCAACAACCCGGACATGGTATGCGCGAAAATATTCGTATAGCAATAAGGTAAAAGTTAAAAGGCAGAACCAATAAGTACAATTATAAAGTGTAAATTAAAAAAAAGGCCCCGCGAAAACGGGGCTTTTTTGTTTTTAAACGTACGTTTTCTGCAGGGGCCGACTTATATGCCTGCCTTATTTTATATGTATCATATAAATGCTCCGGTAATTAAAATTACCGCCGTTCCAAAATTAATCATATTATAAACAATTGTATTTTTCTTCTCAAAAAATAATCCGTTGAAATATATCATGGCCGCCGTGATTGCCGCCACTGCAATTTTTACAGGCAAACCCGCGGCGGGCGCTGAAATACATGACCCCGCGATATAAAGCAATAAAAGAGCGGCGCTGTTTTGAAACGGCAATAAAAACCTTCCGGGCCATTTTTTGATGATAAAACGCAGGCAAACGATAATACCAAAAGCAGCCGTAAAACATATTGATAAAGGCGCGCACGCGATTGCCGTGAAGACGCCGAGCGGAACCGCCATGGCGCTGCCTGAGGGTATTTTTTTTTCAATTGAGCAATAAAGCGCCATAAAAAGCGCCAGAAGGCAGGCGGAAAAAATAAGATAAGGGTCAAAAGGCCCGGTAAAAACAGGGGCTCCCGCGGCATGGCGCGAAGCAATAAAGCCGGAGAAGACGGCCGCTGCATAAACAAGAGATGAAGGCGAAAAAAAGAGCGTGAGAAACCTGTTAAATTCTTTTTTGCCGTAATGCAAGTAATGTAAAACAAAGAGGAACGGAACCAGAAAAAGAAATATCATGACTGAAATCCTTGATATGAAAGTATTCACTATTGCAGGTCCGAAAAAGAAGGCATGGACAAGGGTGTTAAATCCGGCCGGGTCAAACGGGAAAACAGGAAGAAGTATTAATACTGGAAAAGCCATTGAAGATACTGCGAGAAAATAGAGCATAAAAGAGCCTGCAGCGGACCTTAATACAGAGCCTGTTTTTATGAAAATATAGGAGCCGCAGAGGATGAATCCCGCAAAGACCTCAAACCTTATACCCGGGCATACTGAAACATCGCAGAACGGGTTGAAAAAAAGGAGAATGGCTTTTGTATAGCCCTCGATCGTATAAATATAATCTATCCTGCAGCCGCCGGGAAAAGCCGCAAAAATGTCAAAAAACGGCACAATAATTATCCAGCCGTAAAACAAGAGCAGTATTTTTATTATTTTGACTGGCTTTTCCCCGGTGGCCGCTTTTATTGCAACGGAAAGGGTTATAAAAAGGGTGAGCCACTCCAGGTTAAAGAGGACAGCCATCTGCATTATTGTGGTCCTTATGAAAGCCACATTGAGCATAGTACGCGGCGGCTCGAGGAGCCCCTCAAAAAAATTCCTGGCAAAGGCAATTGTCAGGATAAAGACTGTGAATTTGGCCGGAGTCAGCCCGTAATTTTCGGAAAAATTTATGAAATTTTTAATTTTATTTTCAATGCTGCCCAATTTTATTTTCATTTTACCGGGCCCTGCGCGTTAAAAATAGCCGTGCTGCCGCTGTTAACCACGCCCGGGTCTATGGTAACGGCCCTTTCAAGCTGGGCCTGCGCCTCTTTTTCACGGCCCATGGCGGAATATGACCTGAAAAGCCCGAGATGGGCCGCGGCAAGGTCCGGACAGCAGCTCAGGGCGCTTTCAAAATACTGCGCCGCGGCAGCATAATTTTTTTCATAAAGGCTGATGGAAGCTATATTGTACAGGATGTCAGGGGAATACGGGAAATAAGCCAGGGCGCGTTTGTAAGTTTCAATTGAGGCAGCTGTGAACCCGGCTGATGATAAATAATTGGCGTAATATTCAAGGGCATAATAATTGTCGGGCTCCAGCTCAATGCTCCTGGAAAAATCAGAAAAACCCGACGCTCCTTTTTCCATGGCTTTTTCAAGGTAAAAATCAGAAGAAGCGGCTCCGGGTTTAATAAAACACATGTATATAACTGCCGGAACCGCCAGGATTAAAGCCGCCGCGCGCTTAATGTATCCTGGTATTGTAAAAGAGCTGCCGCCGGAATATCCGGCTCCAAGCGAGGCTGTCAACCCGGCTGCAATGAAATATATTGCCGAAGAAGGGAACGAAAACAGTGGAAAATTAAAGAATGATTCGCATATTAAGAATATAAAAGCTGAAAAAAGGGCCGCGCCGAAGATATAATCTTCAGCAGGCACGGTTTTTGACGACAGGCGGCCGAAAGAAATTGCCGTTGAAAACACAAATGCCATAAAAAGCAAAAATCCGGAAATGCCGGTCTCACAGAGAAGCTGCAGGTAATCATTATGTGAATAAGACGAGGTTACATATGTGAAATTATGATTATTATTGATAAAATTTGCCTGCTTTTGGGGGTTAAAGCGCCTGAAAGCTCCGGCTCCGGCGCCGAAAAGCGGAGAAGCCTTAAATATATCAATGGAGGCAAGGGCCGTTAAAAGCCGGTTCTTTACCTCGGGAGAGCCCGAAGAAAAACCGTTAGCGCCGCGAGATGCCGCGTTTTTTATTGCCCCGGAAAATCCGGGAATAAAGCATATTAAAATAAAAGCGGCGCAGATAAAGGCGGCCCTTTTTTTATTCAGCCTGATTTTAAAGCCGCTGGAAAAGAAATACCAGGCAAAGGCGGCAAGAGAAATTAAAAGCGATATAAGGACACCGCGCGACGAGCACATGATAAGCGCGGGAACCGAGAGTGAAAGATTTACCGACGCGATAAGGCGGAGCGGCCCCGGATAATAGAGGGAAAAAAGCATGACAGGAACAACGGCGGCAATGAACTCGGCGAAAAAAATGGGGTTCCCGAAGGAAGAATAGGGCCTTGTTATCCCGAGAAAAGAATATTGATAAATTCCGTATAGGAGAGCCGGCAATATTACTATATTAAGAAAAAGCGATATTTTTCCGGCGGACAGGTTTGAATAAAACGCGGTAAAAAAAAGGAGCGGGGAGAAAAACAAAAGGCCGTAATAAAAAGACGGGTGGTTCCATGAAAAAAGCAGCCTGGCCGATGAATAAAGGTAAAAAGCCGCGGCAAAAATGGATGGGAATGAAAAGCGGGTTTCGCCGCGCGCAAGAAAAAGAAGGACAAGGGTGATAATTCCGGCAGTAAATACTCCGAGTGCCTTCGGGAGCTGGTAAGCGTCGTACATATAAGGGCAGAAAATTACAAGGCAAAATACCGCCGCGAGCAGGAGCAGGTTAAACGCGCGGCCCGGTAAAATTTTAGCCATAAACGGATTAATACGTTGGAACAGGCGTCGGGATAAGGAATGTAAACTCGCTGAATGAAAGTATCTGCACGCTTGACCCGGTGACGCCAAAAAGATTTGAGTTGCTGTTGTAATAAACATAAAGAGACGGCGTGTCGTTTACCGTATCCAGCCATAGCCTGCTGTTTTCCCCCAGATAAACCGTGCCGTATATGCAGACATTGGAATTGTTCGTGGAAGCGCCGCTGCGTACCCCGCCTATTGTAAGGTCGCCGTTGGTATATAAAAGGCCGCAGTGTTTTACATTTGAAAGATAGCCGGGTGTGCCTGTTGTAAAGTGAAGGCCGTCCGACGATTGCGGCAGGTAAAAGTTGGTGGGTGTCGGCACATTATATACCGTTGAGTAATTGCTCTGTGATGACGGGGTAAAGGTTGCGTAATGATATGTGGAGCCGGCGCTGGGGTTGTCGCCTATTAATCTTAGAGGCCCCATAACTATAACAGTTCCGTAAGTAAGATACTGGTTCGTGCTGTTTGTATAAAAGGCAATGGTATTTGCCGAGGTGTAAGTAGTGCCGCAATATGTGTTGCATGGCGAGGTCCGCACAGGCAGGCCGTCGGTGGTATCTATAAAAAGCACGCTGCCCGCGCTGTTTGCCATAGAGGTTATTGTCACGGCATTTGCCTGTGTTATTTTGGACATGGGCCAGCCAACCGGACCGAAATAGGTATTGTGGGCCTTTGCATAATTTCTGAAATAATCAAAATCAATATCAGGTGCCGCGGCCAGGGATGAATAAGGATGCGCATGCGCGGTGGGGCTCATGTCATCGTATGTCTGGCCAAAAACAAGCGTTGAGCCTGTCCTGCCGGAATTGTATGAAACAGCGGTGTAAATGGAACCCATGGCATAAACCTGCGGCATCCAGGGCTGGTGGCCGTTAACCACATTTCCTCCCGCAACCTGTATCTGCCTGATCCTGCAGTAAGCGTCGGTTGTATTGGCTGAATATATATCACCCCAGAAAAATTCCGCCGGGTCCGCGTCGCTCCCGTTAGTGTCATAGCACGTGTCTATCATTCCCTTTGATATAAGCGGCCCGCCAAGGCCGGTCTTTTGTATTACAGCGTAAAAATCCCCTACGCAGGCTGTAATCGTAGTCATAACTTTTATGCCTATTGTACGGCTGCCATTAATATCCTGCCTCGGCTGCGTCGGGTCGGAAAGGACAGTGTAAAAAAGATTGCCCTGGGCAATGTGAATTTCATAAGTCCCGAGGCTGGTCGTAAACTGGGTGCTGTAGTTTTGATATGCCGGAAGAGTGCTGGCGAATGTGTACCAGTTGTTGTTCTGTTCAAGTTTGTATATGCACTGCTCAAGTGCAAGTGAGGCAATCTCCTGTTTCTGCACAATGCAGCTGCCCTTTACAAGGAACTGCTGGTTGTACCTGAAAAGAAAGACAAGGGAAGCGCTCATTATGGCCAGCGTCCCGGCAAGAAGCAGTACGGTCGGCAGGGTCTGCCCCTTTTCTTTTACCGCGCTTTTTTTAACAGCTGTTTTCTTTTTTATAATGGCCATATTTTCCCCTTCTTTAATTGTAATAATAACCCGCCGAGTGCATGCGTTTTACAACGATTGTTTCCTGCGTAAATACTGTCAGCGGCGGCTGCGCCGCGAATACCCATTTGGAGAAGCGCGCCCCGACATTTATTACCGTGGCGTCCTTTGAATCGGCGTAATCAAAGCTTATCGAGTCCAGGTTTGCCGTAAGTGTAACGGTGGTGTAATATGTATTGGCGGTCACAGCGGAATTATTTGTCATATCCGTGCCTGGCAACACCTGCGGGTAAACCGCGAGAAGGTGGGAGCCGTACTGGAAAAGCTGTATCGGCGAGCCGGCGGCGCCGACTGTTGTGGTGCTTGAAGACTGCCCGGCGCAGCCGCATTTTGACTGCGTGGTGGTGATGTAAACCTGTTCAGCTATTATGGCCTCAATATATGAGTTTACAGGCTCCCCGGTGTCATACCTGGATATGGCGATTGTGGCCCCCTGGCACTGGGTTATAAGCTTCCTTATTGTAAGCATTGTCACCCTTGATTCGCTTTCAAGGGCGATCCTTGCCGAGCCCATCTGCCACATATAATTGCCGTTCTTCAGCAGGGTAAAGATACCAACGCTTAAAATGGAAAGCAGCCCCACGGAAATCATGGCCTCTATCATTGTAAATCCTCTTTTGCCTTTTTTACCGGATAAACTCATTTTATCCCGCCTTTAATAAAATTTTAATATGCGGTCCATGTCCCGAGCGCGCCCGATATGTTCTGCCCGGTAAGTGAAGAGGTGCCGACAGCGATGGAAGGCAGCACCTTATAATATTTAGCCACGGTTTTTGTCATGTTAAGCGGCGTGCCGGTGTAAGAAATAAATGAATAATAGGCGTAAATGTCGTATGTGGTATTTACAGGGACTCGTATGGTGAAAGAGCCGTCACCCTGCCCGGGGAAGCCGTAGCTTGGATAAATCATCCTGGTGTGGCCGGAATACTGCTGGTAAACAGTGGTGAGGTCATAGTGGTAATCTGAAGCGTGAATTGTGACGGAAGAAGGGTATATAACAACGTTCAACCCCTGTGAAACATTCTGGCTGTCCATCTGGACATTGCCGCTCAAGCTGACGTATATCGGGACCACCTTGAAATTTGTATTTATGGCCGTGCCGCCGGCGGTTATCACAAGATTGTGCCATTTGCTGTCTGATGTGACTGGATAAGTTATGCTGTATGAGGTTGTGTCAATGGTTATCGCAGCCTGATAACCGGAGCCCACGGGTATGCCGGTTATTAAATAGTAGCCCGTAATAGAGTCTGAATAGGCGTCGCTGCCGACATGATTGCCGCCGCTGTCAAATGCCTGGACAAAGATACCGCCCATGGGCAGGCCCGTGATGCCGTTCGTTATTGTGCCCGACATGGAACCCGCCTGTGTGAGTGTTAGTGTCCCGGCGTTTGTAATGGCTCCGCCCGGTACGGAAGCAAGGCTCTCGGATGCCGAAGTGTAGCCGGGCATGCTTGCCTTTAAAGTATAATTGGTGCCTGGAACGGCATTTGTAAAATTAAACGCCCCGCCGTTGGTTGGAACCGAGTCGCCGGCGGAATCGCTCAGGTCAACTTCGGCGCCGGAAATATAATTGCCGAGAGAATCCTTGACAAAACCGGTCACAATAGCGGTTGATCCGGTTGTGGCTGTAAGTGTGACAATAATTGAAACTGTACTTGTTGTTGACATGGGAACAATTACGCTGGCGTAATAAAGTACACTGTTATAGGTAAGGTAACTGATAACTGTAGTGGTGGTGCTGGCTGAACAGTTAATATTGCTTATAGTGAACGAGCCATTGGTTCCAACTGTTGCCATTGCCGACATGCCGTCAAGAGAGGAAACATTGGCGCCCACCGCGAAATAAACAGGCGGAGTAGCTGTCGGGGTTGCCGTATATGCGGGTGTGTTTGTCGCTGTGAAAGTGGGCGGGCAGGAGTAATAATCCACCTCAAGCCAGGCAGAGTCAATATAGGCGGCGGTTAAAAACCCGGGGCTGACCTTGAAAAATACTCCAAGATTGTTTACTTCGGACCAGTTCCACGTGGTATATATTGAAGCAATATCATAAGTGAATGTGTTCCAGTTCCATGCGGCAAGTGTGAAAGGCGAGCCTGTAAAGTACGTGGATGTTGTTCCGGTCCAGCCGCCGGCGTTGTTATACCAGTTGGTACCGCTGTTTTGAGTAAAATTGAAATTGCAGGCAACGCTGCCGAACAGCCCCGCCTCGCCGTAAACCTTGAACCTGACGTCGGAAATGCAGGTATTTGCCGGGGAAGAAGAATTGTCAAATTCGGAATAAAGCATTTGATTGGTGCCGGACCCCTGTGAAGCGGAATTGCCGTCGCTTGCGCCGTGTATGTATGTGGGGTTGGACCAGTTCTGGGTCTTTCCAGACATGGCGCCTGTGGCGTAAAGTATAAGAGTGGTGACAGCCGGAGTCGGAGTGTTTGTCGGCACCAATGTCAGGGTAGGAGTCGGCGTCTGAATTGGAACATTTATCAAAGCAATTCCAGACACCTGGCAGCCGTTAATCTGCGGGCATGTTATGTTTATTCCGGTAACAGAAGTTACGGTTTCAGAAATGGAGACAGGGTTTGAGGTATAATTTGTGGGGGAGAGGCCGGGGCCGTCAGCGTATAAAGTATACGAGCCGGGAGGAACATTGGATATTGAATATGCCCCTGTGCTGCTTGCGGTTCCTGTGTATGCCGAGTATCCGACAATATGAACAATGGCGCCGGGCGCGGCCGAAGTTCCCGAAGAGTTTGATTTATAAACCGTCCCTGAAATTGTGGCGCCCGTCAGGTTCAGGGTTTTGTCCGAAAGATATGATGTTAGCCTGCTGGTTTTTGTAACTCCGTTGGACATATAAGTAACTATTGAGGTCAGCTGTTTAATGTCCGGGTTTGTAACGGTAAGGGAAGAGGCAGGCAGCCCTTCAAGGTTCCCGTTCCCGTCCTCCTGGGCCCATTCAACGCACGAATACACTTTATAAATCATCTGTGTGGTACCCGATGTTACGGTTACATAATGGTAAGTGTCATAAGCGCTTGTCCCTGTGGCGCATGTCTGAAGCGGGGTAAGATTGGTGAAATTTGAGTCAGGCAGGCACGAATCAGGGGTAGGCGGAAGGTTGTTAAATCCCTTGGATTTCAGGTAATCAAGCTGCTGCGAACACAGGGAGAGTGAGTATTGTTTTTGCTGGGAAATAAGGGAGTCTTTGTAAAGGCTTGTCATAAGGTTGACCGAGGCGACTATCATAAATGTAATTACAACAGTCGATATAAGTGTTTCAATGTAAGTGAGTCCGCGGCTCTTCCTGATAATTGCCATTAAATCATCCCTTTTCCGGTTATTTAAAGACTCTCCTTATAATAGTATACTTAAGAAAAAAACTTTTGTCAAATATTTTAGTAAATATCGATCATGCACTTTTTGAAACCGACGTTTCATAAATAATGGCAAAATCAGTATTTTTTCAGAACAGTTTTTTTAAATATCCACATTAAAGATGCAAAAAGAAATACTATAATGCAAAAGAGCTGGGCGTCAGAAATTAAATGATGAATTTCGTGATACCGGAAAAACTCAATAAAAAATCTGGCTATTGCATAACACGCTCCGGTAAGCAGTATAAGTTCTCCGCGGTAAACAACGGATTTTTTCATGATATAAAGCAGGATGAGGATAATCAGCCACGCGCACGACTCATAAAGCTGTGCCGGGTGGAGTGGGACGTTTCCAAAAACAGTATAGGCATAAGAATAAGGGGAATAAAATGTCCCGAAAAAGTAATTTTTGGGAGACGGAATGCCGGGGTAACAGCCGTTAAAAAAACATCCCAGCCTCGCGAAGATACCGCCTGCCGCAAGGGAAAATGAAAAAATATCGGCCGCCTGCCAGGGGTCTGTCTTTAATAATTTAGCCGCAGGGAAAGCGCAGAGGGCCGCGGCAATGAGCCCCCACCATAATGAAACCTGGCCGAAGAGCGAAAACGACAGCCCCTTCTCATGGTTAAAAAAACCTTCAGCTACATAACCGTAACGGCTCGCAAGCGTGAACGGAACGAACAATATAAGGGCAAACAGGATTATCCGGTCCCGGAATTCTTTCGGGTAAGGTTTTAAATTATAAAAAAGAAGGAGAAACCCGGCGATGATGCCGGCAAAATTCAAAATCCAATAGCTCCGTATTGTCAGCTCGCCGATGTAGCCAAGAATTGGATAGATAAAACCACCTCGCATATAATTTTATACATTATATCATAAATCAGGCTAATTTGAAAAAGAGGGCGGCGTATATAAACATCAGCGCGAAGACAATTGCTTCATTTACTTTCCCCTTGCGCATTATTATATAAAAGGTGGCCCCTCCAAGTATTATGGAAGGCGCTAGCATGAGCGCGCTATGTAAAAGCAGCGGCACCAGCAAATACGCCGCGTATGCCAGCGACGCTGTGACAAACCTCCCTTTTTCAGGGCCGAAAATGGTCATAAGGGTCATTACGGAATATTTTTTGTCCCCTTCGTAATCATTAACATCTTTTGTGTTGAAGGCCATGAATAAAAGGGCGGTGAAAACAGCTATGGCGGCAAATGGAAGCTTTGAAAAGATGCCGCCAGCCAGCAGATAACCCAGTACAAGGGCAAGGCTGGTTGAAAATGCTATAAGCAGTGTATTGACTGGAAAATATTTTTTTAACCTGAAAGGGGGGCAGGAATAAATCCACGCGGCCACGTGGATTGCAATTACTGCTATTAACACAGGTATTGAAACTGCAAGCGAAAGGGAGACAGATGTCGCTAAAAGGAAAAAGAAGGCGTACAAATATCCACGCTGTGTAACGCCGGTTATGTTTAACGTATTGCCCTTATTGTTAACAGCGTCTATGGGGGCGTCATATATATTATTGAGAATAAGGCTGGCGGCAAATAGGATGTTTATAAGGAAGAACCCTTCTATTAATAACAGGGCATGAAGCGTAGAAGAGCACATTTTTATTGCCATATCATATCCCGCGCAAAAGACAGCGGTGTAATATATATGACGTGAAATGCGGAGAGAGGACAGGAACGCTTTGATATTTTTCATAGCCACCTTTAATATGAATTTTCGTAATTATACCATAAATTTTCGCCTGCCCGCCGAAGCCATTCAGGGCGAAGGCGGGTGTGCAATAATATCTTGAAATCTGACAAAAAATCTATTATAATCAAATAGAGGGAATGTTATTGGTATATTTGCGTCTGCAAATTTACCGGCATTCAAAAAACTTTATAAAGGACAACTGATGAAAAAAATGATAATGAAAGCAATTAAAAGCCTCGCGGCAATAAGTTTTATCATCCTATTAATGTATATACCGGCCGCCGCCACCACAAGCGCGGTGACAGTTGTGAGCATGACACCTTCCAACCCGAATCCGGGCGATATGGTTGCTATCGTGGTAAGCTATTGTGCCCAGGCTTATGATGACACGCGTATTATGCTTGCTGTTTCACAATATAATATGATACAGGCAAACAACACGGCCGGACAGACATTTAAGGTTGATGAAAACGGGACAGATGTCGGCGGCACTGGGGCCGGGGATTCTTCCGTCAACGGCGGTTACAATACAAATGACAATCCTTCAACCGCGCAATGCTACACATTGACCTTTAATATAAACATCCCGACGACATTTTCGGGCGGCGGGACCTATTATATTGTTGTGGGAGCAAGATCATATTACACGGCGCCCGGCGCGGGGAACATTGATTCGCAGAATTATCTGCAGTTTACCCTTCCGCTTCCTCCGCCATCCGCTTCTATAACCAAAACAGCCGAAGACACCCCCGAATTCCCGGGAGAAAACATTCTTTATACTATTAATTACACATTTGTTAATTCAACCACTTTTACAATAACAGACACAGTACCGCCAAACTGCACACTTGTGAGCCAGAGCGTCGGCGGTACAAGCACGGGAACCACTCCGGGATCTACCCTTACATGGGCAATTGGAAATACGGCACAACAAAAAACAGGAAGCGTATGGTTTGTAGTGAATATAGGGGCGGGAGCGGCTTCATCCACAATACATAATACGGCGAACTGGACCACGGTGGAAATACCGGCGGGAGGTTCAAGCGGAGATGCGCCTGTGGTTGTCGGGCCTGCCGCGTTTACACTCACGAAATCAGAATCAGAGGCCACGGGAGTAATAGGCGACACAGTTACGTATGCATTTGATTTCCAGGCAGGAGGTATGTTTTTTAACTCATATGATACTTTTGATACCACCAATGAATCAAGTTTGTTTACAGCGGTCAGCAACGGAGGGCCGGGATACCCGGGCACATGGACATGGGAAAGCGATGGAAACGGCGGCGGTTATGTTTATTCACCGCAGCAGGGAACAGGGCCAACCAACACCCATTATCCCCATTATCTGAGGAACACACCGACTAATTTTTGTTTTGGAGAGATAGAGGCTGATATACAGATACAAAATGGAACAACAAACTGGGACGGCTCATTAACATTCAGGGATAACGGAGTGGCCGATAATTGTGTTGCGTACGGTGTTGGAATTTCGCAGGATAACAGCCCGGGATATTTATTCATTCAAAAATCAGTTCCGGGATATACGCCTTTAGTTGCTACTACCGCGATTCCATTTACAATAAACTTTAATCAATTCTATACTGTAAAAGTGCTTGTCACAGATGCGGGAAATGGAGCAGTTGAGATACAGGCCAGTGTTTGGCCGCAGGGGCAACCCGATCCAATGGCATGGTATCTTACATATATTGACACACCCGGACCCACAAATACAGTTATACCAGCCTGTGGCCAGGTCGGTTTTCAGGGGTGCCCGTATAATCCAGATGTCTTTGACAACCTGAAAATATCAGAGTCTGTTCATACGAACCCGCGTTTATTTGACACAATACCCACCAGCATTACATATTCCGGCGGGACACCGGCGAGTGTTACGGTTAATTCAGCGCCTGTTGTTTCCAACGGCGTGGTATCGTGGAACATCACAACGCAGCTGAGCAGCATGGTATATCACTATGAGTGGTACGGGATAATTAATTATTGCGGCACCATTCCAAATACGGGATCCTTTATCGCGGATAACGGCTTTGGCACTGTTAATTCCAACACTGTAAGCCTCAGCGTCCCTGTCTGCCCGCAGACAGCCACATTTACCCCGACTTATACAATTACAAACACATACACTGTGACCTCAACTTATACACCAACGGTAACCATGACAGTGACAATGACGCAGACGCCTTCTCCTATAATACCTCAGTTTACCCTTTCAAAGGCTGAATCAGAGACAACGGCAAATATCGGCGATACAGTGACATATACAATAACCTATAATAATACCGGGCTCATCGACCTGACAAACCTTGATGTCTGGGATACAGTGCCGGCGCAGCTTACTGATATAACAACCATATCACCCGCCGGTGGAAATTACAGCGCGGCTACAGGGCTGGTTTCATGGGTATTGGCGGATGTGCCTGTATCCGGATCCGGCACCATGGTATTTTCAGGGGTTGTTTCCAATAATGTAAATAACGGACAGGTCATGCCAAACACCGCTTACGGAACGGTTGTGAGCGGACAAAATACTGTGGTGTCAAATACCGTCAACCTGACCGCAAGCGTGCCGGAACTTCAGCTCACGCCTATAATGAATTATCCCAATCCTTTCGGCGGCGGGCCGGATACTACAACAATAGTTTTCGGGCTGACCGTTCAGGCTGAAGTTGATGTAAAATTTTTTACAATATCAGGCGAACTTGTCAGGACAATGACATATGACGAATTAAAAGGGCAACTTGTGGCCCCGCAGACGGACACACAGAAAGGCACCAATAAGTTCATATGGGACGGAAAAAACGACAGCGGCAACAGGCTGGCCTCCGGAGTATATTTTTACAGGGTAGAGGCGAAAAGAGGAAACGAAAGCGCCCATTACATTTCAAAGCTGGCTATTTTAAGATAAAATATTTTTTAAATTAAAAAAGCCGGAAGCAATGCAAAAAAAGCGTTGCTTCCGGCTTTTAATTTCAACGGAGCCTTATGAAAATAATTATAGACGGCTACAATCTGATGTACCGCATGGAACTCTCCGGCTCACTTGAAAAAAAGCGGGATGAGATGCTTGAGTCTCTGGCGGAGTTTTTGTCCGTCAATCCCAATGACATGACCGTTGTTTTTGACGGCAGAAACAATCCCTCCGGCCACAGGGGCAAAGAGGTTAAATACGGCATTAAGGTCTGCTATTCGGCGCGCGGTGAGATAGCCGACGACTATATAATGGAAATGATCACAAAACGCACCGGGAAGGCAAAGGAATACCTTATAGTATCATCCGACAGGATGATAACTGATTTCGCGAAAAAGAATTTTATGAAAACAGCGTCAAGCGACCAATTTATTGGATATCTGGAATAAATTTAATTTTATAAGAATTCCCCTTGACATTTCCCCGTCTGTGATATATATTTAGTTTGCCTAACTATTAGGTAATAAAATAATTTGAGGTATTAATCTATGGAGAAAAAAACAGAAGAAATAATGGAAGGTATCAGGGGTATTTCATTTTTCTTCCGTAAAAGAAAAAGCCACTCCTTTTTCGGGCCTGGAGCCAGAGATATCACAATCTCCCAGCTTGACCTCATGGCCTACCTTTATGAGCATAAAAGGGTAAAAATGAGCGACCTTGCAAAACATACCGGCGTCAAGATGCCCTCCATGACAGATACTATAAGCAGGCTCGTTGATATGAAAATGGTAAAAAGGGAACACGATGAAGAGGATCGCCGCACAGTCTGGGTCTCCATTACCAAAGATGTGGAAAAAATGGTATGCAAACACATTGCCCAGAAGAATGATGAGATGTCGGAGCTTATGGATGTTTTGACGGAACAGGAAAAAACAATGGTTATTAACATACTCGCGAAACTAAAAAATAAACTGGAAAGGGTGCAATGAGATGAAAAAGACAACAATTATCCTGATGATCTCGCTTTTTTTAGCGGCTGTTGCCGCCGCTGATTCGGAAAAACTTATCTTTACGGAATACGGGGTTTCATACGCGTCGGTCCTGACGCCTTCAATAATTGCCAATAATTCCACCGGCACTTTTGACACCGCCGCTTTTGATATAAAAGTTGGAGCTTCATTTCTTGACAGATGGGCTGAGGCATATGTGGGGGCCGGTTTCCAGGCCTTTATATTCACCTCAAACTCACAGGAAAACTATTCCTTTTTCCCGCTTTACGGCGGAATCAAGGCGAATATATGCCCGGACTGGACTGTTTATCCGGACATTATATTCGAATACGGAAGGGCCATTTCAAACATACGTTCGCAGTATATGACGGACATGGGGCCCATGAACAGGGACAACGCGTGGCTGGCCGATTATTACAGCTTCGGTGCGGGCATAAACTGGAAGATAGAGGACATCGCCATTCTTGGATTAAAAATTGAAAGGCCATCATATTCAAACCTGAACAAGAGTTACGGGGAAATACAGGTA
>Ga0181520_10005863_pt1 | contig 19222 bp, 27 predicted proteins | sample PEATcosm2014_Bin_29_FD_132451 | JGI IMG/M metagenome (GOLD analysis project Ga0181520, IMG submission 132451) | Peatland microbial communities from MTU Mesocosm Facility, Houghton, MI, USA - PEATcosm2014_Bin02_30_metaG | ecosystem: Environmental > Terrestrial > Soil > Wetlands > Peat | place...
CACCTACGCCGCCGACGCCGAGCCAGACTTCGCAGAACTGGCGCGAAAGGCAGTCGAGATGGCCCCCGTTGGCGTGAACAGAAGGGTCGCCTAGATGGACAAGGCGGTCAGCCGGGGGTGCCCCGTGGAGAATCGGGATTCGGGGACGGGCTAGGCCCAGCCGCGCGTTAGTGCGCCCGGGCGGCGGCCACGTAGGCGATGGCCTGATAACAGGCCCACCAGGCGCGGTCGGTATCGGCGGCGGCGACCTGTATGGTGCCGGGATTCTGCCAGGTGGCCAGGTCGGCAATGGCCTGGTCGAGCAGGTCGCCGATGGTGCGGACCTCGCCTGCCCGAGCGGGCATGGCCTTCTGGAGTTGGGGGAGCAGCTTCTGGGCCTGGACCAGGTGGGTGCGCCACTCATCGATGGTGCCGCCCAGGCCCTGGGGGATGGTCCCGTACAGGGAGCAGGAGCGGGCCAGGCCGTCGCCCAGGCCGCGGGCCTGGGAAAGGGCGGCGTTCAGCTTGCAGAGGGGGCAGTTCTTGCCCCAGCCCCGGCTCTTGGCCCAGGAACCCGGGCTGGGGGCCTGGGGGGCCGCTCCGGCCGCCACGTTGGCGGACGCGGGCATTCCCGGGGGTATCCCGCAGGCGCCCGGGTCCCGGGAGCAGTCCTGGGAGGGGTTCACGCCCGCGGAGCGGGGATGAACCAGGCCCGCCGCCCCCCAGGGGCCGGGCACCGGCGCCCAGGCGGCCTCCTCCATGGGCACCCCGTCCGGCGTGTAGCCGGAGCATTCCGGGCAGTCGTCGGAGATGAGGAAGCAGGTGCCGTCGGCCATGCAGGCGGCCGAGTGGTCGTGGCCCAGCAGGTGGGCGATCTCGTGGGTCAAGGTGTCCCGGGGCGGCGTGCCTGCGATGGCCACATTGTCCTCGAAGACCAGGATCTGGTTCTGCTTGCGAATCCAGATGCCCAGGAGCAAGGCGCCTTCTTCCTCCGCACCGTCGTGGGCCACGAGGTGGAGTTGGGCGGGGGTGGGCCGGGCGGCAATGCCGATGTACGCCCCGGCAATGGTCGCCTGGCGCTCGGCCGAGAGCGTGGGCCACATCTCCTGGAGGGCCTGGGCCAGTTGCTCGTCAATGGGGACGGGGCGCATTAGAGAACCTCGTCCAGGACGCCGATGGCGCCCGCCCGGGCCTCCTGGGCGGAGATGCCCGCCAGGTACATGCCCAGGTGGGCGAACTCCTGAAGATCGCCCTTCAGGGTAGCGAGCAGCGGTTCGGCGTCCTCGCCCTGGTCTAGGCGCTGGGCGGCTTGATCGGCGATCTCGGCCATATGCCGGAACAGCCCGGCCAGGTTGCGCCATTGCTCGGAGGCGAAGGGGCTCATGCCTTCTTCCTTGCCCGTGGGCGCTCGACCACCGCAATGCCGGACTTGGTGACCCGGGTGGCCCCCTGGGGCGGTGCGGGCGTGCTGGACTTGGTCAGCAGCACCGGCCCCTTCTTCTTCTCGGCGCGGGCGGGCGGGGTGGCCTTGCTGCCGGGCCGGGACACCGACCCGGGCAGGAGTTCGTCGGCCAATTGGCGCGCCAGCTTGATATCCCCGTGCGAGAGCCGGGCAATCCGCTCGGCGTCTCGGACGTTGGTGGTGCGGGGGGCCACCAGGGTGGCGACCTCCTTGGCGAACTTGGGCGAGACGTTCTCCCGCTTCACCAGGAACCCCTCGATGATCTTGCGGCGCTCCTCCTCGGTGTTCTCGCGAAGCTCCAGCACCTGGAACCGGGACACCAGTTCCTCGCGCAGCCCCTCGGTGGTGTTGCAGGCGGCGAACACGGTGACGTGGACGTCCTTGGCATCGTCGTCCTGGTCGCGCAGGCGGGTGACGTGCCCGGTGCCGAGCACGGCCAGCAGCACGTCCTGCATCTCCCGGTCGGCCTTGTCGATCTCGTCAATCAGCAGGTACTTGGGGCAGTCCTCGGCCAGGAGAATGGCCACCAGGCCCGCCCGGGTGGTATTGCCCGCGTTGATGAGCTTGGCATTGGGCAGGCGGTCCAGCTCCTCCAGAAAGATCGACTTGGAGGTGGCATACCGGCCCTTCAGGAGGATGCCCACCGGCTTGTCGGCCTGCAGGGCCAGCAGGCAGATCTTTTTCTCCCGGTCCATGCCCACGATGACCACGAACAGGTCGTCGGGCAAGAGGGTGGCGCCGTCCGGGTCCACCCCGGCTTCGGCCAGCAGCCGGGCGCGGAAGGCTTCGAGTTCCTTCCCGGCCTCGGTCTGCACATCGTCGGGGGCGGTGATCGACTGGGCGCGCAGGGCCAGGCCGTTGCCGACCATGTTGAACACGACCCGGCCGACCACGTCGGCGACCATCATGGTGTCAGGCATGCGACCAGTATCCGGCCCCGGCCCGCCGCACGGGGCCAGACGGTCGCAGTGCCAAGGGTACCCATCCTGGGGTATGTTTCCCACGAAACATGGGCGTGGGATATCGCAGGCAGCGCGATCCGGGGGTGCCGCGGTTCGCGGGGTCGGCCCGAGGCCAGGATCTGCAGGCGGCCCGCGTGGGGGCGTGCCTGCCCCGCCAGGTGGTGGCGGTACGGGTGGGCGTGAGCGCCGAGGCCCTGAAGGCGGTCGAGGCCCAGCGCTGGGTGCGTAGCGAGACGTTCCGGGCGTACACCGATGCCATGCGCCAGGTGCTGATCGAGCGCCGGGCCGCGTTCGAAGCCCTGGTGATGCTGGCCCCCGCGCGAGCGCGAGCCGCCACCGAACCCTCCGACGAATCAACCCAGCCCATCTCGGCCAGCACATAACTGTCGCCTCCTATGCTGGAGGCGTGAGTGCGGCTGGAGGTCTGTGGCAGTGCCCGTGCGGATATCAGGGCGCCCGCTTGTCGGTGGTCGCCCACCAATCTGCCGCCATGAAGCGCCCCGACCGCCATCCCGACTGTCAGGGTGACAAGGTCTGCCTAGACCCCGACGTGCAGGTGGTGCGCGACGCCGACCAGCCCGGCTCGCGGTTCGCCGACCTCCCGTATGAGCCCGACCTGCCGCCGTTCTCGGGCGACGACCCGGCCCCCTCTCTGGGCGGGGCGGCCTTCTCCCCGCCTCGCCCTTCGCTTCCCGAACCGCCGCCCCCATACCGCGCGCCTTCCTCCGGGGCGGGGTCTCCTCCAGCCGAGGCCCTGCCCCATCCCCACCCGCGCACCTGGGTGATGCCCACCAAGCAGAACGGCGCCCCCAAGCGCCCCCCCACCGTCCCCATGGAGGAGGGCAAGCCCCGCCAGGCCGCCTGGATCTCGGCCGCCTCCACCGGCGCCCCCTGGGTCACCGAGACCAAGCTCCGCAATGCCTTCGAGGCCGAACCCACCAAGGTCAAGCTGGGCGCCCTAGAGGTGTCCCCGATGACCATCCTGCGGTACAACCTCGCCCGCTATTACCTGGGCTTCGACGGCACCTTCGCCGAGTTGGTGGACGAGGTGTTCGACGAGTTCTTCAAGGAGCACGTCGGCAACCTGGCATTCGTGCCGCGGCCCGACCTCCTGGAGACCATCTTCCCCACCGAACGGCCGCTGGTGGCCGTGGGCGAGCGCGCTCCGGCCTGGAACAACGGCCAGGGCATCCCATCGGAGGACCTGACCCCCAGCGTGCTGCCGGTGGACGCCGACGGAGGTTGGGAATAATGGGCACGTCGGTAGCGGACCTGGCCAACCTGGGGCGCCGTGCGGCCGAGCAGCAGGGCATGTCGGGTCTCTCGGACCAGCAGGCATCCGCCTATGGCCGCGAAATCGAATACCGGCTCAGCAAGCGCCAGGCGGTGCCCCAGGCGTCGGCCTTCTTCGCGTCCGCCAAGCCCGCCGCCTCGCGACGGCCCGCCGCCAGCGCGCCGCCGCCCGCCGCCCGCCGTACGGTGCGGTTCCTGGGCCTGGAGATCGCCCGCCAGGACGCCCAGCCCGCCCCCAACCGCGTCCAGCGCCACGGCCGCTGGGCCGAGGCCACCACCGGCCGCTATCGCCGGACGCGATACCACCAGCATCCCGCCCACCCCTACTCGCACCTGGCCACCACGCGGCACCGGAGGGCGCGCTAGTGGCGGACTTTCACTTCGTGGAGCGTCCCCAGGGCGGGTACCGCGTGTTTGACGAGCACGGCTTCGACTACTTCGGGGTGGTGCGCAAGATGCCCCGGACCGGCTCGTGGCACGCTCGGGATGATCGCGCGGAGATGGGGAGGGACTTCCCCACCCGGGCGTTGGCCGCCCAATGGCTGTGGCAGCGCCGCTATTACGGCGCGTCGCGGCGAAAGCGCCGCTAGAAGGAAGGATGGAATGTCTCGGCCTAGTGACTGGGTGAAGCCGCCCCTGATGCAGCCCGCGCCCGCGGGCGCCGCACCGCAGGAACCCGGCGACCCGATGGCGCAGTACACGCAGTCGTTGGCACAGGACCGCGCGTCGGCGTTGCAGGACGCCGCCGCCCGGCGCGAAATGATGCGCCAGCAGCGCGAATTTATGCGCGACCAGATCGAGATGCTTTCCCTGACCCGCCAGATGGAGTCCCTCACCATGCCCCGCAATGGCAACGGTAACGGCAACGGGCACGGCAATGGCGACTCGGCAATGATCGAGATGCTGAAGGTGCTGGGCCAGAAGGACGAAGCCACCCAGCGTTCCATTGCCGACTTGCAGCGCCAGATGATGGAGGCCCAGCAGCGCCAAATGCAGGCCCTGCAGGAACAACTGGCCTCGCTCTCCAAGCCCCAGCAGCAGCAGTCCATCATCGAGAAGGCGCAGGAAATCAAGACCATGCGGGAGGCATTCTCGTCGGCCTTCCCGGACGGCCAGCAGATGCCGGACCGCATCCAGACCTCGCGCGAGGCCCTGGAGTGGTTCCGCGCCGAGACCGACTGCGAATTGAAGCTGGCCGAGTTCCGGCGCCTGGAGGCGAAGGACGAGCGAGAGCGCAAGCAGGCAGAACAGGAGGTGGAGGCGCTCAAGTCCCGGTACCAGTGGCTGGGCCAGACCCTGAAGGACGTCGGTCCCATGATCACCCAGCTAGTGGGGGCCAGGTTCGGGGGTGGTGGAGCACCCCCGAACCTGGCCCAGCAGCAGCCCACACCGGAAACGGCGTCCACGCAGATTCCCACCGTCACCATCGAATGCCAGTCGTGCCACCGCCCCATGGAGGTGCGCGCCGACCAGTCGCGAGCCGAATGCCCCCGGTGCGGCGCGGTGATGTACGCGCCTGGATACGAGCCCGGCGACGAGAACGTGCTACCGCTGCCGCGCCAGCCATCCGCCCCCGTCCCCCGCGATTCCGAGGGCGGCATCATCGACTCGTATCCGCTCCCGGGGCCGCCGCTCACCCCGCCGCCGCCACCCGCCCGCATCCAGCCACCGTCACCTGTGGGGTAACCGATGAACCAGCGCAGAAGGGCCGGAAAGCTCGGCCGCAAGATGGGCGTGTCCGAGACGGGGTCTCGGTTCAAGTTGGCCGCGTACCAGACCGACCCGTTCCCGCCCGACGCCGGGCAGCCCCTGGACTTCACGTCCGGGGTGGTGGCGTGGGGCATGCTCGGCAACGACACGTACGGGGATTGCGGCGTGGCGGGCGACGTCCACGCCGACATGGCGAACGCCTGGTATGCGGGCGAGCAGCCGCCGGGCAATATCGCCGCCGCCTGCTGGCCGTCCGCGGACCAGGTGGTGCAGACGTATCTCAGCTATACCGGCGGTCAGGACTCGGGGGTAGACCTGGGGGAGTGGCTGCTGTGGCGCTGCACGCACAGCATCGGTCCGCTCGGCCCCATCGGCGGCTTCGCCCAGGTGTCCGTGAACGCCCCCGAATATGGCCAGGCCCTGGCCGCGTTCGGGGTCTTGTACACCGGCGTGAACTTGTGCCAGGAGGCCATGGACGAGTTCAATCAGGGCCTTCCCTGGACCTCCGTGGCCACCGACTGGATCGGCGGCCACTGCGTGCCGCACGTAGCCCGCAGTGCGCAGTGGGGGCGCCTCATCACGTGGAGCGACGACCAGTTGTTCTCGTGGCCCTGGTGGGAGGCGGCGGGCGAGGAGGCGTACGTCATCTTCACGCCCGCCCAAATGGCCGCCCCCGGGGGGGGGTTCAACGGCGTGAACGTCGCCCAACTGAAGGCGGACATCCAGGCCCTGGGGGGCACGCTCACCCCTCCCGAACCCGCCCCCACGCCCACGCCCGGCGGCGGTTGCGCCATCCCGTTCTTGGGGAAGGGCCACCAGTGAGCCCGCACGCGCTCTCCGACATCTCGGTCCTGGACCAGTTCCTGGCGGCCCCGGTGCCGCCCGGATACCCCACCGACCGGCGTCGGTTGTTGGTCACCGTGGACCAAGTGCAGCCCGCCATCCTGTACGTGGTGTCGGCGGTGACCGCCTCCCAGGTGGTGGCCATGTACTCGTTCGATGACGCCACCCTGGCGGCCCAGATCGTCACCAACTACCACCTGGTCCCGGGTGGCCTGCCGACGCTGGTCGTGCAGGACCAATCCTGCTACCAGACCCCAGAGGGCAAGCGGGTGGCCGCCCCCCTGGTGGCGCTGCGCGGCCAACCCAACTTCCGGTGGTCGGTGGGCACGTCGGACAAGGGAAACATCATGCACCTGAAGTCCTTTGTCGGCGACGGCGCCTTCACCATCACCGGCTCCACCAACTGGTCGAACATGGGCGAGAACGCCGAAGATAACGAGTGCGAGGTGACCATCGCCGCCGCCCTGGCCGCCCAACTCACCCACCGCATCGAGGCCATCTATGCCTGGCAGATGGCCAACTGTCCGCAGCCATAGCGGGCCATGTCCCCGTTCACCTTTCGACCCTCCGATGATGTACCGGGGGCATATCTGGTGTATCGGCGGGGTCACGAGCACGAATTCGGGCGCGGATTCCTAGGCCGCGTATCCCCCTATGGGTCGGCATGGACGGCGCGGCACCGGGTGTATGCGTCCCGAGAATCGGCGGCCCGCGGATTGGCCGCGCTGGGGCCGTGGCGGGGGTCGATGCGCAAGCGGAGGCGGGCTGCCTGAGTCGGGGCGCGGGCGGGGTGCGCGCTGTACCCTGGGAGGGTGGATACCGCCGACAAGGTGCTGCTAGGGACGGCTGCCGCGACCACCGGGGTGATCGTGTGGGTCCTGCTCTCCCCGCACGGCACGCCCCAGGGCACCGGCCCGGGGCCGTCCGGGTCGACGTGTTGCGTGCCCGGCGTGCTGGTGGGCGACTTGGATACCCAGCAGGAATACATCTGTGGCCCCGAAGGGCTGCTGCACCCGATTGACGGCGCCACCGCCTTCGCCGAGTGTCAGTACTGCACGCAGTCCGTGGACTGGTCGGCGGGGGCGCCGCCCGCGGGGTGCGTGTCGCCGGTGGCGGTGACCGGCACCGGGTCGTGCCTGGCCACCACCGGGTCGCCCTGCCAGCCGTCCAGCACCGGGCAGCCCACCGCCGCGCCGTGCAGCAACTTCCACAACTGCTGGGCGTATTACGCGACCGATACCGGCAAGGGCTACATCCTGGACCCGGGCGGCACGTTCCACTGGGTCCGCGATCCTTGCGCATGGTGGCAGTGCGGCTACCCCTGGCCGGTTTCCACGGCTACCCACACCACCACCCAGGCCATCATGGACTGCGCCAATTCCCGGGGCGGCCTGGGAATGGACGTCTGCAACGACTCCAACGACTGCCTGTATGGCTGCCCGACCTGCAACTACCACCAGCAGTGCGGCTTCATCTGTGGCAACAACGACATCGACTTCCAGGGCATGTGCGCATCGTCTGACTGCCAGGAATGCTCGGGGCAGGGCTGCGGCGTGAATACCCTGGACACCAGCGGCAACGCGGTGCCGTCCCCCCACCCCTGCTCGTGTGGCATGGGGCCGCGGCCCGGCTGCGCGGGGCTGGCGGCCAAGTAGCGATGGATCGGGGGCAGTACCTCGGCATTGGGGTGGCTTGCGCCACCGCCATCGGTATTGCCGCGTTCGTGGCCACCGAACATGCGCCGGTAGCGCCCAATTCCTGGACCGGGCCGGAGATCGTGTCCTGCCAGGAGGCGTGTTGCTGCGCGGGGTGTGCGGGGGAGACCGCCTCGGGGTGTCAATTCACGGTGAATAGCGCGGGAGTTTGTCGATGCGGAAGCTAGTGGTGGGCATGGCCCTGGGGGCGGGATTGACGTTCTGCGTGCTGGAGGGCCACTTCACGTACCGGGCGTTCGTGAAGAAGTGGTCGCAGCCGCCGCCCCCGCCCCTGGCGGACGGTTCCTTCTGGCGCCAGGAGAAGGACGGCGAGGCCCGCGAGCCCCAGGAGCGCGTGCATGTCTGACCTGGATACGGCCGAGGCCCAACTCCAGGCGGCCATCGCGGCGGCGTCGGTGGGCGCGACGTGGGCCGACCTGCGGGCCGCTGCGGCGTCGTTGGGCCAGGCCGTGGCCTCGTACGACCAGGCGGGCGACTTGGTGGCGGCCCAGGCCGCCCTGAATATCCAGGCCACGGTCCAGAACATCGTGAACCAGTCGCCGAATCCGTGCGGCACGCTGGCCAATCTGCAGCAGGGGACCTTGACGTCCCTGGCCCAGCAGATAACCACCCTTCCGCCCCAGCCGTCCCAGGGATTGGGCCTGGGCGGGCATGGCGGGTGGTTGGTGGCGGCGCTGCTGGTGTGCGGTGCCGCTGCTGCGGTGGTGGTGCTTCAGCGCAAGGGCGACTAGCCCATGCCCCAGGTCGGCAATCCCATCGTGGTGTACCCGGGCGTGGCGACGTCTGTGCCCCTGTACCAGTCCGGCCCCACGCCTTGCGCCGTGCTGCTGTCCAACGCATCGTCCTTCGCGTTGCAGGTGCAGTCAGGTGGGGACCTCGTCTGGATTGAGCCCTCCACCGCTCGCGCGGTGGCGTGGCCGCCGGGGGCTCAGGTGGGGCCGTCCATGGTGCCGTCGGTGCCCGCGGGGGTTACCACCACGTCCGGCACCGTTCTCCCCACCTACTATTACCCCAACGAGGACGTCCCGGGATGGGGCAGCATCGGCCCCACGTCGGCGCAGCCCCCGGAATCGGTGGGCATTCTCACGTTGGACGCCGGGACCACGTCGGTCCAGTTGACGGCGCTGGTGCAGTCGGCGTGGACCGGCGTGGTGGTGGACGTGAATCCGGCCAGCGGCCAGGCCATTTCGTTCGTGGCAGATGCGACCTGCTCCGGGGTGGGTACGGGCACCGCCACCGTGGTGATGCCCGCGTCCGCCCTGCCCGGGGACACCGCGATAGCGTTCGTGGCCGACAGCGTGGCGGGGTCGGCGTCGGCGCCCGGATGGACCAACGTCGGCGTGTCGGCATCCGAGACCGTCCAGATCTTCGTGCGCACGGTGCTGGTGGGTGACCCTGGCACCACGTTCACCTTCTACGTGCAGAATACCGGCGCCAGCCAGGCAACCGTCGACCTGGCGGTGTACCGCAACGTGACCGGCATCGGCCCCTTCGCCGCCACCGAGGCGTCGTTTACGGCGCCGTCGGTCGTGGCTGCCGCCGCCGGGGACTTCGTGGTCTGCGCCTGGACCACATTGTGATCGCCTGATGCCCATTCTTGGCAACGACCCGGGAGCTTGGAACGATTACAACTTCTATGGCACCGGCGCGTACCCCAACCAGGTGTGCACGGACCTGTACACCATGCCCGTCCCGGGATGGGTGACCCTCGCCGACTTTTACGCCTCGGCGTCGTCGGGGTCCTGCAATTTCACGTGGGTGGTCTGGGACCAGAACTCGAACGTGATCACCAACGGCTCAGCGTTCTCGGTGGGCTCGGGGTCGCAGACCCCCGGAGGCCAGGCGTGGCAGTCGCAATCCTGCGGCTTCTATCTGGCCCAGAACCAGCAGGTGCGCATCGGCTGGTGGCGTGATCCGTCCGGCACCATGCTGTTCTCCACCACCAGCCAGGCGTCGGACGGCTGGCTGGGGTCCAGCTGCCCCTCGTCGCCCGGCGCGCTCGGGACGTTGTCGGCGCCGACCTATGGGCACGGCATCGGTGCATATCTCACCTACACCCAGATCGCCGCCCCCACCGCGACCACCGGCAACGCCAGCAGCATCACCGCGACGTCCGCCACGCTAAACGGCAGCGTGGCGGATGGCGGCCAGGCTGGTGCGGGGGGCGGGACTAGCTCCTGGGCCTTGTACATCTCCCCGACACCATCGGGGGGGACGTTGGTGGCGTCGGGCAACTACTCCACGTCGACCAACCCCACGGGCAACGCCACCGGATTGTCGCCGAGCACGCAGTATTACCTGCTGGTGCAGTCGACCAACCTGGTGGGTACCACCCAGGGGTCCTGGGTCCCCTTTATGACGCTAGCGGGGACGTCCACCTTCTCCATCGCCCCCCCTGGCGGCATGACCACGGCGTTGACGGTGGGCGGCTACCTGAACAATGCCAACACCCCGCCCATCCGGCCCGCCCGGGCCATGGCCCACTTGCTGCTCGCGACGGGCGGCGGCACCGCGACCTATACCGCCGTCCCCACCTTCTCGTCGGGGTCGGCGTCCGCCAACGCCGCGGCCAGCTTGATCTTGTACGGGCCGTCGTCGTCCCTCCCCTATGTGGTGACGGCCGAGATCGACGGGGTGCTGGGGGTGGTGCAGAGCGTCACCGAAAACTTCTATACCCCCGGGCAGATCGTGCTGCCGGTCCCCGGCAACGTCACCGGCATGGACCTGCTGAACGTTCTGGTGACGGCTCAGGCGCCGCCGCAGTCGAATATCGAGGTGGCGGCGGTGGCGGCCCTTCTGGGGACCGGCGTCCAGTACGTGTTCGCCCCCCCCAACCAGCCGCTGCCGGTGCAGCCGCCGGTCGCCAACGGTTACGCGTTCACCGGCTACACGCCCGCGGCGGTGGCCACGTGGTATCAGGTGCTGGCCGCCAATCCGCTGCGCCGCGGCCTGATGCTGTACGCAGGCTGGACCAATCTGTCGCACTGCAGCATCGGCATCGGGGGCTCGACGGGCGTGAATGTGGTGCTCCTGCCGGGCGCCGAGTTCGAGTGCCCCGGGCCGATTCCAACCACCGCCATCTGGGCGTATTGGGACGTGGCGCCGTCGGGCGGATTCGCCGGGTTTGCGGCGGGTCTTTACATCACCGAGATTACCTAGATGCCGCTCACCTACCCCCCCCAGAACCCCTGGTTCGCGATGCTGGTGATGGCCTCGAACACCCTTACCTGCCCGCAGGGATGGGCGCCCATCCCCTTCGACACCGTCTACGCAGACCCGGGCGGCATGTGTGCGACCGGGGCCAACGCCAATATCACGGTGCCGCTCTCGGGCATCTGGATGGTGAACGGCCGGTGGCAATGCAACAACTTCAACAGCGCGATTCGATGCCTCATGGACATTGGCCTGGTGCCCATCGTCGCCTCGGGTGCCAGTAGCTCGTTTCGGCTCGCCGACCTTTCAACCAACGCCGGGTCAGAACCGGGCGGGTGGGGGTCGATCGTCCTGCCCCTGACGGCGGGCACCATTCTCTATCCGGCGTCGTATCAATTCGTGGGGCCGACGACCTATAGCGGCTGCACCATCCCGCCGACCCCGGGGACCCCGATGTTCTGCTGGTTCTCGGTGACGTACCAGGGGCCGTAACGGGGATCAGCCGACCGGGTGCAGATCCTCGGCTTCGGCGACGGCCTGCTCCAGGGCCGCTTGGCAGACCGCCGAGACGTTGATGTCCACGCTGCGCTGGCGCAGGGCCACGATCCGTTGCTGCAACGGCAGGGGGAGATACACGGACACCTGCGGGCGCGCAGGTGTCCGTGTGCCCCGGAGCCAGGGCGGATCGTTGCGGGTGGGGATCACTTAGCAGGAGCAGACGGTGGTGTTGGTGTACGGCGACCAGTATGGCCACACCCAGCGGTACGGGGTGACGGTGACGTGGCCGCAGGTGGGGCAGCGCCCGCAGGTGGGGCATACCCCGAGCGGCGACGGGTAACCGGTGTGCGTGATCACCGTGTTGTGGATGACCGCCGGGCGGTGGCGGTTGGTGAGCCAGGCGGGTTCCTGGCGGGTGGCGATCATTGGCGGTACAGGATGATGGTGCAGTCGGCGGCGTGCTGGCCAAACGGCTGCTTGCAGGAGGGGCAGGCAACCACGGGTGCCGGGGTGGTGGTCACCACCTGGGTGGCCGGGGGCACGCTGCCGCGGACGTCCACGGCGCCGCCGGTGCCGTAGAAGTCTCCGCCCGAGGCGCCCGCCACCGAGCGGTAGTTGATGGTGGACCCCGAGGTGGTGCTCCAGGCCGCGGAGGCGTTGGCAGAGTCGAACGCGAAGGTGTTGGCGGCGGCGACCGCGATGTGGGCGGCGTTATCGGCGTACGCGTCCTGGTCGGCGCCCATGAACACAAAGTCCCAGCCCGCCGCCCGCTTCTCGGTGATCAGGTCGAACACCTGCTGGCGGGTCCATTCCCGGGAGTCATTCTCCTGGCCGTCGGTGACGATGAGGCACAGGATCTTGTCGTACTTGTCCGCCACCTTCTCGGTCTCGCGGATGAGCAGGCCCACCGCGTCGTACAGGGGGGTGTTGCCGTTGGGGTGGTACGGGTTCTTGGCCGAGCCCAGGTCGGGCACCTGGGCCACGGGCCGGGCCGGAATGCGGTGCTCGATGACCGGGTTCCCGGCCGGAGAGTGGAACAGGTCGAGGGACAGCGAGCACTTGCCCTCGGGGGACGCCTGTTGCTCGTGCAAGAAGGCGTTGAACCCCGCGATGGTCTGGTGCTTGGCAGATGCCATGGACCCCGTGACGTCCAAAGAGACAGCGATCAGAAAGTGCATGTGCGGCTCCCGGGTGGGATAGATAGATATGGACGTCAGTATGTATACGGGCTCTGGTGCTGTCAAGCGCCGCCCATCTCGCCGACCCCCGCCTGGTGCGGTGCCACCATGAAGGCATATGGCAACCGCCCTGAACACGCCCACCCTGAACTCGCTGCGCGCCAAGGTGCTCACCGGCTCGCCCGCGTGGACGTTGGTGTATGCCACCCAGACCAACACCCCGCCTGCGTCGGGGGCCTGCACCGCCGAGGCCCAGACCGGCACCCTTTTCTCCATCGCGGGCTGGCAGCTAGGGTCGGCCCCCACTGCCCAGGAGGTGGCCCAGCACCTTCCCCAGGGCAACTACGGCATCCATAACGTCTATTACGTCGAGCAGTGGGCGCAGAACGGCACCGTGCTGGGCACCGGCACCATCGCGTACTGCTGCATTGCGGTGTACGACTGATGTGGTTCGTCTGGGTGTTCTTGCTGATCCTGGGCATCACCCTGGTCCCCGGCGTCTCCCAGAAGGTGGAGACGACCGTGGAGGACATCTTCCATGGGGTGTCATCGGGGGCCACGTCGGGCATCGTGAATGCCTGGATCGAGGTGGCCGCGGTAGCCGCGGGCCTGGCGTTTCTCATCTGGGTGGCGGAGTCCAAGACCGCACCGCACCTGGGCCAGCAGGTCGGGGCGCCGCCTGCCGTGGAGCCCATCCGCGTGGCCGCCACCCCCACGTTTGGTACGACGGCCGGGGTGTCGGCGGGGCCGGGGGGGGTCAACTTGGGCTCCACTACCACCGCTGCGACCGGCGGTTCCGCACCGCCTTCCATGATGGAGGCGCCGCCCCCCCGGCGAGGCTCGCTGGGCTCGATACGTAAGCACGTAGAGGAGTGACATGGACTACGACCTGATTCCGCTAGCCACCGGTGCTGGCCTCGGCATCTTGGATGGCGCCCTGCGCGAGGTGTCGTACTTCCAGTCGCACCAGGAGGCGCTGCCGCTCACCCGCCTGGGTATCTTCGGCGCCGCCCTGGCCGCCGAGCTAACCGGCGTGATGAACTCGGAAATTCCCGCCACCGTCATCGCCGTCGAGGCGGCGTTGCTGGCCCAGGGTATTCCGTCCTGGGTGCAGGGCAAGGGCTACCTGAAGGCGGCGGGCGGCGGTGCGGGCCAGCGTCGCATGCAGCAGGGCGGAGCTTCCGGCAGCGTGCTGCAGCAGCAACTGAACCGGGCTGACGGCGACGTGGTGAACCCGTACGGGGAGGGGAGCATCGGCTCCGACTACCAGATGACCGCCACTCAGGCCCCCGCCATCGGACGGCTCGCCCACGGCTTGGTGCCGTACCCCGACCTGCAGCCCGGCACCGAGGTGGTTCCGTTCGGGACCCACTCCAACCTGGCGCGTAGCACCAAGACCCTGGCGCCGTCGGTGGCGGGCCACGTCACCGGCCCCCAGGCGTTGGCGGCAGCCGCCCCCGGTGGCAGCCCCGCGGCCTGGGGCATCTATGGCCCGCGGCGTCGGCAGCAGGCCCCCTCCGAGGTGGGCTAGCTGCGATGCCCCTCTTCGGATCGCACATCTTTGGCGGGGGGGACCCGCCCGGGGACGACTATGCCCCGGCCAACACCGTCGTAGTGCTCTCGCTGGCGGACGCCCAGCAGGACGTGTTCCTGGCCAAGGCGGATCTGGGCGCGCGGCTCGCCGAATTGCTAGCCGCCAAGGGACGCTGCGCGGAACGGGGATGTGGCGGACCCGAGGATCGGGTGCTGCCCAATAGCCCCACCAAGTGGGGCCTGATTCACGCCGAGCACGGTGACGCCCTGGAGGCCGCATACCGAGCATTTCAGGTGGCCACCCAGAACCTGGTGGAAGCCGAGCGGCAGTTGCTGATCTCGCAACTGACGTCGGGGGGGCAGGGCTAATGGCCGCCCCGTCTCAGTACATCCAGCCGCTCCTGCTCGCCGCCATCTTTGGGGGCGGGGCCTCCCAGACCCAGTGGACGGGCAAGGCCACCCTGTACATCGCGGTCTCCACCGCCACCTGGTCGACATCGGTCACCGATGCGACCCTCACCGGCGGCGAGCCGACCTCGGCGGGGTCGTATGCGCGCATCACCGTCACCAACAACACCACCAACTTTCCGGCGCCGACGGGGTCCAACCCCTGTACCTCTGAGCTGAACGTGTCGTTCAGCTTCGCTACCTCGACCGGGGCCTGGTCGACCGGCACCACCCCGCTTGCCTCGGTTTTCATCGCCGACGCGCTGACCGGCGGTGACGTGCTCTGGTCGGGCGCGCTCACCCCGGCCACCGACATCGTGAATGGCACTGGGGTCACCTTCACCTTCGCCATCAACGCCCTGAAGTTCACGTTGCAGTGAGTCGACAGGAGGTCCCGGTCTAGGGCCGGGGGCGGCCATGGCCCAAGAGGCCCCCGTCAACGGGGTTAGCACCACCCTGGCGTCGCCTGGCATCACAAGCACGAGCCAGACAACCGCGCCGCTCACGTCGGCCACGGGCTTTACCAACGCGCAGTATCACTGTCTGATCACCGATGGCACCCACTATGAGCTAGTCGAGGCCACCGGGCTATCGGGGACCACGCTCACCATTGTGCGGGCGGTCGAACCGTGGAATGGTGCGGCCACTGCGTATACCTTCGCGGCCGGGGCGACCATCACGGTTATCATCTCGGTGGCGTCGGTGCTGGGAGTGATCGCGTCGCAGATGCCCTGGACGTTGTGTCCTGCTCCTACCGGCGTGGCCGCCACCGACACCGCCAATATCACCGCCGCGATCACCGCGGTGGCAAGCACGGGGGGCGTTGTGCAATTGCGGTCGGGCACCTACGCCGTGACCTCGGCGGGGCGCACGGACGCGGGTGTGACCTACAACACCGGCCCGGCGACGTGGAGCGACACCCACTGCGTGTCGGGTGACGTCGGCTCGTACGTGCTGGGGCTCGGCATCAACGGGCGCGCCCCTCAGATTCTCACCGTCACTGCGGGGGTAAGCTTTACCACTGACATCCCCCCCCAGGGAACGGTCTCGGCCGCCTCGATGCTCATCGTTCTCCCCGCCTTTGTGCTGCCCGAAGGGGTGACCGTCCAGGGCATGGGCGCGGCGACGTTGACGGGCGGCGCCGGATGGGGTTCCAGCCAGATTGAGACCACCAAGATTCTGGATTCTGGCACCGGGATAACCTGCCTCATCCGTGGTGCGGCCGTCAACCAGTCGGCCAAGTTCGGCCTGAAGGATATGGCCATCTGGGGCAGTTCCAACAGCACTATGATGGGGCTGTTCGTCTCCAACAACTCCTGGTTCCTGAAGTGCGACAACGTGGACTTCTGCTATCACGGGATTTGCGGGGCGGCGCTGGACGACAACATGAACTCGGACGACTTCCGAGACTGCCTCTTCTTGGGCAACGGCAAGGTGGGCGCGACGGGGTACACCGGGGGGGTGCTCACCAGCTACTTCCAGAACATCTCGTCGGCCGCGGTCTGCTTCTACAACTGCTTCTTCGATCAGAACTACGGCTGGGGCATCGCGGCCGGGTCCGGCGTCGGCGCCTACGGCGTCACCCTGTACGACTGTCAATTCAACGTCACCCATGCCAGCGCGGCCACCGGGAGTGGAGCCTCCGCGTGGCTCGCCTCCGGGTCGGGGTGGGGCGATTCCCAGATCGTCGGCGGGTGGTCGGAGTCGGCGGCCCTCTATGATCTCGTTACCAACAACACGGTGACGGTGATCGGCTTCCACCTCTATTCTCCCACCGCCTACGCCTGGCAGATCAATAACGGCCCCTGTAACGCCATCGGGTGCTGGTTTGCCAATCACACCACCGCCTCGATAACGGGCACGGGGGGTTGGAACATCTCCTGGGTTGGCTGCAACGTGGGCGATCCCTACTTCTACTCAGGTGGTCCCTCCACGCAACTCCAGTATCAGGGGGTCGGCTCCTCGGCTGGGATGTTCTGCGACAAGGCCATCACTGGCTCGGGGGGCGGGGTGGCGCCGGGCAACTTCACGGGCACCACCGCCAACGCGATCTGGCAGGGAAGTGGAGCGCCATCCACGAGTGGCGGGGCGGTGGCGGACGTGTGGTGGCGCACCGACACCCCCACCACTCCGCTCCAGCAGCTTTACATCAAGACTGCCTCGGCGGTCTGGACTCCGGCGGTGCTGGGGCCGTTGGCGAGCGTCATTGAGTCCGAGCTGACCACGACCAACGCCACGGCCGTGGCCACCTATACGCCGTCCGTCGCCATGAATGTGAACGTGAACATCTATTTCCGCGTGGTTACCGCCACCACCAACGTAACCGTGACGGCCACCTGGACGGATGTGACCGGTGCCCAGACCTTGAGTCTCCTGACCACGGTCGCGGAGCCGGTGGGGTCGTATTCGCTGGTGGGGTTCATGGTGAATAGCGTGGCCAGCTCGGCCATTGCGGTGAATGTCACCGCGGGCACGGCCAATCAGGTGTATGCCAGCGTTCTGATGACCGAGGCATAACCGATGGCCGCCGCCACGCTTGTCAACGTCGCCGTGCCCCAGCCTGTGGTATCGGTGAGCGCAGGCACTACCACGACGGCGACGGGTACCACCGTGCAGACCTCAGGGGCCGCAGTCACCATGACCACCTCGGGGACCGGCTACAACCTGAACTCGGTATCGTTGGCGGCGGGAACCTGGGCCATCCTTGGGATTGCGGGATCATCCACGTCGGGAACGGTGACCGCGTACCTCTCCACCACCTCGGCGAGCAAGACCAATGCCTGGACGGTGCAGACGACCGGGACGGGCGTGGAGCCGGTGTCGGTGACCATCGCGGCCGTGGCGAAGCTCGCCAGCACCACAACGGTGTACCTGAATGGGAGCGGCAGCGCCTCCAGCATGTCGACGTATGGCATTTTGCGGGCCATCAGGATCGCTTAGCTAATGCCCGCCACGCCCTCCAACTCGGCCGCGATTTTCGGCGAGGCGGCCTGGGGCCTGGCGGCCTGGGCTTCGCTCGCGGCCCCGCTGACGCCGCAGAGTACGGGGTCCGGTCAGGGCGGCATGAGCGCCACCCTGACGGTGACGCAGGCGGTGTCGGGCACGGGCGCCGGGGTGGGTGGTGCGCAAGCCACGTTGGCGACGCAGCAGACTCTGCAGAGTACGGCGGCCGGGGTCGGGGGGCAGGCCGCCGCGCCGCTCTCCGTCCGCCAGGCGCTGCAGAGCACCGGAGCGGGCGTGGGCGGTGCGCAGGCCATGGTGGCGGCGCGGTATCCGCTGGCAAGCCAAGGCGCGGGCGTGGGCGGTGCCCAGGCGGCCGTAGGGGCTGCGCAGGCGGTATCCGCCACGGGCGCCGGGGTGGGTGGTGCGCAAGCCACGTTGGCGGCGCAGCAGACCCTGCAGAGCACCGGGGCGGGCGTGGGCGGGCAGCCCGCGACGCCGCTCTCCGTGGGCCAGGCCCTGCAGAGCACCGGGGCGGGCGTAGGGGGGGCGCAAGCCACCCTGGCATCGGGTCAGGTGATCACCTCCACGGCGGCGGGCGTGGGAGGCACGCAGGCGGGGCTGGCGGCGGGCTATCCGCTGGCGGGCACCGGGGCGGGGGTGGGCGGCGCGCAGGCCACGTTGGCGGCGCAGCAGACCCTGGTCAGCACCGGCGCCGCGGTGGGCGGGGCGTCCGGCACCCCCACCGTCACCGGCGGCGGGGTCTCACCCACCGGCCTGGGCGCGGGCGTGGGCGGCTGCTCGGCCACCCTCTCCGTGGGCCAGGCGGCTAGCAGCACCGGGGCGGGCGTGGGCGGGGCACAGGCGGCCCTGGTGGCGCAGCAGGGGATATCCAGCACGGGTGCTGGCGCGGGCGGCACCCAGGCCGCCCTGGGCGCCGCACAGGCCATCGTGAGCACGGGCGCGGGCCAGGGCGGGACCCAGGCCCAGGTGGCGGCGGCCCAGACCCTTTCGGCGACCGCGGCCGGGCAGGGGGCTACCCCCCAGGCCACCCTGGCCCAGGCCGCCAACCTCGGCAGCACCGGGGCGGCCCAGGGCGGCACCCAGGCCACCCTGGGGGCCACCTATCCGCTCGCTAGCACCGCACTCGGCGTGGGCGGTACCCAGGCGGCCCTGGCCGCCCAGCAGGCCCTTCTCAGCACTGCGCTCGGGGTGGGCGGGGCGTCGGGCACGCCCACCGTTGGCACCAGCGTGATGCCGACCGGCTTGGGCGCCGGACAGGGCGGCACTCAGGCGGCCTTGGCTGCGCTCCAGGTGGTGGGTGCGCAGGCCCCCGGCCAGGGCGGTACCCAGGCGACGGTGGCCCTGCTGCAACTCATCGGGGCCTTGGCAGCGGGCCAAGGCGGCTGCACCGGACACCCCACCATCTCGGGGGGCGGCCAGGGCGGCGCCCCCACCGGGATCATCACCAGCAGCGACCGCCAGGCGTCCCAGTTGCTGTGGTAGCGG
>Ga0181520_10005864_pt1 | contig 19222 bp, 17 predicted proteins | sample PEATcosm2014_Bin_29_FD_132451 | JGI IMG/M metagenome (GOLD analysis project Ga0181520, IMG submission 132451) | Peatland microbial communities from MTU Mesocosm Facility, Houghton, MI, USA - PEATcosm2014_Bin02_30_metaG | ecosystem: Environmental > Terrestrial > Soil > Wetlands > Peat | place...
CAACCAACGTTTGCAGGTTAAGATTAATAGATATCTGGAGTTCTACAACAACAAACGTGTACACTTGAGCTTACAGTACAGGACACCCAACCAAATGTTGCAAAGCTCCTGAGTTCTATACGGTACATTTTTGTCTAGGTTGTCAAGACTGGCGTAAATATTAACAACAAGCCATACTCTTATTGCATGTTCAAGATTGCCATCGTCGAAGATGATAAAGCCATACAGCTCATGTACAAGATGAAGTTGGAGAGAGAAGGGTACGAGATAGAGTTAGCGGCAAACGGGGTTGATGGTTTGAAAATTGCAGAGGAATTCCGTCCCGATCTAGTCCTGCTAGACTTACGAATGCCAATTATGGATGGGGCCGAGATGCTGGAGAAGCTTCGAGCTACCTCATGGGGTAGCAATATGAGGATTATTATACTTACCAATATTAGTAAAAGTGAGGCGCCGCAAAACCTACGATTTTTGAATGTTGATCGCTATATAGTCAAAGCTAACTATACCCCTACTCAGGTCGTGGCCGTCATTAAAGAAGTTCTTGATATCTAGTTTGTCACCGTACTAATAGCAACTTTAAAGATGCTAATATCGTGATAATTAATTGTTCGGGCCTTGAGTAGCTATGCTAAACTTTAGTTAATACTATGGCAACGAAGATTGCAATTGTTGAAGACGACCCGGCTATATCTCAGATGTATCGCTTCAAGTTTGAAGCTGAAGGTTGTAAAGTGGAGACCGCCGAGAACGGCAAGTTGGGGTTAGAATTGGCCGAAAGTATGAGGCCAGATATTATTTTGCTTGACTTAATGATGCCTGAAATGAACGGTGATGAGATGCTCGAGAAGATGCGCGCCAAACCCTGGGGTAAAGACATTAAGGTAGTTATTCTGACCAACAAAGGTGAGCAAGAGATTCCCGACAGGGTTCGTACACTTAATGTTAGCGCCGTTATCTTAAAGGCCGATATGACTCCTCGTCAAGTTGCTGAACTAGTTAAAGCCAAGCTCGCTGAATAATTGTTTAAGTAAACCTCGACAGGTATAGTACGAAGTGTATGAATGTTGCTATTGTCGGCTTCGGTGTTGAGGGTAAGTCCGCCCTTGCATACTGGAAAAAACTTGGAGCCCAAATAACTGTTTGCGATCAGGAGCAATCTATTGCATCGGAAATTCCGGAAGGAATAACTTCACAATTAGGCCTGGGTTACGCCCAAAACCTGGATCAATTTGATTTGATCATTCGAAGTGCTGGTATTAATCCTAAGCAGATCATCGCCGAAAACCCCACTGCCAGAGACAAGCTAACTACCGTTATTAATGAATTTTTAAAAGTTAGCCCAACCAAACACATTATTGGCGTTACTGGTACCAAGGGTAAGGGCACAACAACTACCCTTATAACCGAGATACTCAAGGCAGCCCACAAGCCTGTGTTTTTGGGTGGCAATATTGGGACCCCACCACTGGAGTTCCTGCCAAACCTAACAGAGGATTCATGGGTAGTCTTGGAACTCTCCAGTTTTCAGCTAACCGATCTCCGCTACAGCCCACACGTTGCCGTTTGTCTGATGGTGGTTCCCGAACACTTGAATTGGCACACCGATATGGAAGACTACATTAAGGCCAAAACACACTTGTTTGATTATCAATCAACCAGCGATATAGCCATTTATTATTCTCAGAACGAAACTTCTAAACAGATTGCCGGTCACAGTTCCGGACATCAGATTCCGTATTTCGCTAAACCTGGAGCCTACGTTGAAAACGGACAGATTATCATTGACAGTCAGACCATTTGTGCCACAAGTGAGCTAAAACTGCTTGGCGAACACAATTGGCAAAATGTCTGCGCGGCAGTGACAACCGCTTGGCAAGTTACACAGGATGTTTTAGCCATCCGTTCAGTCGTTACAACGTTTACTGGATTACCTCATCGGTTGGAGTTTGTTAGTAAGACTTGGGGAATCCGTTATTATAATGATTCTTTTGCGGCAACCCCAGACGCAGCTATAGCAGCATTAGATGCCATAACTGGGCCAAAAGTGATGATTGTGGGGGGATTCGACCGCCAGCTACCGATAGATCACTTAGCTAAAGCGCTGGAAGCACATCAGAGTGAACTAAAAAGGGTTGTTTTGATCGGAGCAAGTGCAAAGCGGCTAGCTGGGGAATGCGATAAGGTCGGATTTACGAACTATCAGATTGATCCTTCTAAGAATCTATCGGAAATCGTTACCAAAGCTCGAACTTTCGCCGTTCCGGGTGACGCGGTAGTGCTCTCCCCTGGTTTTGCCAGTTTCGATATGTTCAAGAATTTTGAAGACCGCGGTCTGCAGTTTAAAGCCGCTGTGGAGCAATTATGAGACCGTCTTACCGACAATTTATTTTCGAAGATTACGTTTTTGATGCCGATAATCGCACCCTCAGGCTAAATTACAGTTTCGACGGAGTCGTACACTTTACTGAAACCTTCCGTTTTGATTTCGACTTTGTGGCTTACGACTCGGTGGCTTTAGATAGAGCCTGCCAAAACTTGTTTTTTATGGCCGGGGTATCCTATTACAAGGCCTATTTGGCTCCGGAAATTGTTATTAGAAAAGACGAACTAGACAAGGACGGGGCCGATTTCTTTTCCAAAACTTACCAGAAAGGCCTCGGTGAATTTTTCTTTGTTAATAAGCTTGACCCACACACCCCGGTAAACTTTCCCTCAACTGTCGAGCAACTTGAGCCTCTACCGTCGACTAATAAACTACCAGAAGGTATGCTGATCGGCATTGGTGGCGGCAAAGACTCGCTGGTAAGTGTTGAGATACTACGTACCACGGCCGATAACGTAGCTACCTGGTGTGTCGGCTATCGTCCACAGCTGACGCCACTGGTTGAGCGAATTGGTTTACCACACTACTGGGTGGATCGTGAATTTGATCAATCTTTGCTAGAACTTAACGCTAAGGGTGCTTTAAATGGTCATATTCCAATATCGGCCATTTTAGCTTGTGCAGGAGTAGTTGTGGCTGTTTTATCTGGGAAGCGAGACGTAGTTGTCTCTAACGAGCAATCGGCTAACGAACCAACCCTAAACTACCTTGGGGAAGCCATTAATCACCAATACTCCAAGTCAGGTGAGTTTGAACAGGATTTTCAAGCCTACTTAGGGCACAGTTTGGGTCAGGTAGTGCGATATTATTCACTTCTACGCCCCTTAAGTGAACTCCGGATCGCCGAGTTGTTTGCCAACCAAAGTTTTGATATCTATCATGATGTATTTAGTTCTTGCAATCGAGCTTTTAGACATGACAGCGACCACCTTTTTTGGGATGGTACTTGCCCGAAGTGCGCTTTTGTTTTCCTGGCTTTGGCCCCCTTCTTACCGCAAGTCAAATTGGAAGCCCTGTTTAGCGGCAAAAATCTACTGAAAGATCCATCGCTTGATCCAACCTACCGACAGCTGCTGGGTATTGAGGGTAATAAGCCGTTGGAGTGTGTTGGGGAGATTAAAGAGTCACGGGCTGCCATGCGCTTGGCCGCAACTACCTATCCAGAACTAGCTACGAAGTATCAATTTGAATTACCCGAAACCTACGACTATAAGACGCTCGGGCAGAACCATATGCCAACTGAAATATATGATCAGTTTAGCCGTCAGTTGACAGCTTAGAAGCCGAATTACGTGCAGCACGAATAACATTTTCAAATAAGGCACAAACCGTCAACGGACCGACGCCGCCTTTTTGAGGAGTAACAATCAAATCTTCTCTTTCGTAAACATCTGGGGCCAAATCACCGACCGTCTTACCCGACTCACTGGCTACGCCAGCATCAACGACCACAGCATTCTGCTTAATCATTTCCGAGTATAAAATGGCCGGGCTACCAGTGGCCGTGATTATGACGTCGGCCGCCTTAGTGTGAACTGATAAATCTTCAGCTTCGCGTCCAACCGTTTCAACATCAACACCGGATGATCTAAGAATCTTGTCGAGAGGCGCGCCGACTAGCTTGCCTCGCCCGATGAGCAATACTTTCTTGCCTGCCAGTTCAATATTGTAACCTGACAACAGCCATAAGATAGCCATCGGCGTGGCCGGCTCAAATTTAGCCTGGACCCCAAGCGCATCAACATCCTTTTTTGCTGCCACCAGATTAACAATCTCGTCGGTTTGCGTTATATCTTCTAGCGGCAATTGAACGATTATGCCATGGACGCTGCTATCGTCATTGAGTTGTTCGATAAGTTCTGGAGCAGCTGCTTGATCAACCCGATGAATATCGACGTCAACCAGAATATCGGCGCCGTATTGTTTCTTTAGCCGAACATAAGTATTTATGACTGGGTCGTCTTTTACCTGAATAATAGCTAGTTTAGGGGCAGCACCCCAACCCTGACGAAGAGCACGAACTTCCCGAGCTTGTCGCTCTTTAATGTAACCTGCTAATTCACGGCCATTTAGTAATTTCACGGAACGTATTCTATCAGAGAAACGAAGAATTTTCTATTAGTTCGCCTGCTGAATATAGTATAATGATGGTTGTATGACAAAATTATCTTATGCTACAAAAATGCAAGCTAGGAAGTTACGCTTACAGGGTAAAAGTTATGGGAAAATTGCACAATCATTATCTATAGCCAAAAGTACTGCTTCTCTGCTATGTCGGGATATTAAATTATCAGAGGCTAAGCGCCAACACCTTTACACCAAGCAAATCGAGATGTTATCAAAAGGACCACAAAGCAGTAGAGAAAGGAGGAAAAGACAGGTTGACCTCATTTTACAAAACGCAAGTAAAGAATTAAGCAGGGAGTTGACTAATGAGACCTTCAAGCTTTTAGGAGCAATGTTATATTGGGCCGAGGGATCGAAAACTGAATATTTTGGTTTTACAAACTCAGATCCATATATGATTTTATTTATGGTTCGCTGGCTTAATTTGATTTTTGAGATTAAACCTACGGAGATTAAATCACATCTTAATATATATCAAGGGCAAAATGAGCAACAAATTAAGGGCTTCTGGTCAGACGTAACTGGTATCCCGATACGAAATTTTGGCAAAACATTTGTTAAACCAAAAAACAAAAACTATAAGAAAAATACCCTATACTATGGCACAATTAAGATTAGGATCTTGAAAGGTACGGATTTAAGGTATAGAGTTTTTGGTTGGATTGCAGCAATGTTGAAACATCAGAACATTAATGTTGATCCAGTCGAACAACGATGGCAACCCTTAATGAATTATGCCCGTAATATGGGCCGTTAGCTCAGCTGGTAGAGCAGGGGCCTCTTAAGCCTCATGTCGTGGGTTCGAGCCCCACACGGCCCTCCATACAAACTCCGTTACAAAAACAGATGCAGTGACCTCCATAAAAATAAGCATCGCTAAAACTACTTAAATCACAAAGGGGATCAGCATTTTGGTCTTATGCTTATAAGCTAGGTAGTCTTTGGGAAATTGCTCCATCATAATTTTTTCTTCCACAACCGCACTATAAATAAAGTAAGTCCCGCTAATGACAAGTATTGTGAGCCAGAAAATGCTACTAGCTATAGCAGAGCCCAATACAGCTAGTAAGATGCCTGCGTAAATGGGGTGGCGTATGTAACGATACGGTCCGGATGTGACTAATTCAGGGTCTTGCTTTTGTGTCATAGGTACCCCCCAATTTCTGCCCAAATATAAACGGGCCCATATAGCTAGAGCGAGCCCCAATAAGAAAACAATTAACCCTGAGATTGACACCAACACATTGTGGCTAATTATGTGGTTCTGGAACGAATAATTCTGAACATTAAGAAAACGAAATAGCACGATAGCCAGCACAATAAGACCAATGCGTACGCCGAAGAATCGATTTATATTTGATGGTACTGCATTCCTCTTAGACTTCGATGCTGCGATAAACCAATAAAGCCAAAAAATAAGCCAACACGTGATAACGACCTTGGTGAATGGGAACATAACTCTAGTTTAACATCCTAAAATTTGTTTGAGGTTGACTATCCTAGACAGATAACCCTTCTAAAAACTGCATATCTAACTTACTGATTTCGAAATCAAAAATATCGGCATTTTCAACAATACGATTTTGATGCTGAGATTTAGGGATAATGACCATGTTCATTTGCAATGCCCAGCGTAATAAGATTTGGGCGTTTGATTTATCATAGTGTTCTGCAATTTTAGCTACTGCCACATCACTTAGTCGCTTTCCCCTAGTCAAAGGGCTGTAAGCTTCGAAAATGATATTTTCCCTTTGGCATAATTCATATGCCTTCTTGTCATAGCCGAAGGCAGAACAACGTTTTTGATTGACACTGGGCGGTATCGTAGCAATGCTTAAAGTGTCTAGCAATTGATGTGAATTATAGTTACTAACGCCTATGGCCCGTGCCTTGCCAGTCTTATAAATGGCTTCCATCTTCGCCCAAACTTTTCTGGTTGTTCCCGGTATTGGGAAATGCACCAAATAAAGGTCGACGTAGTCAAGACCAAGTTTATTCAAGCTAGCCTCAAAAGCTTGCTCGACATGGAAAAAGTCTGTCGGGAAAAGTTTGGTCGTTACCCAAATTTTTTCTCTAGAAATACCGCTTTCCCGGACGGCCTTGCCAACCGACGCTTCATTTTTGTAAAACTTAGCCGTATCAATGTGCCGATAGCCAGCTTCTAGAGCCCAGTTAACCGCCTCAACAGTCGCCGAACCATCAGGAATTTCATAAACCCCGAAGCCAAGCCGAGGCATTTTAGTTTTATTGTTGAGCGTTATCGTACTATCAATTTTCAGATCCATCAAAATATCCTCCATACCCTTTTAACTATAGCAAAATCACGGTCGACTAGGGTTTTATGATCATCGCCATGCAGCTCTAAATATGATTGAACAACTAAAAAACCGCCTTTTCAGACGGTATTTTTAGTTGGGTAGACGGTTAATCTATTTAAGGCGTATTAACCATATAAACACGCCGGTTGATATGATCACCAACGCATAGAATAGACCTAGCCCAATCGGAGAGCCCCAGCTAAACCATGAACCCCATGCCCGCCAGTTCTTCATGTGTTCACTATGGTGCTGTTCATACCACTCCATGGCTGTCTTATCATCCATTTTTTCGGACATACATGTCACCCTTGTTTACTTTATGTAAAAAACCAGCATTATCGACCTTAATTGCTAGTTACTCTTAGGTGAAAACCACATTCCCTTTATGCCATGAGCGCTGACAGGGTTGTTGCATGGTGGATTTATATCATGTCTATCATAACACCAGCTCGCCCGATAGTAGATAGCTGAATCATGGCAGATCAATATCAAACTGCTAGACGGCCAGCGATCGTCGAGCGATTTCGGTGGCTTCGTCGGCCGGTACGACGAAGATTGGTCTTGAATGAGCCAGACGACTAACACATTGCGGCTGGCGGGGGTTGAAACACTTTTGGTTAGTTTCATCATCTAGTATGAAATCGAGATAATGCAGTGTTTTCATGACCCGTTCTCGAATCGGGGCCGAGCGTTCACCAACCGTACCGGTGAACACCAACATGTCCGCTCCATCCAGGACAGCCGCCATTTGGCCAATTGCTTTTTGAATATTGAAAATATAGGTTTTTAGCGCCAATTCAGCTAAATGATCCCCTTCGGCTTCGCGTTTTAATAACTCGCGGATATCCGATGAAGTACCGCTAATGCCAAGCAGTCCGCTTTGTTCATTCAAATAGTGCTCAAGTTGCAAATCATCAAAACCCATTGAACTTTTGAGAACCAATAGAGCCGTGGGGTCAATATTGCCTACACGGGTAGCCATTACAACACCCTCAAGTGGCGAATACCCCATTGTGGTATCTCGGCTTTTACCGTGTCCAACAGCTGTGACGCTTGCGCCGCTGCCTAGATGACAAACAATTAGTTTGGGCGGTAGTTTACTAATTTCTTTGAGACTTCTTACGGCTGCAGCCACCGACAAACCGTGATAGCCAAAACGTTTGATGTCTAGCCGGTCGGCGTCCTTGAGCGGTAGACCGTAGTTCCAAGCGTAGTCCGGCTTAGTATTATGAAAAGCGCTGTCCGATATGCCAACGACGGTGGTATCTGGGAAACTCGTCCTTAACAACCGAAGTTCTTCGAGCACGGCTTCAATGTGGAGCGGAGCCATCGCCCGAATCTTTTCTAATTGAGACAATGTGTCATCGTCAATAATATGATCATGCAGAAAGAAGCCTGTCGGTGCCACAATGCGAACGCCGATATGTTTGATAACCCCGTCTTTTGGTAAAATATTTCGTTCTTCGAGCAGTGGCATAACTCGCTCGATAGCTGTCGTCACATTTGGAAGGTCGGTAACAATTTTTTCTTGATTATCGTCAACTTCAATGGTACAAACTACCCGTCCCTCTTCATATTCAAAATGGAGATGAGCTTTGGCTTGCTCACCATCATACAACGCATATTTGCGGCTGGCGCTACCCGGATTGGCGACTAAGATGAATGTGGCCATTGCCATGCATCAATCTCCGGCATATCCAAGCCATGAATCTTGATATAGTCGGTATTAGCGATTATTTTATCCTCGTATTTGGTCATGATGCGTTCAGCGTCTTCTTCCGGTACTCGTCGAACTTGTTTCATGCGGTTGAAAATCTCGATTACTAAGTGATAGCGACTAGTCTGGTTGCGAACGTGCATATCAAAAGGCGTGGTCGTCGAGCCGCTCTCTACATAGCCTCTGATCGTAAAACGATCCGGGTGATATGAGTAATCAAAGATAATAGCTTTGATAGTTTCTGGGTAGCCATGGAAGTTGCATATAACTGGTTTGTCGGCGGTAAAGTATTCCTCGAAATCGGCATGGGTTAAGCAGGTGCCGTTGCGACCTAGGCCGCAACTAGATAGGACCGTGACATTGAGGCAGCGTATCCGCAGGCTGGGCCACTCTTGTTTAGCCAGATCAATCGCCGCCATAACTTCTTTAGTGGGATAATCGCCAATACCGGCTAGAACGATATCCGGATCCGGATCGCTAGCAAAGTCCCAAGTCATAATGCCCGTCTCGAGCTGCTTCTGGGCCAGTTCTGGTGTCAACCAACGGGCCTCCAGAGTCTTGCCGGCCACAATGACATTGATTTGCTTAGTCGATGATAGGCACTCTTTGAGAACCGCTAGGGTGGTATTGCCATCCGGCGGGAAATAGGCATCCACAAAATCACCTTGACGACGCAAGGCTTCATCAACAAAACCTGGATTTTGGTGGCTAAAGCCGTTGTGGTCTTGTCGCCAACCAGAACTGGTAAGAATGTAATTCAGTGATGGTATAGGACCGCGCCATTTGGTCTCACGGGCTACTTTCAAGAATTTGGCGTACTGATCCATCATGCTGGCAATAACCTGTAGAAAAGCTTCATAGCTGGCAAAAACAGCATGTCGACCAGTTAAGATATAGCCCTGGGCTAAGCCTTGCAGGTTATGCTCGCTGAGCATTTCCATGACCCGGCCGTCTGGCTGCATGTCCTTATCCCAGGGTTCGTTCGGCCAAACCCAGGCCCGAGCGGTTGCTCCGAAAATGGCATCTAGTTTATTGGAGTAGGTTTCGTCAGGCGACATCATCCGAAAGTTTTTAGTCTCTTCGTTCAGTTTGAAAACTTCTTGTAGGTATAAGCCGGCTCGTCGCATACTACTGGAGCCGATAGTACCAGGCACTGTAGCGTCTTCCGAAAATTGTTCGGCCGACGGCAGTATCAGCGGCTTATAAACCGGATCCCCGCCACGCGCATGGGGTGTCATACCAAGCCGTGAAGCTGGCTCGGGGAAAATATCATTTAAGACATCACCGAAACCGTTGCTGCGACTAAACAATTCATTAAAACGATAGGAGCGCAGCCAGTCGCTAAGCATTTTAAGTTGTTCTGGATCAGTTTTAGCTTCCGTTAGTACCACTTGGTGCGACAAACAATTACCTTCAATCTTGTTACCGTTTAGTTCTTTGATGCCAGTCCAGCCCTTTAGTGTCCGCATAACAATCATCGGTAAACTCGGGCTGACTCTCGTCTCGGGCGCCTCTTTAATATCCCAGATAAGTTGGTGCGCCCACTCAAGCGTTTCTTCCATCTGCTCGTGCAGGTTGTCACCACTAACAATCCGTGGTTCATAGCCATAGCCCTTGAAAAGTGCTTTTAGCTCGTCATCGCTCATTCGACCAAAAACAGTTGGCGCTGAGATTTTGTAACCATTAAGATGCAAGATTGGCAATACCGTACCGTTAGTTCTGGGATTAACTAGCTTGTTTAAATGCCAGGCGGTGGCCGCGGGGCCTGTCTCGGCTTCGCCGTCGCCAACTAAACAAGCCACCACCAAGTTGCGATTATCGAGCGCTGCGCCGTAGCTGGTGGCTAACGAATAGCCCAGTTCACCGCCCTCCAAAATTACCCCGGGCGTTCCTGGATTACTGTGACTCGGGAAACCGTAGGGCCAACTGAAATTACGGCAAATATAGCTAATACCTTCGTAAGTATGGGTTGCTTCCGGATAAAACTTACCCAAGGTGCCTTCCAAGAATAAGTTAGCTTGGAGAGCTGGGAAAGCGTGACCAGGTCCCAAGACGAACATCATTTCTTGGCCAAACTTCTTGGCGAGTTTACTTAAGTGAGCGTAGGCAAGATTAACACCGGGGTCACTACCCCAGTGACCGAGTAACCGCGGCTTGATATCATCAAAAGTTAGATCTTGCTCCAGCAAAAAGTTATCTTGCAAAAAGATTTGCGCAGCCGACAAATAATTGGCCACCCTCATGTACTCTTCAAATGTCATATAGTGTTTTACGCTTGTGCTTATTGTAGCTTGATCTAACGAATAGATGAAGTGCCCCAGATCACCGTTTTGGTAACCTGCCATATACGTTGTAGTTAAACGTTACGCCATTTTCAATCAATGGTTGACTGGTATGGTGTAGCGCGAATAAGTCATTAAAGTCTGGGAAAAATAAATCGCAGTTGAAGTCAGCGGCCAACTGCGTCAGATATAATTCGCTAGCCCAAGGTAGTGCCAGAGTGTAAACCGAAGCGCCACCGATAACCCATAGATCGCTTGTCTGCTGCGAGATAAACTGCCCAAAATCACTAACCAATTCAACACCTGGTTTAGGGGGTGGGCGATGACTAAGCACAAAGTTTTGTCGACTCGGCAACGAGTGGCCGATCGTTTCAAAGGTCTTTCGTCCCATTAATACTCGACCTCCAAAACGTTTCGTTTGCATAGCAAAATAGCGGCGATCAGATGGTAGGTCCCATGGTATTTGACCCTGTTTGGCCAAGCCACGTTTGATGTCAACGGCAGCAATTATTCGTATCATACTAGTAATTTACTGCGGCGTAACTGGCTAAGCAGATAAAATGAGCCGGTGATTACGCAGATTTCTTCATCACCAGCCAACAGAGCGTCGAGAGCCGTCTGCTGATCAGCAATTACTTGCACTGTTACCTTAGAAACCGCCTTGAACGCATCAGCCAGTTTTGATGGTTCCATCGATTTAACTGGCAAGTCTTGAGTTGTTTTAAACGTCGTGACAATGATTCGGCTAGCGAGCGCTGCCAGAATAGGTACTACACCCTGAAAATCTTTGCCCTGTTTTAAAGAAATTAAAATAGCCGGCCGAACATCTGGATAAAGTTTACGAAAGCTTTGGACAAACGCTTCCATTTTTTGGGTGTTGTGTGCCCCGTCCATGACAATTGTTTTGGAGCCCATCACGAGTCGTTCCATCCGAACTGGCACTTGCAAACCTTGACTATCTTCTAAGTCTTTGGGGCTTAACTCGGGAAGTTGATCACGCTCCTCCAAAAATCGATAGGTTCGATAAGCTAATAGCCAATTGCGTTGTTGGTAGTTTGGCATCCCAGACATATCTCGGCCATAATATTGACGTTCTATAGACTCGTCGGTTAAGGTCAGTGGGGCTTGGTGCTGGTCTGTCCAAGCCTTGATAACAGCCATTATGTTCTCGGATTGGTTATACATAAATACCGGGTTATGGCTATGAACAATCCCGATCTTCTGTTTGGCAATGAGTTCGACGGTATCACCTAAAATATGCATATGATCGAGGCCGATATCGGTTATGACACAAACTTTGTCTAATCTAGTGACAATATTGGTGGCATCGAATAAACCACCCATGCCAGTTTCGACAACTGCATAATCAACCTTGGCTCTGGCAAATACCCAAAGCGAAAAAACATAGAGCAATTCAAAAAATGATGGTGCCTGTGGAGCGGATTTAACAATCTTAAGAAATTGCTCTAACTCGCTGCAGAATTGTTTGTCAGGTAAGGGATGGCCGTTGATCTGTACCCGTTCAGTAATGGAATCGATGTGTGGTGAAACAGTCAAACCAATATTTTTGCCAGCCGCTCTGAGTAATGCAGCAATATAATAGGCCGTGGATGTTTTGCCGCTCGTGCCGGCAATATGAATAACTTTGAGTTGATTTTCTGGATGACCAGCCAAGCTAGCTAACGGCTTGACGCGTTCCAGGGTTGTGTCTTTTCCGGTTAACTGTGCTACTAATGGAATGTATGGGAAGAGGGCTTTTTCAGCATCTTCTATTGTTCGAATCTTGGACAATCCATTGACTCCCTGACTTATAGATAAGATTATACAGTCATACGTGAGATTTAACCGATACTGACCTCTCTATTTAATCCAATTGCTTTTTTGGCATATTAAATCAATAATTACTCTGCTGTGCCCGTGTAGTGAAGTGGATATCACGACAGTCTTCGGAACTGTTGACGGGGGTTCGAATCCCTCCACGGGTACCATTTCTTTCGAACTGGATTTAAGAACTCCGTCGCCTTATCAAGAAGCTGTTGGCGACTACTGATGATAGTGAACATAGGTTAATAGTTTGATTGAGGCTGGTCTTCTGGTACGATGTGAACAGATTGTTTTGCGCCCGTAGCTCAGCTGGATAGAGCGTCGGTTTCCGGTACCGAAGGCCGGGGGTTCGAATCCCTTCGGGCGTACCATTTTGATAATGTTTAAAAACTTTCTTATGGAGAGTTTTTTTATTTTGATAAACTAATTACCAATGAGTGAGACATCTTCAGTACAAGCATCCAGCTTTGATGAACGAAAAGCTGCCATTGAAACATGGGAAGCAATGTTGAGCGTTGGAGCGTTCGTAGAGGGTGAAGTCACCTTTGCTTCTGGACTTCATGCTACTCTTAAAGTTGATGCCGAGAAGCTTTACGAGCACCCAAAAGAACTCGCTATTGTTATGGGTCATTTTGCCGTATTCCCGCACGTACAGAATGCTGACGTACTTCTCTACGTACCAGATGGTATGAAGCAGTTTATGACTAAGCTGGGTGAAGAGCTACAGAAACCGGTTGCGAACACGATACGTCGTCCAGGCGCTACATCTAAATACGATTTCATTTTTCAAACCCAAGAAGATCAAGAGTTAGCCTTGTCAGCAAAGACACCGCTTATCGGAGAAGATGTAGTTACAACCCTGGGCTCTGTAGCGGGACTAAGAAAATTGTTGCGCCCCGATCAACCAGTACATTCTCTAGCAATGTTGCTACGCGGTGAAGTAAATCCTGATTACCGAACGGGTCTAGAAGACCATTATCTCCTAATTAGAGAAATACCTACCGACAAATACGAATTTAGACGACGCCTACAAGGAGAGCGGTTCTGACTTCTCGGACTATGGCGTACCAAATAAGTTATCGCTCATCTTAAAGCGATGATCCTAGAGTTAGTGCGTCCGTAACCATGAATGACCATTTTGCTATCAAATAATTCAACGTAGGCATAGGCTGTTTTGTCAGTAAAATCAAGCATTCCTTCGATATTCCAACAGGGTAACCCTTTATGCAGTCCGTAGTTACCGTCGTGATTGTGCCCGTTAATATAAGCTTTGACAATCGGCTTATTGGTTAATAATTTTAGAAGTTCTTGATCATTAAGCAAGTTATCAGAATGTTCGGGATAGATCCCATGATGTCCACAAACAATGACTTTCAACCCGTGACTGGCGGCGTCATCAATCGTCCGAACTAACCATTCTAGCTGTAATTTGCCGATACCCCCATCCCAAGGAAGGCAGTTAATTTTACCTTCAGCCTTATTTTTTTCAATGTATTGCTGACCAATTTTCCATTCTATTGTGCCTGGCGAATATTCAATCGTTCCCACTTCGTTAGTGTCAAGAATAATAAAGCGCCAAAGCCCAAAATCCCGAAAATAATACCGTTTATCATCAGTTAGGCCTAATGCTGTTAACGCTTCTTCTTTGTGACCATAATCGTACTGCGGGCCACAAAAATCATGGTTACCAAGTGCATGCCAAACCGGTACCTTTAAGGTATTAACGACTGCCAATATTGGAGCAAAGCATCGAGCGTCCCGATCGATAAGATCACCTAGGTTAAGAACAAAATCAAGCGGCAATTTATTCAGCTCGCTTACTGCTTCGGTAAGTTTTCTGATACCTAAAGTAGCTGGCCTTTTTTCTGGATTATGTGTTTCTAAGTCAGAATATTGAACATCACTTATCACACCAAAAGTAACACAGTTCTTCATAATAAATAGTCTAGCATGGGGGAAGTAAATCTTCCGGTTTGCTGTCTAGGCCATGTCATTGGAGAGGAATATCGCAGACAATTCGAGATCATGTACGCAAAAGCTCAATGACCGTAAGAGCTAATAAACTAGGACTCTATCTATTTCTCAGGACTTCGAAAGGATTGATGCGACCAGCTCTTCTAGACGGGTAGAATGCCACTATGAATCCAACAACAAACGTAAGTAAGATGGTTATCAAAACCAGCATGGGTGTTACGGAAAATGCATGAATGGCACCAGGGACTCCCTTGCTATTGGCAAAATGAGTCAGGAATATATTAATAACCTGCCCGAGGAACCAGGCCGAAAAGATGCCGCCAAAACAACCGACAATGGACAATAGCAAGGCTTCAATTACCAATAGCCGCTGGACATCGGCTTTACGAGCACCCATGGTTATCATAAGACCTATTTCCCTGGTTCGCTCCAGCAACGATATAGTAAGCGTGTTAAACATGCCTAGGATAGCTATAACCATACCAATGCCACCAAAACCTATAACCACAAAGGTGAAGATATTGAAGATAGTATTAATTTGGCTAAGGGTATCAAGTGGCGAAGAAGTAGTGAAACCTAAGCCCTCTATGAGTTGTCGTACCACGGGTACGTTTTTCCGATTGTCAGCTAATACTTTGAGTTGCCCATACTGGTAAGCTCCGGCGTTTGCGAAAGTCTGACTGCCCATATAAACTTCTGCACCAGCTCCGGTATTCACAACCCCGACAATATTTAAATCACTCGTAACAGTTTTTTGAGTACCATCTACGGTAGTTATGGTACTTTGAACTGTTAATTTTTGATTAATGGCAGCACTGGGGTTCATTTGGCCGATTAGATCAAGTAGTGAGGTGTTGACGATGGCCTCATCAGCGGTTTTTAAACTATGTTGGCCGGCTTCAAATTTTAAGGCACTGAGGCTAATATATTGGTTGTCCGTGCCATAAACTACAGTATCACTTTGTGAGCCTTGATAGGAGATTTTGCCAGCCAGGATATAAGCTGGCGCCACAACAGTAACATGAGCAAATTGATTAATCTTGTTAACATTAGTGTCATTCAATAGGATGATCGTGTCATTTGGCGTAGTGACGTCAATGGAGCTGACAGATTTTGAACCTATCACCTGTTGATTGACAACGGCATGTAGACCAACTACAAGTGAGACCAAGAAAACAACAGCACCGATACCGATAATAATTCCAATGACCGTTAGAAAGGTACGTAAACGTTTAGCTAATAAATTTTTGATGGCAATGGACACTAGAATCTGCGGCTTAATGACAGGTCTTGAGTGATTCATTCTTCTGTGAAATATCATTTTTGGGCCTCATCTTCCATTTTGGAAAGCGCAGCGATTTGAGCGCTTAGAGTATTGGCCATAGTAATCAATTGCTTCTGGTTGCGTTGAGCTGCCATAATCTTGCCATCCAAGATATATAGCTGGTTGTCACTAAGAGGTAAATATTCCAGATTATGCGTCACGAGCACGATCGTGCGTTTTAATTCACGCTGAAAGTACAAGAGTAAGTCCATAATCATTTGGCCATTTTTAGAATCAAGATCACCAGTCGGCTCGTCGGCCAAAATAAGCTTGGGAGTCGCCACTAAAGCTCGGGCCATCGACACCCGTTGCTGCTGTCCACCAGATAGGACAGTTGGCAAATAGTTTTTATAAGAATCCATGCCCACTCGTCGCAAACTATCTAGAGCAACAGCTAAAGCTGACTCTCTTGGACTCCCAGCAAGATAAAGCGGCATGGCTACATTTTCTAGCACGTTTAGGCTATTCATCCAATAATTGTCTTGGTGCACTATGCCAATAGTGTGGGCCCTGAAATATGCCCGCTGATCAGCGTCTAAGCCGTACAGATCCTGGCCGTCAATTATCACGCGCCCTTGGGTTGGTTGCTCTAATCCAGATAAAACATTAAGGATGGTTGACTTGCCGCTACCGGAAGGACCAAAAATAATCGTGAAGCTTTCTTCAGGAATACTGAAGTTGATATCGTGAAGTACTTCAATTTGGCCACTTTTAAGATTGAATTGCTTATTCAGATCTGTGACACTAATAAGCGGCTTACTATCTTTCTTCGGATAAGCCTGGTTTTGTTTGGTGGAAGATTCGGGTAATATATTTTTCATTTAAGCTCTCTTTTATAGCCCAAAAATGCTTTGCAGAGCATTAAACACAATGCCTAGGGCATTGTCGGACGATTGGCCAATTATGGTTGTCTGGCTACCAGACTCACCTTTGATGCCATCCGCATCATTAGAAATAACCTGCAAGTGATAAACTTCGGAAGTCGCCAAACCAGATACTACGACAACATGATTATTGACTAGGGCGTTATTTTGGGCCGTGGTCGTTGAATAACCTCCACCTGTACCCTGTCCGTAAACAACTTGCGAGGTACCGGTTTTATCGGTCTTCCAGGAAACTATTAGTTGGCCGTTGGCGTCAGCCCCGGTACCAATAATGCTCGGCTGAATGGTGATATCGCTGATGATTGGCGGTCTGGTATCAATACCGGATTTAAAGACCTGCAAATCTGAGTTGGCAACATTACCAAGACCGTCAACTGACGTAGCTGTGACTGAATATTGCGTATTGTAATTTAAGTCGCTGATATCCATGGTGTGACTAGTGGTTAAGGTTGTGTCAAGTTGGTTTTGACGCGACCCGTTGAGCAGACCATAGCTAATCTGGGAGGTAGCCGGCACGTTAGTAACCCAACTAATTTGCTCTGTACCAGTTAGGGCTCCAGGTACTGGCTCGAACTCCACGTTGGTGATAACCGGTTGGGGCGGCGTAGTAAAGGTAAAGGCTGTCGGATTATCGTAAATATCACCACTACTGTCGTAAGGATTAAGTTTAAAAGTGTAAGTTGTGCCAGAGCTCAAGCTGCTTAACGGGATACTATAAGTTGAAGTCATGGTAGAAGTATTTAGAGTTTGAGTATTGGAAAGAACGCCCCCGCCATACTCTAGCTGAACAGCTGTGGCATCGGTAGAAGTAAACTCGATAGTCGCCGAGCTTAAGTTGATGCTGCCAACCGAAACATTGCTGATAGACGGTGCCGGTAGCGTTGTAAAGGATATCTCAGGAGAAGTGCCTAAATTACCGTCGGTGTCTGTCCATTGTGCACGATAGTAGTACGTCGTACCAGCATTTAAGCTATTTAACTCGACGCTATGACTAGTAACTTGATCGTTATTAGACGCTTCGGTCGTGAAATAATGACCAGCACTTAAGCCATATTCAACACTGCTGTTACTATCCCGGTCGGTAACCCACGTGATGGTGGCAGTGCGCGTCGTAGCTGTAACATTTGGGCCAGAAATTAAATTGGCCGGGCTAGTAAACTTGCCGGTCGGTAAGAGATTTACTATGTCCGTGAATGCGCCACAGTTATTGGCTGAATCGCAAGCTTGAACCCTGTAGTAATAAGTCTGCTGACTTAAGCCAGCATCAACATAACTAGTACCTGCCGTGCTGGCAATGTTAGTGAAGCTGGTGTCGTCAGTGGAACGAAAGATTTTGTAATTGGCGATACCGGCACCAACAGTGCTCGGCACATTCCAAGACAGTGCTAACTTCCAGGTACTGGTGGCTTTAATACTGATATCGGCAATATCCAAATTAAGTGGTATGCCTGGCGCAGGAGTATTAGCAGAAAAGGTCACACTGGCCGCTGTGGCATAATTGATATTCCCCGCTTCATCTTGAGCTACCACATAGAAAGTGTTGTCGCCTGGCTCACTGGCATAGGCCCCGGCGGCTAGGCTAGTCTGGCTAGCGGCGGTATAGGTACAGTCTGTACTGGAAGGTAATATATTAACCGTGTAGCAATAGACAATGTTGCTAGCAGAACCGGTATAGGTAGCTGGTGGTAACCAAGAAAAAGCAAACGAGTTAACCGTATTGGTTGTGGGGGCAGCCGTCAAATTCTGGGGGGATGAGGGAGCAACGGTATTAATTTTGATGACTGCCGTGACATAGGCGGTTGAAACGTTGCCAGCATTATCCCAGGTTCTAAAATAGATTAGGTTGTCACCATTGACCAAGCTACTGTAATCGGCCGGAACAGTCGTGTAAGAACCGTTGTTCGGCAATAAATCAGTCATGTCCTGATTACCGTTGTGGTTGGCTCCATACCAGACTCCACCGCTACCGATGCGATACTGCAAACCAGCCACGCCAGAGTTGGCGTCACTGGCGGCATTACTGCCGGTTGTGGGCCACGTCAGGTTGACTTGCTTATCGGATACAAATTCCGATGGAGCGCTGATGAAAACTGGATTCGTAGGAGGAGTATTGTCATAATAGAACTCAAATTGAGACGAGTCGCCATTATAGACATTGTAAGCATTATCTATCGCCTTAACATTAAGATAATACGGGCTATTGGACGTCGTCAGCGCAGTGACCAAGTAGCCGCTGATAGAAGTGTCAAGATTGGTGCTACTGACAATAAATTGGCAAGTACCGTTGGTATTGACTGGGCTGGTACCTAGATCTCCCTCAGTAGTTATGGGATTGCCAGTAGGATCTTGTCCCAAGTATAAACAGTAGCCTAAGATGCCAGATCCA
>Ga0181520_10005869_pt1 | contig 19214 bp, 16 predicted proteins | sample PEATcosm2014_Bin_29_FD_132451 | JGI IMG/M metagenome (GOLD analysis project Ga0181520, IMG submission 132451) | Peatland microbial communities from MTU Mesocosm Facility, Houghton, MI, USA - PEATcosm2014_Bin02_30_metaG | ecosystem: Environmental > Terrestrial > Soil > Wetlands > Peat | place...
CGCTGCGTCCCCCGGGCACGCTTAGCCTTGCACTGCTTGCAATGCTTGGGATCATTTTTGAATTGCTTGTCGTGGAAGAACAGCTGCTCGCCCGCGGTGAAAACAAACTCGGCGCCGCAGTCAACACACTTCAGCACTCGATCGGTGAATTCCATGGCCGGCTTCCCTCACAGGGACTTCCACCGAAATCGGCCATGGCTCAACAGGAAATTGCCGGTCGCGGTTCCCTGATATCGTTCGTCGCACTTCAAGGGGCCCGGACCGCACTAAAAAATAGAGCGGCATTCGAACTTCTGCCCGGTAGAGCCGGGTAACGTAAAACCCTGCGCGTCCTATCACGTGCTGGGTGATTGATTGCGCTTCTCAGTTTCTGAAGGGATTTGCGGCGTCATGCCCGATGTCTCATACGTTGGGCGCAGGCCAACGGGCAACCGCGGACGTCAATCGACAGAAACTGGAGCAACGCAACAGCCAATTAAAACGCCGCGACTGCCGTCCCGATTCTCTTCTGGCTATCTTGCGGCTTTCGTTGTCCTGCTTCGAAAGCCGCCTGGACGTCGCTACTCGCGGCGGGTTAATAAATCAATCCTGCTCTTTACGAGCCTTCTTGCGGTTCCGCTTGCGCGCCAAAGCTGCTTTGACGCGTTTCTTTTCGCCGGGCTTCAGGTAGTAGGAGTGACGCTTCACTTCCTTGATGATGTCCTCCTGCTGCACCTTCCGCTTAAATCGGCGCAAAGCATTTTCCAGCGGTTCGCCTTCCTGAACGCGAACCTCCGCCAAAGAGTAACACCTCCAAACTTGCCTGAAAGGCTTCTATGATCATAACCGACTTTTCAATCCAGAGCCAACAGAACGATTGCCCCCGGACGCCCGCTTACCGGTCTCCGTATCGAGTCGCGCCGCCCGGCGTCGCCGCCGAAGGCGGTTAAACTCTCAAGAAGAGGTTGCCGCTTAGGTTTCCATGCTCCGAAGCTATCAGGGCCATTCGCCAATAATCCCCGCAAGTTGCTATATCGACTTCTCCGCCCAAATCCTCGGCGACGTGGTGCTCGGCGAGCGTTCGTCGGTGTGGATGAACGCCGTCCTGCGCGGTGATGTCAACTCCATCCGCGTCGGCGCCAACTCCAACGTCCAGGACTGCTCCGTCCTTCACGGCCAGCGCAACCTCTATCCCGTCATCGTGGGCGACTGGGTCACCGTCGGTCACAACGCCACCGTCCACGGCTGCGTGGTCGAGGATATGTGCGTCATCGGCATGGGAGCCACCATCTTGAACAACAGCCGTATCGGCGAGGGCTGCATCATCGCCGCAGGTTCCGTTGTTCCGGAGCACACCGTTGTTCCGCCGCGCACGCTCTGGGCGGGTGTTCCCGCGAAGCAGCGCCGAGAAACTACTGACAAGGATCGCGATCTCATCCGTGAATACGCGCAGAACTATCTCGACTACGTCGACATCTACCTAAGGAATCCTCCGCAAATCCTCTGACCTTTGTGGGTCAGATTCAATCTGCACGTCAGCGGCGCAGGCATCAAACGAAGCGAAGATGCCTCCATCGGCCTCTTCACGTCCTTCCTTCAGAGAATGCACTCAATTCCGTTGACATTCATCCGCCTGAAATAGTCGGATGGTAAACAGCCCGGCCCTGCCGGTTCCAAATCAAGAGTCCATGCAAGAAAACCGGATTATCCCCATCTCAACGCCTATGTGCCGCTACATCGCCTTCGTGTCGTTTCTCGCCGCGTTAGCACTCAGTCATGGGCTTTGCGTCCAGGCCCAACCCCCGCCTGCTGCCAGCGCGATTACCAGCGCGTCGCTTCCCGACGCTCCATCCCCACAACCTCCTTCGCAAGACGATGTATCGATCCGCAACCTGCCGCGCAATTTCCTCCGTGATCAGGCAGCCATCTGGACCAGCCCAAGAGACTTGCGCACCCACGACCTCGAATGGATTGTTCCTCTAGCCGCCGCCACCGGCATGGCTCTTGGCACCGATCATTACGCCATGACGCTGGTAGTTTCAAGGAATCCCAGCTTCAACCAGGCGAACATCAACGCTTCGAACGCGATGGTATACAGCTTGGTTGCAACACCGGCTGTGCTGTACGGATTCGGCCAATTCCGGCAGGACGACCACGCGCGCGAGGCCGGAATCCTCAGCGGAGAGGCCATGTTGGATGGAGTGGTCGTGGAGCAGGGCCTGAAGTTGGTCTTCTGGCAGGAGCGCCCCTATCAGGACAATGCTAGAGGGAAGTTCTTTCAAACAAGCGCAGGCGTCGACTCCGCGTTCCCGTCTTCCCACACGCTCATTGCATTTTCAGCCGCGTCAGCGCTCGCCGCCGAATATCCATCCCGTTGGGCCCAAATCCTTCTCTACACCGGTGCAACAGGCGTCGGCCTCACCCGCGTCCTCGGCCAGGAGCACTTTCCCGTTGACGTGCTGCTTGGCGGCGCCCTCGGATGGTTCGTCGGCCACAACGTCGTCAAACGCCACCATCATCACTCTAATCGCCTACCGCTAACCACTAACCACTAACCACTAACCATTGTTCTTTCACACTGGCAGCGGATTCCTGTTCGAAAAGAACTTTCTCTGGTGCCAGTAGGGGTAGACAGACTCACGATCGCTCGCTTTGTCGAGCGCGGCCACCTGGTCCGCAGTCAGCTTCCAGCCCACCGCGCCCAGATTCTGCCGCAATTGCTCTTCGTTCCGCGCGCCCACAATGACGGATGAGACCGTCGGCCTTTGCAAAAGCCAGTTGAGCGCAACCTGCGGCACCGTCCTCCCTGTCTCCGCCGCAACCTTGTCGAGAGCGTCGACAACCGTGTATAGATACTCGTCGGGCATCTGCGGTCCGGCATCGGCAATCGAGTGCAGCCGGCTTACGTCTGGCACAGGCTTGCCTCGGCGGATCCTGCCGGTCAGGCGCCCCCAGCCCAGCGGGCTCCAGATGAGCGCGCCGACCTTCTGGTCGAGCGCCAGCGGCATCAGCTCCCACTCGTACTCGCGGCCGATCAGTGAGTAGTACACCTGGTGCGCGACGAATCGCGTCCAGCCATAGCGGTCGGCCACGGTCAGCGACTTCATCAGGTGCCAACCTGAAAAATTCGAGCAGGCGATGTAACGCACTTTGCCCTCGCGGACAAATTGGTCGAGCGTGTCCTGCACCTCTTCAATCGGCGTCATCGCGTCAAAGCAGTGCAGATGGTAAATGTCGATGTAGTCAGTTCCGAGCCGCCGCAGGCTGGCCTCGAGCGCGCGCCGCAAATGATGGCGAGAAGAACCCTCGTCGTTCGGCCCTGTGCCCGTCGCAAATCCCGACTTCGTCGAGATCAACGCCTTGTCCCGCTTACCCTCGAGAGCCTTCCCGAGGATCTCTTCCGAGCGTCCTTCAGAATATCCGTCGGCCGTGTCAAACAGGTTGACGCCGGCCTCAAAACAGAGATCGATCTGCCGCCGTGCTTCTTCGACCTCGGTTTCGCCGAACCCTTTGAAAAACTCGTTAGTCCCGCCAAACGTCGCGGTGCCAAAGCTCAACGCGGAAACTTTGAGGCCTGAGCCTCCCAGCAGTCGATATTCCATGGTTCTTTGGATGCGCTCCACTGTGCAAAGTACCAGCTGCAGGGCCCCCGCGATCACTCCGGCAGCAGATTCAGTCCGAAGTCTGCGGGATCGCCAAGCACATTGAGATAGTAATTCTCGTTGGGATAAGGAACATAAATCCGATCCGACGGCCCCACCCTGGACGACTTCTGCCAGCGCGGATTGCTGTGGTCCTCGCCGGCCAGGTCGGTGAAGGTAAACGTCATCCACGGCCATACGCGAATATACTCAACGGCGACCTCCGGCACGCGCGCGGTTTCGCTGGTCACCTTGCCGTAAACACGCACCAGCGCCAGCGCCGGAATCCGTGCGGGATCCACCTTGAGCTTCGCCACAAAGTCGCCGTCGCCGCTCTTTGCCACCAGCATGATGTGGCAATCCGTCATGCCGTCGAAAAAATGGTGCTGCACCAGCAGCGTCACATCCCCGCCGTTCTGCGCCGGCGGCGTAATACCGCGCACGATCCCGAACCACGCCACGTATGTGCCGGTCTTGCCGTGCATGGTGTAGTTGCCGCCGAATGCCGTGTCGTTGGTCTTTTCCGGCTCGCTGAGGCGGGAGTAGAAAGGCGCTTCACTCGTAACCGGCCTGTACGCGCAGGTTGCCAGGGTGTCAGTAGGCTTGAGTTCCTTTACCGGTTGCACGTCGATGGGCGTCTGCGCCTTTGCGCCCAGAGTCAGTGCGCCAATCGCCACCAGCGCCAGCCATCGCATCGGAACCCTCATTACGGAAAACCGTCGAGAATCTGGGTGCTTCATATCGCAGGAAGTTTATCGCAAAAAGGAAGAGCCGCCCATCGCTGCGGCAATGCATCAACCATTGCCGACGCAGGCGGCTCCCCTCCGTCTCTCGACGACTAACCACTAGCCACTAACCACTGCCTTTAGCAGCTCAATACATCCTGCAGCTTGGTCAGGGTGCGATGCAGGTCCTTGTCCGTCCGGCGCTGCTCATCGATCTTGCCGATCGAGTGCATCACCGTGGTGTGATGCTTGTTGCCGAACTGGCGCCCGATCTCCGGCAGACTCGCCTCGGTCATCTGCTTGGCAAGGTACATGGCGATCTGCCGCGGAACGACCACATTGCGCGAGTTGTTCTTCTGCTTCAGGTCCGCGACACGCATGCCAAATTGCTCCGCAACTGCGCGCTGAATCGCCTCGATAGTAATCTTACGCACCTGCATATCGATGAACTGTTTCAGGCACTGCTGCGCTGCCGCCAGAGAAATCTCCATGCGGTTCAGTTGGCACCATGCGATCAGCCGCACCAGCGCGCCTTCCAGCTCGCGCACGTTGGTGCGCACATTTGAAGCAACGAACAGAGCTACATCGGTCGGCAGTTGAGCTTGCTCGCTCTCGGCCTTTTTCAACAGGATGGCCACCTTGGTTTCAAGATCGGGCGGTTGAATATCTGCGATCAATCCCCACTCGAAACGCGAGCGCAGCCGCTCCTCAATCTCCGTCAATTCCTTGGGTGGGCGGTCCGATGCGATCACCACCTGCTTCATGCTCTCATGCAGCGCATTGAACGTATGGAAGAACTCTTCCTGCGTACGCTCCTTCTGAGAAATGAACTGGATATCGTCGATCAGCAGCACTTCCACCGTGCGGAAACGGTCGCGGAAGCTGGTCATGCGATCGTTACGGATAGAGTTGATCATCTCGTTGGTGAACTTTTCCGCCGAGACGTAGCAGATGTTCGCGGCGGGCTGTCTCCGCTTCACCTCGTGCCCGATGGCGTGCATGAGGTGAGTCTTGCCCATTCCCACTCCGCCATAAAGAAACAGAGGATTGTAGGCGCGCGAGGGACGTTCTGCCACAGCCAGAGCCGCCGCCCGCGCAAATTGATTTCCATTGCCGCTGACGAAGGCATCGAATGTGTAGCGCTGGTTGAGTTGCGCCGCGGTCGACCAGTCGAACCGGCCCTGCTCGGGTGCGCGAGCGGCGTTGGCCGGCGGAGCCGTGGGCGCGTGCGACGGCACGGGACCAAACCCGCCGTCCCTGCGCTGCGGCGGAATCGATGGATCCTCATCGGCGGTCACGAAACACACGTCATCGAACTCCAGCGACTGAAGATCGATCGCTTCCTGAATCAGGTCGCCGTACTTGTCGCCGATGTGCTGGAACTCAGGCGATGGCACGCGCACGTACAGCTTCCGCCCTGATGCATGGCTGAATCGAGTGGGCTTGAGCCACGTTTCGAATGATTGACGGATGACCTTTTTCTCGAGTGCTGCCAGAATCTGGAGCCAGGGATTGAGTGCCGAAGTCGGGGTAGTCGCAAATGCCATCGTACAATCCTTGCCGATTCCCCCGGCGTTGCGCCGGGCGGTTCGTCTGCTGAATTTCAGGCAACGGCTTCTTCCACGCGCAATGCAAATTGCTTTGCGCTCGCTTCTTGGCGGCCGTTAACCCGTGTACTACTGGTCTGCCCCGAAGGATTCAATGCCGGGGCGTTCGAGTAAAGTTCTTAACGAGGAACGCTCGAAATTTCACGCGAAATTTCAGGAACGGTCCCGATAGTAGCACAAACCGAGACCGTTGCAATCCCCTATTCACACAAGTTTTCTGCGATCTCGAGGAGTTGCACCAAGGATGGTGAAACTTCGTGCGCCGGTTACCCGCGTTACTGAAGTGCGGCGCTCATGCTGCGCTTTTCACTTCAACTTTGCGGCTCTCTTTCAGCATAACTTCCACTTCGCATCTCCTTGCCACATCGTGAAGCACGCTCCTTCGCTGGATTCCGGAATTCGCCTACGCTATACTTGGAATTGCTGCTAAATCGCAGATTTTCTTTCGGAAACAGGAGCGGGTCACGATGCCCAAGCGTACATTTCAACCCAACCGCCGCCACCGTGCGAAAACGCACGGCTTCCGCGCGCGCATGAAGTCCAAAGCCGGCGCTGCCGTGCTCAGCCGCCGGCGCGCCGCCGGACGCAAGCGAGTTTCTGTAAGCCCTGGGCATCGCGACTGATTCTCCGGCCGGTTTCTCGATGAAAGCGCTGCGCTCTTTGCACCTGGAGCTTTCGCGCAGCGCGGACATTTCGTTCGAGCCTTCCCTAATGACTTCAGCTTCAAAACCTGTCCAGCGCCAAAGCCTGGCGAGTTCGCGCCTTCGCAAGCATGCCGACTACCTGCGCGCCTACGCTGCAGGACGAAAACGGCATTCTGCTGCGATGAGTTGGTTCCTTGCGCCGCAAACAGCTGGAATCGCAAGTGCTCCGCCCGCGTCGCGCGTCGGTCTCACTGTCGGCAAAGTCATGGGCAAAGCCCATGAGCGCAACCGCATCAAGCGCCGTATGCGCGAGGCTTTGCGCCGCCATGTCGATCTGCTGCCTGCGGGCTTCGATCTCATCTTTCACCCGCGACGCAGCGTGCTTACCATGGAATTCGCGCAACTTGAGGGGGAGATTGTGCGTATTCTTGAACAAGCCCGGGATCAGGCGGCGCGCGGCGTAAAGCTCTCCGCGCCCGAAGCCCGGCTGACGCCCGCACCATGACGCGCATCTTGCTTGCACTTCTCGCCTTTTACAAACGCTGGCTTTCGCCGGTCCTGCATTCGCTGCACCCGGGCGGCTGCAAGTTTCTGCCCACCTGCAGTGAGTACGCTGCCATGGCCATCGCCACTCACGGCCCGCTGCATGGCTCTGCCCTGGCCGTCTGGAGGCTGCTGCGCTGCCATCCGTTTACGCGCGGAGGATTCGATCCTGTCCCTTCGGTCGCGGCCCGGCCGGATCACCCAAGCGGGACGCACCCTCAAGCGCCAACGGCTTTCCCCCACGAACCTTTACCATAGGTAGAGCGGCTGCCCGGCGGGCTGCCCTCTCGAAGACGATAGGAAGTTTCCTTTGCCCGAAGTTCACAATCCCAATCTGCAATCGCAGGGCGCCGGTGGTGGTGGCGACATGCGCTCCACCATGGCCTTTATGCTCGTTGTGCTCGCCGCCTTTCTCGGCTATCAATACTTCTTCGAAAAGCCCAAGCCGCAAGAGCAGCCGCCCGCTATAGCTCAAACACAGCCGGCTGCGCCCGCAGCACAGGCTGCGCAGGGTCCGGCGAAATCGATCGCAGCCTCCGCGCAACCTGCTGGCTCCACGCCGCAAATCGCCGCCTCAATTGAGACCGTCACTACAGTTGAGAATGAGCTCTTCAAAATCGAGTTCACCAATCGAGGTGCGCAAGTCGACCATTGGATCCTGAAGAAATACCTTGACTCAACGGGCAAGCCTCTTGACCTGGTGCAGCCGCTGGCCGCCGCGCACGTCGAGGCCGCGGAGAACCTCGGCCTTCCCCTGTCGTTTTTCACCTACGATTCAGCACTCACCTCGCAATTGAATCAGGCGCTTTACCAGGTCACAGTCACCGGCGCGCAGCCTACGCCCACCGGGCTCGTGGTCGCGCCCGCGTCCATCACCTTTCATTACGCAGCCAATGGCCTCGACGTTGTAAAGACCATCAGCTTTGACTCGAGCTACGTCATCACCGTGGCAACGCAGGTAAAGCAAAACGGCGCTCCGGTTCGTGCCCTGGTCGCCTGGCCCGCCGGCCTGGGCGACATGGAGGAGTTCCAGCACACCTCCATGATTCCGTCCCGGAATCGGACCCCCTCTTTCTTTGCGTGGTCGATCGACGGCAAGCAGGACTCTCAAGCCGCTCAGAAGGTGAGCGGGAACAACACAATCGACGAGCCGTACCAGTACGCCGCGGTCACGGATCTCTACTTTGCCGCCGCCTTTTTGCCCGACGAGCCAGATCGCACCACCGTGGTCACTCTGCACAACTCTGTCGAGCTGCCCGGTGTCGCTTCCGATCCCAACAGCAAGAAAATCACCGCCGATGTTCTTGGTCTAGCGGTCGGCGATACCAGCGGCACCACGCATTTCCGCTTTTTTGCGGGTCCCAAGGCAACCGATGTGCTCAAGTCCGTCCACGCCATGGGCGCCGATGGAAAACCCGACGGGCCCAACCTTGAATCGCTCATCCAGTACGGCTGGTGGGCCATCATCGCCAAACCGCTTTATCTCGCGCTGCGCTTCATGGTCCGCATCGGAATCTCCAATTGGGGTTGGGCCATCATCGTGTTCACTGCGCTCTTCAATCTGGCCCTCCTGCCCACGCGCTTAATGATGACCAAGTCCTCGCTGAAGATGATGCGCATTCAGCCCAAGGTCGACGCCATCAAGAAGCGTTACGCGAATCTCAAAATGAACGACCCCAAACGCAACGACATGAACGCGGAGATGATGGCGCTATACAAGACCGAAGGCGTGAATATGTACGGCAGCTGCCTGCCCATGCTCCTGCAGATGCCGTTTTTCTTCGCCTACTTTCGCGTGTTGCAGAATGCGGTCGAGCTGCGCCAGGCGCACTGGTTCTGGCTTCCGGATTTGTCTCAGCCCGATCCGTCGCACATCCTGCCCATCATCGTCATCATCACCATGTTCTTCACGCAGTACATCACGCCCTCGCCGGGCATGGATCCCTCGCAACGTCGCATGATGGCTTTTATGACGCCGATCTTTTTTGGCTACATTCTTTGGCAATACCCTTCGGGTCTGGCGCTCTACTGGGGCACGGGCAACATTATGATGCTGGCCATGCAGATCGGCATCAACCGTTCGCATTGGGGCAAGGAGATGCATGCTATCGCCTCTCGCCGCGCCGCCAAGAAGCTCGGCGTCAACCCCAAAACCGTTCAGGGGCGCCGATAAAGACAGTTCCTGGTTCACAGTTGTCAGCAATCACCGGTTCTTCTAACGGTCTCTCTGATCTCTACTCCCTATTCCCCACTTCCTGTTTCTTGATTTATCGTCAAAAGCATATGGCTACTTCGGAGATTGTCGTTCCCCATCCCGCTGCCGAAGCCGAAGAGATCTACCGCCGCTGGATTCGCTTTCTCGACGAGGAGTTTCTGCGTCACTGCTCGATGGAGCGCCGCAGCGAAATCGTGCGCGACCAGTTGACGCAGATTTATCTGGGCCGGCCCCACGGCAGCAAACTCAATCTCACGCTCACCTCCGAGCTGCCCGGCAACGTCGTCAATCTCTCGCTCGACCCCATGAACGTAACTCTCGAGGCGGAGCACTTCCCAGAAGTCGATCGCGAGCGCTTCGCGCGCCGCAAGCCGCTGCTCTGGTTCTGGCAGATGTTCGACCGCTCGCCGCTGGGACTCAATCACTGGCTGGGCCTGCGATTTCGCTGCATGCTGGGCCGCCACATCTTTGAGCACCTTGGCTCCAGCGTCAAGATTCATCACGGCGTCGACCTCACCTACGGATACAACCTCTCGATAGGCGATGGGGCCGTCATCCGCCAGCGAGCGCTGCTGAACGATCGCGGCGGCATCACCATCGGCAAGAATGCCATCATCGGTTCCTACACCCGCATCTATTCCTTCTGGCACGATGCCGCGGACTACGAAAGGATCCGGCTCCAGCCAACCGTGATCGGCGACGGCGCCCACCTTGCCAGCCACGCCATCGTCCTCGGCGGCCAGAACGTTGCGCCTGGAGCATCCGTCGGCAGCTTTCCCGCCGATCGCGCCTGAACCCCTGTATCCGCGCGCACAGATCATAGGCGCTCGCCCTTTGGTACACTCGCGGTTCAGCCCTCCGCCATGCTCTTTAAGGCTTTTAGTGCGGCCGTCTATGGGATCGACGCCAACCTCATCGAAGTCGAGGTGGACTATAGCGGCGTGGTCATGGACCAGGACCATTTTCACACCGTCGGCCTGCCCGACGCCGCGGTGCGCGAAAGCCGCGATCGCGTCCGTGCCGCCATCAAGAACTCCGGCTACACCATCCCGCCCACCTTCATCACCATCAACCTCGCTCCCGCCGATCTCAAAAAAGAAGGCTCCGGCTTTGACCTTCCCATCGCCGTCAGCATTCTCGGAGCTTATGGCGCTTTGCACTCAAACGACCTCAGCCGCTTTCTCATGGTCGGCGAGCTGGGCCTCGACGGCGGCGTCCGACCCATCCCCGGCATGTTGCCAGTAGCCATCCTGGCCCGCGAAAAGGGAATTGCGAACCTGATTCTGCCCGCCCCCAACGCCGCTGAAGCCGCGGTGGTCGAGGGCGTCAACGTCTATCCCGTTTCGTCACTCCTCGATGTCCTCGATCTGCTCAACACTTCGGTTGTCGGCGTCATCCAGCGCGAACCGTACACCGTAGTCACTCAGGAACTCCTTGGAAAGCTTGAACAGTTCACGGTGGACTTTCACGACGTCCGCGGCCAGCAAACCGCCAAGCGCGCCCTGGAAGTGGCTGCAGCCGGCAGCCACAACATTCTCATGATCGGCCCGCCCGGCTCCGGCAAGACCATGCTCGCCAAGCGCCTACCCTCGATTCTCGCGCCGCTCACATTTGAGGAAGCGCTCGAAACCACCAAGATTCACTCCGTCGCCGGCGTCCTCGAAGCTGGTGCGGGCCTTGTCACGCAGCGGCCCTTTCGCTCGCCTCACCACACTATCTCCGACGCCGGCCTCATCGGCGGAGGCATGGTGCCCCGTCCCGGCGAGGTCTCGCTCGCGCACAACGGCCTCCTTTTTCTCGATGAGCTGCCCGAGTTTCCCCGCAACGTGCTCGAAGTGATGCGCCAGCCCCTTGAGGATCACACCGTCACGATCGCCCGCGCCTCCATGACGCTCAGTTTTCCTGCGCGCTTCATGCTCGCCGCCGCCATGAACCCATGTCCGTGCGGCTATTTCAATGACAAGTCGCGCGAGTGCACGTGCACTCTGCCCATGATTCAGCGCTACGTGGCTAAAATCTCCGGACCCTTGCTCGACCGTATCGACATCCACATCGAAGTTCCCGCCGTTCAATATAAGGAGCTCCGCGGCGGCGCGGCTGCTGAGGGCTCGGCCCAAATTCGCGCCCGCGTGATGGTATCCCGCGAGCGCCAACGCCAGCGCTTCAAAAAGCACGGCGAAAAAATCTACGCCAATGCGCAAATGACCACGCGCCAAATCCGCGCCTACTGCGAGTTGAGCGCCGACGCTGAGCGCCTCCTCGAGCGTGCAATGCAGCAGCAAGGCCTCACCGCACGCGCCCACGATCGCATCCTCAAAGTCGCACGCACCATCGCCGACCTGGAAGGCGCAGAAGGCCTCTCCGTAGCCCACCTAGCCGAAGCCATTCAATATAGGACGCTCGACAGGAGCTATTGGGCCTGATGCTTTCTCCGCCTGCCTCAGCCGCCGCAACCCTTGGTATTTGTGGGCCTTAGATGTGCGTAAGCTGTGCACTCGCTCACCAAAACGGGGGATTACCTTTGTTTTTGAATCGGTTCTAATCTGCTCCAGCCAAGCCGATATTCCGGGTAAGATTCATCTCACGTCCGCGGTCGAAATGCGACGAGGCGCTCGTGCAGGGAATTGCTCTTCAATCCGGTTGGGAGACCTTTCTTCTTGCTGCTCCATTTGTGGGCATGGTCCTAATTGGTGTCTTCCGCCTCGATCAAATTGCAACTGCACCCAGGCGCAAGGGCGGCCTCCAACCAAGATTCACCGGTAGCGACGAAAACGGCCGGCTGCTCCTGAGCGACCCCGACGGACGGCCCTGGTCCGACCCAGGCGACCCGGCACCCCGCGCCACAAGTGACTGAAAGGGTTCAACCCATCCACGGCCGATTTCCCGTGGATCCCCGCAGGGGTTCCGCTCGCGTCATCCCTTCAGCAGCTCATTCCTCGAATCTTGCTGATATTGAATCACTTACTGTGTTGCGTCGGTATCTTCACGGAAGTCCCGGCCAGCCCGTTAAACGTTCGACAAATGGGCTAGAATGACCAGAAATAACTATTGACCGGGCTAAAGGTTTTCTATAATCTCACACTAGCCATCCATAGAGGGCAGGTTGCGCATTGCGGCCGGGTGTGCCCATCAGCCACTTCCAGCATCAAACCTTTGAGAGAAGTCTCCGTTGATGCCTTGGCTGCGTTCTTGAGCAGCACTGGGAAGGGCCAGACGGGCTTGGATTTCCGGCGCGCAAACTGCAGATCCGATACGGTATGGCATCCATTTCATAGCGTGCAATGCCCTCCAAATGTTTTTGAACTGTGGGCAGGCGGTGCGCGTCTAAGATGTGGAAGTTGCAATTTGGGGCGGCCCTTCGACTGTATTGGCTTCCCTCTGCTGCACCGGCGGCTTAAAGGCTCATTCCGGTTCAGCTAACTGAAGAAGAAGGAGATATACGATGCGTTCCGATCTGGTTTTTAAGGCACTTTCTCATGTGTCCAATCGCTACCAGCTCTGTACACTGGCTAGCAAAGCAACCCGCAAGCTTCACAAGCCGAATACACGGCTGCAAGACACGACAAACGAAGTTTTGTGCCGTTTTGAAGTGGCTAGTCCTGAAGCGGAGACGCCCGAAGAGGCGCCCGCGGCTCATCCGGTGGAAAGGCGCCGTGCAGCTTAACGGCGTCTTTCGCCACCTGGTGCGTTCATTCAATCAAGGGTTTCAAGGCAGCTCCCCGTCGAAACGAGGCCTTCTCTTTCCCGGCGCTCCGCCGCTCCAAATGATTTTGGAAGGCGATTCAAAGCTGGTCAGCGCCGGCTGATTTTGTTGTGACCCGCACGGTATTTTCCTCTGGAGCACTTCCCGCTCCGCATTCCCTCCAACACATCCCGTCCATTCGCAGGTAAACATGACCATCGCAGAACTGAAAGAAAAGAACATCACTGAACTGAGCCGCATTGCGCGTACCCTGGAAATTCCCGGGACCAGCGGCCTTCGCAAGCAGGATCTTATTTTCAAGATCCTCCAGGCACAGAGCGAGAAAGAAGGCCACATCTTCGCCGAGGGAGTTCTCGAAATCCTCCCTGACGGCTACGGCTTCCTCCGCTCTCCCGATTACAACTATCTGCCCGGCCCCGACGATATTTACGTCTCGCCGTCGCAGATTCGCAAATTCGATCTCAAAACCGGCGACTCCATTAGCGGCAACGTCCGCCCGCCTCATGAAGGCGAGAAATACTTCGCCCTGGTCAAGATCGAGGCTATCAACTTCGAGTCGCCCGAAGAGACACGCAACAAGATCCTCTTTGACAACCTCACGCCCCTCTATCCGCAGGAACGGATCAAGATGGAGACGGTGCGTGAAGGCGTCAGCGGCCGCGTCATGGATTTGTTGACGCCCGTGGGCAAAGGCCAGCGCGGCCTCATCGTCGCTCCGCCTCGCACCGGCAAAACCATGCTGCTGCAGTCCATTGCCAACTCCGTCACCACCAACCACCCCGAGGTTGTCCTTATCGTCCTGCTGATTGACGAGCGCCCCGAGGAAGTTACCGACATGCAGCGCTCGGTCAAGGGCGAAGTCATCAGTTCCACTTTTGATGAGCCCGCCGCCCGCCACGTCCAGGTAGCTGAAATGGTCATCGAGAAGGCCAAGCGCCTCGTCGAGCACAAGCGCGACGTCGTCATTCTCCTCGACTCCATCACGCGCCTCGCGCGAGCCTACAACACCATCGTCCCGCCCTCGGGCAAGGTCCTCTCCGGCGGCGTCGACTCGAACGCGCTGCAGCGGCCCAAGCGCTTCTTCGGCGCTGCCCGCAACATTGAGGAAGGCGGCTCGCTCACCATCATCGCCACCGCCCTCGTCGATACCGGCTCCCGCATGGACGAAGTCATCTTCGAGGAGTTCAAGGGCACGGGCAACATGGAGATCATTCTCGACCGCAAGCTGGTCGATAAGAGAGTATTTCCGGCCATCGACATTCAGCGCAGCGGCACTCGTAAAGAAGAACTGCTCATTCCCAAGGAAGACCTGCAGCGCGTCTTCATCCTTCGCCGCGTGCTCAATCCGCTCTCGCCCGTCGAAGCCATGGAGCTGTTGATCAGCCGTTTGGAAAAGGTACGCAACAACGCCGAATTCCTGGCCAACATGAATCAGCTGTAATCAGGTTCGCGCTCTGGGGTCTAGGTGGTCTGGCTAGGTGGTCAGAATCGACCAGAGCAATCGGAAAGGCCGGGTTTCTCCCGGCCTTGCTTTCTCAGGCGGCATGGTGCATCGTGTTACCGTCACCGCAATGCCACCTAGAGCACACGCTTGGAATAGCGTTTCCTTCGCTCTCGTTGCACTTCTCTGCTCGTTCGGCATCCGCTCCGACAACCTTCCCCATCCGCCCGCCAGCCTGGCCGCTTTGCCGCGAGTTACGCTCTGGGCATGGGAGCGCCGCGAAGACCTACATGCTTTGGACACTCACCGCTTCGCCGTCGCGTATCTTGATCAGACCCTAACCATCGATCTAACCGTTTCTAGCCAACCTCGCCGGGACCTCCTGGTCTTTCCCGCGTCAGCGACACGAATCCCAGTGGTCCGAATTGAGGCGTCGCCAAACGCCGTGCTTAGCGCTGAAGATCGCAGCGGCGCCATTGATGCGATTCTGCGCAGCGCGCGCGAGCCCGGCATCGCAGCTCTTCAAATCGATTTCGATGCCACGCGCTCTCAGCGCCAGTTTTACCGCGACTTGCTGGTCGACTTGCGCGGCCGAATGCCGGCCAATCTACCACTCTCTATCACCGCCCTCGCCTCATGGTGCAGTTTCGACGACTGGATTCGCGATCTCCCCATCGACGAGGCCGTCCCAATGATGTTCCGCATGGAGCCCGACCGCCGTCGCGCGCCGCCCAACCTTGACGACTTCCGCATACGCGAGCCGCTCTGCCAATCTTCGGTCGGCATCTCCACTACCGAACCGTGGCCAGCCGATCTTGATGGCAAACGGATATACGTCTTTCCCGACAATGGCTGGCTAATCGATTCGCCCACCGAAGTTGCACGGAGACTTCAATGAAGACGCGCCCTCTGATTCTGGCTGCATTCGCGGCCGCTGCCCTTCTCTCGCCGGTCCACTATGTGGAAGCCTGCGGGCCATTTTTTGAGGACGACGTCTTCGTCAGCACTACCACCCCCGACGATTTCGCATCCTTCTCGAAGGGACAGCTCGGCATCCTCCAGGCCCGTTACGACTCCGATGAGTACGCGATCGCCTATCGCTACCTAAGCGGCGGCAAACTCAACGCCGAAGAGCGATTGGCGCTCAAGCCGCCCAGCCCCGACCCCGACTTTGAGACGGCTGAGCAGTGGCAAGCAGAGCAAGCGGCCGAGAAAGCCGCCGTCGAATCCCAGCCGCCGACTCTCTGGCTGAAAGCTCGCGCTCAGTATGCTCCTCCCGCAACACCTGCATCTCCCGCCCCTTCCATTCCAATCGACTACGAAGGCAACGTTGTCCTTGATGAAAACTATCTGAACTGCCCCGGCGCTGCTTTTTCCAATGCCACACTCACTCTCACAAAACGCGCCGGAGTGTGGGGCGCAAAGAGCAAGTGGCTTGCTGACTGGATTCACGCTCAGGATACCGTCTTCTCGAACTGCGCCACCAAGGGTAACGCCATTCCGGCTCCTCCCTCAAGCGATAGTCCCGCTCTTCTTAAGGCCGACCGCGCTTACCAGATTGCTTCCGCAACGTTCTATGCAGGAAAGTTTGACGATGCCGCCAGGGAATTTGCCGCAATTGCTTCCGACCACAACTCACCGTGGAGCTCATGGGGCGACTACCTCGCTGCCCGCGCCACTATCCGCAAAGCATTCGCGATGGGGAAACCCAGCGACCCGTACAGCGGTGACCTTGCCACATACGACTCCGCCACGATGCTCCGCGCGCAACAAATGCTTGAAGCCATCCTGATCCAGTCCAATCCGGTTCCCTCGCGCTCCATCGTTCAGAATGAGCTGAACTTTGTTCTCATACGCACCGATTCCGCGAAACGCGCTGCCGAAATAAGCTCCGCCCTCGCTGGCCCGCAGCCCGATCCCAACTTTGCTCAGGACCTCAAAGACCTGAGCTGGCTACTCCAGAATCACATCGCCATTAAGAATCAGCCGCCGCTTCTGGCATGGATCGCTGCATGGCGCAGCTCAAGCACGGCCGCCTCGGCTTTCGCAATTTGGCAGCATAGCCACGCGCTCCCTTGGCTAGTCATGGCCATGGTCAAGGCCGCTCCATCCGACTCCTTAGCGCCCACACTCATCGACGCAGCGGCTGCAATCCCGCCCACGAGCGCCGCTTACGAAACAGTCTTCTATCACCGCGTGCGCCTGCTCATTTCTCTTGAGCGCCTCGACGAAGCGCGTGCCCTGCTCGACAAAGCTCTCGCCGCACCCAACCTTCAAAAACCGAGCTCTGAACGGAACGCACTCCTCGGCGAGCGCATGGCCGTCGCCCGCGATTTCACGGAATTCCTCACCTACGCTCCGCGCGTTCCGCTCGAGACCGGTTCTGAGCCTGCGGCCGATATGCGCGCGCTCTGCCAGAAGCGTGCTGGTCTTCCGCTCTACGGCGGCAAAACTGCTCCTTGCCCCGAACTCGACCAGCCCATAACCTTCGATAGCGATGCAACCAACATCCTGAACGAGAAAGCGTCACTTTCCCGTCTTCTTGATGCGGCAAATTCGCCTGTTCTGACTCCAAATCTCCGCCGAAACATCGCCATTGTCGCTTGGGTTCGCGCTGTGATCCTCGACGACACAAAGTCCGCAGCCGCTCTTGCGCCATTACTGCCCAGAGAGATCGGCGTCACTGCGAACACGAGCTCCGGTTTCCCAGCCTTCGTGGCCATTCTTCGTCACGACGGCCTGCAGCCCATTCTTGATCCAGGCATCTCCCGCGTGGCGAGTGATAGCCAATTTGACGAGTACCGCGACAATGGCTGGTGCATCATTGGCGCAAACATCGACACTCAGGGAGGTAATACTTCTCCGTCGTCTGCATTACCAACCCCGCCGATTTTCACGTCCGCCGAGCAACAGCAGGCCGCGTCCGAATTCGCGCGTCTCAAGGCCCTGCCGGATTCCTCTGACTTTCTTGGTCAACGCATCATCGACTACGCGAAGCAGCACCCCGACGATCCCGAAGTCCCCGAAGCCCTCGCGCTCACGGTACGCGCCACGCATTACGATTGCCAGACCTTTGACCCAAAAGTCCCCTATGATCAGCGGCCAAAATTCAGCACCGCAGGCAAAGCCGCCTTCGACCTGCTGCACCAGCGCTACCCGAAGTCGCCGTGGACCGCCAAAACGCCTTATTACTATTGAACAGCGCGGACGGCACGCCGCCTCTTTCCGGATCGTTCGCCCGCTGATAAAATAAGAATCTTGTGGGGCTGTAGCTCAGCTGGGAGAGCGCCTCGTTCGCAACGAGGAGGCCAGCGGTTCGATCCCGCTCAGCTCCACCAAATCCTACCGACAACCAACTGTAATTTCTGGCTCTGCCGCTTTTTCCCCTTCCAAACCTCATGCCAAGCTGCGCGATTGACGCCGCGTCTGCGGCCTTTCTTGATTCTCAGTCGTCTGATCTCACGGATGTTATGATTTCCGTGTTCAGCCGGTATTCCAGAAGAACTGCCGCCCCAAAACCGGCTAAAGGAGTTCTTCCCCGTGCCGTTCGATGTCTTCGTCAGCCACTCATCCAAGGACAAACTCGTAGCCGATGCGGTGTGCGCGCGGCTTGAGGCAGCCGGCATTCGTTGTTGGATTGCCCCGCGCGACATTGTGGCCGGCACGTCTTATGGCGAATCGATCATCGACGCCATTCATTCGGCGAGAGTGATGGTGCTGGTCCTTTCCTCCAACGCAAACTCCTCCGGCCACATTCCAAAGGAAGTGGAGCGCGCGGTCAGCAGCGGCGTAGTTATCCTTCCTTTTCGTATTGAAGATGTGATGCCGGGCAAATCGCTCGACTATTTCATCGGCTCGGTCCACTGGCTCGACGCAATGACTCCGCCCCTGGAAATGCATCTCGACGACCTGGTGGGGACCGTTCAAAAGCTGATTCCTCCGCTACAAGTTGGGAAGGCCGCGCCACCTGCGTCCGTGCAATCGCCCGCTCCTCCGTCACCCCTTCCACTCCGTGCGGGCAACGCGATTGACAGTCCAACTCAGTCGAAAACACTTTGGCTTGGGGTAGTCGCGTTGCTTGTTGTCGCGGCAATTGCCCTGGGAATCATTTTCCATCGGCCAAAACCGCAAGCGCCGACAGTCCCGGTCGTGAATCCGATTCCCGCAACCGGCCCAACTCCCTCAACGGCCCCAACTGGCACAATCGCCGTCGATCCCATCGTGGGTTGCTATCACTGGTTTAACAACGGCTCGGTCGTCATTCACGCCAATGGCGTTATCATCGGCGGTCCTTTTACTGGACACTGGCGCTTGGTGAGCACCGCGCGACGAGCATATACCTTCACTTGGCCTGAAGCGATTGACACAATTACCATCTCCGCTGACCAGCGCTCGTTGAGCGGAATGAATCAATATCAATACCCGATCGCAGCGACGCGCATCGCGGGCACGATCGGACTCGTGGGCTCGTGGAACATGTCAAATAACGTTCCCTTGCTTGTGCTCCCGAATGGCGCCTTTACCGCTGCAACGTTTAACGGAACCTGGCAAACTGTCGATGCGTCTCGAGGGATCTACACGCTCACCTGGCCAGATCCTGTCGATAGCGTCACACTGTCCGCTGACGGTCAAACGATCTCCGGAGCGAACCAGTACGGCGTAGCAACTTCGGGAACGAGAACGGAACCCTGTCCAGGCGTATAAACCCGCGGCAGA
>Ga0181520_10005870_pt1 | contig 19213 bp, 13 predicted proteins | sample PEATcosm2014_Bin_29_FD_132451 | JGI IMG/M metagenome (GOLD analysis project Ga0181520, IMG submission 132451) | Peatland microbial communities from MTU Mesocosm Facility, Houghton, MI, USA - PEATcosm2014_Bin02_30_metaG | ecosystem: Environmental > Terrestrial > Soil > Wetlands > Peat | place...
ACACCACTTTCCAGAATCAGATCGAACTGCTCACTCAAGAGTCTCCCGAAAACCCGGGGTATCGCATTCATTCCCGCTGTTTCAACTGCGTGAACAGCGAGAAGCCTTGGGCGATGCCGCCCCATCATGCTTGCGAGAAGTGCCTTAACCTCGTCCGAGACGATGTCGGCAACCAGCCCGCTGGCGGCTCTTGGGTCCCCGATCTTCGCTTCCGCATAAAGGGGATGCCGGGTGGCAACGGGTTCGTTGGCGCAGATTAGAACCTCGGGGAATGCACCCCACGCTGTTCTACAAAGATATCGCCTGATTTCGCCCAAGTCCACCATGCCATCATAAGCGCCGATCGTCACGCTCTTTAACGGCATCAATTTACAATCAGTATTGAGTACTTTTATGGCGACAAGAGAGCACACAGATGCCGCCCAGATGGCGGCCGCCGGGGAACCCGCACCTTTGGAGGCTCGCTACACGCCCGCCGAGATCGAGGCAAAGTGGGAGGCGCGCTGGGAGGCGCAGCCGGAGTTGTATGCGACGGAGCCGCGGTCTTCGCCGAAGCCGAAGTATTACGTGCTGGGGATGCTGCCGTATCCGTCGGGGCAGCTGCACATGGGGCACGTGCGCAACTACTCGATTGACGATGCGCTAGCGCGGTACATGTGGATGCAGGGCTACAACGTGCTGCACCCGATGGGGTGGGACGCGTTCGGTTTGCCGGCGGAAAATGCGGCGCTGAAGAACAATACGCCGCCGCGGCAATGGACGATGCAAAACATCGCGGCCATGAAGCGGCAGATGAATCGGCTGGGGCTGGCGTACGACTGGCGCAACGAGATTACGACGTGCCTGCCGGACTACTACCGGTGGAATCAGTGGTTCTTCTTGCGGATGTACGAGCGGGGACTGGCGTATCGCAGGAAGAGCAAGGTGAACTGGTGTCCGCAATGCGCGACGGTGCTGGCAAATGAGCAGGTGGTGAACGGGTGCTGCTGGCGGCATGAAGAGCAGCCGGTGGAGCAGCGCGATCTGGAGCAGTGGTTTTTGCGGATCACGAATTACGCGCAGGAGCTGCTGGACGATCTGGCGAAGCTGGAGGGTTGGCCAGAGAAGGTCCGGACGATGCAGCGGAACTGGATCGGGCGCAGCGAGGGCGCGGAGGTTGCGTTCGAACTGGAGGATTCAGGCGACGGCCTGGAGGATGAAGAGAAGGCGCGCAAGGCCGGGACTGCGCTGTTGCCGGCACGTGAGGGCGTTCGCGGGACGGGCAAAAAGATTGCGGTTTTCACGACGCGCATCGATACGATTTTTGGCGCGACGAGTTTGCAGTTGGCTCCGGAGCATCCACTGGTGAAGGAGATGGCGGCGACGGATCCGGGATTGTCGGATGCGGTTTCGGGGCTGCTGGAGCAGCAGCGCAAGGCGCGTGAGGCCGGCGATGCGGGGGCCATCGAGAAGCATGGCGTGTTTACGGGGCACTACGCCATTAATCCATTCAGCGGTGAGCGGCTGCCGGTGTGGGTGGGCAATTACATTCTGCTGGACTACGGCACGGGCGCGATCATGTCGGTGCCGGCGCACGACGATCGCGACTACGATTTCGCGAAGAAATACGAGCTGGAGATCCGGGTTGTGATTCTGCCGCGGCGCGCCGGGGAGGGTTCGGACGATGGCGAGCAATTGCTGCCGTTTACCGCAGAGGACAGCCTGCTGATCAATTCGGGCGAATTCAGTTCGCTGGGTTGCGTGGAGGCGCAGCACAAGATGGCTGCGTACGCGAAAGAGCACGGATTTGGCAAGGCGACGGTTACTTATCGGCTGAAGGACTGGGGGATCAGCCGGCAGCGGTACTGGGGCACGCCGATTCCGATGCTGTACTGCGGGGGGTGCGGGATTGTGCCGGTTCCTGACAGCGAATTGCCGGTGCTGTTGCCGGAAAACGTGGAGATTACGCAGACGGGTGGGTCGCCGCTGGCGCGGATGCCGGAATTTGTAAACGCGACGTGTCCAAAATGCGGTGGGAGAGGGCTGCGCGAGACGGACACGATGGATACTTTCGTCGATTCGTCCTGGTATTTTTACCGCTACACGGATGCGCACAACGACAAAGCTCCATTTGCAACCGACACTGTGGCGTATTGGTTCCCGATCGACCAGTACGTGGGCGGAGTGGAGCATGCGATCCTGCATTTGATCTATTCGCGCTTCTGGACGAAGGTGATGCGCGACCTGGGGCTGGTGCGGAACGACGAACCGGTGGAGCGGCTGTTCACGCAGGGGATGGTGATCCGCAACGGCGCGAAGATGTCGAAATCGAGAGGCAACGTGGTTTCGCCCGACGAGATGATTGCGCGTTACGGGGCGGACGCGACGCGGATGTACTCGCTGTTTGCGGCGCCGCCGGATCGCGATCTGGACTGGCAGGAGGATGGGGTTGCGGGGGTGAGCCGGTTTTTGGGGCGCGTTTGGCGGTTTGCGGCGAAGTACGAGGCGAGCGCGAAGAAGGGCGGGAGCGCCGCGGGGACGGCCTTGTCGGCGGAGTCGCAGGCGCTGCTGCGAAAACTACACCAGACGATTCGGAAGATCACTGAGGATTTTGCGGGACGCTGGCATTTCAACACCTGTATCGCGGCGATCATGGAGCTGGTGAATGCGCTGACCGCGGCGGAGGGGGCGATCGGCGAAGGGAAGGTTCCCGACGCGGTGCTGGCGGAGATCCTGCGGACTTTGGTCTTGCTAATGGCGCCTTTTGCGCCGTATCTGGCGTTCGAGTTGTGGGAGCGGCTGGGAGAGAAGACCGATTTGCTGCGTGCGCCGTGGCCGAAATTTGACGAGGCGCTGGCGCGCGAGGAGCAGATCGAGATTCCGGTGCAGATCAACGGGAAGCTGCGGGCGGTGGTGAAGGTGGGCGCCGATGCGGATCAGGACGCGGTGCGCGATGCGGCGCTGGCCGATGAAAAGATCGCGGCGCTGATCGCGGGCAGAGAAGTGGCGCGCCTGATCGTGGTGCCGCGGAAGCTGATCAACATTGTGGTGAAGTAGGGCGTTGGTGGGGGCTGCGCCGGAAAATCTGAGCGCCGCACGCGGAGTACCGCGCGGGACGCAGTCTTTCGTGCAGATCCTGGCGCTGTGCTGGCGTTGGCCATCGCTGCTGGTGCTGGAATTGCTGTGGCGGTGGAGTTTTGGAATTCCGCTGCTGGCGGTGATGTGGTTTACAGGCGCACATATTTGGGCGGAGACCGCTCCTCGATTGCGGGCCACAGGGGTTTTTGAGTTTTCGCTGGAGTATCCGATGCAGGGCGCGGAGCAGGTGTCGGATGCGATCGATGTGCTGCAGGGGCCGGTGGTTCATGCCGCGGCGTGGCTGTTGCCGCTGGCGATTGTGGCTTGGGCCGTGGCGGCAGGTTTGGGACGGAATGCGGTGCTGCGACGATATCGGCCGTCGACGCCGTGGCGTGTGGGGGCGATGATCACGCTGCAACTACTGCGGGTGATTGCGCTGTGCGTGACTTTTGCGGTGTGGTTTGCGGCGGTGCATTGGGCGGCGAATTTCACGCTTGCGAGTGCGACCGCGAGCGGGGACGCACAGGGGGAGCCGAATCTGGTTCTCTATAGCGCGCTGGTGATTGTGTTTTCGCTGGGGATTTTCACGGTGTGGGCGTTGTTGAGCTGGGTGTTTTCGGTGGCCCCACTGTTGGCTTTGCTGGAGGGATTGGGCGTTGGCGGGAGTCTGGTGCGGAGTTTGCGGCTCAGGCCGCTCCGGGGGAAGCTGGTCGAGATCAATCTGGTGATGGGGATTGCGAAGATCGCGTTGGTGGTGCTGGCGATGGTGTTTTCCGCCACGCCGCTGCCATTTGCGGATGCGGTGAGCGGTGGGGCGCTCTATGCGTGGTGGGCTGCGGTGACGATGCTGTATCTGGTGGCGTCGGATTTTTTCCAGATGGCGCGGACGGTGGCGTTTGTCGATTTGTTAGAAGCAGTGCCCTCTTAAGGTGGTTTTTTTCCACGGAGGACACAGAGACCACAGAGGAGTGGTTGAGAGATGATTTTCGATCTTGAGGAATCCGAAAAAGATGTGGCGTACAAGCTGCTGATCGGGCTGGTGGCGCCTCGGCCGATCGCGCTGGTGACGAGCATGGATGAGAATGGCGTTCTAAACGCGGCTCCTTTCAGCGCGTACAACTATCTCTGCACCGATCCGCCGATTGTGGGCATTGGGGTGACGAATCGTCCGGAGAAGCGCTTTACCCCCAAGGACACGGCCAGGAATATCCGGCGCACCGGTGAATTTGTCATCAACGTTGTTACAGAAGACCTGGCGGAACGGATGGTGGTGTGCGCGGCGGATGCGCCTCCGGAAATCAGCGAACTGGAGATGGCGGGTTTTACGACGACGCCGTCGCAGAGGGTGAAGGTTCCGCGGATTGCGCAGGCGCATGCGGCGCTCGAATGCCGGGAATTTACGACAATGGAGATTGGGCGGTCACGCATTGTTCTGGGACGCGTCGTGTCGGTGTATGTCGAGGACCGGTATGTCGATCCGGCGGGGCCGTACGTGCGGGCGGAGGAGCTGCACGCGATTGGGAGGATGAACGGGCTGGGGAATTATGTGCGGACGCGGGATGCGTTCATGAAGATTCCGCGGATTTCGTACGCCGAGTGGCGACTAGCCGTCGAGGCGGACGCGCCTTCGGCGCCTGCACCGGTACAGCAACCGGATGATGCTGGCGAACCGTGAGAGTTCTTTACAGGGGCGATAATCCCTGGCAAACTGGATTGTGCCAACCCCTTCCATTGTCATTCTTGATTTCGGTTCGCAGTATACGCAGCTGATCGCGCGGCGGATTCGCGAGCAGAACGTGTACTCGGCGGTGCTGCCGTGCACGGCGAAGATCGAGGCGATACGCGCGCTCAATCCTGTTGGCCTGGTGCTGTCGGGCGGGCCCTGCTCGGTGTATGACAGTGACGCGCCGCCAGCCGATCCGGAGATTCTGAATCTGGGATTGCCGGTGCTGGGGATTTGCTATGGGCTGCAGTTCATCGCGCATCATCTGGGCGGGCGGGTGCAGTCGGCGGCGAAGCGCGAGTATGGGCACGCCGAAGTGGAGCTGGTGGACACGGCCAGTCCATTGTTTGCGGAGCTGCCGGCGACGATGCAGGTGTGGATGTCGCACGGGGATCAGACGCTCGATCTGCCGCCGGGATTTCATCTGACGGCGAAAACAGCGAATCACATGGCGGGGATGGCGAATCCGGAGCGACGGATTTGGGCGGTGCAGTTTCATCCGGAGGTGCACCACACGCCGCTTGGGAAGCAGGTGCTGCGGAATTTTCTGTTCAACATTTGCGGAGCGCGGCCGGACTGGACGCCGGAGCATTTTATCCAGAGCACGGTGGCGGGGATTCGGGAGAAGGTGGGCGCGGGGCACGCGATTTGCGCGCTGTCGGGGGGCGTGGATTCGTCGGTGGCGGCAGTGCTGGTGCATCGGGCGATCGGTGATCAGCTGACGTGCGTGTTTGTGAACAACGGCGTGCTGCGGAAGGACGAGTTTGAAAAGGTGCAGCAGAATTTGCGGGACAAGCTGGGGTTGAAACTCGTTGCTGTGGATGCGAGCAAGCGGTTTCTCGGGAAGTTGCGGGGCGTGACCGATCCGGAGGGGAAGCGAAAGATTATCGGGAACGAATTCATTGCGGTGTTCGACGATGAGGCGGTGCGGATCGCGGAAGAGACGGGCGGTCCGAACGCGAAACTGGAGTGGCTGGTACAGGGGACGCTGTATCCGGACGTGATTGAGTCGTCGTCGGTGAAGGGGCCGTCGCAGACGATCAAGAGCCACCACAATGTGGGCGGGCTGCCGGAAGAGATGACGATGAAGCTGATCGAGCCGCTGCGGGATTTGTTTAAGGATGAGGTGCGGCGGATTGGGCGCGATCTCGGGATGCCGGAAGACATTCTGCAGCGGCAGCCGTTTCCTGGGCCGGGGCTGGCGGTGCGGATTTTGGGCGAGGTGACGGCGGAGAGAGTGGCTCTATTGCAGGAAGCTGACGAGATTGTGGTGTCGGAGATCAAAAATGCCGGGCTTTACACGAAGATCTGGCAGTCGTTTGCGGTGCTGCTGCCGGTGAAGAGCGTGGGCGTGATGGGCGACCAGCGTACGTATGCGTACACGTGCGCGATTCGCGCGGTGCATTCGGAGGATGGGATGACGGCGGACTGGGTGCCGCTGCCGTACGAGGTGCTGAAGACGATTTCGAGCCGAATTGTGAATGAAGTGCGGGGGATTAATCGGGTGGTGTATGACATTACGTCGAAGCCGCCAGGCACGATTGAGTGGGAGTAGCTCGCGCAGCGAGCTGCGCTCGAGGGGATAGGGTTTAGGGGACAGGGTATAGGTATTTGTGCCACCCATCGCTCTCGGCAACGCCCTTCAACAGCCTGTTTCGCTCCCCGAGAAAGCGTCGGAGGTAGGGGCCGAGGAAAATTTCGGCGAGACGGCCGAGGATTGGAATGGGGGCTGCGAAGCGGAGAACGTCCTTCATTTCCGTTGCTCCGCCCTTCTCCGAAAAGAAGTGGTCGTGCTGGAAGGAGCGGAATGTGCCGCGGACCATGGTGTCCTGGAAATATGCGGGAGGGTCGAACCCCGTGATGCGGGAGGTCATTTCCTGCCAGACACCGAGATGGCGAGCTCGCCAGGTGACTTCTTCGCTCATGCCGATCAGGCCCGCTGTCACGCCGGCGACGGCCTGCTCGCCGGTGCGTGCGGTGCTGGCCTTATGAAGGTCGATACTGCGGGAGAGATCGAAGCAGCGCTCGATGGGTCCGTGGATGAGGGTGATTTCGGTTAGCGTGACCACCTTGAACAATAGTAAAGCTCTAGCGCCGCAAGGCGCGCCCGCCTGGATGGCCAGTCCTGATATTCTGCATCCTTCGCTGCCAATCCCTTTTGACCGAGGCTGTGGTTCGATGAAGACTCGTCGGAGTTTGCTCTTTTTGTTGCTTGCTTCGTTGCCCTCTCTTGCTGCGGTTCCGGTCTACGCACAGACGGCGATTGGCGGCACGTATGGGCGCGATCCGCAGCAGGCGGTGGATCTGGAGTACACGGAGCACATCAAGAAGTACACGACGGAGCCTTTTTTTAATTCGCCGCTGACAGATTATTTGCCGGCTTCGAAGACGGTGCCGACGCCCTGGAAAGTGTTGGGGGATGTATCGGGTGCGCCGGGGATGCTGCCTTATGCCGAGGATGTCTACAAATATTTTCGGCTGCTGGCGGCGAGTTCTCCGCGGGTGAAGGTGTACACGATCGGGCATACGGAAGAGGGCCGCGAGATGATTGCGGCAGCGATTGCGGATGAGTCGCTGCTGGCGAAGCAGAAGGAGAACGATGCGCGGCTGGCGAAGCTGGCCGATCCGCGAACGATCGGACTGGATGACAAAGCGGCTACGGAGCTGGTGAAGCAGTCGTTTCCGGTGTACTACATCACGGGCACGATCCATTCGCCGGAGACGGGAGCGCCGACAGCGCTGATGGAGCTGGCGTATCGGTTGGCGGTGGATGATTCGCCGTACATCAAGTTCATCCGGTCGCACATGATTGTGCTGATCACGCCGGTGGTGGAGGTGGATGGGCGCGATCGGATGGTGGACATTTACAAGTGGCATCTGGCGCACCCGGGCGCGAACTGGCCGCGGCTGGTGTACTGGGGTCATTATGTGGCGCACGATAACAATCGCGATGCGATGGGGATGACGCTGGACCTGACGCGCAACGTGTTGGATACCTATCTGGGATGGCATGCGCAGGTGCTGCACGATCTGCATGAGTCGGTGCCGTTTTTATACGACAACACTGTGGGCGATGGGCCGTACAACGCGTGGATCGATCCGATTCTTGCGGGCGAGTGGGCGGAGATGGGCTGGAACAATGTACAGCAGATGACGGAGTTCGGGATGCCGGGAGTTTTTACCCATGGAGACTTCGACACGTGGAGCCCGGGGTACCTGATGTTTTTGGCGGCGATGCACAACGGGATTAGCCGGCTGTATGAAACGTTTGGGAATGGCGGGGCGGATACGGAGAAGCGGATTTTGGGGCCGGACGAGTACGAGCGGACGTGGTACAGGCAGAATCCGCCGCTGCCGGTGGTGACGTGGTCGCAGCGCAACAACAATAATTATGAAGAGACGGCGCTGCTGACGACGATTTCGTATTTCGCGCAGAACAGCGCGCAGTGGCTGGAGAACTACTACCTGAAGGCGAAGCGGTCGGTCGAGAAGCCGGAGAGTTCGGGGCCGGCGGCGTATGTGATTTCGGCGGAGGGGCAGTCGCCGAGCCGGTGGGCGGAGTTGCTGCGGGTGCTGGCGCTGCAGCATGTGGAGGTGAGCCAGTTAACAGAAGCGGTGTCGGTTACAAATCCGGAGAAGAAGAAAGGCGAGCAGAAAGGCGAGGGGAAAGGCGAGCCGAAAGACGAGGAGAAAAATGAGAAGGGCGATGCGGGCGGCGGGAAGACGCAGACTTTTCCGGCGGGGAGTTATGTGATCCGGATGGATCAGCCTTATTCGCGGATTGCGGATGCGCTGCTGGATCGGCAGTACTGGGCTCCGGATGATCCGCAGAAACATCCTTATGACGACACGGGGTGGTCGTTTCCTGATTTGTTCAGTGTGCCTGCGGCGCGGGTGACGGACGCTTCGATCCTGAAGGCCAAAATGGAGTCGGTGTCGGGCGTGACTCGTGCGTTGGGTTCCGTGACGGGTGGAGGCAGCTTTCTTCTAATCAACAACACTGGCGACATTAGTCTGCTCGGCCTGCGCTGCGCGCTGAAGGATGCAAAAGTCTCCGTCGCCGAGAAGTCTTTTGACGCCGCAGGCAAACACTTCGGCGCCGGATCGCTGATCATCCAGGGTTTCAAGGCAGAAACTGTAGCGGCGGCTGTCAAGGCCGATCTTGAATCTGCTGGAGTCGAAGCCGCGCCGCCGGTTCCGATGCATGACGCACCGCTGCCGCGGATTGCGATGATGCACACGTGGGGCGGGACGCAAACCGAGGGTTGGTGGCGGGAGGCGCTGGATAAGCTGCACGTGCCTTACGACTACATCAGCACGCAGACGGTTTCGCATGAGGGCGGGCTGCGCGATAAGTATGACGTGATTATTTTTGCGCCGGTGGGGCGGTCGTCGACGCAGCAAATTGTGAACGGGTTGCCGATGTGGGGGAATGCGCTGCCGTGGCAGAAGACGGATTTGACGCCGAACCTGACGATCGATTCGACGGAGGATATGCGGCCGGGGTTGGGGCTCGATGGCGTGGCGCATCTGCAGGAATTTGTGAAGAAGGGTGGGCTGCTGATCACGTCTGAGGACACGGCGCAGTTTGCGATTGATGAGGGGATGGCGCCGGGGGTGTTTGTGAATCGCGGCGGCAACGTGCATGTGGTAGGGAGCGTGCTGGGCGCGCAGTTTGTGGATCACAAGAGCCCCTTGGCGTGGGGGTATGGGGATTCGCTTGCGGTTTACAGCGCGGATGGGATGGCATTCACTGTTGGAAATATGACGGTGCCGCGGCACATCGAGACGGAGAAGGATTATCACCGGGCGACGGGGCGCGGGGGTCCGGAGGAGGAAGATATTCCGCAGGGACGCGCGGCTGTAGAGCCAGAGCCGTTGCCTTCGCCGAAGCCGTGGGAGGCGACACCGCTGAATGAGGAGGAGGCGCGCGATAATCCGTACGTGATTCCGGAGCAGTACAAGCCGGATGTGATTTTGCGATTTGCTTCGTCGAAGGGGCTGCTGCTGTCGGGATTGCTGGAGGGCGGCAGCGCGATTGAGGAGAAGCCGATCGTGGTGGACGCGCACTATGGTGAGGGGAATGTGCTGCTGTTCGCCAACAATCCGATTTATCGCGGCGAGACGGTGGGGAGTTATGCGCTGGTGTTCAATGCGATTCTGAACTTCGATCATCTCTCCAAACCCGCAGCGAAGTAGGCTGGTGTTGTGACAGACAAGCTGGGATTGATTGCGGGGAATGGGCGGTTTCCGTTTCTGCTGCTGGATGCGGCGCGGGCGCATGGGACCGAGGTAGTGGTTGCGGCGATCAAGGAAGAGACCGATCCCGAGATGAATGCGCGGGCCGCAGCGGATGCGGGCGTGCGGGTGCACTGGCTTTCGCTGGGGGAGTTGTCTCGGCTGATCGAGACGTTTCAGGGCGAGGGCGTGCACAAGGCGGTGATGGCGGGCCAGGTAAAGCACAAGCAAATTTTTTCGAGCATCCGGCCTGACTGGAGATTGGCCAAGCTGCTGCTAAATCTGCGGACGCGGAACACAGACATGCTGCTGGGGGCGGTGGCGAAGGTTCTGGGCGATGAGGGGATTGAGTTGATTTCTTCGACGACTTACCTGGAGCCTTTGTTGGCACAGCCGGGGGTGATGACGGCGCGGGCACCGAATGAGCGGGAGCTTCTTGATATTTCGTATGGGCGCGAAGTGGCGCGGGGGTTGGCGGCATTCGATCTGGGGCAGACGGTGGTGATTGCGGCACAGGCGTGCGTGGCGGTGGAGGCGATGGAGGGGACCGATGCGACGATTGAGCGGGCGGGGGCTCTGATGCGGAGTTTGGGCGATCCTGCGTCTACCCTTGAGCGGAGTTTGACGGTAGTGAAGGTGGCCAAGCCGAAACAGGATCTGCGGTTCGATGTTCCGGTGACTGGGATTGGCACGATTCGGACGATGCAGGCGGCAGGGGCAACTTGTTTGGCGCTCGAGGCGCACAAGACGCTGATCTTCGATCTGGAGGCAGTGCGGGCAGAGGCGGATGGGGCGGGAATTGCGGTAATCGGCCTGGAACACGGATAATGGTCGAACACGCCGCAGAAGAGAATGGTGATCACGAAAACCATCCCTCAGCGGCTAAAGCCGGAGGTATTCTGCGCGGTTTACGGCACGGCTAAAGCCGTGCCCGTTCAAAGCTGGATCTTGCCGGCGGTGGTCTTGCTTACTCGGATTTTGGTTTTCAGCAGCAGCGCGTCTTATAGATAAGTCGAAACAATTACCCGGGCCTCGCACGCGTTACGCAAAAGGAGAAATCGTATGTCGAAGATCTTCGGGATCGTCGCAGGTCTTGTCGTGGTTCTGGTGGTTGCAGGATTTGTCATTCAGCGCGGCTTTGCTGCCGATAACGCGCCCATGCCGGAGGTGGGACAGACTGCGCCAACATTCACGCTGCCCAATCAGGAAGGCACGCCGGTCGATCTGGCGAGCTACAAAGGCAAGTGGGTGGTGTTGTACTTCTATCCAAAGGACATGACCTCGGGGTGCACGATTGAGGCGCACAAGTTCCAGGCCGATCTGGATAAGTACAAGGCTGCGAATGCTGTGATTCTGGGCGTGAGCGTAGACTCGGTGGATAGCCACAAGCAATTCTGTACGAAGGATTCGCTGACATTTAATCTGCTGGCCGATCCCGATAAGAAGGTCGTGACGCAGTATGGGTCGCTTGGCAACTTCGGGCCGATGGTGATCGCGATGCGGAACACTTTTCTGATCGATCCCAGTGGCAAGGTCGTCAAAGTGTGGACTAAGGTCGATCCCAACGTGCATAGTGCGGATGTGCTGGCGGCTTTGGCGACATTGCAGAAGGGCTGAGAACGAGAGTTTGGAGTTTGGAGTTTGGAGTTTAGAGTTTAGAAACCAGGCCCGTTACCAAAGGCAGGCTGCGCTCGCCCCGTCTGGCGTGTACAAGGGATAGATGGGGCAAGCTCCCGCCAGATTCCACTGCAAGCTGATCGTATGGGAGCGCGCGATTGAATTGTGCGCCGCGATCTATCACCTCACGCGAAAATTTCCTCGAGAAGAAATCTACGGATTGACGAGTCAGATCCGGCGGGCGAGCGTTTCTATTGCCAGCAACATTGCTGAGGGGTATGGACGGGGATCACGCGGGGAGTATAAGCAGTTCGTCGCCATCGCACTGGGCTCTTACATGGAACTCCAAACCCAGCTGGTGATCGCCCGGAAGCTCGGTTTTTTGGATTCGCCTGAATTTGAAGGAGCAGAAAACCTGGCATCGGAGGTTGGCAGAATGCTGTCGGCGTTGCTGACCAAGCTACGAGCGGTTTCTAATCCCTAAACTCTAATCCCCTGACTACTGGTCTTTGATGGGGGTGAGGGGGTGTTTGTTTTCGGGGGCGTTGGGGGAGACGCCGAAATCCCAGACATCGAGATTGATGACGCCGGGGGCGAGGACTTCCATCAGCGCGTACTCGCCAATGTCCAGCGGCTCTTTGGGGGTGAGCTTCATCCAGTGTTTGCTGATGATTTCGGATTTTGTGGGGACGATGTCTTCGGACTGAGTGGCGGCGCCGGCGCGGGAGATGCGCAGCGCGCCGATGACGCGCTCGCCAGGATGAACATCGACACGGACGATGGCGTAACGGCTGTCCGGTGAGCTGTACTCGTTGGGATCCTTCACGGAATTTGCGCCGTGCGTGTTGACCATCAGGGCGTCCTCGGGCGCGACCTCCTCGGCATTGCCGGTATCAAGCGAGACGTAGAGGGCGGGATCGTCAACGTGGACGCGGACGCGGGCGGCCTGGCCATTGAGGCGGATGGGCTCTTTAGCGCCGCTGAAGGAGCCGATGGCGGCACGGAGCACGTTGTGGTTGGTGTCGCGGTTAACATTGCCGGTGCTCTGGTCGAGGTGGACGAGCTCGGGGATGCTCTGGAACGTGTCGAGGACGAAGATGCCATCGCGGTCGGGTAGACGGAGGCCGGGAGAGATGACGGGCGTGCGGGCCTGCTGCTCGGCGCGCTCGGCGGCGGCGGCGGCATCGATGGCGGCGGCTTCTTTTTGCTGTTCCTCGGTGGTTGGGGGAGTAGCGGTGGATGCGCCGGGGCGATTGCTGGAAGCGGGCGGCAGAGTGCCTGCTTCATGCTCCTTGTTCCACTTCTCGGTCGCTGGCCAGTCGACGAGGTTGTAAGGAACCTCCTCCCACTCGGCGCGCTCGGCGCTGTAATAGCGGACGCGGTCGCCTTTGACTTCCCACTTGGTGACGACCTGCCAGGAGCCATCTTTGAGGATGAGGCGCTTGTTGTTGAATTTCTGCGCCGCCGCCGTTGGCTCGATCGGGACGAAGAGATTGAGAGGCGACTGTGGCGCGAGGACCAGAAGCGCGAGAGCCAACGAGATGAGACGTGCGGGGTGCATCGCTATCCATTAGATACGTCCCAAAGAGGATACGTCACCATGGGTTCCGAAGAGGCCTGGGGTGCGGAGACGTGAGAAGCCTGGATTGGTTGCTGGGCCGGAAGGGCGGACGGTAGACTGGGTTCCCTTGAAGCAATTGGCCATTTGCGAGAGGCGGGGATGGTTCTTCCCGCCGAGATTGGCGCGGCTGCAACGATGGCGGTGCTTGCGCGGACTTGTGTTGTTGCTGTGGGTGTTTGTGCCGCTGGCGATGGCGCAGGTGGATGCGACGCAATACCGGATCGGCTCGGTGAATCTGCTGGAAGGGTGGCGTGTGCATGACGGAGATAACGCGGCTTGGGCGCAGCCAGGCTTCGACGACAGCGGGTGGGAGAGGATCGATCTGGATGAGCTGGGCGCGGCGACACCGGGTACGCGATGGTATCGGCTGCATGTAAAGCTGGCGCCGGAGCATCCGAGCCTGCATTTACTTCTTGCAGGCGGCGAGGGGACGTACGAGCTGTTCATCGACGGGAAGCAGGAGCCGGAGCCGAAGTTGCGGACGCTGTTCGGGCTGAAGCGGCCGACGGAGCAGGTGTACTCGCTGGGGGATGTGGGAACGGATCTGGTGGTGGCGCTGCGGACGTCGGCGGAGCCGGTGTACACGAGCTGGTATCTGCCGCTGTTTCTGACGGCGTCGATCGGTTCGGTGAAAGCGATCGAGCACGAGCAGCAGGCGATGGAGAGCCGACGGCTGTATGCGGCGCTGCCGTCGATCGCGATCAACCTGGCGCTGATGCTGGCGGGGATTGCCGCGTTCGCGCTTTATCGCAGCCAGCGGAAGCATGTCGAGTACAGGTGGCTGGGACTGTATCTGTTTCTGCTGGGGCTGTCGAACCTGCTGCTGGATTGCTCGAGCAACGGAGTTGTGTCGCTGGCCTGGAACAATCTGCTGGCCGACCCGCTGATCTATGTGTTCACGATCATGCAGATCCAGTTCACGTTCAGCTTTGCAGGGCAGCGGGTGACGCGGGTTTGGCGCGTGTACGAGTACGCGCTGCTGGGGACGATTCTGGTCTCGGTGCTGGTGACCACGGGGAAATTCTCGGGAGGCCGCTATGTGCTGGTGGAGGCGGCGGCGATTCTTCCAGCGGCGCTGCTGCTGCCCGTGTTGCTGTTCGTGTGGTACCGGAGGGGAAATCGCGAGGCGGGATGGCTGATGGTGCCGAGCTTGCTGCCGGCGGCGACGGCGGCGATCTTCGATGTGGGATCGGCTTCGATTTTTACCGGGTGGGGGAAGGCGGATTTCCTGACGTACCCGCTTCATGCGGGTCCGGTGCCGCTGCAGATCGCGGACCTGGGAGATTTTCTGTTTCTGCTGGCAATCGGGGTAGTGATGTTCTTCCGGTTTACGCGGGTGAGCCGGGAACAGGCGCGGACAGCTGCAGAACTGGCGGCGGCGCGCGACATTCAGCGGCGGCTGGTGCCGGAGACGTTGCCGGAGATTGAGGGATACGAGATCGAGGCGGCGTATTTTCCGGCGGAGGAAGTGGGGGGCGATTTCTATCAGGTGCTGGAATCGAAGGGCGGGACGAAGCTGGTGCTGGTGGGCGATGTGAGCGGCAAGGGCCTGAAGGCGGCGATGACGGGGACGCTGGCGATGGGGGCGCTGCGGGCGCTGGCGACGGAGGGCCTCGGTCCGGGAGCCGTGCTGACGCGGCTGAACCGGCAACTGGTAGAGACGGGCGAGGAGGGATTCGTGACATGCGTTTGCGCGCGGATCGGTCCACATGGCGAGGTGACGGTGGCCAACGCGGGGCATCTGCCGCCGTATCACAATGGGGAGGAGTTGCTGCTGGAGCCGGATTTGCCTTTGGGGATGGCGCCGGAGGAGAAGTACGCGGAGCACGGGTTTCGGCTGGAGAAGGGAGATCGGCTGACGCTGTTGTCGGACGGGGTGGTGGAGGCTCGCGATGCGCAGGGGACGCTGTTTGGATTTGAGCGAACACGGGCGATCAGCGCACAGGCGGCGGATGCGATTGCGGAGGCGGCGCTCAAGTTCGGGCAGGCGGATGACATTACCGTGCTGACTTTGACGCGGGTTGCGGGTGAGGTTATGTCGATGGAGATGCGAGCAGGGTCGGCGGTGCGGGCCGGGGCGGGCTTAGGATAAGGTTGAGCCCGGATGGCGGAATCGGCAGACGCAGCGGACTTAAAATCCGCAGACTCTAACAGGTCGTGGGGGTTCAAGTCCCCCTCCGGGCACCATGTAGTGAAGCCAGGTCCTTCGACTCGCTGCGCTCGCTCAGGATTGCGGCTGCGGGCTCGGACGCCCGTAAAAACGCCTCAAGTTGAAGTTCCGTTCGTGGGCAGCATCGGCATCTTCGAAGGCTGTTGCAACGCGCTCCTTCACCCCGCTGCGGATCTCGCCAGCGGGCTGGGACGCCCGCAAAGCGGCTCAGGCGGCGGTTTCTGTCGGCATCCTTATGTATTAAGGTTGGGCAGTTTTTGGGTGGGTTGAAAATGCGGCGGGAGTCGGGGTACACTCTGATATAGGACTGCTTTAGTCGTATATTAGGCCGCTGGGAGCCTCGGCCTCCAGGACGCGCGGCGCGAATAATCGAAAAAACCGACGAGTCGTTGATCCGATTCGAGAATCGGAGAGCCAGATTCAGGAGAGTGGCATGAGCACCGATATGAATGTCGTCCACGAGATGGCGAGCAAGGAATACGAGTGGGGATTTGTCACCGATATTGAGGAAGACCGTATTCCGAAGGGGCTGAGCGAAGACGTGATCCGCCTGATTTCGGCGAAGAAGCGGGAGCCGGAGTTCATGCTGGAGTGGCGGCTGAGTGCGTATCGCTATTGGGCGAGCCAGGCGAAGGCGGACGCGGAGCCGAAGTGGGCAAATGTGACGTTCCCGCCGATTAACTACCAGAACATCACCTACTACTCTGCGCCGAAGCAGAAGAAACAGCTGACGAGCCTCGAAGAAGTGGACCCGGAGATTCTGCGGACGTACGAGAAGCTGGGGATTCCGCTGGCGGAGCAGAAGCTGCTGGCCAATGTGGCGGTCGATGCGGTGTTCGACAGCGTCAGCGTGGCGACCACGTTCAAAGCGAAGCTGGCGGAGGCGGGCGTGATCTTCTGCTCGTTTTCAGAAGCCGTGCAGAAACATCCGGAGCTGGTGAAGAAGTATCTGGGGTCAGTGGTGCCGCATACGGACAACTTCTATGCGGCGCTGAATGCCGCGGTGTTCAGCGATGGGTCGTTTGTGTATGTGCCGAAGGGCGTCCGCTGCCCGATGGAGCTGTCCACCTATTTCCGCATCAACGCGGCGGAGACAGGGCAGTTCGAACGGACGCTGATTGTCGCCGATGAGGGCGCGTACGTGAGCTACCTCGAAGGCTGCACCGCTCCGATGCGCGACGAGAATCAGCTGCATGCGGCAGTGGTGGAGCTGGTGGCCCTGGATAACGCAACGATTCGCTACTCGACGGTGCAGAACTGGTATCCCGGCGACAAGAACGGCAAGGGCGGGATCTACAACTTCGTGACGAAGCGCGGAAAGTGCCTGGGGAGGAACTCGAAGATTTCGTGGACGCAGGTGGAGACGGGATCGGCGATTACGTGGAAGTATCCCAGCTGCATTTTGCAGGGCGATAACTCGGTGGGCGAGTTTTACTCCGTCGCATTGACGAACAATTATCAGCAGGCCGACACCGGAACCAAGATGATCCACCTCGGCAAGAACACGAAGAGCACGATTGTGTCCAAGGGGATCAGCGCGGGGCACGGCCAGAACACGTACCGCGGGATGGTGAAGATCCTTAAAGGCGCCCAGGGTGCGCGGAACTACACGCAGTGCGATTCCCTCCTGATCGGGGACAAGTGCGGTGCGCATACGTTTCCGTATATCGAAGTGAAAAACGCTTCGGCGCGCATGGAGCACGAGGCGGCGACGTCGAAGATCGGCGAGGATCAGCTGTTTTATCTCCAGCAGCGCGGGTTGAAGACCGAAGATGCGGTGTCGATGATCGTGAGCGGATTCTGCAAGCAGGTGTTTAAGGAGCTGCCGATGGAGTTTGCGGTTGAGGCGCAGAAGCTGCTGGCGGTGAGTCTGGAAGGCAGCGTTGGATAAAGCAGCTTTTAGCTGCTGGTTATTAGCTGCCAGCCAAGAACAAAGATCAGGAGAAAAGAGACGGATGAGTTTGCTGGAAATCAGGAATTTGCATGTGTCGGTAGGCGGCAACGAGATCCTAAAGGGGATCGACCTGACGGTGAATGCCGGCGAGGTCCACTCCATCATGGGGCCGAATGGGTCGGGCAAGAGCACGCTGGCGCAGGTGCTGGCGCGGCGCGATGCCTATGAGGTGACGAAGGGGTCGATCCTGTTTGAGGGCAAAGACCTGCTGGAGATGAAGCCGGAGGAGGCGGCGTGCGAGGGTGTGTTTCTGGCGTTCCAGTATCCGGTGGAGATTCCGGGGATCGGGAACACTTATTTTCTGCGGTCGGCGCTGAATGCGCAGCGGAAATATCGCGGCGAAGATGAGATGGACGCGATGGATTTTCTTCCCATGTTTCGCGAGAAGCTGAAGCTGCTGGAAATGGATGACAAGCTGCTGAACCGCTCGCTGAACGAGGGATTCTCGGGCGGCGAGAAGAAGCGGAACGAGATTCTGCAGATGGCAGTGCTGGAGCCGAAGTTGGCGATTCTGGATGAGACGGATTCCGGGCTCGACATCGACGCGCTGCGGATTGTGGCGCAGGGTGTGAATTCGTTGCGGAGCCCGGAGCGGGCGATGGTGGTGGTGACGCACTATCAGCGGCTGCTGAATTACATCGTGCCGGACTTTGTGCACGTGCTCGTGGATGGGCGCATTGTGCGCTCGGGGGGCAAAGAGCTGGCGCTGGAGTTGGAAGAGAAGGGCTACAGCTGGACCGAACACGAGCCGGTGGGAGCGCGGGCGTGAGGGATACGGAGGTGGCGACAGTCGAACAGCTGGATAGCTGGCTCGAGAACTTTACGGAATCGGCGAAGGGCGCTTCCGGGCAGAACTTAGCGCGGCTGAAGCGGCTGCGCGAGGATGCGTTTGCGCGGTTCTGCGAAGTGGGCTTTCCGACGACGCACGATGAGGACTGGCGGTTCACGAACGTCTCCGGAATTGCGCGAACGGCTTTTCAGCCGGCGAGTGATGTAAAGCTGGCTCCTGGCGACACGGCTGCGTGGCGCGTGGACGATGCGGCGGCGACGCTGGTGTTCGTCAACGGGCGATTCTGTGCGGAGCTTTCGGAATTGGATTTCGTGCCGAAGGGCGTGACGGTGGCGAGCCTGCGGGAGCGGATTGCGTCGCATCCGGAAGAAGTGGAAAGGCACCTGGGGCGGTATGCCGATACGCAGAGGGACGCGTTTGTCGCGCTGAACACCGCTTTCATCAGCGACGGCGCGTACGTGCATGTGGCGCGGGGCGTGGTCGTTGAGGCTCCGATTTATCTGCTGTATCTGTCAACGAAGGAAGATGCGCCGACGATGACGCATCCGCGGAATTTGATCGTCGCCGAGGATGAGGCGCAGGTTGCGGTGATCGAGGATTACGCGTCGGTTGGCGGTGAGTCGGTGGTGCTGTCGAACGCGGTGACCGAACTGATCGCGGGCGAGAACACGGTGACACAGCATTATTTGATCGAACGGGAGCACCTGAAGGCGTTTAACTTGTCGACGCTGCGGATCGAGCAGGGGCGGAGCGCGAACGTGGCGTCGCACTCGGTGCTGCTGGGCGGCGGGCTGGTGCGAAACAATGTGCATCCGGTGCTGGCGGGCGAGGGCGGGGAGTGCCTGATCAACGGGCTGTTTCTCGGGACGGGCTCGCAGCATCTGGACAACTACATGCATGTAGAGCATGCGGCACCGCATTGCGGAAGCCGGCAGTTTTACAACGGCATCCTCGATGAGCATGCGCACGGGGTGTTTCACGGGCGCATCGTCGTACACAAGATCGCACAGAAGACGGACGCGAAACAGACGAATCGAAATTTG
>Ga0181520_10005872_pt1 | contig 19203 bp, 19 predicted proteins | sample PEATcosm2014_Bin_29_FD_132451 | JGI IMG/M metagenome (GOLD analysis project Ga0181520, IMG submission 132451) | Peatland microbial communities from MTU Mesocosm Facility, Houghton, MI, USA - PEATcosm2014_Bin02_30_metaG | ecosystem: Environmental > Terrestrial > Soil > Wetlands > Peat | place...
AATCCCGCCGCGGCGGGATTTTTCCAAGGAAAGGAATCGGGGCTTTCTTACAGACTGAGACAATACAACCCCCCCTTACTGCACGTTAAGCTGCCGTTCGGATCGGTCGTTTCATCGCTCTTCAAGACAGCGTTACCGGTATCCTCGAGAGTAGTGGCAAGGGTATAACTGTTCGGGGAATTGGTCTCATACTCATACACCAAACTGCCCGCATTGGTGGGATCTTCGGGAATCTGTGGCACACCGATATCGGTCAAGCCCGTGACATCGGCCTTCATATCTTCGTAGTATGCATTCGATCCCGGTGTCATCGCCGACCATGCCCCGCATGAATTACCGGGGCTGCTGGCGGGACCAGGATAATTGCCGCAGTGGTTATAATACAGCTCAAGCGCATTCTGCACCTCGGAAAGATCCGAAATACGGCGCGAGTCGCGGCCCTCTTTCTGGGTAGGCCCAAGACCGACAAGCACCACTGACGCCAAAATGGCAATAATGGCAACGACGATCAAAATTTCGATGAGGGTGAAACCTTTTTGTTCTTTAGTAATCATTATTGGTAATGATACCACATTTGCGACCTTTCGCCATGCTATGCTTAGTCTTTTTATTATACCACAACCGTGTGGCGCGAACATCCCTTAGTGGATGTTCGCCGTCAGGTTATAGATCGGGATCAAAATAGAGGCGAAAAGCAGCCCGACCATGACTCCCATGCCGATCATCATTATCGGCTGGATAAGGTCGACAAGATTGTTGGTGACCTCATCGGCCTCGCGCGTATAGATATTCGCAAGGCGCGTGAACATATCTTCGGTCTTGCCGGTGGTCTCGCCCACCGCGATCATCTGGGAAACGAGCGGCGGAAAATAATCGGGATATTTCGCGATGCTTTGCGACAAGAGCAACCCCTGACGGACATCCTGCGCGACATCGTGCACTACATCGCGATACAAGCTGTTTCCCACCATGTGACTGATTATCTCAAGCGCCTGTGCGATGGGAATGCCGCCGTGCACAAGGAGCGCCGCCGAATTGCCGAACCGCGCCATGACGACCGGTGCGGTCACTTTCTTGACGACCGGCACCCGCAATTTTGCCTCATCAAGGAGAGCTTCGCCCTCGTCGGTCTGAAGATAATTCACCATGAGGAGACCAACGGCAACCACCGCGACAACGACCGCAGGCCACCATTTCGAAAGGAATGTTCCGGTGTCCAATAAGACCTGCGTATACCATGGTAAGGCAACGCCGTTCTGGGCAAAAACGCTGCCGAGCGACGGATAGACGAACGTGAGCAAGATGAATGCGACGACGACGAAAAGGCCGAGAACGATACCCGGGTAGATAAGCGCGGACGATACCTTGCTCGCAAGGATACCTTCTTTTTCGGTATAGTCGGCGAGGAATGACGCGAGCTCGCTCATGTTGCCGGTGACCTCCGCGGCGCGGATCATTTCAACATAATAATCCGGAAAGACCTCCTTTTGACGCTCAAGCGCTTGGGAAAAAGAGAGTCCCGCGTTGATGTCTTCGGTAACCTGATAGATGGCCTCCTTGAGGGTCTTGTTGCTGGTCTGTTCGTTGAGTATCTTGAGCGCGTCGCTGAGCGGCAAGCGCGCCTCAAGCAGGGTTGCAAGCTGTCGCGCAAAGACGATCAGGTCTTTCCGGCGCGCGCGGGCAAAGAATGCCGAGATGCGATCAAGAAAACCCGGCGGCGCCTCAGCGGCGACGCTTAACACAAAGAGGTCGTGACTGGTGAGGATCGACACCGCCGTGTCACGGTTGCCTGCCTCGACAAACCCGACCTGCACTTCCCCATCTTTTGTTTTGGCCTGATATTTAAATTTCATAGGGAAAAATACTGCGCTACGTCCGCTCCATAAGGATGCGAAGTTCGGCGGGGTTCAGAGAATAGAGTTCCGCGTTCTCAAGCGATATCTCTTTGTTCTTCACAAGATTCACCAACGAGCGGTTCAGTGTCACCATGCCTTCCTGGAGGCTTGTTTCGATAACGAGATCGATCTGGTATGTTTTGCGCTCACGGATAAGATTTCGTATCGCGGGATTCACGATCATGATCTCGGCTGCCGGTACGCGGCCTCCGGAAATGCGCGGCAGAAGGCGCTGCGAGATGATCGCGACCAGCGTCGCGGCAAGCTGCGATGTCACCTGCCCCTGTTGCTCCGGCGGGAACGAATCGATGATGCGGTCGATCGTCTGCGAGGCGGAATTCGTGTGCAATGTCGAAAGCACAAGGTGACCGGTTTCGGCGGAGGTCATGGCAGTACTGATAGAAACCGCATCGCGCATCTCACCGATCATGACGACATCGGGATCCTGACGCAAAACCGTCCGGAGCGCCGAGTGGAAGCTCAACGTGTCATTGCCAACCTCGCGCTGGGAGACCATGCACTGATCCTGCGTAAAAAGATATTCGATCGGATCTTCAATGGTAATAATGTGGTCGGAGCGCGTGTGGTTGATCTCATCGACGATCGCGGCGAGGGTCGATGACTTCCCGTGTCCGGCGGGACCGACAAGCAGTACAAATCCCTGCGAGAGCTTGGCCAGATCGTGGAGCAGCGGCGGAAGATTCAGTTCTTCGATCGTCTTGATCTGTGCGGGCACCAAGCGGAGCACAGCGGCAAGATATCCGCGCTGGAAATAAACATTCGCGCGAAAACGCGCCTTGTCCTCAAAGCTGTAAGCGAAGTCGAGTTGGCGCTGGGTGATCAATTTCGCCTTTTGCTCGGGGGTAACAAGTTCCCCGATGACGCCCTCCATCATTTCGGGCGTGAGAAGCGGTTCTTTTTGCAGCGGGATGAGGACGCCGTCAATGCGCAACGTCGGATGACGCCCCACGGCAAGATGCAGATCTGAAGCATTTTGCTTCGCCGTTGCCGTCAGTAAATCGATCAATTTCTGTTTATAATCGTCCATAAGTATGTTTAGTATACCATAATATTTTTAGGATAGTCATGGGGGCAATGGAAACCTCTTTGTCTTTTGCGCTCGTGCGAAGACGAATTCGCGAAAAAGACAAAGAGGTTTCCATTGCCCCAAAATCGGCTAAAAATATTACGATATACTAAGCTTCCTCCGTTTCACGGATTATTTCTTCAATCGCCACGACCCCTTTGAGGGCCTTGATCACACCGTCCTGCCGCAAGGTGATCATCCCCTGATCCTTGGCTGCTTTCGCGATCTTCTGGGTGGTCGCGCCCTCGATAATGACCTGCTCAAATTCGGGGGTCATAAGGAACGCTTCGAAAATGCCGGTCCTTCCCACCACGCCACGGCCCTTGCACGTCGCACAGCCCTTCGCGTGGTAGATCTGATATGGCTCCGAAAATTGCGCCGTGACATCCTGCGGCAAGCTCGCCAACGCGCGCCCGATGAGCTTCTGGACTTCCGGCGCGGCCTCCTCCGGCGCTTTGCAGTCAGGGCATAATACGCCGATGAGGCGCTGGGCGATGACAAGACTGAGCGACACCGGCAACAGGAACGCCTCAACCTTCATATCGATAAGACGCGGGATGACGCCGGCGCTATTATTGGTGTGGAGTGTCGAGAGCACAACGTGGCCCGTGAGTGCCGCCTGCACGGCAAGTCCCGCTGTTTCATTATCGCGAATCTCACCGACCATAATGATGTCCGGGTCTTGGCGCAATATCTGACGCAAGCCGGAAGCAAAGTCGTAACCGATCTCCGGATGTACCTGCGACTGGTTGATCCCGGAAACAAAATATTCCACAGGGTCTTCCAAGCTTACGATATTCACGCTTTCCTTATTAAGCGATTGGAGGAACGCATACAGCGTTGTCGTTTTACCGGAACCGGTAGGGCCGGTGATGAGCACCATGCCGAACGGCTTATCGAGGCCGGTCTGAATGGTCGTGCGCGTCTGTGGAAGAAGATCAAGGCTTTCGAAATTCTTGAGGCCGGTCGTAGGGTCGAGCACGCGGATCGCGATCTTCTCGCCAAGCGGCGTCGGAAATGTCGCGACGCGAAAATCGATGTCGCGATCGAAAATTCTTGCGCGAAAACGGCCGTCCTGCGGGATGCGCGACTCATCGATCTTCAAGCTTGAGATGACCTTCACGCGCGAGGCGATCGGCTGGGAGAGCTCCTGCGGAAGCGACGCCACCTGCTGGAGGTCACCGTTGATGCGGAAACGGACGCGTAACGATCCGCGTTGCGGCTCGATGTGCACGTCGGACGCCTTGTTCAACACCGCTTCCTTGAACGTGTCCGAAACGATCCTGATGATCGGCGCATCTTCATCGGTGCCGCCACCTTCAAGGGAGATCGACTTATCGCCGCCCTCGCCGCCCTTCGCACCAAGCGATTCGACCGCCTTGGCGATCTCGGCGCGGAACGGAGAATATTTTGCAAGCACCGCACGCCAGTCACCGTAGGCGATGAGATAAACACCGAGATTCATCTGGTTCTGCCGGGCGATGAATTTCATCGCTTCCTGCGCCTTCGGATCTTCCGGGTGGAGCATACCGATTACCAAAAGACCATCCTGCACGCTGAGCGGAATTGTTTCATACGTTCGCGCCGTCTCTTCCGGAACAATGGCGAAAAGCTTCGGGTCGATGGACGCGATATCAACCTTCTTATAAGGAATTTTCAACAGTTCGCTCTTCAACTCCGCGATGTTCTCATCGGGAATGATGCGCTCGTTCGCGATAAGGTCTTCGACCGATTTTCCGGTAACCAAGGTATCGCGCTTAAGACGGGCGGCGATCGTAGGGTTCAATAATCCCCGCGTTTGAAGTTGCTGGAGAAGTTCGTCTGATGTCATGGGTATAGTGGGAAAAATACTACGGACTCAGGAAGGGGTTCGGCCGTCCTACCGAGGCCGGGCCCGTAGGACTCGGCGGCTGGATGGTCGTTCCGTGCAATATGGCTTGGAACGCCGCGCTGTTGATGACATCCTGCGGCTGGATGGTCGAACTTGCGAGCGGTGCGATCGCGCTCAAACTTCCCGTCGTCGGAAGCACAGCAGCCTGCGGCACCGCAAAGAATATGTAATATATCGCTATGCTCGCAACAATAAGAAAACCGAGCCATGCAAGAATGGCGAAAATGTGGGTCGGCTTTTTTTCTTCGTCAACGATAATTGCCATAGGTGGTGGTTATGAGGATTGGTAATATGCGACGACTGTTAATGTGTAAGTGAAAAGATCTTGCGAGGTGGTGGCCGACGCTCCATTGATGGAAGCAACGGGATTGATCCCGATCGCGGTCACGTCAAAAACACGGATATTGTTCTCAAGCCCTTGTAGAAATGTCTTGAGCGATTCATAACTGCCCAGGCCAATGATCTGGAAGGAAAGCGATCCTTTCGGCTTTATGATGGTCCCTATCCGCGCCGCGGCGCCCGTTCCAGCAGTGTCGGACGTAGCCGCAGTATTCGCGGTCGAACCCTGAGCTGAAACAGCGATATTCTGGATGGTGATCCCGCTGTTCGCCGCGATGCCATAAATCTGCGCTAGTGCTTCCGAATTATCCTGCCCGATAGGCATAGCAAGACCGACTTCCTGTGCCTGTGCGGATTGGCTTTGATAGGTGGAAACGATCCCCTGCGCCTGTTTCGCCAATTGCTGCTCGCTCACCAACAACGCTTGCTCGCTCTCTTCCTGTCCCCGCAGGGATTGGACATTCGCATATTCCGGCTCAATGACGTCAAAAAACACGACGATCGCCGCCACGAGAAGGAGCAGGGCGATGAGCGTACTTGAAAGGCGTTTTGTGGTTTGTTTCATGGAAGCTCGCTTTTATAGTGATGGGCTTGAAAAGATCGAAGGGGCCATGGTGAGCCCGACGTTGAAAGTGAATCCGTTCCCGGACTGCATGACGCTCACGCCCGACAAGGAAACGCTTGCCACGTCGGGGGCGTTCTCAAAAATCGCGATCTGTTGATTGATGTCGGCTTCGGTCTTTGCCGCGCCTTTCAGCGTGACCCTGCCGCCGTCAGAAAGCTGGAATGTTTGGTAATACACGTTCGCTTCGGTGTTTTTCTCAAGCCATGAGAAAAATTGCGACGTAAACTGATGGTTCGCGAGCGCGGTCTTTAGATTCGCCGTTTGGGAGTAGAAACTTACGATCTGCGCCTGATCGGTCGCCGGCACCGAAACGCTTGCGGCGTGAACGGCATCTTGAGTGCTCGCGATCTGCCCGGTCCAATATGGCTCGGATCCGAATTTAAGACCCACGTAGATAAGCACAACAAGGAAAAGTATCCCGCCGGAAAAAAGCAGCGCATCCCACGCCCATCCTTGCGAATTGGGCGTTTCCCTTCCCATCTGTTCGATTACCTGTTGAGGAAGTGGCATTGCCTTTATTCTAACACCAAACGTCGTTCTAGGTAAACTGCTTTATTCCCAACCCAAGGGCAACCGCAAGCAAAGGATTGAGTTCGGGAATGAATGGCGCGATCTCCGGAGGATATTCGAATCTCGTGAACGGTGCCGCCTTCACCACGGGCAGCCCGATCTCCTTTTCGAAATATTTCTCAATGCCAAGCAGGTTCGCTCCCCCACCGGCGAGAATGATCCGCTCCGCTTTCATCGAGGCGGGAAACTGCTGGGTATAAGTGAATTGGGCTTTTTTGACCTCGTTCACCATGGCGTCGACGAACGGCAACATAATAGAGGAAAGTTCATAATTCGGGCCCGTGCCGGCGATGCCACGTTCCCGTTTGAGCTCTTCCGCCCTGATGGGGTTGATGCCCAAGCTGGTGGCAAGCGCCTGAGTGAGCGACGCCGCCGCAAAATCGCTCTGCGAACCCCACGCCAAAAGACCCTTTTCCAAAAAAACGATGTTCGTAGAACGGCTACCGATGTCCACAATGATGGAAGAGATGGGGTCGCCGCCAAGCAGGCGTGCGATGCTCAAACTTTCGAGCTCGAGCGCGCGGAGCTTCAACCCGGCGCCGGCGAATATGCGCTGATATTTTTTTATCTCTTCCTGCGGGACGGAAACGAGAAGTATCTTTTGATGTCCGAAACCTTTCTCGTCCTGATAGTCCGCGACCTTCATCCAATCAAGTGCCACTTCCGAAAGTGGGAGCGGAACGTACTGTTTCGCCTGATAGACGATCGCCTGCTGGATCTCCTTCACGTCCATCGCCGGAAAATCGAGCAGGGTCGTAAAAACTTCGAACGGCGGCAATGATGCCACGACGTCGGTCGTCGTGGTGCCGATCTGCTTCACCACGGTCTTCAAAAGCTCCACCGCATCCTGCTCAAAAATTTTGAGACCGCTCGTTTGAAGCGCCTGATTGGCTCGGGCAAGATAGCCGCTCGATTCCAAAAAGCCATAGTTCGTGATGCGCGGAATTTTATTGCCTTTTTTCACTTCCACCACCTTGATCGACGTGGTGCCGATATCGACCCCGAGATACGAAGGAGCGGCAATGTTTTTTGTAATGAATGAAAATGGATTCGCCATGATTAATCTTTTCTTAATGATGCCATTGTTATTATAATACCATGAATTTTGAAGCTGTTTTGGATATTTTGTTCCCGCCGGAGTGTTTGGCATGCGGGAGACGCCTCGCAACGGGAACGTTGTGCGGGGCATGCAAAAAGACCATCGGCAGACCGCCGGCGATCGCCCTTAAAAGCATGGATATAGATGGATGCGGCAGATGCTATTTTCTCGCTGCGGCAGGCCGATACCATAACCACGTGCTCAAAACGCTTATCCACGCGCTGAAATTTGGTGGGATAAAAGGTGCCGCACCCCCGCTCGCAGAGATACTCGCACGTCACGCACGGACCATCAGGCTCCCGCTTAAGATGTTTCTGGTGATGCCTATCCCGCTCTCAAAAATACGGATGCGTGAACGCGGGTTCAATCAATCTGCGCTCATCGCTGAGCGCTTTGCCCGCACGCTCGGATTGCCGCTCGAAAAAGAGATCCTCGTGCGGACGCGGCATCGGAAACCACAGAGCAGGACGGAGACGCTCGCCGAGCGGCGTGAAAATATTCGTGGTTGCTTTGCCATCCGGAACGATACTGTTCTCGCTCAAAAGAATATCATCCTCGTGGATGATGTAAGCACGTCAGGGTCAACGTTTCTTGAGGCCGCGCGCGTACTCGCCGGTGGCGGCGCGGAAACCATCCTCGCCCTTGCCATAGCAAAAGCCTGACCCCGTCATAGGGAGACACCAATTATTGGGCCTGCGGCAGGAGCGAATTGATGGCGTCGCTTATCGCAAAAAATCCCTGGTAGGTATCGGAAAGCGAATCAAGTGATTGCTTGATGAGCGCGAGCGATTGGTCGGGAGAGAGCGACTGCGCAAGCGCATTCTCCGCCTCATTATTCTCTTCTTTCGCGGTCTGGAAAGAGGCATAGGCGGCGTTGAAGGCATTCTCCAGATCGGGACTCGCCGAAGCGCTTTCGATAAAAGCGACGGCCCGCTGGGTCTGGTCCATCCGCGACTGCGCCGTATCAAAAAGCGGTTGATTCTGAGTCCATAACAAATAGTTGTTCACGTTGCCCTCGAGGGGGGCATACGTTCCGGCGCGCCATGCGATTATTTCACGCACGATCGCCTTACTTCCCGAAATGCCGACGCCGTCGAGCTTCGATTCCTCGATCGTGTAAAAATTCGACGCATCGTTCAGATCGCTCAAGAGTTGCGACTGGATGTTCCCCGAACCGTCCGTCGTTGTCGCATTCGCAAGCGTACTTTGGAGCGACGCCACTTCCGTCTGGGCACAGGCGATGGTCTGGATGATGAGTTGTTTTCGCACTGCAAGCTCCTGTGTTATTTCCTCGCTTGTGCTGAGCGTCGGATCGTTCTGCACCGTAGTGATCTTGTCAAAATCGGCGGGCGTGAGCGCGCACGTATCGTCGGCGCGCGCGACGCTGACACGGGACATCAAAAATACCGACGAAAGCGCCGCAAAAAACGCCGCGCCGATGACTATTTTGAAGGACCTCATGCCGTTATTGTGATAATTGCTCAAGGGCTTGGTTGATGGAAAGCGTTGATGAACCCGCCCCGCTCGCGGTATCGGTGCTATTGCCCGCCGCGCTCGTTCCTGCCGTAGCCGGCGTCGCGCTCTTGGCCGAATGCGCCACGGTTTCCGCGATACCCAACATTGCCGTGGTCGACTCGGCAGCCGTTGAGCTCACTTCCGCATAGCTTATGTTCGCAAGTTGTATCTGCATATCGATCGCATCGGCTTCCGCATGCAAGCCGCCGGGATCGATGACCGAATACTGCATCGGCGCAAGATACTTCGTTCCGGAAAAACTTCCCGTGACCAGTAATATGAAAAAACCAACGAGCACGAGAGCCGCGCCCGTTTCCACTGTGTGTAAAAATATGAAAATGCCGCGCATGCTGATCGACGGTTCCGCCTTTTGCGGCGACGCCAAAATCATCCGCTTGGATTTTTCCGTAAATCCCGGATCTGGTTCGATATTCCTGAATTGTTTTATGGTTTCAAAAAGATTCATTGGTCGTTTCGTCTCCCAGCGCTTTCTTGAGTTCCTTGACGGCGCGGTGCTGGATAAGTTTTATCGCGCCTTCGGATTTCTTGAGGATGGCCGCCGTCTCCTTGAGGGAGACATCTTCCACAAAACGCATGATGATGACATCCTGATAGTCCGTCTTCAACGCTGCGATAGCCTTCCGGACATCTTCCAACTGGAATTTTCTTGCAAGGTCGTCCGACTCACGCTCCGCTGTGGCGAAAAGCTCCGGATCGATCTTTTCGATGCTTACCTCGCCCTTCTTCGCACGATAGTGGTCGATGACCTGGTTGCGGGCTATCCGATAAAGCCAACTCGAGAACGGATGTCCGCGATGCTTGTAGGACCCCACCTTCTGCCATGCCGACAGGAACACCTGATGGGTGATATCCTCGGCTTCCTCACGGCTACCTACTTTGATCACCACAAAACGATAGATCATCGCCTGATAATGGTCATAAAGGGAGCCAAAAGCCGAGGAATCGCCCCTAACGGCCCGTTTGATCAATTGCTCTTCGCCGTCTAACATAGAAAACGTATTATCTGTGGATAAGTTACTGGTTTAAATTCGGCTTTTACTGGTGATTTACGACGCGCGGGCCTCGGCGATTTCTTACTAAAAATGCCCTCAGCCGGGGCACCATCCCTTAATGGTAGCCCTTTTAAAGGCGAGCGTCAAAAGGTATACTTTCCGTATCATGGTTGGAAAATTCATCGTTATCGAGGGCAGTGACGGATCCGGCAAGGGAGAGCAGACCATCCGGCTCGTGAAACGGATAAAGGATTCGGGGAGGGACGTCGCCCCCTTCGATTTCCCCCGCTACGATGAGCCGTCATCCTGGTTCATAAAAGAGTATCTGAACGGAAATTTTGGGACACTGCAAGAAGTGGGGCCGAAGACCGCATCGCTCTTCTACGCCCTTGACCGCTACGCCGCGGCACCGGCCATCCGTGCAGCACTCGTTTCCGGCGCCATCGTAATATCGAATCGTTACGTTGCCTCAAATCTTGGCCACCAAGGAGCGAAATACGAGGACGAGGACGAACAAAGGAAATATTTTGAATGGGATCATGAATTGGAATATGCCATCAATAAGATCCCGAAGCCGGATCTGAACATCATCCTGCATGTGCCCGCGGAGATCGCGCAGGGACTTGTAGACCGAAAGAACGAACGCAAATATTTGGCCGGCAAAAAACGCGACGTGCACGAAGCCGATATCAATCACCTTAAAAGATCGGAGGGGGTATACCGGCGGCTTGCGGTGCTTTTCCCGGATGATTACTTTTTTATCGAGTGCGTGGAAAACGGAAAACTGCTTTCGATCGAGGAAGTGCACGAGAAAGTTTGGGCGGTAGCGCAAAAGGTTTTGAACGACACGCACTAAAAGACTATCCCTGCTCCGAACGTTCCTGAAGTCGTTGCTTGATCTTTTCTTCCTTCGCCGCTATCGCCTCTTCGGTGCCGCGGCGCGCGAAGTCGTAGTTGTTCATATCAACCAGCATGAATTTACCGATGAGGGGCAGCTTGTCCTTAAGAAGACGATATTTTTCCTGTTCAATGAAACGATAGCTCGGATGGCCCTGCGGACCGGTGCGTAATTCAGCTTCCCAAAAGAACTGGCGCAGATTTTCATATTGATAGAAGCGCACGCGGTACGCGAGAGGAACAAGATATTGCGCGAGTTGGGGCGAGTTCTTTTCGATCGCGGCAAAAAGAGGCTTGACCGAATCGAGCGCGGCGCGATAACGCTTCTCGAATCCGGCATCAATGACCTCCTTTGGTACATCATAGCCGTGCCTTACGGAAAAGAGTTGGCGCTCCTGCGTCATCATACGATGGCGATGAAGGTCGCGGTACGACCCGATATCCATAAGAATATCGAAACGTACAAAAGCATTTTCGAAAGCACGGCCAATCTTTTGCCAACGCGCATCACGGCCGGAAAGATAGGCGTTGAGCGTGCCGGATCTTTCTTCGGGAGAAAACCTCTTTGCCTTCGCCAGGCACTCGCTCCAACCGTGGTTGCTTGAGGCATATAAAATACCGGCGAGCACTTTATCTTCCGCATCGTGATCGTATTCCGTCAGCTCGACCACCGGATGCGTCGGCGGAACCTCGTCGGCAAAAAGTTCCGGCGCGGTCTTTTTTATCGCCTCGCGCACGGCCGCCGTCCGTCCGGCGAGATATCCCTGGTACCGTTTCGTTTTCTCATCGTTCGCCCTGAGCAAAAGCGACGGGATCTCCTTATCAAGTTCCTGCTTGAGGGTATGGGCGATCCAGCGGAATTCGCCAAGCTCATGCTGTGCCGTGCGGTTTATCGCATATTCAAGCGCCTGCGCATTGCCGCGGAACGCCACCTGCCCGAGCGTCGCCATCGGAAGCATGCCGCGCAGGGTGTCGAATGCCTTCTTCTCGAGCACGCCATCCTTTTCGTCGTAGTTCGCCTTGAACCAGGCCTTCATCTCCTCCACCAACGCGGCATATTCATCGAACAATCCGTCCAGAACCGCGCGATAATTTTCAAGGAGTCCCAGCTTCTCGAGGTCCGGCTTCGGGGTGTAGTAAAGATAATTGCCGCCGATCTTTTTGCCGAATGCGACGTATCGCGTCGATTTTTCGATCGGCTCGAGCCCTACGCGCTGGTCCTCGATATACTTCATGGCAACCTGTGAGATCCCCCAGAAGATCACGTGGGTGCCTGTCATCTGCGCGATGGAATCGTCGCCGTATTGCGAAAGCCATTTCGCGTAGAATGATTGCGCGCGTTGGTTGTTCAAAATGTTCTTGAACCCGTGCTCGCCGATGAAGGCGATCGTATCGCGCAGTTCCTGCGCGAGCGCAGGATCGCCCTGAAGGATCGGCTGAAAATATTCGTCGTGCAGAATGCGGACCAGCGATCCCGATGCGCGACTCGCGCGCGAGCACAACGCGCCGACGATCTCCGGCGGAAGATTGCGCATGACGGAAATAAATCCGTCAAGATCGCTTGCAAAAGGAGACAACAAAAACCGCTCCTCGGCCGACCACTCCTCGGCGGGAAAATCCGGCTTATAGGCGATAATATCGTTTTCCGACATTATTTTCCGAAGGTCATCCAATCGTTGTTCTTTTTGAAATTTCTCCAATAGTGAGACGCCTGCGGCTTCGTATCGCCGAAATATTTGCTGCCAAGCTTCGATCTTCCATACGGATGATCGGCGTGCGAGGAAAGCGGCGTGAACGATATTTGTGCGATCGGCATCTTGTAATAAAGCTTGATCGGCAACGGAGAAATATTATGGAATTCAAGCGTCATCTTAAGTTTGTTTCCGGGATCTAAATATCCTGCCGTCGCGTGAATGATAAGGCCCATCCTGCCGAGAGAGGACTTCCCTTCCAACCGCCCGACCATGTCGTCGGCGACGCCGACCGTTTCGTAGGTCATGCCCAGGCTGAATTCGCCGGGGTGGATGACGAACTGTCTCCTGGCATCGATCTTCACGGGTTCCATCATGTGGTCGATTGGCTCTTTTGGATCGATGCAGACATGATTATCGGTCCTGAAAACGAGAAAGTTGCCGCCAAGATGCAGATCGACCGATGCCGGCTGGAGCGAGCCCGGAAACATCGGGTCGATGACAATACGGCCCTCCTTTAATGACTTTTTAATATCGCGGTCGGAGAGGATCATTACTCCTGATTGTATTGTGCTTTACGCGGATGGTCAAATTATCCCCACCGAAGTCGGTTGCCGCACGCGGTGCTGTGAAAGGCGCTCGCAATGATTTTCGGGTATGCTCGAATCATGTGCGGCATCATCGGCTACATCGGCGACGAGAACGTGATCCCCATTCTGGTGGACGGTTTGAAGCGGCTTGAATATCGAGGCTACGATTCAGCGGGTGTCGCAGCGATAACCGACGGCAAAGTTCTTTGGATCCGCGCCGCCGGACGGGTCGCAAATCTGGAAGCGAAGCTCAGCGATAACGGCGGCGCACAAAAGGCCCATATCGGTATTGCGCACACACGTTGGGCGACCCATGGTGCGCCGTCAGAAAGGAACGCGCATCCTCACGCCGACTGCAGCGGCACCATTCTTGTCGTCCATAACGGCATCATCGAAAATTATGCGGAGCTCAAGAAAGACCTGATATCCGACGGGCACCGATTTTCTTCGGACACCGACACGGAAGTCCTCGCGCACCTGATCGAAAAATATCATCGCAAAAAATCGGAGAATGACGAGGGCGACGAGCATGGACTCTTCCACGCCGCACAGCGTGCCCTTAAAGAAATACGCGGCACTTACGCGATCGCCGCGATCGCCGCGAACGATCCGAAAACGATCGTCTGCGCGCGAAGCGCGAGCCCGCTCATCATCGGCGTGGGCGACGGCGAGAACATCATCGCCTCGGATGCATCGGCGATCCTAAGTCGCACCAAAAAAGTCATCTATCTCGATGACGGAGAAATCGCTGAAGTCGGAGCTGGTAATCTTGCCATCGAAACGCTTGATGGAAAAAAGGTTGAGCATGCGGTACGGACGCTGACCGTCACCCTCGAGGACGCGGGAAAAAATGGCCACCCTCATTTTATGCACAAAGAGATCTTTGAGGCGCCGGATGTGGTCGTGAACGCGCTGCGCGCGAACGGCAAAACGCTCGGCGCAGCCGTCGAAGCCATGCATGATATCGAGAATATCACGATCGTCGCCTGCGGCACCGCGGCGCACGCGGGATACGTCGGGAAATACCTTCTTGAAGCCTACGCCAATATCCCCGTCGAAGTTGATATCGGCTCCGAATTTCGCTATCGGAAGGCGCCGCTCCGCCCCAAAACGCTCGCCATCGCCATCTCGCAGTCAGGCGAGACCGCAGACACGCTGGCCTCGATCCGCGAAGCAAAGCGGCGTGGCGCGCGCACGCTCGGCATCGTGAACACGGTCGGATCGACCATCGCGCGGGAAACCGACGCCGTCATCTATAACCACGCAGGACCGGAGATCAGCGTCGCTTCGACGAAGGCGTTTATCTCGCAACTCACCGTGCTCACGTTGATCACAGCGGAAATGGCGCGGCGGCGCGAAAACGAAAACGCCGTTGGAGCGGAAAAGATATCTTTAGAAATTGAACTTCTGCCGATGCTCCTCAAAAAAGTCCTCGAACAGGAACCGACAATAAAAGCAACCGCGGAAAAATACGCGCATGTCCAGCACATGTTCTTCCTCGGACGCAACCACAACTTCCCTATCGCGCTTGAGGGCGCGCTCAAACTGAAGGAGGTCGGCTATCTGCATGCCGAAGGGTGCGCCGCGGGCGAGTTTAAACATGGGCCGATCGCGATGATCGATGCACAGACGCCGACGTTCTTTATCATTCCCCAAGACAAGACCTACGAGAAAACCAAATCGAACCTCGAAGAAGTGAAGGCGCGCGGCGGGCCGGTCATCGCGCTCACGACCGCTGGCGCTGCCGCAGCCGAGTTGCGCGCCTGGACCGACGACGTCATCGCTATCCCCGATTGCCACGAGGCGCTCATGCCTATCCTCGCCGCGATCCCCGTTTATCTTTTCGCCTATCACGTTGCCGTCGCGCGCGGATGCGATGTGGACAAGCCACGAAATCTGGCGAAATCGGTAACGGTAGAATAAACACCCCCTTCTTCAAAAGCATGATAAGAATAATGCTTTTGAAGAAGGGGGTGTTTATGTTATCTCAATCCTTTGTGACGAACGCTAATAGCACAACTGATATCACCACTAAAAAGAAACCGGCCCATTGATGGCGGCGCAGCTTTTCCTTATTGAAGAACAACCCCAGCGCTCCGGCAAAAGCGATATATCCTTCGCTGATACCGGTCGCTATCGCAATTGGAATATAAAGCATGGCGTATGAAAACGTCACCCATGCAAGATTATCAAAAAACCCGACGCTCAGAATGAGCGCTTTCCCGTTTTTGAAGTTGCCGCCAAGTTCATGCAATCGCGAGGTCGAGGCCAAATAAATAAGGGCGACCAGCGCAATAAAAATACTGGTGAACCAATTTATCATGAGCGGGCTCGTTTCCCGCGATCCCACGCCGAACAGAAAATTCACGATACCCACGGCAATGGTCCCCAAAACCGCCTGCCACACGCCGCGTTCCGCGCTGATCTTTTTAAGCCGCTGGAACGACGTCGTGGCAATAAGAAAAATGCCGACCATAAGGATTGCCACGAAAACGATCTGCAAAACACTAAGCCGTTCGTGAATGATATACGCCGCCAGAATGGCAGATACGGGAATTTCCAACGCATAGATCGGTTCTACCACCGAAATTTTTCCCACCCGGAGCGCCTCGAAATCCAAAAGACCGGCGAACAGGATCGCGAAGCTCGCAAACCACAACAACATCCCATGAGCGTCCAATGAACGAGCGATGTCCTTATAAACAAAAGGGAGCAGAACGATTGACGCGAATGCCGTGATGTAAAAAAGAGCGACCCAATCCCCAAATTTTCTCGTGCTCCTTTGGATCAAAAAATCTCCCAAGCCCCATGAGAGCAACGCGACAAGCGCGAGTAGAATTCCCATGCGGAAAATTCTACCATTTCGGCCGCAACCAGACCAGACAAAACAAGCCAGAACAGAATACTCTTTTTCGACCGTTGTGTAATCACAGCAGGTCGAAAAAGAGTATTCTGTTCTGGCTTGTTCTGTCTGTGAGCGGGTAACGGGAGTCGAACCCGTATCTTAACCTTGGCAAGGTTACATAATAGCCGCTATACGATACCCGCGGCATTGCGCCCAAGGCGCAGAAAACTAGTTCCTATTATAGCCTATCGCTGGCCATTTTCAACTGACGGACAGAGCAAGTAATGCCATCTTCTTTTCGACCTTTAGCGTCCGCGCGATTCGGTCGAAAAGAAGAGGGTTTTGTCTTTCTGTTTTGTGCCCCCGCGAAGAATCGAACTTCGATTACAAGATCCGCAATCTTGCGTCCTATCCGTTGAACGACGAGGGCTCGTCGTGTGAGGTAAGGGGTTCTCCTTACCCCACGCTCCCCGCTCTTACAAAGACGAGAAGCAGGAGATTAGGTCGTGCCATTTTATGACCGTTGCGTCTGCGCAGCAGGTCATAAAATGGCACAACCTAATCTCCTGCTCAACGATACTAGAACCCGAGGAATTTTTCAATGGAATCAATAAGAGACACCTCGTGCTCGATCTCCCGAAGCACCGGCCTCAGATCCGAGCGAACCTCATCAAGACGCGCGATCGGAACGATCACCCGGAGCGGCGTCTTCAACCGCGCGCGAAAATAAAAATGGAGATCGGCCCACGTCGCATCGTTCTTGTTCACGCTCCAGCTTTCAAACTCCTTGAGCGAATGTATCTTTTGCTCGTGGATGGAAAGCTCCTCATCGGTCAGCACGAAATTGAGGACGCGCGGCGGACGGCTTCCCCACAGGATGAAAAGCACTTCCGCGATGACGATGAAGATGCCGAAGAGATAATTCTTTTGCCATACCGCGAACACGATGATGGCCGCGGCGATGATGATGGATGCCCAGTACCACGAAGCATCCTTTTCACGATGTTCATACTCCGGAGCGTCCCACTTGATCTCGAATTTTGCCATTGCCTTTATTGTACCACAGATCACAAACCAAAATCCCGCCGGGTGGCGGGATTGGTATTAGAAAAAGGATCCTTTTCCAATGGTTACAAAACAGCTTCTTTGAGGAGCTTTCCAGCGCGAAACTTCGGTTTGATGGAAGCTTTGATCTGGATCTTCTCTCCGGTCGCCGGGTTGCGGCCCTCGCGTGCTGCGCGCTTTGCCACGCGGAACGTGCCGAATCCTGCGATCGCCACTTCTTCGCCGCGACTCATCGTTTTCACGATGGTATCGAACACTGCATCGACGGCCCGTTCCGAAGCCGCCTTCGTCTCGATACCCGTCGCCTTCATCACCGCTTCGATTAATCCTTTTTTATTCATAATTTTTCGTTGATGCTTTTTCCGACCTTTGCCCATTCGTTCCTTATTATTATAGCAAAATCAGGGGAAAATCAACACAAGGGGGCGGCAAACAAAAACTCCCCGGCTTTCGCCGGGGAGTTTTCTATCACGCGAGGTCACAAGCGACGCGCGAAGGTATTGATCGCAAGACTAGAGAGGCAAGCCCGCACCCGACTGTAGATTTACAGGGGTCAAGGTATTTGCCTGACTCGTCGTCAAGTTGATCAATGCCGGAGTACCACTCGAGCCATCAAGATAGCCAAAGTCGGTATTGTTGACAATCGTTGCAGTGAGGGACAGACCCTGACTTGCGACAGTCGGGATCGTCGCCAAATTGCCCCAGATCGACAAGGTGTACGAACTGCCGGCGGTCACATCAAGCGGATTGGTTGATGTAGCGAACACCCACGTGATTGTGCCTGTGGCAGTGGTCGTGGAGGTCGCAACCGTGGAGGTCGCAAAGTGGTCGACGGTGTAGATGTCATTACCGCTCGGGTCATGCAAGGCTACGGTGTTCATGAACGCCGTGCTCGTGGTGTTGAACGTGAGCGTCAAGTTATTGAGCTCCGCATCACCAGAACTGTTCGCGGTGAAGGTAAGCGAACCGATCTGCGAGAAGCTTGCCGGAGGCAAGGTGGTCACAGGGGTCGCCGCTACACCGAGCAACGTCCTCAAAGTGGTCTGGGGGTTACCCGTCGCATTTGAGAGCGCCACATTGGCAGTCTTGTTCGACGTCGCACCGCGTGCAATCACGTTCTGCGTGGTTGCGGTACCGCTTCCAGCGGCACCGGCGTTGTTAACGGCCGCGATCGAAACAGTCGATGCACCCCAGAGGGCAGCCGAAGCGCCCAAACTTGCGGTGTGCGTAGAAACGATGGTAACAACATTACCACTGGAAGAAATCGTCGCTCCGGTAAGACCGAAAGCAGACAAGTTCCCCGTCAGTGTGGTTACGATGTCACTTGCCAACGTCGTCGCATCTGTAGTTGACGAAACGCCAGCAGCCGTAAAGGTCTGAGCCGGAGACGTTATTCCGTTGACAGTCACGTAATACGAGTAGTTACCCGCAGCAAGCAATGACGGCATATTGACCGTAAGGGTGCTTGATGCCGCTGTCGCAGCAACATAGTTGCTGCCAGCGCCCGTTTGCACGATCTCGAAGGTCGAGGTGGTGTTATCGGAGAGTGAACCGTTGGTGTACGATCCTGCATCGCCCTTAAGGGTGAGCGAGACCGAATTGCCCTGCGGAACCACTAACGCATTGGTGAAGCTGTTGAAGTTGTAGTCGTAACCGCCATTCGAAGCATCCCAGACCGGCGAAGCGGCAGTGCCGAGTTCCTGTGAACCATTCCACAAGCTGACATTGCTGAACGCGGCCAAGGTCTTCGACTGGCCATTTCCGAGAAGCGAGGTCGTCTGGACTTTGTCCAAGACATTCAACTGCGTGACTTTCACGTTCTCAACGTTCGAGGTTTCCGTGAAGCGGAAGACCGCAAGCGTATTGCCCGAGGTGTTCTGAACGATGATACCAGCCGGAGGATTGCTCGAGTCTGCAGCAATCGTGATGGCGGGCTGACCGCTGAAGTTCACCGTCTGGCCAGTGTACGTGGTGTTGGCAGGAATGTTCACCGAAGTGAACGATGTCGCGCCAGTACCCGAGTAGCCAACCAAGCTCGTCGCAGGGGTGTAGGTACCCGTTGCAGCGGACAAGGTGTCGGC
>Ga0181520_10005873_pt1 | contig 19201 bp, 10 predicted proteins | sample PEATcosm2014_Bin_29_FD_132451 | JGI IMG/M metagenome (GOLD analysis project Ga0181520, IMG submission 132451) | Peatland microbial communities from MTU Mesocosm Facility, Houghton, MI, USA - PEATcosm2014_Bin02_30_metaG | ecosystem: Environmental > Terrestrial > Soil > Wetlands > Peat | place...
AAGCAGGAAGGTCGGCACTACACGCCGTTTTTCGACGACGGCGCCGAGAATTCAATCGCTTGCGCCGCGCCGCAGGCGAAATCAGCCCTCATTTTTTTCCTAACTGGCGAAGTTGGGCTAGATGCGGGGCTGATTTTGCCGGCCGATATTCACCGGCAACGACGCGATCGGCAGCACGTTGATTTCAGAAAAGGTCCCATAGAGCCGATAGGTTCCGTTGCTGCCAGAACTCCAATGGAAGCCGGCGATTTGTCCTGCGAGCAGCTATTGATTCATTTTTTCGAATTTTGCCTGGAAGAACCGCAGGTAAGCCGGCTCCCAGACCATTTTGAGGCCGACGGCCCGGTCGCGATTTTCGAGAAGTTCGACGACCGCTTCCGCCGTGACGTCCATGTGCGCCTGTGTGTAGACGCGGCGCGGAATGGTCAACCGCACCAGTTCCAACTTCGGGTAATTGTGGTCGCCGGTCTCTTTGTTGCGGCCGGCGGAGACGACGCCGCGCTCCATCGCCCGCACGCCGGATTCGACGTACAAATCGGCCGCCAACGCCTGGGCCGGGAACTGCGACTGCGGGATGTGCGGGTAAAAGCGCTTGGCGTCCAAGAACACCGCGTGGCCGCCGACCGGCACGACGATCGGCACGCCGGCCTTCAGCAGCAACTCGCCGAGGTACTCGACCTGGCCGATGCGCGCGCGGATGTGGTCGTCCTGCACCGCCTCGCGAATGCCGCGGGCCAGCGCCTCCATGTCGCGGCCGGCCATGCCGCCGTACGTGTGCAGCCCCTCGTACACCACGCACAGGTTGGCCGCCTCGTGATACAGCGCCTCGTCGTTCATCGCCAGAAAGCCGCCGATGTTGACCAGATGGTCCTTCTTCGACGACATCGTGCAGCCGTCGGAGTACGAGCAGCATTCTTTGAGTATCTCCGCCACCGACTTGTCGCGGTATCCCTCTTCGCGCTGTTGGATGAAGTAGGCGTTTTCCACCAGCCGCGTCGCGTCGAAAATGACCTTGATGCCGTGCTTCTGGCAGAGTTCATAGACCTCGCGTAGGTTTTGCATGCTGACCGGCTGCCCGCCGGCCATGTTCACGGTGCCCGCAACGCTGATGTAGGGGATGTTCTTCGCGCCGGCCTTTTCGATCCAGTACCTCAGTTTTTCGAGGTCGACGTTGCCCTTGAACGGGTGCGGGCTCTGCGCGTCGTGCGCCTCGTCGATGATCACGTCGACGAACCGGCCGCCCGCCAACTCCTGATGCAGGCGGGTGGTCGTAAAATACATGTTGCCGGGAATCACGTCGCCTTTCTTGATCAGGCATTGCGACAGAATATTCTCGGCCCCCCGCCCCTGGTGCGTCGGCACTACGTATTGGTAGCCGTAGATTTGCTGAATCGTCTCCTGCATGTAGTAGAAATTCTTGCTGCCCGCGTAGGCTTCGTCGCCCATCATCATGCCGGCCCACTGCCAATCGCTCATCGCGTTCGTGCCCGAGTCGGTCAGCAGGTCGATGTACACGTCCTCGCTCTTGAGCAGGAAGGTGTTGAAGCCCGCTTCCTGGATGCACGTTTCCCGATACGGACGAGTGGTCATCTTGATCGGCTCGACGACCTTGATCTTAAATGGCTCGGCCCAACTGCGGCGCTTGAGGCTCATGTGTCTCTCTCCTGCGGAGATTTCCTTCCGGCTTGAACGGCGGGGCGAGATTAATCCCATTCCGCACAGGTTTCAAGACGCGCGGGAGCCGTTCGCTTCCGCCGCGGCGCCCCCGTCGTTTTCTCTCAGTCCAAGCGGCTCGAAACCGGCGGCGTTGTCCAGGCTGGGCTGATTTGCTGCCGCTTTCCCGCTCGCGAACTTCGCGATAAAATGCCGGCGTCATGACGTTCATCAACTACGAAAAGCGCGAGATCAACTGCAAGGTCGTCTACGTCGGGCCCGCGCGGGCCGGCAAGACCGCGAACCTGCAATACGTCAGCCGCCGCACGCCGCCGGACAAGCGCGGCGAACTGCTCTGCCTCGCCGGCGACGACGAGCGCACCAGCTACTTCGATTTTCTGCCGCTGTTCCTCGGCCGCATCCGCGGCTTCGACACGCGGCTGCATTTGTACGCCCTGCCCGGCGACCTTTTTTTCGACAGCAACCGCCGGCTGCTGCTCAAGGGCGTCGACGGCCTGGTCTTCGTCGCCGATTCCCGCCGCGAACGCCTCGACGAAAACATGGAAAGCCTGGAGAATCTGCGCCGCCATCTGCGCGACGACGGCGTCGAACCCGACCGCATCCCCGCCGTCGTGCAGTTCAACATGCGCGACTTCGCGACCAGCCTGCCGCTCGCCGAGATCGGCCAACTGCTCAACGCCGACGGCAAGCCCGCCTTCGCCGCCAACGCCAAGACCGGCGAAGGCGTCGTCGAGACGCTGCGCGCGATCAGCCAATTAGTGTTCAAACGACTCGTTCGGAAAAAATAGAGGCTGGGAGACTGAGAGACCGAGAGGTCGGACGGCCGGAAAGCTGGGCCGCCGCGTCCGCGGCGCCGCGCGACCTTTCAGTCTTTCAGCCTCTCAGCTAGTGAATGCTCGTTGTGCGTCCGACAGTTTCGCCTTCTGGAAATAGGCGCGCGCCTGCCGATGCAACTTCACGTTCAGGCCGCCGAGCAGGCAGCGGCCTTTCGGGCACAGCGGCCGGGCGCCCAGCAGGCAGGCGCGCTGCTCCATCGTCCCCTCGACCGCCTCGTAAACTTCGAGCAGCGAGATCCGGTCCGCCGGCCGCAGCAGGTGAAACCCGCCGCCGACGCCGCGCGTCGAGCCGAGCAGGCCGGCGCGCACCAGCCGCTGCATCACCTTCGCCAAATGGTGCGGCGACGCGCCCAGCCGCTCGGCGATCGCCGGCGTCGTCAGCTTGTCGGGCGAACGCGCGGCCAGCAGCGCCATCGCGTGCAGGCCGAGCGACGCGGCCTCGGAAATGCGGAAGATGTCGGTCATCGGGCCTCCTCAATAATCGTATAGTAGTACGATAATTCCGCTTGACAAGCCCCCGGCGCAAACCAATAGTGAACAGGCGTCACGTCGGTCGTGCGACTGCCTTCGACGCCCCCGGAAAGGACGCGAACCGATGCCCGGCACGCGGCTTACGCGCTCGCGACGAACGCTCTTCGCCGGCTTGGCTATCAGCCTGACCATCGGCGTCGCAGCCGGCCTCGTCGGCTTCACCTTCGTCTACGCCAAAGGCCTTTCGTATTTCCGCCACGAGCCCGAGGTTTGCGCCAACTGCCACGTCATGCAAGGCCATTTCGACGCCTGGTCGCGGTCGAGCCACCACGCCGTCGCCGTCTGCGTCGATTGCCACATGCCGCACAACTTCGCCGCCCAGATGGCCCTCAAGGCTTACAACGGCTATCGCCACACGAAGGCGTTCACGTCGGGCCGCTACCCCGACGTTTTGACCATCACGCCGATCAACCACGCGGTGACGGAGCGCCAGTGCCGCTTCTGCCACCAGTCGATCGTCCAGGCCATCGACGCGGCGCCGGGCTTTCACATGAAACTCGAGTGCATTCGCTGCCACGCCTCGGTGGGACATCTCGAATGATAAATGCCCGGCGACGGTGCGGTCCGGGCGAAGGAGATTGCCGATGAATCAGACCCAACCAAGCGGCGGCGCAAGTCCGGGCTTCGTGACCCGGCGGCGGTTTTTCGCCGCGATGATCGCCTTCGGCCTGATCGCCGCCGCGGCCGCGGCCCTTTCGGCCTACCTGCTGATCGACATCATGGAAAAGAAGCAGCAGGCGAAAAGTCCGTTTTTTCGCGTTGTCGAGCTGACCGAGGAGACTGACGACCCGGCGATCTGGGGCAAAAATTTTCCGTTCCAATTCGACCGCTACCGCCGCACCGTCGACATGGTGCGCACGCGTTTCGGCGGCAGCGAGGCCCTGCCGCGCACGCCCGACCAGGCCGACCCGCGCTCGGTCGTCGCGCGCTCCAAACTCGAACGCGATCCGCGGCTGAAGATCATCTGGGCCGGTTATGCGTTCGCCAAGGATTATCGCGAACGTCGCGGTCATGCCTACATGCTCGACGATCAGATGTACACCGAGCGGCAACGGGTCGCGAAACAGCCCGGCGCGTGCCTGAATTGCCACGCCTCGATGACGAAGGCGTACCGGGAACTGGGCGACGGCGACATCGACAAAGGTTTTGCGAAGATCAACGCGATGCCCTATTTCGAGGCCCGCCAGCACGTCACGCACCCCATTGCGTGCATCGATTGCCACGATCCCAAGACGATGCAGCTGCGCATCACGCGCCCGGCGTTCATCGAAGGCATTCGCGCTTTCAAGGCGTCGCAGGGCGTGGCGAATTACGACGTCAACGCGACGGCGACGCGGCAGGAAATGCGCACGTACGTTTGCGCGCAATGCCACGTCGATTACTATTTCGAAGGCCCGGAGAAACGCCTGCGCTACCCGTGGGCCAAGGGTCTGCGGGTCGATCAAATCCTCGACTGCTACGAAGACATCGACTTCAAAGATTGGGTGCACGCCGACACGGGCGCGCCGTTGCTGAAGGCCCGGCATCCGGAATTCGAAATCTGGTCGCAGGGCATTCACGCCCGGGCCGGCGTCGCCTGCGCCGATTGCCACATGCCGTATGTGCGCGAGGGCGCGCTCAAGATCAGCGACCATCACGTGCGCAGCCCGCTGCTGAATATCAACAATGCGTGCCAAACCTGCCACCGCGTCCCCGAGCCCGAAATCAAGGCGCGGGCCGAGGAGATTCAAGAGCGGTTTTTCGCGGCGCGCAACCAGGCGCTCGACGCGTTGGTCGCGCTGATCGGCGATCTCAAAACGGCGCGCGACGCCGGCCGGCCCGACGACCAATTGGCCGTGGCCCGCGCCATGCAGCGCAAGGCGCAATTTCTTTTCGACATGGTCGAGGCCGAGAATTCGGTCGGCTTCCACGCCCCGCAGGAAACGGCCCGTCTCCTGGGTTCTGCGATGGACCTCGCGCGTCAGGGCCAGATCGCGTTGCGCGATGCGAATTTCAAGCCGCAGACGCCGAGCTTCGCACCGCGGACGGGTCTGCCGCCTGCCTGACGACCCCGTCAAACAGTCGTATAGGATCGGCAGACCACAGTCTGCCCCGCTTCTTCGTCGACCTGGAGATCGTCCGCGGCGATCGGAAACAGGCCCGCACGATTTATCGCTTGTGCTGGCCTCGCCGGCGCTCGACGACGAGCACCAGACGCAGTTGCGGCGTGTCATTCAGGCGGCGGGCGGCGAATAACGGAGCGGGCGGATTCCGAACTTCAGTTCTGGCGCGGGGGCACGCCTTTGACGTTGTCGCGAATGACAGTCTCGAAGAAACCGCGCACTTCGTTGGGCAACGTGGCGGTGCGCCGATACGAAATGGGCTCGTTGATGATTTCCAGCGTGAACTGCTCGCCCTTGTTCTTGTGCATCCGAATGCGGTGATCGCGCTTCGGATCCTCGATCTCTTTCTTGAGGGACATGCAGGTGCGGTAGTAGGCGAACAGCCGGCGGCCGAACGGCGTCGAGAACTTGTCGAAGCAGCGGTTGCGGCTCACGCGTTCGCTGGCGTTCAACTCGAGCAGCCGTTTCAATTCAATTGCAAGCGTGTCGCTGTCGGAAACGATTTTGCCCATGTTCGATCCCCCAAGGCCCCAAGTTTTTTTCTTGTGGGGCCGCGAACATACCAAAACTGAATGATCTTTTCAACAAAAATTTGTGCGATGCGTTATAATCTTTGCGCAATATCTCCAAATATCCGCGACGCGGAGCCGTCATGAAACCAGGCCGAAAATGGCAGTTTGCCGGCGGAATTGCTCTAATTTTTGTACTAATTTCCGGCGGTTACGCGCTGTTCATCGCCCGGCGCGCAACCGGCCAATATCGCCGCATCTTGGACCCGTCGTTGAAGCCGATTGCGACGCGCCGGGTCAGCCGCCAATTGCCCGCGGCGACGCTGGCCGGCGTCCGGACCTTCCCGTTCGCCGCCGGCGTGCGCGATGCGTTGCCGGCGGCGGGGCGTTTCTTGCTCGCCGGCGACGCGGGCTTGGCATCGCTCTCCAATGCTGGGGCGGAGGCGTTCCATCGCGCGAACGGTTTGCCGGCGTCGGCGCTGCTTCGCTTGACCGCGCTGGGCGACGCCGTTGCCGGCCTGGCGCCCGAAGGCCTGCTGGTCGTTCGCGCCGATTGGTCGTCGCCGTCGCTGCGCCCCGCGGTGGATCGCTACGCGCCCGCCGACGGCGCCCGCCTGGTCGACCTGGCCGAAAGCGGCGGCCAAATTTGGGTCCTGGATGAAAAAGGCCGCATCTTGCAATTCGCCGGCGACCGGTTCTGGCTGTACGCGCAGACGCCGCCGGCGCCGGCCGCGTGCCTCGCGACGTTGGGCGGCCGGCCGGCCGTCGGCGCCTTGCGCGGCGATCTGTGGTTGATCGAGGGCAAGGGCGAGGCGGCGCGCCGGCAATCGTTGTGGCCGAGCGCGGCGAACCAGGGGTTGATCCTGGCGCTGGTCGCCGACGAGCCGGCGCTGCTGGTCGGCGTGCCGGACGGCTTGTGGCGGGTGGATCGCCTCGGGGCGACGCAACTGCTGGCCGGATCCGCGGTTTCGGCGGCGGCCCGCTGGGACACCGACGTGTGGGTCGGCGGGCCCGACGGCCAACTGCGCAACCTGGCCGGCGACCGCCGCTGGCCGCTCGGCGCGCCGATTCACCGCCTGCGCGCGGCCGGCGCGACGCTGCTGGCGGCGACCGACGACGGCCTCTGGCTGCTCGACGGCGCCGGTCCGCCCCGCCGGGCCGCGGGCGCGGAAGCGCTCAAACCGCTCGCCGAGCCGTACGTCACGGCGCTGGCGGCGCTGCCCAATGGCGACGTGCTGGCCGGCGGCCTGAACCACGGCTTGCAGCGGCTGACGCCCGATCGGCCGCCGGCGGCGCCCGCCGCGCTGGCAAACCTGGGCGTCAACCGGATCGTCGCGGACGGCGACCGCGTCTGGGTTGCGACGACCAACGGCCTGTTTCAACTAGACGGCGCGCTTAGCGTTCGCAAACGCTGGACCGACCGCGACGGCCTGCCGCATCGCTACGTCGCGTCGGTGCTCGCCGACGGCGACGGCGCCACGGTCGCCACCAGCGCGGGGCTGGCGCAACTGGCGCCCGGCCGCGTGCGCGCTATCGACGCCTTCCACGGGCTGGCCGGCAATCATTTGTATTGCCTGACGCGCTGGGGCCGGAACCTCGCCGTCGGCGGGCTCGCCGGGCTGAGCCTCGTCGGCGGGCCCGACGGCCTGACGCCGCTGCGCAATCTCGCGGCGCCGCAGGACGGCCTGCCGCACAACTGGGTCAACGCGCTGCTGGCCGACGGCGACCGCCTGCTGATCGGCACGTACGGCGGCGGATTGGCGGTCGTTGAAGGCGACGGCCCGGCGCGGCCGCTCGCCGGCACGGCGGGAATTTCGGTGAATCCGGAGGCGGCGTTGCACTATGGCGGTTACTATTTATTTGGTACATTGACCCGCGGCGTCGCCGTCAGCCGCGACGGGCGGCGCTGGGTCTTCCTCGAACAACCGTTGCTGTCGCCGAACGTCACCGCGCTCGCGGGCGCGCCGGACGGCTTGTGGCTCGGTTTCGACCGCGGGCTGATGCGGTTGCCGTGGGAGACGGTCTCGCAGGCCCTGGAATAAGGCGGACGGCGCATGATCCATCGCGTGCTCCTCGCGTGCCTTGTGTTGCTGGCGTTCGGCGCGGCGGCGGCCTTTGCCGATGCGGGCGTCGTCACGGCGTTCGTCGGCGACGAGGAGCAGCCGGCCGGCAGCCTGACGCTGGCGCGGCTGGAAATCCGCGTGCGCCTCGACCACGGCATGGCCCGCGTCGAAATGCTGCAGGTCTTGGAAAGCCACGTCGATCGTCCGCTGGAAGCCCGCTTTCAAATGACGTTGCCGGAAGCGGCCGACATCGACGGCTTCGCGGTGTGGGACGACCTGACCCGGATTCCCGGCGTGATCATCGAAAAGGCCAAAGCGCGCCGCCTGTTTCGCGACATCAGCCGCGCGACGATCGACCCGGGGCTGCTGGCCGCCGACGAGGAGCCGTCGCTGGTCAACGAGTTCTCGACGCGCGTGGCGCCGATCCCGCCCTTCGGCGCGAAACGGATCGAGTTGAGTTATCGCGCGCCGGCGCCGATCGAACGCGGCCTGCTCGATTTCGTTCTCTCGCTCGCGCCGACCGGCGAGGGCGCGCTGCAGGCGGGCAAACTCGTCATCGACATCGAAGCGGCCGACGACCTGCCGCTGGAGAACCTGACGTTCCACGGCGCGCACTTGACGCCAGCCGTAACGCGGCGCGACGCCCAGAGTTTCGCCGCCCATTTCGAGGCGGACGACGCGCCGATCGACGAAGACCTCGCCTTCACCGCCGAATACAAATTGGGCGAGGCGACGGTCGATCTGGTCGCCTGGCGCGACGCCGACGAGCCCGATTGGAATCTCAGCCCGACCGGCGGCATGGCGCAGGATGCGGCGGGTTACTGGCTCGCCCGCGTGATGTTCCCGCCGCGCGCGGCGGCCGACGTCGGCGCGCGGCAGGTGATTCTCGTGGTGGACGGCAGCCTCTCGATGCTCGGCGACAAGTTGGCGCGCGTCGTTGAACTGACCGGCGCGCTGGCCCGCCAACTGGCGCCGACCGACGCGGTCACGCTGCTCTACGCCAACACCGAGACCCAGGCGACGGCCGGGCCGCCGCAGCCGGCGACGCCGGCGTGGCTCGCGACGATCGAAGATTTTCTGCGGCGGCAGACGCTGGCCGGCGGTCTGGATCTGGCCGGCGCGCTCGGCCGCGCCGGCGCGTTGTGCGTTCCGGGACAAAGCTGCGTCGTGCTGCTGCTTTCGGACGGCCGGCCGACCGCCGGCGAACTGCGCCACGGGCCGATCCTCGAGGCGGTCAAGCGCTCGCCGCTGGCGACGGCGCACGCGCGGCTCTTCGCGATCGGCGTCGGCGACGACGCCAACCGCACGCTGCTGAGCGACCTCGCCGCGGCGGCGGACGGCGCCTACGCCTGGTGCGCCGACGGGGCCGACACGGCCGCGCTTGCGAAAACCGTGACGGCGCGGATGTCGGCCGCGGTGATGCGCCGCATCGAATTGTGGTTCGGCCGGCGGGCGAACATCGTCGACGCCTACCCGGCCGCGATTCCCGCGACGTTCGCCGGCAGCGAGGCCGCCGTGGTCGGCCGGTACGCCGCGCCCGGCGCCGATACGGTCACCGTGCGCTGGCAGCCCGACGGCGCGCCGCCGCAGGAGAAGACCGTCGCCGTCGAACTGCCGGCCAAACAAACCGACCACGAGGGCCTGCGCCGCCGCTGGGCGAAGGCGCGCGTCGATTACCTGGTCGAGCGCATCCGCCGCGAAGGCGAGAAACAGGAATGGATCGACGAGATCGTGGCGTTGTCCAAACGCTTCACCTTCGTCACGCCGTACACCAGCTTTCTCGCCGCGCCGCGCGCCCTGCTGCGGCCGCGCGTGATTCGCCCGGGCGATCCGCTGCTGCGCGTGCGCGCCGCCGCCGACATCGTGGCGATTGCGGCCATTTTCCCCTTCGGCCTGACCGCGCCGCTGACCTACCTCGAAGACGAAGACATCTGGCAGGTGCGTTTTCTCGCGCCGCCGGGTTTCCCCGACGGCGAATACGTCTGCCAGCTCATCCTGACCGACCGTGAAGGCCGGCAATACGTCGAAGCGAAAGCCTTTGTCCTTGACAGCCGCGCGCCGACGGTGCGGCCGGCGATGAACAAAAAGCTGCCGGCCGGCGGCAAGGCGCGCATCGCCGTCTTTGCCGACGCCGACACGCGCCGGCTCAGCGCCCGGCTGCCGTTCACCGCCAGCGCGTCGCTGCGCTGGGACGCCGCGGCCAAGGCGAACGTCGGCTACCTGGAGATTCCGGAGGGCGCGCCGCTCGGCCCGGCGAAGTTGGAGATCTACGCGGAAGATTTCGCGTTTAACGTCAGCCGCACGATGATCGACGTCGAGGTGGTCCGTGAACCGTAGGGCGCGCGCGCTGGTGCTGTTCCTGGCCGCGGCGCTCGTCGTCGCTGGCGTCGCGATTTTTCGCGTCGTCCGCCGGCCGCCGACGATCGCGTCCGCCCGCCTCGTGATGCTCCCGGGCGCGAAAGAACGCATCGCCAAATTTCCCGAGTTGCTGCGTCTTGCGAAAGCCGATCTTCGGCCCGCGGCGCCGGCGCCGGGCCTGCCGTTCGCGCTCGACGATTCGCCCAAACCCGCCGTCACGCCGACGATCGAGCGGCAGACGTTGCTCGGGGCCGAGAGTTTCGCGCCGCGTCCGCCGCGCGCGATCATCGCCGCGTATCGGGGCCGCGCGGACCTCGCCGACGCGGAACGCGACGCGTTGGTCGATGCCCTGCTCGACACGGGGCAGGTCGATCAGGCCGTCGCCGTTCGCCGCGCGCGGGTCGCGCAGGTTCCCGACGATGAAACGGCCCATCGGGCGCTGCTGGAAGGGCTCGATGGCCAGAACCGCGTGGCCGAGTGGCTCGTCGCGAACGAGGCGTATTTCCAGATGCTGTTGCGGCGCGGCCGGGCCGCCGCGGCGGGCAAGGATCGCGACGCGCCGGTCGCGGCGGCCGGCGCGGCGCTGGCGGATCGCGCGGCGGTGGCCCGCCGGGCGCTCGTGGCGACGGCCGGCGTCGAAGCGCTGCGGCTGACGCTCGTCGACGCGTTCCCGCAGGACCCCAAGCTGCTCGCGACGATCGTCAGCGGCCTGCTGGCGGAAAAGAAATCGGCGCAGGCGCAAGCCATACTCGGACCGCGCCTGACGCGCTACACAAAAAATCTCGCGGAATTGTGGGAGCTGGCGAAAGAGGCGTATCGCCTTCAGGGCCAGCCGGACCGCCTGCTGCGGTTGGCGGAAGAGACCCTGAGCCAAGCGGACGACGACGAAATATTCAACATCTACGGCCGGCTGCTGGAGGACGCGAACCTCGCCGACGCGCGCCGCACGCAGTTGCTCGACGCGCTGAAATCCGCGCCCAGCGCCGCGAATTTGCGGTCGGTCGCCGCCCTCGATCTCGCGCGGGGCCGGGGCGACCTGGCGCGCGACGAATTGGCGGCGAACGCGACGCGCGCGAGCGCCGACGCCGACCCGAAGGCGCTCTTGCGGCTGTCGGCGCTGGCGACGCGCGCCGGGCTCGGCGGTCTGGCGGCGACGTGGGCGCTGGATGCCGCGCTCGCGGACGACGGCAAAGTCGAAACGACGACGGCGGCGGCGCGCATCGTGGCGCAGGCGGGCGACGCGGCGGCGTGGCCGACGGCCCTGTCGCCGGCGGGCGCGTTTGCGCCGGCGTTCGCGGATCGCGGCCCTGGCGTCGTCGGCGGTTTGTTGTCGCTCGGGATCAATCGTCTGGGCGGGCGGGCCGCGATGAACAATATGCCGGCCGTCGGCGGGCGGTACGGCAACCAGCGCGTCGCCGCGCAACTCGCGCTCGCCGCCGCCGAGGCCGCGCCGGATGCGACGGCGTGCTACGAGGCCGCGGCCGTCGCGGCGGCGATTTTGACGAAAGCCGAATTGGCCGAACCGTTGTCGCGCCTGGCCGATCGCCTGCTCGCGCGCTTCGGCGAAAGTCAGCCGGCGGTCGGCCGCATCCTGCTCTGGCGCGCCGACGCGGCCGCGATTCGCCACGATGTCGACGGGCAGGTGGCTGCGCTCCGCCGCGCGGCGCAGACCGCGCGCGCCGCCGGGCAGGAAGAGGCGGCGGCGACGGCGCAGCAACGCCTCGAACAGCTCTTGCTCGAAAAGCGCCGGTATCCGGAAGTGCTGGCGTTGAAGTGGGAGCGCGTCGAACGCTTCCCGCAAGACGAAACCGCGATGCAGGAGCTGCTCGATTTCGTCGACGACCACCGGCTCTTCGACGACGAGGCCCGCGCGTACCGCACGGCGATCGAGCGCTTCAATCGCAAGAATTGGACCGACAAGTTCGCGCGCTGGCTGCTGCGCGAGAAACGCCGCGCCGACTTCGAGTCACTGACGACGAACGCCGCACAGCAGTTGGGCGAAGGCGAACTGGCCGATTTTCTCGCCGCGCAGTTCAAGGAAATCGCGGGCGGCGACGCGGGCGATGCGCTGTTCGAAAAACTGTACACGATCGCCTTGCAGCGTTTTCCGGCAAATGTCGTCATGAATCTGCGGCTGCTCGACTGCTACGAACGCCGCGGCTTCGCGGGCGCGCGTCCGCAAACCGATTACCAGGACAAATTTCTCGATCTCGGCCTGCGCTGCGTCGCGCTCGACCGGCAGATCCCGGACCGCGTGCTGCGGCGGCTGGCGCAGCGCGAAATGCTGCGCGGCATGCTCGCCAAATTGGCGCAGCAGCGGATCGTGCAGCCGGTCGAGGCCTATCTGTGGACGCGCGGCCAGCAGTTCCTCGCCAACTACGAGGCGGCGCGCCGGGGCTACGCCGCGCTGGCCGAACGCTGGACCGGCGCGATCGCGATCACGAGCGCGCAGGCGACGGTCGCCCGCAGCCTGGCGAACAGCTTTTACGTTCGCGACCCGGCGCTGGCGGCCGAGGCGGCGGCGGTGTGGGACCGCCAGGCCGTGCGGCGGCCGCTGGAAATCGAGCCGCGCACGCTGCAAGGCGAGGCGCTGCTCGAGGGCGGCCGGCCCCGCGACGCCGCCGCCGCGTGGGAAACAATTCCGGCCGCGGCCCCGGGCGAAACGTCGCGCTGGCTCGAACTGGCGACGCTGTATTGGGATTACTACCTGCCGGCGCAGGCCCGCGACGCGCTGGACGAGGCGCGCAAACGCGTCGGCGATCCGGAGCTGCTTGCAACGGAAATGGCGTATTTGCTGGAAACCGAGGGCCGGCTCGACGACGCGCTCGCTGAATTGGCCGTCGCGGCGACCGGCGACGGCTACGGCCGCTTCGAAGCCGGGAATCACCTGCGCGAGTTGATCGAGCGCGGCAAGACCACGGCGGCGGCGGTGGATGCCGCGTTCTGGCGCGGCGTGACGCGGCCCGACGCGACGGGGGAAGCCGCGTTGCACTATCTCCAATGGCTGCGCGACGGCGATCGCCTGGACGACGCCAAGGCCGCGGCGCTCAAGCTGCTGCCCCGTTATGACGACGTCGCCTTCGCCGAAGGCGTCCTGGCGATGTTCATGGAAGTCGGCGACGAACACGGCGCCGAGGCGTGCCTGCGCCGGTTGGTCGCGATCGGCAAGAACGATCCGGCGATGCTGCGCCGCCTGGCCGCGTTCTACGAAAACCGCGGCGCGCGAACCGACGCCGACAAGACGGTGGCGGAGCTGCTGGCGTTCGCGCAAACCGACGGCGCGCGGCATGACGCGTGGCAGTACGCGGCCGATTATTACTGGCGCACCGAACGCCGCGAGGCCGCGCTGACCTACCATCGCCGCCTCGCCGAAGAAGCCGGCGACGCCCAGCGCGTCGTCAGCCTCTGGATCGCCTACGCGGACCGCTGCCTGGCGGCGAAACATCCGGACCAGGCGCTCGACGCCATGGCGCAACTGCGGCGGGACCGCCCGACGGAACCGGCGATCGTCGGCACGATGGCCAAAGCCTATGTGGCGAAGGGCGATCGCGACGGGCTCGTCGCGCTGTACCAAACGGTCCTGAACGACTTGAAAAAAGCCGATCTCGGCGACGCCGCAAAAAAGGCGCGCGAGGCGGAATTGCGCGGCAAATTGATCGTCGCCCTGACCGACCTGGGCCGGTTCCGCGAGGCGCTCGAAGAGCACATGCAAATCATCAATCGCAACGCGCCGGACGAAGAGCCGGTGCTGGCCGCCTATCGTTATGCGAAGCGGCGCAACCAGCTCGCGCCGCTGCTGGCGTATTACGAGCGCGAGGCCGAGCGCGCCAACCGCGACTATCGCTGGCAATTCGTGACGGCGGCGCTCTACGAGGCCGACGGCCGGTACGCCGACGCCGCGCGCCTGCTCGACAAGGCCGCCGCCAACGAACCGCAGCGGCTCGATTTGCTGGAACGCCGCGCCGCCGTGCTGATCAAGGCCGGCGATTTCGCCGGCGCGGTCGCCGTCTATCGCACGCTCGCCGCACGCCGGCTGACCGGCGCCGACTACCAGATGCGCGTGGCCGAGGTGCTTTATCTCGCGAACCAGCCGGCCGAGGCCGAAGCGTGGCTCGACCGCATCCTCGCCGCCGCGGACACCGAGGTCGGCCGCGCGACCGCCGCCGCCGATCTCGCCCGCCGCCACGGCCGCGCGATCGCGGCGCGCAAGTACGCCGCGCAGGCGTTGAATCTGGTCTTGGCGCAGCCCGACAAACGGACGCTCGACGACGCCTTCCTGCCCGCGTGGCTCGCCGACCAACTCGAGACGGCCGGCGTGGCGCAAGCGATCGCCCAACTGCAGGCCGTGCGCGCGCAATTGGAAAAGGCGCTGGCCGCGACGCATCCGGTCGGCCGCGAACCGATTCGCAAGACCCTCGCGCAGTTGGACGGCCTGACGACCGGCGCGCTGGCCGACTGGCTCGGCGACCGTGCGGACGCCGCGACGCGCCAGGCCGCGGCCCCGCTGTACGCGAACATGCTCGATGACGCCGTGAAGAATGCGAAAAAGAAGAACGCCGCCTACGACAACGCGGCGGCGGCGGCGCGCCGCGCCCAACTGCCGGAGCTCGCGGCCGAGCTGCTCCGGCGCGAACTGACGGAACTCGCCGGCCAAACGGCAAACAACGACAAGGGCCGCCCGCCGGCCATGGCGCTCGCCGCGTTGCTGCGCACGCGCGCCGCGACCGAGCCGCTCGCGCCGCTGGCCGCCCAGGCCGCCGGGGTCTCGCCCGCGCTGCCCGCGGCCGACGACGCCGTCATCGAAACGGCGGCGCTGCTGCGCGCGGCGGGCGAGTTCGCCGCCGAAAAACAACTGCTGGCGCGCGTCGTCGGCTCGCGCCAGCGCGTCACGGCGCTGGCGGCGCCGGATGCCGCGACGGCCCGTTACTTTTCGCTGCTCGACGGCGCGACGCTCGACAAGCTCGCGGAAAGCGGCGCCTGCCCGCAACCGGGGCCGCTGACTGTGTGGCTGGCGCAACAGGGACAGACCGCGCGGCTGATTACGGCGCTGAACAAGCAATTCGCCGCGAAGGGTCCGCGCTGGCTGCTCGCGAAGCGCGCCCTGGCCTATCAGGCCGACCCGAAATTCGCCGCCGACGCCAAGAAGGCCTACGCCGAACTGCTGGGGCTGCCGCTGCTGATCGGATCGCACGCGGGCGTCAAGCCGCCGCCGGAGCAGGCGACCGACAAGCTTTGGACCCACTTCGCCTTCAACTACGGCGAATGGCTGACTACGCGCGGCGACGAAGCCGGCGCGCCGTGGCTGTACGCCGAACCCGAACGGCAGCCGCTGACGCCGGCAGCCTACCTGCGGGTCGTCGCCGCCCTCGACCAGGCCCAGCGCTTCGCAAAGGCCGACGACTTCCTGGCGCGCGCCGAAATGCTGGGCGGCGGCGAAGAACTCCTCGCCGCCAAGGCGCGCCATCTGCACGCGCAGGGCCGCGACCGCCAGGCCGCCGACGCGCTCGCCTCGCTCGTCGCCGATCCGAAAACCGCGTTGGCGGCGGCGCCGCGCTACGCCGCGCTGATGGCCGACATCGGCCGCGCGTCGGACGCCGTTGCGCGGTGGCGCGGCATCCTGAACGACCGCTTGCCGGCGCTCGCGTCGTACCAACGCGTCGATGCCGTCGGAGAATTTCTCGCCTTCGCCGCGAAGAACGTCAGCCCGCGGGAAGCGGCCGCCGCGGCGCGAAATGCGCTCTCCGCCAGCCGTCTCGATTCGACCGACTTGCGCGAGTTGATCGCCAGGGACCGCGTTCCCGCCGGCGCGGTCGTTTCGACCTGGTTGCTGGCGCTCGAGCGGCTCGCGGACGATCTGCGCCGCTACTCGGTCTACGTCAACCGCCATGTGGCGGAGGCGGCGCTGGAGTACGCGCTGACCGCCAAGGAAGAAAATCTCGCGCGCCGGGCGTTCGCCGCGCTGGCGAAATACTACCCGGCGGAGGCGCCGGCGGACGTTGAAGAGACCGATGCGATGCGCCGCCAACGCGTGCGGGCCGCCGCGCTCTTCGACGGCGAACGCGCCGCCGAGGCGCTGGCCCTCGGCTGCGTGCAAGGCCGCGTCGACGACGACTTTGCGGCGGCGATTATTGAGATTCTCCGCCAAGCCGGCATGTCCACCGCCGCCGACCGCGTGTGGCTGGCCTTTTTCGAGCCCATTCGTCGCGACGAACAACTGACGGCGCGGTGGCTCGCAACCGTCAACGAACACGAGTCGGGTTCGGCCGAGTTCGACGCCGGCCGCAAATCCCTGGCCGCGTACCTGCGTTTGCAGAACCTGCCGGCGGCCCGGGAGTTGACGACGGAATTGCGGGAAATGTGCGGCGACTCGGAGCAGATGCTGACGAGTCTCGCGACCACGCTGGTGGAAAACGGCGCGGCCGGCGAGGCGTTGCCGCTCATCGATCAGGCCGTCGCGCTCGACGGCTCGGCGGTTGCCGCGGCCAGCCTGCGCGTCGTCGCCTATCTCGCGGCCGGCCGCGTCGAAGCCGCGGCGACGCACTTGGCCAACGGCTGGCGCGACGGAACCTACGGCCAGGCGTCTTTGATCGACGTCGTCAGCCGCGCCGCCGAGACGGCCGCCGCCGTGGCGGGAACTGCGCGGCGCTGGGAATCGGCCCTCGCGGCGGCGGCCTCGCCGGCGCGCGAATTGGCGCTGGCGGCGCTCGCCTTGCGCGAGTCGCGCGGCGACAAAGCCGCGCAAGCGCTCGCGGCGCTGGGCGAGCCGCTGCGTTATCCGATGGCGACGTGGCGAATGCGCGCACGGGCGTTGCGGCTGACCGGCGATCTCGTGCGCGAACAGCAGGCCCTGGCGGAACTGCTGCGGCTCGACCCGGCCGATAAAGCCGCGGCGCGCCGCCTGGCCTGGCTGGAGCTCGCGCGCACGCCGTTCGCCGGACTGCTGCGGCTCAACCACTTGGGCATGCCGGCGTCGCCGGCGCAGTTGGCCGACCCGCTCGCGGCAACCGCCAACTCCGACGCCCTCGCGGCCTGGTGGCGCGTCACGCCGAAGGCCGAACGCGCCGAACTCGCACTGGCCGTCGTCAACGCCTGGGCGGCCATCGACCGGCCCGCCGCGGCGGCCGAAACGGGCGAGGCGGCGCTGGCGACGCTCGGCGATGACGCGACCGCGAAACTGCGGGCGCGCGTGGCGCAGCAGCGGCAGGACACCGAGAAACAACGATCGGCGCGACCGCTAAGGTTCACGCCGAATGATAACCTCGCGCAATGAAGGTTCTGACCGCGAATGAGGATGCAGGATTGTTTAACCGCGAATGCACGCGAATGCACGCGAATATGATTCGGCAGGATCGGAAAGAAACCGCGAATGCACGCGAATGCACGCGAATATGATTCGGCAGGATGGGCAATGAACGGGAATAAGCGCGAATTGGTGTTGAGAGATGAGGTTTATCAGGTTGTGGGCGCGGCGATGGAAGTGATGAATCAACTGGGTTGCGGATTTCTGGAAGCGGTCTACCAGGAGGCGTTGGCGATCGAATTTGATGAACGAGAGCTTCCCCATGTGCCGCAGAAACGGCTGGAGATTTCGTATAAGGGCCGGCCGTTGAACAAGGAGTACATCGTCGATTTCTTGTGCCATGAGCAGATTGTGGTCGAGATCAAGGCGGCCAAAGCGATCACGGAAATCGATGAGGCGCAAATCCTCAACTATTTGAAGGCGACAAATCTTCCGGTCGGCTTGATCGTCAACTTCGGCGCGCCTCAACTTCAATGGAAGCGCTACGCGAACACGCAGCGGAACTCTCTATGACCGCACCGGAGCCTAAACCCAGCCTTATTCGCGTGCATTCGCGTGCATTCGCGGTCAAAAAACCCTCATTCTCATTCAATATCAAAACCCTCATCCCCATTCGCGGTCGTTCCCGTTCATTCGCGGTGATCGCTACGGTTTTGGCGGTCGCCGTCGTGGTCGCTTGGCGGATTGGGCCGACGCGGTCGGGGTCGTCATTGTTGGCCATGACGCCCGGGCGGCCGCTCGTCGCGGTTTACGCCGCGAATCTCGGGGCCTTGGCGGGCCGCGTCGCCGCGTTGCCGGCCGCGCAGGCGTATCTGCACAGCAAGGCGCGCGACGCCTACGCCGATTCGAAGCTGGCGCTGAAGCTGGCGGACCGGGCCGAGCGGCTGTCGGCGCTGGCCGGGATGCCGCTGACGGTCGACGCGTTGCTGGATGCGGCCAAGGGCGAAACCGTGCTCGCGCTCTACGACATCGGCAATTTGGAGTTTCTGCTGCTGACGCGGCTGCCCGCCGCCGAGCAGGCGAAGCTGGCGTTTGTCGCCGACCGCGCAAAATTCACGCAGCGCGTCTATGACGGCCGCACGTATTATGCGAAGATCGATGAGGCCGCCGGGCTCGCATTTCTCTTTTATCAAACGGACGATTTGCTCATCGTCGCCAGCAGCCCGGACCTGCTGGAAAGCGCGCTTTACGCCGCGGGCAAAGCCGCCGGCCAGCCGCGGCTGACCGACGACCCCGATTATCGCAAGGCGCTGGCCCTCGACCCGGCGATCGGCGAAAGCGACGCCGTACTGTTCCTCGACCTGGGCCGGCTGCATCGCGATCGCTATTTCCAGGTCTACTGGGCGTGGAAGAACTGGCGCGACTTCGAGAACGTGCCGGCGGCGCTCGTCGGCTTCACCTGCGACGGCCGCTCGATGCGCGAACGGCGCGCGTTGCTCGGTTCGCCGAGCGCGCCGCCGCCGAACGAGCTGACCTATCAGGGCGAGGGCCTGACCGCGTTCACCGCCGGCGGCGCCGGAACCGTCGCGCAGTTGAGCGCGCTTTTCGGGTGGGATCTCTCGGCGCTCGGCCTCGATGAAAAAGCCGCGGCGCGGCTGCTGGTCGTTGCGCCGCACGTCGACCCGACGACGGGCCTGGTCGACGCGCGCCGCGGCGCGGTCCTCGCAGCGCCGGGCATCGAACCGGCCCGGGCGGTTGAGAGCGTTGCGGCGGCGTTGCGTGAAAAGCGGCCCGCGTTACGCGGAAAATTGACGCCGAAGACGGGTCCGGACGGCGCGGCGGCGTTGACCCTGCTGCCGGGTCTGCCCGGCGTGTACGCCGCGCGGCA
>Ga0181520_10005876_pt1 | contig 19198 bp, 16 predicted proteins | sample PEATcosm2014_Bin_29_FD_132451 | JGI IMG/M metagenome (GOLD analysis project Ga0181520, IMG submission 132451) | Peatland microbial communities from MTU Mesocosm Facility, Houghton, MI, USA - PEATcosm2014_Bin02_30_metaG | ecosystem: Environmental > Terrestrial > Soil > Wetlands > Peat | place...
CAGCGCCGCGCGTTGCCGCCAGACCGCCGCGACGTTTCCCGGCATCAAGCTGGCGAACGGCGTCAGTTCCAGCAATTCCAGCAGCGCCGCCACGGTTCGTTCGAGTTCGGCCTCCGCGAGATTTTTGTGATAGCGCAGTGGCAGCGCGACGTTTCCGGCAATGGTAAGCTGGTTGAACAATTTGCCATCCGCAAAAACAAACCCCACGCGCTGCCGGTCGGTGATCTTCGCTTCATCAAAATCTTTGGCTTCACAGCCGAACACGCGGCAGGTTCCATCCACCGGCGCGATCAGGCCCGCGGCATGCATGAGCAGATCGCTTTTGCCGGAATGTGGCGGCCCGGCCACCACCCAGAATTCGCCGGGCAAAACCGACCAGTTCACGTCCTCCAGCACGATCAGGGACGTGTCGCGCAACGCGGCCACCTGCACGTCGCGCATTTCAATGACCGGCGGCGGCGAAACTTTTTCACTCATGCGACAAGATAAAGCACGATAAACACGGCATCAATCAACACACACACGATGACGCCCTGGGTCACCGCCCGCACGGCCACGCGCGAGACATCCTCCAACTGCAGCGGCTGCGCCAGGCCGTGATAACATGTCACAATGGCAATGAAAAATCCAAACGCCAGTGTCTTGAGCGCCAGCAACGCAAAGTCGAGCCAGCCGAGCGCCTCGGCGATTTGCCTGAAATAATCGCCGGGCGTCAGCGGCACGTTTGCCAAAAACGCAAACAGACAGCCGCTGGCCAGTGCGCCGAGGATCAGGTAAATCGTCAGCGCAAAGACACTCAGCGTCATGCCGATGACGCGCGGCATGATGAGATAATGCACCGGGTCAATGCCCAGCGCCTCCAGGGCCTCGACTTCTCCCAGCGCGCGCCCCGTCCCCAATTCGATCACATTGGCCGTGCCGACGCGCGCCAGCACCAGCATGGCCGTCAGCAGGGGGCCAAGCTCACGCACCACCACAATCACCATCGTCGAACCGAGATAAGCCGTTGCCCCCACTTTCGCCAGCGTCGCGACGGTCTGGCCGATGACGAGAAAGCCCAGCGCCAGGGCCAGAAAAATAAACATGGGCAGCAGGGTCACGCCGGCGCGGTTCAGCTCCTGTCGCACCCGCGGCTGCATGACACCGTGGGCCGCACGGGACTTTTTCAAGGTGACGCCCAGGGTGATCAACGCGAACGCGGCCAGTCCCTGCACCGTCAGCAGCAGGAGGAAGATTTGGCGGCCCAGGTAATTGGTGTAGGAACGGGGCAAGGGGGCGCGGCGAAACTTTTGCAAGTTCGCCGATTCAAACGCCTTGGCCAGATTTCCACGCATGGCACCAGCCTAGAACTATTTGCTGGCCCGGTCAAAATTGTTTTCCCGCAATCGCGGGCTAATCTGGAGAGGTGGCGGTAAAAAAGCTCAAAGGGCCGTCGTGAAAATAAAAAATTATTATGGGCGAAACCTTGCCCCCACGTACGGTCACATTGAATGAACTGGTCGGAATAGACCCGGTAAACGAGAACGTCAGATCGTCGGGCACGATGGCATACTTGCCCGGCTTCAGCGACACCTCAAATCCATTCGTCTCATCGGAGGTGAAATGTCCGATCAGCTCTCTGTCCGAATGCCCGAACTTGGTATCTGTATCCGCGGTATAAATGCTAAAGGAGGTGGTTACCGGCAACTCCACATCCCCCACGCCGACGTAGATTCCGGGCGCCACCTCATCGGGTGTGCCATAGGAAATATAAAGCTCGGCATGTCCTTGTATGCCGGTGTTGGGCAGCGCCGCCAGCAACGTGGATGAAGTCATGGCCAGCAAAAAAGCCGCCAGTCCGAGTTTGAGGGTTTGGACTGTATTATTCATCGTATTGCTCTTTCGTTTCTTTTGGTTGCGCGAGTGCGTAATCGTGAGCCACAAATCAGTGGTTGATCACAATTTATACCATTGTTTTAGTTCTCTTTACCTGAGCTGTCCAGCGCAATTTGGCCGTGCCGGCGGATTTGGTCTGTTCAAACCGCTCCCGGTATTGAGGGGAGCAATGAATTCAATGCTGACGTCGTGAGCTACAGATTGAGATGATGAAGCACTCCTGACGTCGGGGGCTACAAAATCCTCTGCCGGGTTGTCGCGGGTTGAAAACTGTAGGCGACGAGGTGACGAGTCGGAGCGCGGAGGAGCACTCCTGACGTCGTGCGCTACAAAGAGCAGCACTTCTTACGTCGTGCGCTACAAGACGGAGCCTGATGGCGGCCAACAGCGTTTATGAACTGTCTATTTTTGACATGATGAGTCTTTCCCAGATTTTTTTTAGTCGGATTCACTTTGATTCACTCGGATAAATACCCGCGTAGGCCAGTCTACACGTCCCGGCGGACCAGCAGGTCCAGCCCTACCACCGCAGCACTCCCGGTAAGTGGTGGCGGCGTCCAAGCCACATGGTGGGGGGGGGGCAAGCCCGTTAAAATAAGCACATTTCCGCCGCGCCAGGGGACGTGACTCATAAATTCTGGGCAAAATGCGCATGATTTGCAGGCCCAGGCACTCGCACCGGGCACTTCATCGAACGGACGGGCAGGGCGTGTTGCCCATTTTGACCTTGATTGACCTTGATTGACCTTGATTTACTTTGTTTTGGTTGACCTTGTCAGCGGGAGCGGTGAAAACCGCCGTTGTCCAATGTTTGGGCAATGCGCGTGTCGCATATACCTATGACTCTACACGCATTTCTTAAAAAGACCACGTAGCCGCTAACAGTATTTTTAAAAATGTTGAGACATGATCCCCGCACAGGCGGTTTCCGGAGTCAGTCGCTTTCCTGCCAATTAGGAGAGCGTTTCAAGTTTTAGCAGCCAAAGACAAGCGGGCGCGGAAAACAGCGTCCGGGGCGGGCGCGTTTTTTGTACACGGACTATGCCGGCCCTAGCGGGGCTGATGCTATTGACGGCTTTTTGACTACAAATATAACGCGCCTATGGCGCTGAAAACGTGAGGCAGTGGCTCAAACCGCGTTTCAGCACCCCGTTAAGCGCCGTATTGTTCGTCGGTGACTTTTTCCATCCAGTCCACGGCCTCGCCATCGAGCAACTCCGCGATGGCGATGTGCGTCATGGCCGTGGCCGGGGCGGCCCCATGCCAATGTTTTTCGCCCGGCGGGAACCAGACAATATCCCCGGGATGAATTGCTTCAATCGGGCCGCCTTCGCGCTGCACGCGTCCGCAGCCCGCAGTCACGATGAGCGTCTGCCCCAGCGGGTGCGTATGCCACGCGGTGCGGGCACCGGGTTCAAACGTGACGGTTGCGCCGCTGACACGGGCGGGTTCGCTCCCCTTGAACGGTGAGTCAATGCGCACCGTGCCGGTGAACCAGTCAGCCGGGCCTTTGTTGGATGGCTGTGAGCCATTTCGTTTTATTTCCATAATTGGGTCTGGGTTGTATTGAATTTATGCCTATGTTGTACCAGCCGGTGGCCACACGGGCAATCTGGCCGTGGGCGCCGGGATGAGGATGCTGGTCATGGCAGCAGAGATGGTTTGGTCTTACCGTCCGACCAGTTTCTGCAGATGTTCCGGATAGCGGGCCCCTTGAACTTTGATCTTGGAGGCCACGCTTTCCAGTTCATGCAGGTCTTCCGGCGAGAGTTCAACGGAAGTTGCGCCACAGTTTTCCTGCAAGCGATGCAGTTTCGTGGTGCCGGGGATGGGAACAATCCAAGGCTTCTGGGCCAGGAGCCAGGCCAGCGCGACCTGGGCGGGAGTCACCTTCTTTTGGGCAGCGAACTTTCCAATCACATCCACCAGCGCCTGATTTGCTTTTCGGTTTTCCTCGCTGAAACGGGGAACTTTATTGCGGAAATCGTCGGTGCTGAACTTGGTTTTCGCGTTGATCGCGCCCGTGAGGAAGCCCTTGCCCAAGGGACTGAACGGGACGAAACCGATTCCCAATTCTTCCAGCGTCGGCAATATTTCCGCTTCCGGCTCCCGCCACCACAGGGAGTATTCGCTTTGGAGCGCTGTCACTGGAAGAACGGCGTGCGCGCGACGGATGGTTTGCGCGCCAGCTTCGGACAGGCCAAAATGCTTCACCTTGCCTTGCTGAATCAATTCTTTCACCGTGCCCGCCACGTCTTCGATGGGCACGTTGGGATCAACGCGATGCTGGTAGAGCAAATCAATGACCTCCACTTTGAGCCGCTTGAGCGAGCCTTCGACGGCCTGTTTGATGTGCTCCGGCTGGCTGTTCAAGCCCGCCGCACCCGGTCGCGTGTCACTGCCGCTCAAATCGAAGCCAAATTTCGTGGCGATGACGATTTGTTTGCGAAATGGCGCGAGGGCTTCGCCGACGAGTTCCTCGTTGGTGAACGGGCCATAAACTTCGGCAGTGTCGAAGAAAGTGATGCCCAATTCAACCGCCGACCGGATCAATGAACCCATCTCCTGTTTGTCGCCGGGCGGGCCATAGGAAAAACTCATTCCCATGCAGCCCAGTCCGAGAGCCGAGACTTCCAAATTACTTTTTCCGAGTTTGCGTTTTTGCATAATGAATTCCTTTCTTTGTGTTCGTGGTTACTCCGATTTGAGCGAAGCCATATCAATCGAGAACCGGTATTTCACATCGCCCCTGGCCATGCGGTCGTAAGCTTCATTGACCTTCTGGATGGGGATGACTTCGACGTCCGCAGTGAGGTTGTGCTGGGCGCAGAAATCAAGCATCTCCTGCGTTTCGGCGATGCCGCCGATGGGCGAACCCGACAGGCTGCGGCGGCCCATAATCAGCGAAAAAGCGGAGATGGCGTGAGGTTTTTCCGGCGCGCCGACGAGGGTGAGATTGCCGTCCACTTTCAACAAATTGAGACAGGCGTTCACGTCGTGCGGGGCAGCAACCGCATCGAGGATGAAATCGAAACTGCCGGCGTGTTTGTTCATCTCTTCGGCGTTGCGCGAGAGAACGACCTCATGCGCGCCGAGTCGGATTGCGTCGTCCTTCTTGCCAGGCGAGGTCGTGAAGACCACGACTTGCGCTCCGAAGGCCCGCGCGAATTTAACCCCCATGTGCCCAAGACCACCAAGACCTACAATGCCGACTTTCTGGCCTGGGCCAACTTTCCAATGGCGCAATGGCGAATACGTTGTGATGCCGGCGCAGAGCAGCGGGGCGACTCCGGCGAGCGGAAGATTCTTCGGCACACGAAGGACGAAGTGCTCGTCCACGACGATGCTTTCCGAATAGCCGCCGTAAGTGGGCAGACCGAGGTGTTTGTCCTTCCCGCCATACGTCCAGACCTGGGTGGGAGAGAATTGCTCATTGCCCGCGCGACAGTGCGGGCAGGACATATCGGCATCCACGAGACAGCCGACCCCGACCAGATCGCCAATTTTATGTTTGGTGACAGCCGAACCGACGCCAGTGACGCGGCCAACGATCTCATGGCCCGGCACGCACGGGTAAACGGTTTGCATCAGATCGCTCCACTCGTTGCGGGCGTAATGCAGGTCGGAGTGGCAGATGCCGCAGAAGAGGATTTCAATCTTGACGTCGCGCGGCGTCGGCTCGCGGCGCGGAATCGTGGCGGAGGCCAGCGGTGAAGCCGCGCTTTGCGCGGCGTAGGCTTTGGTTTTGGTCGTGTTCATAATTTCAATCTTTGTATTCAAATGTTGAAGGCACTTTAACTCAAATGTTCGGGGCTGTCGCACATGGGGTTGCTCCACCTGTTCTGATATTGCTCAAAAGTGAAATCCGACCCAACCCACAGGAACAACACGCTTCCTTGGAATACTATCAGGCGGGCTGAAAATCTGTATCAGGTGTTTCCCCCATATCCTAAAATGGCGATTCCAAACTGTTTCACCGCGAATCCCCGCACGACGGCGTCAACGCTGCTGGCGATAATCGCTGGGAGAAAGGCCGGTTTCCCGGCGGAAGAATCGGGCAAAATGGCTGGGGTTGGCGTAGCCGACATCCAGGGCAATCTCCACCACGCTCCGTTTCGTTTCGCGGAGCAGCCGTCTGGCTTCGTCCATCCGCAAGGTCAGCAGGTAGCGAGACGGCGACATGCCCATGGCATTCTTGAACAGGCGGGTGAAGTAAAACTTGCTCACCCCCGCCTGGGCCGCGAGTTGATCCAGGCTGAAGTCTTCAGCCATGTGTTCCGCCATCCAGTTGGATATTTGCCGGAGCTTGAAACCTGGCAGGGAGGGGCTGCCGCTGGGCGACTCCTTGGCCGTCTCGGCATAGTTTCGCGCCAGATGGATGGCGATGGCCTGCGCGATGCCTTCCAGAAAAAGGGGACTGGCGTGCCGGCGCAGCAACTCCTCGCGCAAACGCTCCATCCAGGAATTCAATGCAACGTCAGTGAACGCGGAAATATTCCGCAACCGGGCGTGCGCCGCATCGTCCCCGAACACTTCCGCCAAAGCGCGCTGAAGCAGCGGCAGCGTGATGAATACCGCCATGGATTCAAACGGCTCGGCGGTGAGCGCTTTCCAGCGGCAATCATAGGGAGCGCCTCCCGAGGTGAGAAAGAAAGATCCCTTCGCAAGCCGCTGGGTGATCCAAGGCCCTTTTTCTTCGCGCTCCTGAAACTCGACCTCACCCGAAATGGTCCAAGCGAGGAACGGTTCGCTGACGGAGGGAAGATGCAACTCATCAACGCTGCGTGGCAGGGCGATGGTCCACGCCTTGATGTCCCGCCAGGCTTCGCCGCTGCCCACCCGCAAACATTTCCCGCCAACATAACGCTCGAAGGCTTCGGCTGACGTTATCTCAGGAACCAGCATGAGGAAGAATGACATATCCAGCACAATTTCGTCCACAGCATTCCATATTTTTGCCGGGCGAAGAGACATGGATATCATGGCGCGCAGCGCGGCTAAATGTTTTGACACTGCAAGAAGCGTTGGCATACAGTTTCCCGGTTCAAAACCGTTGTTTTTTATATGCGAATGAAGTCTTTCAAGCCGAGTTGCAACTTGAGCACCATCCGGGACGGGCGTGGGGCCATTTTTTCGTTTGTGCCGTCTCAGCCAATCCTGGAGTGGACGCACCAGTTCATCAAGGCCGGTAAAATCCGCGGCAACCACTGCCATCCGGAATTTGACGAATATATCATGCTGGTGGACGGCGTGGGCGTGGAGGTGGAGGTGAACATCAAAACCGGCAAGGAACATTTTATTTACATGACCAAGGGCGAGTGCATCTACATCCCGCGCGGGACCTATCATGTTTTTCTCGCGGTCACGGAATGCGAATCGGTCTCGTTTCTGACCAAGCGCTGGGACGATTGCAAACGGCCCATCGTGCATCACAATCTTGGCATGGGGGAGGGGGATCATGGCGATCCGAAGAGCGAGTTTTACAAACTCCAAAACAAAGACAGCCACCACGCCAAATAAATCATGGGTGTCGTCCAGTTTGGCATCATCGCGTGTTCCAGCGTGGCGCGGCGGCGTTTTCTGCCGGCGCTCAAGCTGGCGACCGGCGCGCAACTGGCGTGCATGGGCAGCCGTGATGCCGCGAAGGCGGGGCAGTTCGCGCGCGAATTTTCCGCTCCGCGCCACGGCACCTACGAAGACGTGCTGGCCGATCCGCAAATCAACGCAGTTTACATTTCCACGCCGCCGCCGTTGCACGCCGAATGGGTCCACCGGGCTGCCGCCGCCGGCAAACATATTTTGTGTGAGAAGCCCGCATTCGGCAGCCGGGAGGAGGCGTTGACAGCGGTCAAGGCATGTCGCGCGGCCGGTGTGCGGTTGCTGGAAGGCTACGCGTTCAAATATCATCCGCAGCACGCGCAGGTGCGGGCGCTGGTGGCGGAAGGCCGGATTGGCGCGCCGCGATTTTTTTCGGCGGAATTCACGTATCCGCGTCCGGCGGAGAACGACATCCGCTTGAAACCAGATTTGGCCGGCGGCGTGTTGCACGACTCGATTGGCTATCCGGTGGCGGCAGCGCTGATGCAGATGCCGTGCAAGCCGGTGTCAATCAGTTGTGTGCAGGGCCATGATGCGGCGTCCGGGGTGGACGATGCGTGTTCCATCACGCTGCAGTTTTCCGGGGGCGAGATTGCAAACTTGTACGCGGCGTTTGGGGTACAATATCGTTCGCGCTACGCCATCGCCGGCGTGAGCGGGCGGATTGAACTGGAACGCGCTTTTGCCGTGCCGCCGGAAATGAAAGCCGGCTTCACGGTGGAAACGAACCAGGCCGCGGAGACGATTTCGATTGGCGGGGTGGACCAGTTTCGGCTGATGATCGAAGATTTCGCCGCGCAAATCAGGGGCGGCACGAGCGCGGACGGCGCGTCCGCAAATTTCAGCGCGCCTGCAAGTGATTACGAAACTGATTTGTTGCGGATGCAGGCCGTGATGGATGCGGCGGCGCAGTCCGCGCGCGAAGGGCGCACGATTGAAATTAAAAATTTATGAAAATTCTGGTCACTGGCGGCACGGGTTTTTTGGGGCGGCACCTGGTTCCTGACCTGCAACGTCAGGGCGCGGAGGTCACCATCATCAATTCCCGGAACTGCGATCTTGTGGAGAAGCAAAATCTGCTGCAGTTCAAGTATGCGAAGTTCGACCGCATTTATCATCTGGCGGCGTGGACCAAGGCGGGCGATTTTTGTCTGTATCACAAGGGCGAGCAATGGATCATCAACCAGCAGATCAATACCAACGTCCTGTGGTTCTGGCGGGAGTATCAGCCGAAGGCGGTGATGATTTCCATGGGCACCGGCTGTGCGTATCCGCCGGAACTGGAGCTGAAGGAGGAAAATTACCTGGTCGGCGAACCGGACCGCGATCTCTACACCTATGCCATGACCAAGCGGATGCTTTATGTTGGGCAGCAGGCGCTGAATCATCAATACGGCATGGAGTTTCGCCACCTGATGCCCTCGACGCTGTTCGGTCCGAAATTTGACCGCGAAGACACGCATTTCATTTTTGATCTCATAAAAAAAATCGTCGCCGGCAAGACCCAGGGCGTGCCGGTGTCATTGTGGGGAACCGGCAGCCAGATTCGGGAACTGATTTACATTGAGGATGCGATCAAGCTGATCAATCTCGCGGTGGAACATTGCCCGAACGACATCTTGAACCTGGGCAGCGGCCACGGCCACAGCATCCGCCAATACGCGGAGATGATCTGTGAAATCGTGGGCTACGATCCGGCCAAGATTATCTACGACACGACCAAGTGGTCGGGTGTTTCCAAGAAAGTTTTCAACACGGACAAGATCCAGCGGCTGTTTCCGGACTTTAAATTTACGGACATTCGGGTGGCGCTGGCCGAAACCATCCGCTATTACCAGTCATTGCCGCAGCAACCACTCCATTGATTTTATGCCATGCCGCGTTTGTCACAGCCAGAAGCTTGAAATGTTCCTCGATCTCGGCGCGCAGCCGCATTGCGACAGTCTGTTGCTGCCCAAGGATCTGACGCACAAGGAGCCCTATTATCCGCTGCAAGTTTGTTTTTGTCATGACTGCACCGCAGTGCAGATCAATTACACCGTGCCGAAGGAGACCATGTTTGGCGAATATCTTTATGTCTCCGGCACGACGCAAACCCTGCGCACGCATTTTCAAAACAGCGCCGACCGGCTGGTCCAGCGGCTGGGTTTGAAGGCGGGCGACCTGGTGGTGGACATCGGCAGCAACGACGGCACCTGGCTGGCGTGCTACGAAAAACATGGGCTGCGCACGCTCGGCGTGGATGGCGCAAAAAATCTGGCGGAGATGGCGAACAAACGCGGCATCGAAACGTGGGCGCAGTTTTTCAATGCGGGCGTGGCGCGCGACATCATCGCGCAAAAAGGCCGCGCAAAACTTGTCACGGCGGCGGGCGTTTTTTTTCACCTTGAAGAACTGCACAGTGTGACCGAGGGCATTGCGGAACTCATCCGCGACGGCGGCGTATTTTGCGTGCAGGCCATTTCGCTGGCGGGCATGTTGCGCTACAACCAGTTTGACCAGGTCTATCACGAGCATTTGACCTATTGGACGGTGCATTCGCTGGACCGGCTGTTTTCGCAATTCGGCCTGGAAATTTTTAATGCGGACATGCTGCCGATCCACGGCGGTTCGATGGAGCTGCTGGTGGCGGCGCGCGGCACGCAGACAATTGACGCGTCCGTCGAAAAGATGCGGGGCGATGAAAAACAGCTTGGCTGCGACCGGATTGAGACCTACAAAAAACTGGCCGAAAATGTCTGGAAAATCGAACGCGAACTGATGGCCATCCTGCGCGATTACGCCGCGCGCGGAAAGAAAGTTTACGCCTTCGGCGCGCCGGCCAAAGGGGCGACGCTGCTCAATTCCTTTCACATCACCACCGATCTGGTGCAGTGCGCGGTGGAGGTCAATCCGCTGAAGGTGGGCAAATATATTCCCGGTGCGCGGCTGCCGATCATGGACGAAAAGACCATGGATGTGCCAGACGCCTACCTGATTCTCGCGTGGAATTTTCTCAAGGAATTTCTGCCGAAGAAACGGGATTATATCATGGGCGGCGGCAAGTTCATTGTGCCGATTCCGACGCCGGTGATCATAGACAAGAATAATTACGCGCAGTATGCGGATTAGGGTGTGGCGAGGAAATGGGGCGATGGGTATAACCACCCCTCAGCCTCGGTCCTTCTCCCCCGTTGAGGGGAGAAGGAGGCCAGAATAGAAAGCGGGCGAATATCCGAGCGCATTCAGGCCAACAGACGGCTGGTTTCAAGGACTGTGATCAGATGCGCCCCGCAGAGTGCCGGGTTGAGTTTACGAAAAAATGATCTGCGAACCGGGCGCATTGATTTTCACGCTGAGAATCTGGCGTCCGGCAAAGACTTCCAGCAGCTTCGGGTGGGTTTCCGGCGGCGCGAAAAAGAGCATGAAGCCGCCGCCGCCGGCGCCGAGCAGTTTTCCGCCCCAGGCCCCGGCTTTCCGTCCGGTGGCATAAATCTCATCAATCTCCGAGTTGGAAATGCCGCCGTCGAGGCCGCGTTTGGCCTCCCAGGCGCAGTGCAGCAGTTCGCCAAATTCCCGCAACGGCCGGTTCGCCACCAGGATGTCGTGGCCTTCATAAACCATGGCCCGCATCGCGCGCAGTGCGGGCAGGTTTTGGCCCACGCGTTTCAACTGATGGGCCACCACGTCCGAGGCCTTGCGGGTGATGCCGGTGAAAACCAGAAACAGGTGGGCCTCAAAATCCGCGAGCCGTTGCGGCGCGAGCGGCACGCGGTTGACCACGATGTTTTTTTCCGTATGGAATTCAACCAGGTTGAAGCCGCCGAAGGCCGCGAGCACCTGGTCCTGGCAGCCGACGTTGTCATTCAAAATGTGGCGCTCAACATGAATGGCCTCATAGGCCAGCTCCTGCGGACGCAAAAACTGACCTTTGAACGTGTGCAGTGCATGCAACAGCGAAACAGTGAAGGCGGAGGAGGAGCCCAGCCCGGTGAAGGCCGGCAGGTCGGCGCAGTTGTGCAGTTCGATGTCGCGCTCAAAATTGCAGAGCTTGAGGCATTCGCGGAAAACATTATGTTCAATGCCGTGGACTTCCTTGACAATTTCCACCTTGCGATAGGAAATGCGCATGGAATAGTCGAACAAATGGCTCAAGAACGGGCTGGCCGTGACATACGAGAATTTGTCAATCGCCGTCGCGAGCACCGCGCCGCCCTCCTGCAGGAAAAATTCAGGATAGTCCGTGCCGCCGCCAAAGAAACTGATGCGCACCGGGGCGCGGGAGATGATCATACGCTTTCGATTTGAAACTGGGCGAGGTTTTGGCGGATGAAATGATCCGCCTCACGCAACGTGTCCGGCGTGCCGATGTCCAGAAAGGGGGTGTTCATCCGCAAAACTTTCAATGAAACGCCCGCCGCCGTCAACGCTGGAAAAACCTCCTGTTCGAGGCTCAGGGGTCTGCGGTCGGGGAATTGTTTCAACAGCGAATCGCGGAAAAGATAAACGCCGGTGCTGATGACACCCTGGCCGGGGCGTTTTTCGGCAAAGCACGCAAGCTGGCCGGCGGCATCGGTCACCAAACTTCCATATCGGCCGGTGTCCGGGACCTCGCGGCCAAAAATCACGCCGGCGGTGGAATCGTCCGCAAGTGAATGGATGGCATCGGCCAGGCTGGCAAAGGCCAGGGTATCGCCGTTGAGCAAAAACCAGGCAGATGAATTGATTTTGCTCCGGCGGACGGCATTTAAAAAACCGCCGGCGGTGCCCAGCGGCGTGGTTTCGGGAACGCAAGACACCCGCACGCCGGCGACCGGCTGCGGTTGAAAATGTTTTTCGATCACTTCCGTCATGAAGCCGGTGGACAAAATGACGCGCCGGATGTTTTGCGCGGCCAGCCAGCGGACGACCCATTCCAGGAACGGGCAGCCATGCACGGGCGCCATCGGCTTGGGCAAATCGCCCAGCAGATGTTTGATGCGCGTGCCAAAACCGCCGGCCAGAATGACGGCGGTGGTTTGGTCTGGAGAAATTGAATCCATTATCATGCTCATCCTCAGCCCCGCATTTTTGATCGCGAGGACGGCCACGGAGGCTGCGGAGAAATTTACACGTTCGAGTAAATCGTGTTGCGCAGAATCGTGTAGCCTTTGATAAGTTCGGTGATGCCGCGATCCAGTCCCCATTCCGGCTGGAAACCGGTGGCGGCGATGCGGGCGTTGCTGACGATATAATCGCGCTTGTCCGGGTCTTCGCCAATCGGGGCTTCCACGAATACAAATTTCGGCAGGTGTTTTTGGATGACGGCGCAGAGTTCAAGCTTGGACAGATTCGCATCATCGAGACCGACGTTGTACGGCTTGCCCTTCATCTTTTCAAAGCTGGCGATGCCATGCAAAAACGCGCGGGCGACGTCGCGGATGTGAATGTAATTGCGTTTGAAATGGCCCTCAAAAATCAGCACGGCGCGGTCATGCACGGCGCGATAGACGAAGTCGTTCACCAGCAGATCCAGCCTCATGCGGGGGGCGCAACCGAAGACGGTGGCCAGGCGGAAGCTGATGCTGTTGTCGCGGGCGAGCACGGCCTGTTCGGCTTTGACTTTGGTGATGCCGTAGGAGGAGATGGGATTGAGCGGCGTTTCTTCGGTGCAGAATTTGCCTTTTTCGCCGATGCCGTAGCCGCTGTTGGTGACGGGCATGATGATCCATTGCTGTTTGCCGGCCAGGCGGCAGAGCATTTCAACGGCCTCCTGGTTGGTGGTTTTGGTGGCGATTTGATCGGTGTTGCAAATCGGCACCCCCACCAGCGCGGCCAGCGGGATGATCAAATCAGCCCGGGCGACCAGCGGCTTGACGATGGATTCCTCCCGGCAGTCACCGCGGACGACGGAAAACTTTTCGTTCTGGCAGCAGTCCAGGAGCGAATTTTGGTTGAAGTAAAAGTTGTCCAGCACGGTCACTTCATGGCCTTGGGCCAGGAGGGTGGGCGTGAGGACGGAACCGAGGTAGCCGGCGCCGCCGGTGATGAGGATTTTCATAAATTATACCGGTACAGTCTGTCGTTTCCGGCTGTCAAAGGCAAGAAAGCCGCACAATGCGAGGCCAAACGCGATGGCCGCCAGCGTGATGTACAGCGGCCGGTTTGGCTGTTGAAACTTGAAGTCAACCGTGTGCTGGCCGGCGGTGGGGAGATAAACGCCGCGCATCATGAAATTGCAGCGCAGCAGGTCCGCCGGCTTGCCATCCACGGTCACGGTCCACTGCGGATCAAACTTGTCGTTGAGCAGCAGCACGGATGGGGCGGTGGCTTTGGCAGACAACACGATGTGTTTGGTCTGGTAGCTCTGAAACTCGACGCTGCCGGAATTATCATTGGTGGCGGCGGCCGGCAGGTTTTTTTCCGGCGTGGAAACCAGCACCGTTTGGGCGGGGTCAAAATTCAGGTCGGCCAGGGTTTTCAAATTGGCCTGGTCATTGGTGTTGACCTGCCAGTTGGAATAAACTTTTGCGCGGGGCAGGGCGCCGGTGAATTCAAACAGCGCCAGCTCGCCGTCATTGCTGTTGACGGCAGTCAGTTCCTCCAGCCGCGACAGTTGAGTAATACCAGGCTTGGCAGCAAGGTCAAACCGCTGAACAATTTGAAAACGGTGCTGCAAGGGATCCAGTTCCTGATTCAAGACATCCAGATAACCGGCAGCCCCGAGCAGATAACGGGTGTTGGTAAGCTGCCATTCACGGGCAAAGAGCGGATAGGTGGCCTGGTTGCGTGGAGCGAGCGCTTCTTTATAGGCCTTCATGTCTTCCGGCATGCGGGGCATCTGGACGATGTCGAGGCTTTGGATATTGTAATATGGAAAATGGTGCTGCACCCATTCAATGCGGTAAAGGCCGTAACCGCCAAATAAATAGTCATAACCGCGTAATTGTTGTTGCGGCTCAAAGGGCAGGCCGACGACACGATGTTCGTAGGGTTTGGTGCGCAAAAATTCCAGAATGGGATTTAACGAACCGACTTCGTATTTTTGTTTGTAATCCCAATGCACCAGCCAGGGCAAATTGGCGCGGCCCATGTCAAAGATTAAAAATCCGCCAAGCAGCAACGCGCCCGTTTTGGCGCGCGGCCCGTTGAAATAGCCGGTGATAACCAGCAGCAGCAAGCCCACGGCAATGGCAAAGAGCACCACAAACCAGCCGGCCTGCCCCACGCTAAACGCGGCAATCGCTGGCGCGGAATTTTCCTGCGCCGGATCGGAGCCGCCAAAGCCGACTTTTTGCAGGTAACCAATCAAGGCTGGTTTTTGCGCGGCGTAAATCAGCCAGCCCAGGACGCTGGCACCGAACAATCCGACGCTGGCAAAAGCCCATTTGCGATCAAAGCTGCTGACTTTGGCCCACCAGATTTTAAACTGGGTATTGATGCCGGCGGCTTTCATGGACGCGACATCCAGATAGCGGCGATTCAAGGCATGGACGCCATAGGCAAAAACAATGACCAGTGCCCAACTGAAAAAGTTCAAGAATTTTGCCGGATTGCGAATGGTTGAAAAATACGGCAGGTGATAGGGCAGGGCGTAAAACGGCGCGAACCGCCCCCAGGCCAACGGCAGACACAACAGCATTACCACTGCCCAAAACTGGATCAGCCGCTTTTGTACATTTGAAAAAGGGGAGTTTTGCCGCCGGAACGACTGGGCAATGGTCCAGGCAGCCACGAGCAGCACGAGGATGCCGCAGTAGTTGCCACCCCCGGTGAACCGCATGAAGCCAGACGGCGGCGTACCCTGGCTGCCGGCATCAAAGTAGCGGTCAATGGCCGGGTCACGTCCCATGCCTCCCCAATAAACGCCGCTGGCATAAGCCTCCCGCAGCGATGGCTGCATATCCTTGGGCGTATCCATTTTGTAACCGAACAGGCCCGGCACGAGCAGCCCGAAGGTTTCCGCCTTGGGCAGACTCCATTGCGTGGCCCAGTCCCAGCGGGCGGCCTTGGATTCTGTATCTTGCGACGCCCCAGCGACGCCTTGGATGGAAATGCCAACCAGTGAAAGCACGACTTGGAAGGCGATGAAGCCCGCAAACACCGACACGACGGCCACGCGGCTGACACTGCGAACCACCTTTTGCAATGGTGCGCCTTCACCTTCCACCAAAGCATGAACAAATACGAACAGGGCAACCAACATGCTGTAGAGCGCGCCGATGTCGGCGGCTTCCATGACATTCATGCCCACACACATGCCGGCCAGTGCCAACCGCAGCCAGCGGATGAGAGGGGGCGTGGCGGCGGTGCAGCCCACGACGAGTGCCAGGGCAAAACAATCCATGCCCAGGGCGATTTCCTGCGAGGCCACCCCCCAGCAGGCGGCGGAGAAAAAACTCGAATTCAACATTATCGCCAGTGCGCCCAGAATAGCGGCCAACGGTGACAATTTGAGCTGCCGGAAAAGTGTCCAAGCGCCGAGACCCAGAATAAACAAGGCTACTGGCGCGTAGAACTTGGCGAAGTAGATCGGATTCAACAGTACGCGCAACATCGCAGTGATGCCCGGCGTGTAAGACCCGCCGCTGCTGCCAAGGTAATTGAGATCCGCCCACATGCCCGTGATGCACCCTGGCATCTGCACCCAGGCGGCATTCTGTACGCCAAGCGGGCCATCGTTACTAAAAAATACATAATCTGGCAGGAAGCTGCGCCAGAACAAGATTACCAGCACGGCGGCAAATAGACCAGCCGCCAGCCAACCGGAAGCCCCTAATGATTTGTAATTTCGATTTTTCATGAAGAATTTCTGATTCTATCCCAAGTGGCTGAAAATATTCTTGGTTTTCCTATTTGATATAAATTTTCTCTTTCATCCCGAGCGTTAAGATGTGTCTGTTTAGGAATCGATCCTCTCGGTGTCGCTATTTTGATGGGGGGAATGTTTTAACGCAAAGAATAGCCGCCGCTTGGTCAGGGTGCCATTGAGTCCATGTGATCTGACATAATCCAGATATTACACCCCAAAAGACAGCGGGACGGTTTTTAAGGACATGGCCCTCGCCTCGTAGCGATTTTGGCCCAAGCTGCCCCATTACCTCATACCCCCTGCTTTTCATTTCAGCCGGCTCCCAGCCGGACAGATGCAATTGAAGATCGCCATCTGTGGAGTGTCGCTGCGGTAAAAATCCCTTTGGAGTGAAAAAAATCACCTTTTTCGTCGCCAGCTTTTCCATATCCTGCATAAGCTTAAGACCATCTTCTTTTGTAAAATGTTCAATTACGTCCAATGCGATACATGCGTCAAACTGCTTCGGTTGAAAATAACTGGCAACGTTTCGCGCGTCGCCTTGAATAATATTGTCATGGGTATTTCGACGTTTAGCTTCCTTAAAATCAGGTTGGTAACCTTCAAATCCCGTGGTATTTGAAACGCCCAACTGCCGGAGTTTTGCGGACACACCACATCCAACATCCAATACACTGTCACATCCGAGGAGTGCCTTTCGCAATGCCAGTCTCAAAAGAATTGCGTTTGGATCGAAACCTTGTTTCAAAAGTGTGGCAATCAAACTTATACGACTTTTCATATGCATTCAGGCGAAAATAATTTTTATTTCTGAAAATATGTTTCATGCGCTTTCATGCGAAGAACCAGCCACTCTTGGATGCCTTAACGCCTTTAGCTATTCGGCAAGCTGCATTGAAACATTTGAGTTTAGATTGGGTTTGCATTTAAGGGGCATGAACCAGTCTTTGGACCCCATCTGCTTCGGCGGCGTTCCAAATGGGCGATTTGGGAGTTTTGAATTCCTCCCGCATTTCAACCGGCTGACAAATAGTGGACATGGATATATAAAATACCGGAAATCATTTCAGCTTTGCGAGCACTTTTTTCCGGGAACCAACGTGCGGTCACAATTTTCAGCGTGATTCCAGTTCTAATATTGGCTGTTTTCGCTCGCAGGTCTAGCGCGTTCCGCGCATTAGGCATTGTTAATTGTTGATGGCACAGTGCATTTATTTAAATCTTTCAATATCAAAATATTCTAATGTCGGGGCGGGAACAAAAGGAGACTGCTGCGAGTTCAAAAGGAGACAGGTCATTGGACTGTGGAAACTGTCCTTTGGTCGAGGGCTTGAGGAGGCCTGAGCGTAGCGAAGGCCGACGAAAGCCCTCGACCAAAGGACAGCGGTTGGATTGACTTGTGGCTATAAAAAAAGCAACTCGCTAAACGCCTCACCAATCCGTTTCTTAAGCACATCCTCAAACAGTTCAATGAAGGGCTTATTGACGTTGCAGACGCTTCCCACCACCTCCAGATCAGCCGCGCCCACCTTTATCGCCTCAGCACCCGCTTCCTCAAGGAACGCTCCCAGTTCGCCGCCAAGCTTTCCGGCGGCAACCACTGGCCGGACTGGCCCCCCGGAAGCCACCGGATTCCTCAAGAAGTTTCTGCCCCTGCAAAAGCCACCCAACTTCCAACTGGTGGCCGACGAACTGGAAGCCCGCCTCGGTTTCAAACGCCACCGGGAGTCGGTAGCCGCCTTTGCCAGAACCCACTGGCCAAGCCTCATCTGCCAGCCTGAACCTCGTCCTAAAGCCCGGCGGCGATGGGAACGCTCACGCATCGACGAACTGTGGCAGCACGATTCTTCCATCCACCAATGGTGGCCCGCCCAGGAAAAGCAAACCCTGCTGCTGACTGTGGATGATCATTCACGCAGGCTTCTGGGCGCGGTCTTTGTCCCCACCGACACCACTTGGAATCATTTCGAGCATTTTCGCCGCCTCTTTCTCCGGCATAGCCTGCCGATGGTCGTGTACACCGACGGCCTCAGCCTCTTTGGCCATGATTCCATGGCCGATGACCGCGACCCCTGTTCGGAGTTCCAACGCGCCTTCTCCGCACTCGGCGTCACCCATCTGGTCGCCCCCAGCCCGCAAGCCAGGGGCAAGATTGAGCGCCGCTTTGGAACCATGCAAAAACGTCTGGTGGCCGTCCTGGCGTATGAAAAAGTCAGCAACTATGTCGCCGCGCAGATCGTGCTCGATCGAGAGGTTCAACGCCAAAATGCCACGGTCTGCCGCACGACCGGCCTCAGCCCCAACGCAGCCTGGGAAAAGGCCCACACCCAAAAGCGCACAGCCACTCGTCCCTGTCCGCCTTCAACCCTGCTGGACCTACATCTGGCGCTCCAATTGAAGCGCCGCGTCAACGCCGACCACCAAATCGACTTTCTTGGCCGTAGCTGGCACATCGCTCCAACCAAACGCTCAACCATAACCCTCATCCATCACCCCCTGCGCCAGTTCTGGGCCGTCACCCAACCACCATCCCCTCCACTCAACAACTGGCCGGAAATCCTCGGAAATTACTCTCTGTAAAACTGTCTCCTTTTGAACTCGCGCCGACATATCAAAATATTCTAATTGACACTTTTTATTCGGGTTGCTTTAATAATGACAACTGGACTGGTTTTTTTGGAAAAATCAACAACGAAGCCTTTTTGCGATTAATTTGCCAAAATTCGCCACTGGAAATATCAGGAAACAAGGAAATTCATGAAACAAAACTGCATTCCCCCGATCATTGCCGCCTGTGCGCGTCGCGTATGGCCATTCGCCCGCCAGGGTGGTTGGCTGCTGCTGGTGGTGTGGGCCACCCTTTCCGTTCATGGAGCCGAAATGCAAACGTTGCAAGGCCACGTGCTGCCCGTGTTAAAATCGCTGCCGCCGACCGGGCCCTTGCCGGCCACAGAC
>Ga0181520_10005878_pt1 | contig 19189 bp, 15 predicted proteins | sample PEATcosm2014_Bin_29_FD_132451 | JGI IMG/M metagenome (GOLD analysis project Ga0181520, IMG submission 132451) | Peatland microbial communities from MTU Mesocosm Facility, Houghton, MI, USA - PEATcosm2014_Bin02_30_metaG | ecosystem: Environmental > Terrestrial > Soil > Wetlands > Peat | place...
CTTCGACCCCAAGGCCTTTTCAGTGGACGACGTCAACCGGATGCTCTCACCCACGCTCACTCCCAGCAAAGCCGCCAATGATTAGTCCAGGTTTTTGACTACGCAGGCTTGCCGAAAACTCACCGTCATGCCCGCTGTCACCATGAGAACTTTAACCTCATGCCGGCGCTTCTTGAGCTCGGTGAGCAGGCTGGAACCTCGCTCTTCGTCGAGATCGGAGTCGAGTAGGATGACATCTGTTGGCGTCTTGCGAAGCGCGACAAGGGCTTCCGCGGCGGTCGCACATTGACCGACGACGCGAAAGCCGGGAGTAGTCTCGAGAAGCCTGCACAAACCTTCGCGAAAAAGCCTGTGATCGTCTACTGTCAGGATGCGGGTCTCATCCATAACAATTCCTCTTGGTGTGCTGTTGTTGCGGGTGTCGCACCGCGCTGCGTGACCGGTGTCGGAGAAATTGGCTTGGAGGGCTCTCGATAAGGCGGGCAAGGCAAGGACAGCAGCAAATCGCGCGGCTTTTCGGCCGCAAACGCCGGATTCTTCGTCACCAACGTTTCTTTGGCTTTGCAATCTGCTGCAGGGGCGATCCACTTCTCTCGAACAGGTGCCGAAAAAGGAGATTCCGGATAAGATCGAGTGCAACGTTCGATTGCGGACAGTTTGGTTTCAAATTTGAACATGTGTGGCGTGTGCGACGAGCATTTCAAAGCTTCAAATCGTTTGCAATAAACAGCTTCCGTTACCAACGGTTTGGTCGGTGAATTGCTTCTCAATGAGAAGTTCGCACCAGCTCAAGTAACCCAGGGGTTCTATGCAAGCCTTGTTCAAGGACCTGCAATACGCTTTTCGCCAGCTGTGGAAATCGCCAGGATTCACGATCACAGCCGTGCTTACCCTAGCCATCGGCATTGGCGTCAACACAGCCGGGTTCAGCATTATGGATGCGGTGATTTTCCGTCCGCTGGCGGTCCCGGACCTGAACCACGTGGTCGTGGCCTACGAGCAGAAGAATCACGGTGATGACAAGCAGGTTGCGCTGGCGAACTTTGCCGACTGGCAGCGCCAAAACCGGTCGTTTGAAGAACTGGCCGTGTACAGCGACTCTCACATGAGTTTGACCGGGGCCGGCAATGCCTCGCAGGTGTGGGCTGAGAATGCGTCCCCGTCGTTCTTCAGCGTGTTGCGGACCAACGCGATTCTGGGCAGGGTCTTCGATCAAAGTGAGACGCAAACAGGCCGCAACAGCGTGGCCGTGCTCAGCAACGCATTCTGGAAATCGCATTTTGGGGCCGATCCAAGTGTTGTGGGGCACACAATCGAGCTGGACCAGCACGCCTACATCGTAATCGGCGTGATGCCCAAGGCCATGCAATATCCGTCCAGGGCCGACCTGTTCCTACCCTTGGCGCCGACGGACGCGCAACTCGCCAACCGCTCCTCGCACGATTTTCTGGTTGTTGGCCGTCTGCGTAAGGGAGTAACACCCGTTGAGGCGCAAGCCGACCTGAATGTCATCGCCGAGCACCTCTCGCACGCATATCCGGATACAAACCTGGGCTGGCAAGTAAGGGTGGCTACGCTGCTGGCCGACATCAACGGCGAATACACTCCGCTCTACTTCAACCTGATGCAGGGCGCCACGCTGCTTGTCCTGTTGGTGGTCTGCGCCAACATAGCCAATCTGCAATTTGCGCGCGGCATCGCACGGCGTCCCGAGATTGCCATGCGCACGGCGCTTGGGGCAGGGCGCGGACGGCTGATGCGACAGTTGCTCACAGAGAATATTCTGCTGGGGCTCATCGGTGGAGCTGGTGGTCTTCTCTTTGCCGTGGCTGACATGCGCATCAACGAAATCGCCATGCCGGAGCGGGTGGCACGCTTCATGGCCGGCTGGTCCAATATCTCATTGAACGGCCGCACGCTGGCATTCTCTTTGCTGCTCGCAGTTCTGGCGGGCGTCGTATCGGGATTTGCACCGGCGCTGGAAGCCTTGCGCGTGAACCTGGTAGATCAGCTCAAGTCCGGCTCACGGGCTGTGGTGGGCACAGGCCGCAGCCACAAACTCAGGAACATACTGGCCGTAGCGCAAATCGCGCTGGCGATATCGCTGGTGATTGGCGCGTCTCTTATGGCAAAGGGCATGATGGGAATGCTGCATCAGACCGACCCATACAACCCTACGCATACGCTCACTTTCAGAGTCCACCTACCCGCCGCGCGCTATGACACGCCGGAGAAGCAGGCCGCCTGGTACAACCAGAGCCTTGACCGGCTGCGCACATTGCCGGGAGTGGAGCACGCCGAGGTGACCGGTGCGCTGCCCCACAGCGACGATGGCTGGGTCGACGATGCACAGATTGAGAATCGCCCGCTCGCTCCAGGCCAATCCCGGACCGCGTTGCGCCTGCCAGTGAGTGCAGGTTATTTTGTCTCGTTCCACATTCAGCTCATCTCCGGACGCCTGTTCAGCACAGGCGACGATCTGCGCTCGCAGCCGGTGGCCGTGGTAAGCCGAGCATTTGTTGCGCGCTATTTCCCCGGCGAAAACCCGCTGGGCAAGCACATCCGCTTGGGTGCAGCAGGCGCCGGACAGACTCCATGGCTCACGATCATTGGCGTCGTCGAGGAAACGACGTACTCGCTGTGGCTACGGGAGCGCCCCGCTGCCGTTTACATGGACGTTGCACAGTTGCCGCCTGATGGCATCACCTATGCGATTACAACCCCTGGCGATCCGCTGGCCATGGCCTCCGCAGTCCGCAAGGCGCTTGCAGCACTCGACCCCGCGCTGCCGCTGAACCTGGTCGAGACCTACGCGCAGTACACGCACGAAGAACTGACCGGCATGTTCTATGTGGCGGCGCTTCTGGGCTTCGACGCACTGGTCGCGCTTCTGTTGGCAGCAGTTGGTATCTTCGGCGTAATGGCCAATCTGGTAGGTGAGCGGACACGCGAGATCGGCGTGCGCTTGGCCATGGGCGCACAGCGCCAAGATGTGTTGCGCATGATTCTTCACCGCGCCGCATGGCTCACCGGAGCCGGCGTATGCATCGGCCTGGTGCTCGCATTCGGCCTGGCGCATGAAGTGGCCAACCTGCTCTACGAAGTAAGCCCCAACGATCCCGTCATCTTTGGGTCGATCACGGCGGTAATCACTGGCATCGCCCTGCTGGCAAGCTGGCTGCCTGCACGTCGGGCAGCACAGATCGATCCCATGGTGGCCCTGCGCAGCGAATAAAACCAGACTCTGGATTCTACCTATGGATAATGCCTGCCGCTTTTGGTGATTCGAGCAAGCCATGCACGCTCATACTTATCAAGGCTCTCGCTAATGTAGCGCCAATAGTCGAGGGATGTATCCATCTAGAGCAGATTCGGAAATGGTGTAGACCAATGGGCTTTCCCTCAGGGGCTAAAGCCCATTAGTTTTATTGACGTTTTGCGGCACGGCTAAAGCCGTGCCCTTTCAAAACCGGTCTACAGTAAAAGCGAAACCGCTCTAAGCGACTACGTCAACAATGGGTCGAAAATACCCGATTGCAAGGTTCGACCAGACTCGAACTTTTCCCGCCTTCTTCTCGTTCAATCTGAACAGCAGCCCGGACGATCTCGGCTTAGGCCGATCGAGACTGGCACAACAATGAAGCATCTGATCGCCGATCTCCGCGAGCGCCCAACGCCGCCATCATGGCCCGCTGCAAAAAAGGCTGCTGAAGAGCATTCCGCCTGGAGAAGTCTCTGAATGCGCAGGACAGATGGCGCGTCCTACTTACCCGAAGGAGGCCAGGGAAGTCTGCAGAATCGGAGTGAAGCAAATTGATGGATACGACGAAGAGCTTCCATCCATCACATTCGATATGTTGTTAACCTGGCACCGGGTGTATTGTAAGTCTGCCATCCAGGCTAGGGTTGCCAAAGAGTGCCATACGGATACGCGACCATCTGGGCATTGGGCCATTTTTGGGCCCTTGGGCGTTTACCGGGAGCGATCCTGAGAATTGCGCATAACCGGCGATCAGAGAGTGTCTTGGCCTGTTTCCGTCAGCCGGCTCGGCGATGGAAACGCCGGCAACAGATGCGCGCCGCGGTGAACACTACTTGGTTGCGTGGTAGCTGTGTAACTGCGGGCCGACTACGTTGGAGAATCTGTAATTGTTACGACGGTCGTCGTCGATGTTCCAGAACATGGCGCCGATCATTCCGGGGTAGCCGCCAGGCCTGCGCAGCTTGTATTTGACGCCTGCGGAGGCCTTGCCAGTGACGATATAGTCCATCGCCTGACTGACGATTGCGGGGGTCGTGTCTCCGGTGAGGAATCCAACGGCAACCTTATCGGGTGGCATCGGTGGAAAGAACTGTTTAGAATCTCCCCCCACATTGAAGCCGTGCAGCAGGAGTTCTGTCATCGCGGCGTGATAGTCCACGGTGCCAGGCTGGTAGATCTCGCCATCGAGGCCTTCAAGCGGCGGGGTGTTGTAGTCCTGCACGTCGATGAAGGAGAGGATGTCGCGGATGGCATAGGTAATGGCCAGATAGGAGCCGAACTGTCCGCCGTAGCTGGGGTAGCCTGAAGGAATCTGCGTTCCTTCAGGCACCAGGCTGATCATGAAGCTAGGACCGAAATGATCGTGCAACTGACGCAAGGCCGAGATAAGGTTCACGATGGAAGGCGTGGTGGGGTGCCTGAAGTCCGTGTCTCCGGGATCGATGGAGAGCGAGGGGCTTTCGAAGTCGATGTCGATACCGTCGAAGCCGTACTCGGTGACGATGCGAGTGACAGAGGAGACGTAATTCGGAACGCGGTTGGGATCGGCGAGTGTGAAATGCTCACCGCCGCCGCCCAGGGAGATCATGACCTTCTTGCCCTGGCTCTTCAAGTAAGCAATGTCGTCTTTGAATTGTGCGGTGTCGAGTCCGGCTGGAGTGTGAAATTGCATGGTTCCTTCCGGCGCGTTCTTATCCGGCGTCGCGAAGGCAATGAGTATAACGTCCCACTGGGGCGAGACTTCGCGGAGCGGGAAGGTGGAACCCGCTCTGCCGTAGCCGGCCCAGTAGCCGATGAGTTTGTGGCCATTCGGCGAACCGCTGAACGGGATTGCCGCGACAGTGGGTTTGGGAGGTGCTGTAGGTCCTCCGCCAAAAGGCCCATCGTGTGCCGGACATGGCTCGGCGGCCCCGGTAAGTGCCTGCGCGTCTGGGAAGCTGTAGGTGGCGCCGAGCCCTTCTTGAGCGCCGGTATACCAGGGGAGCAGGGCCACGTTCTGTAGGTGATAGGAAGCGTCTCCCACTTGGGCGATGAAGGCTTTCGATGCGGGGAAATTGTTTGTCAGATTGGAATCTGTGGGTTCGAGAAGAAAATAGGGTAAGGCGACGCCCGTGCCTCCGCAATGGCCCTGGTCCCCCGCCGGCACGGAGGTGAGACGCATCCAGGCTGGAAAGCTGTTTCCTGGAATGGGGACGGTGCGGTCTCCGTGGAAGAGAGGATCGTGCAAGGGATCGTTTATAAACTCCGCCAACTGCTGGGTGAGCGGTTGCACGTCGCTGTCTTCGACGACGGCGGGCGCGAAATGGAGATAGGAACCGAGCACGAACGAGTTCCCCGTGGCAGCGTCGATTCCGTGCGTTCCCCAAGAGCAGCATTCGGTTGCATCGCCGTCGGAGTAGTAGGTGGTGTTGTGCGTCAGGGCGACGATGAGCTTGCCGTCCTGACGGGGTAGCTGTTTGAAGAGTTCCTTCTGCAGGAACTCAACGTCGACCACGGCAAAGGAGCGACCGGTCTTTTTCGAAGTGAGAATATAGCCGAATCCAACGGGGATCGTGATCTTTAAAGGCCTTACCTCGGGCTTGCCGAGCAGTGTATGCCACCCGTCAGCTTTGGGAATGGTGGTACGCAACATGGCGTCGGCGTACTGCGTGGCGCCTGCGGAAACGAACGCGAACTTCGAGAAGACAGGTGAATGCAGGACACGCGGAACGTCCTCGCCCGCATCCATGATGAACGGCCTGCCCGCTGTCTTCTTCGCGTCGAAAGAGAGCGAGATGGGAACGAGCACGGCGGGAATGACAGTGACGCCTCCCTTTGCCGGATCGCGGCCTACGAGAGTATAGGAGCGCCCGCCGACGGCACGTTCGAACGTGGGCACAGTGCCTTGCGCATGAACCTGGTACAGCGGCGAAAGCAGGAGGAAGAGCAGACCAAGGGACTTAGTTCGCATTTTCAACCTCGCGGAACTTTGGTATGAGATGAAAGATGAGTGCACTCAAGTGCTTTCGTGCAACGCCGGAATCGCAATAGGCCCTGCGGCGTCTACTCTGATGCCATGCATCGCTCAATGATAAATCGCCAAAGCACTCTTTGAGGGCAAATTGATATCGAGATGTCGGCATGGCGGACGTTTTTTGGAGATATTGCACTGCTCCGGGTGAGTAAGCCGGCGACCCGGAAATTACCAAGAAGTCAACAACCTTGCGCAGTACTATTCATCTGGTTATTTTCAACCAATCAGGTAGTACGCCGTTCTAGTCTAGGTTCCAAAAGTTCCGAGGCTCCTTCGCTTTTACCACGAAAGGCCCGGAGCCATCGTCGGAGTAGTAGACCTGCGCAACTTCATCCCTCTACCTTGCCCAGCAAGCTGCCATGGATGGGCCAGAGTTAACTGCCATAAGTGGCAAGATTACTTGCCAAACTCAGAAGCTGCCAAACTGGCGCCCAGACAGTGCCATGAACTGGCCGTGATCCGGGACAGAGAGATGCAAAGAGGAAATCCAAACCGTGCCACGCTGGCCATGGCCAGAAAGACGGTCTGTTATCTTTTGGCGGTGGAGCGCAGGAAACAGGATTTGTGCCTGCCGAGGAATTCAAATCAACCGCGGCAGCGTGAAAAACCCTTCCAAATAAGGAAAGAACAAAATCAGGATTATTCGATGCGCAGACTGCAAGGTCCTGCAGTTGACCGGCTGGGCGAAGAAGGCGACTTCCGAGGCCCCCTTCGGATTGTTTCGGGACTGGCAGAGAACACAAACGCAATCATCTGCGATAGCTCTTCGGAGCTTGAGGCCGCCAATGGATGTCCGGTCCTGCGGGAAGCAGGAACCACCAGCCGAGAGGCACACATGCGCAGGCGGATAACCGGATCAGACGAAATGCGCGCTCTCCTGAGCGCGCCAAGGAATCTCATGCTTTTCGGTTGACAAAGACTTACATGGAAGCCGGTCATCCAACCGGAACTCGATGAATTGGGCTTTCGTCCACAGCAGAATACTGGGCAGACCCGGAGCGGGAAGACGAATGCGCCCCTACTGAAATCCAGATATCCCTTATCTCTCCCATGGCGTTTATGAAGTGGCAGACTCCAGCACGGCAGTGCGGGTTACGGAGATGACACTGATGTCGTCTTTCTGTCCGAATGCCTGCGCGGCGCTGGCGACCTCGGCGGCAAACTTTGCCGTCCGCAGCAGTTCATGAACCCGCTCGAATCCGAACAGGTGGCCATCGGCATCCGTGGCTTCTGCTATGCCGTCCGACATCAGCATCAGCCTGTCGCCCTGCTTCAGTTGGAAGCGCATCACGGAACGCTCAGCCCCTTCGATCGAGCACAGCGGCAGGTACGGCGCCACAAACGCCCACTCCCTATCGTTCGCATCGCTCGGATACCCTCTATTCGAACAATGTCCGATTCGTTACTGACGGATTTACGAGGCGCGACCTTAATCCTGGACCCGGGGCGTCTGCGGGACCTGTTCCTTGCTATCGCCAGGAGAACGGCGGGAAAGTCACTGCGGCCATTCCCGATTTGGTCAAGAATCTGTAATGCGAGCGGTTTTACCCGGAAATCGCACTTCGTTATTGGCTAGCATGGGTTGATCCCACATCCGAGCGACACAAGCCTCTCTTGCATCCTGGCGCTTGCATGCTTGTTCCGAAAGTGGAGAAAAAGGTGGTTTCCATGAGATACGCGCAAGCACTAGGCCTTTCTCTGTCCGCGGTATTCGTTCTTCTCTGCGGTTGTGGTCAAAGCAGCCTGAAGGCGCCTGCGGCGCTCAGCTACTCAACTGCCACGGCGGTCTACACCAAAGGCGTACAAATCACGCCAGACAGTCCTAGGAGCAGCGGCGGAGCGGCGGCCTCGTATAGCGTGAGTCCCACGCTCCCGGCGGGTTTGAGCTTGAGCACTGCGACGGGTATTTTGAGCGGAACTCCCACGATAGTGACTGCAACCGGCAGCTACTTGGTTACGGCAACCAACGCCGGCGGCTATACCATGGCAGGCCTGAGCATCACGGTGAACGACCAGCCGCCGTCTGCGCTTAGCTACTCCACAAACCCGGCAATCTACACCGAAGGAGTGCAGATCGCGTTGGACGGCCCGACGAATACCGGCGGATCGGTAGTCTCTTATGCCGTGAGCCCCGCGCTTCCGGCCGGCCTGAGCCTGAGCACGGTCACAGGTGTCGTCAGCGGCGACCCCACGGCAGTGACCGCCGCAGCCAACTACACCCTAACGGCAACCAATTCAGGCGGTAACACGACGGCCGTTTTGAACATTGCGGTGATGGCGCCTCCGCCCTCTGCGCCGCAGGCCATACCCAATATGGGCCAAATGATCACGCCGACGGCGCCCTACGATTCCACCTTCGAGCCGCTGATACCAGGGGCGGCTGTCCTGCCCAAATATCCCGACTGGCAGGTAGGGCAAGCGGTCACCACGGTGGTAAGTCCGGATGGCAAAACACTGCTGACGCTCACCAGCGGGTACAACCGCATCTTCAACTCGCTCGGCGCCTCGAACGGCGGGTACAACCTCGATCACACTGCATACGACTACTTGAATTCGGAAGAGTATGTGTTCATCTACGATATCTCGCAGGGCGCGCCTGTCCAGAAGCAGGTTGTGACCATTCCCAACTCCTACAATGGGATCGCCTTCGATCCCTCCGGCAAGGCGTTTTACGTCTCCGGCGGCATGGGCGATTACCCGTTCTTCAAAGGCGGCGTCGATGGTCTCGATCTCGTCGCGCCGAGCCTCACCTTCGCCACTGACTTTAAGGGCAGCGGCGACAACGTGCATGTCTTTGCGCTAGACCCCGTCAAACTCACCTGGGAAGAGCAACCGGAACTGGTGATGGGGCACCCTGCCGGCCTGGGGCTGAACGTGATAAACGAAGGGCCCGCCACGGCAAATGGCGCGATTTTCGAGTCCCCTTGCGCAGCCGGCGTGGCCATTTCGAGCGATGGCTTGACCCTGGCTGTCGCCAATTACGACAATGACTCGATCTCGGTGTTCACCGGAGGCCTGGGCAACTGGAGCAGCGTACCGTCCGAGATCGACCTGCGCCCCGGCGACGGAACTTCCACGACAATGGGTACACCGGGCGGCGAATACCCATTTTGGGTGGTGATTCAAGGTACGGGACAGAATGCGACGGCGTATGTGTCGAGCATTCGCGACCGCGAGATCGATGTGGTGAGCCTGGGCTCGACGATGAAAGTCACGGGCCGGATACCGGTCCGGGGCGAACCGATCAAGATGACGATGAACAAGGCCCAGACGCGCCTCTATGTTGCCGAGGATATGTCGGATACGATTGACGACATCGACATATCGAGCACCAGCGCGAAGAACGGGACGACTCCGATCCTGGAAACCATCAAGGTGGCCGCGACCCCGACTTTAATGGCTGCTTACCCGCCGTTGAGTAATTACAGGGGCGCCAACACCAACAGCGTGACCCTCTCGCCGGATGAGTCGCAACTCTACGCGACGAATGGCAATTTGAATGCTGTCGCGGTGGTGCAATTGACCGGAGCGGACGCGGGCGACCAGGTTGCCGGTCTGATTCCAACCGGCTGGTACCCGAATTCAGTGAGCTTCGGCCCCACGGTCAACAGCCCCAATGGCAATTGGGTGTACGTGGTCAACGGGAAGTCGCCAACAGGCCCGAATCCGGGCGATTGCTACAGCGCCGCGCCGCCTGCTGGAGCGGGGGCTCACAAAAATTGCCTTTCTTCGCAGCAATACAATCCGCAGCAGGTCAAAGCCGGTTTTCAGAGCTTTCCGCAGCCCACCGCGGCGCAACTGGCGACGCTGACCGCGCAGGTGGCCATCAACGGCCACTTCTCCGCCACTGAGAGCAACAGCGATGCCACGGTCATGGCGGCCGTGAGAAGCGGCATTCAGCACGTGATCTACATCCTCAAGGAGAACCGGGGCTACGACCAGGTTCTGGGAGATCTGGAAGTCGGCAATGGCGACCCAAGTTTGACGGAGTTTGGCCAAGCGATCACGCCCAATCAGCATCAACTGGCGAGAACCTTCGTCACCCTCGACAACATGATGGCCAGTTCTGAAGTCAGCAACGACGGCTGGCCATGGAGCACCTCGGCTCGCGCCCCCGATGCGATAGAACGCCAGAGCCTGCCGTTCTATGCGAATCGCGGCCTCAGCCTGGATTACGATGGTTTGAACCGCAATGTGAACGTGGCCATTCCCACGGTCGCAGGCCGCGTATTAGCCGATCCCCTCACCCCGGCCGACGGGAATTTGCTGCCGGGGACTGCCAACACGGCCGCGCCGGATGGACCGGATGGGCCGGATGGAGATGGCGACGTGGCGTATCGAGGCGAGGGCTATTTGTGGGACGCGGCGCTGCGGGCGCATCTCACGGTGCGCGACTATGGATTCTTCGTCGACACCACCACCTATCCCTGCGTCCTGCCGCCACCGGCCCTGCCGCCGCCGACGCCTTGCATACCCCTGGCCACCAACCCGTCCGCGCTCAAGCCCCCGCTGGTGGTGGCCTACTCCCAGAGCGTTACCCTTACCCCATACACCGATCCATACTTTCGCGGCTTCGACAACCAGTTCCCGGACTATTACCGTTACCAGGAGTGGCTGCGCGATTTCAACGCCAACTACGCCGCGGGCGGACTGCCAACTTTGAGCCTGGTCCGCTTTATGCACGACCACACCGGAAGCTTCACCGACCCCGGCGGATTCGGGCTGAACACGCCCGAGTTGCAGCAATCGGATAACGACTATGCGGTGGGGATGCTGATTCAGACCATCGCCAACAGCAGCGTCTACGCCAACAACACGCTGATCTTTGTCATTGAAGACGACTCGCAGGATTCCGGCGACCACGTCGATTCCCACCGCACCATCGCCTTTGTGGCCGGCGCCTTCGTGAAACAAAAGACACTGGTCTCAACGCAGTACGACACCATCAACTTCGTGCGCACAATGGAAGAGGTTCTGGGTCTGCCGCCGATGAATCTGAACGACGCGCTGGCGCGACCCATGGCCGACATCTTCAACCCCACGCCCAGCAATTGGACCTTTACGGCCACCGTCCCGGCGAGTCTCTACCCTCCGAATACGAAGCTGCCTCTCACCGCTCCGGCCGGCCTGGTCGTGTCCCATCCAACTCACACCGGAGAGTACTGGGCGCGGGCCACCAAGGGCATGGACTTCACCTCCGAAGACCGCATGGATTTCGCGGATTACAACCGCATTCTATGGAAAGGGATAATGGGTGACAAGCCTTATCCCGCCAAGCCTAGCGGAAAAGATCTGCGCCAGAACCGCGACAAGCTGCTGGTCCACTACCAGCGATCCCTTCAAACGAAGGCGGCGCAGACGTCAAAGCGGGCCGGAGACTGAGGGCCAAGGAACCGATTGGTGTTGGCGCCTCTGTTCATCCGGTGGGGCGCTGGCACTACGTGAGCCGCTCCTGGTGGCTTGCTGACGGAGTGCTCCCAGGCAAGTGCAGGCGACAGCGCGATCGAGGTCTGTGCCATGGAGGGGGCAGATTACTACTGGTCCTCGTTTGGATCGGGCTCCGCCTCGATGGCTTGGCGCAAGATGGAGCGGAGAAGTGACGCTGAACAGAGGTAGCCGTTCGGGCAACACCATGGTGGACGGGTTCGGGCAGGCGGATAGCCTACTTTGCCACGTCGGCGGCGTAGGCCGTAGGCGTGAGGCCGGCGAGCTCCTGGATGGAGCGATCGGCCAGGCCGGACAGCACGTCGGCCAAGTACTGGCGAATGGGTACGCCCAGCTTGCGGCAGCTCTCGACGAAGCTGAAGATCGCGGCGATCTTCGGCATCGCTTCTTTACTTCCCAAGTGCAGACAATTCCGACGGCCGATGGCAATGGGACGCATCGAGTTTTCGGCCCAATTTGTCGATAGCTCGATGACGGGACGGTTGAGAAACCGCGTCAGCTCCATCCGCCGCGCAAAGCTCCTTGCGCCTCAGACCACTCTGCTTGAATTCAGAAGCCAGACGTTCTGCCTCCGCCCGGCTCCGCCTACGCAACACTGTAACAACTCTGTTGGAATCCATCCCTCCACTTCGCCACAGCGCGACGGCAGACGGAAGAATGGTGTTACCCGAAGGGCTACGTATGAGCTGCCAACGAACCACTGGGAACAGAATTCCACCAGTCATCTGGGCCATTCACATGGCCGTTCTTATTTCTTGCTTCCGCTTACGTGCCCATGTCCGTCCCGAACTTCATTTCCTTTGAAGTGATCAATCTTGTCGAGATGTTTTGTCGACTCGGGCTTATCACCACGCTGTGGCTTTGGGCCGGTATAGCCGTGTTCGGGATGAAAGCGATTGTTTACATGACCCTTGAAGTTGTCCGGGCCATGAAACCACTGTCCAGCGCCGATGAAAACGCCACCAGTAAACCATTCCGGGCCGTAGTAGCCGTAGGGAGCGCAATCATATGGAGCGACGTCATAGTAGCCGTAGGGACAATCAGGTGCAGCTCCAATCTCCACGGCAACCTGAGCCGCCGCTTTTGGAGCGGTTGCCAACATGAAACATCCAGCTACAGCCGCTAATAGAGCAAGCTTGAATCCGGTCATAAGATCTCCTCGTCATTCTGGGGCCTTTAAAGAAGCCCCACGGCTATCCAACGTAGCATTCCGGATCGTCATCGTCTGAGCAAAATGGACCATATTTGATTTGAACAAAATGCAGTCAACTCAGAATTCGAAGTGGTCACGGTGCGCTTGTCCGTTGACGACTAGGTTATTGGAGCTGGAACGTAGAGAAATGGGTTCGCTTTCCAGCGAACCCGCTCAGGAGGCATTTGGGAGGGACAAAGCTGAGAGGACAGAAACTACGAGGAGGAATAGGAGGGCTGCGGCAACGTGGTTACTGCGAGGGGGTGATTGAAGATGCCTCTTTGTTTGAAGGCTAAAGCAGCATCCACTCCACATGTTGAGCAGTGTTGCTCACCATCGCAAACCTTTCTAAGAACTGCCCGATGAGGTTCTCGGCTTCTGAAGAGAGGATGAGCCGATGAAGTCACGCGGCTGCATCGGTCAGAAGACAGGCTCCTTGCCATGCCTCCGCCGCCCAAGATCCTTTGTTCTTTACCCGGCCCGGACGAATCCTCTGACGATGTGCAAGAGTGCACATCTATCCCAGCCTATCTGGCGTATGGTCAGGCGATGATGAATTGCTCAGTACGCCGCACTCTTAACCTCGGATCGCTGATGTGGGATCTCTGTGTTTCTTCCGTCGGGTGCTTCGTATTCACTAGCGCCTTCCGTTCCTTTGCAATGGAAAAGGAAGGATCGGAGACCGATCCTTCGATGCGAGCTGTCGGGCCGGGTCGCAAGACATTGGCGGGCATCGGCGCAGCACTGTTCCTTCTGGCGTTCGTCACGACCGAAGCAATGGCGACGATTCGGGCGCTTGCCCACTGATTCTTATCCGGAGTTGTGCCTCCGAGCACATCCGCAAGGTCGTAGTCAGGAGCCTGCAATGGCTGAACCTATCATCTCCTTAAAGTCGCGACCGAGCGCTTTGGTGCAGCGCAAAATGTGGCCTCCGGAATCCCGGAGAGGGTCAGCATCCCGCTTGCAGCTTATGCCCAGCAGGCCGCTTCCGCTCCGCGTTGCGGTTGTTGGAAACCATCTTCCTCGACAGTGTGGAATTGCAACCTTCACAGCGCAGTCTTATATGCGCTCCTTCATACAAAACCGTGCCAATCACGTGCATCCCGCTCGCTTGGCGTTTTCTACACAAACTGGCGAGAAGAGCGCCACGAGCCAGCGCCCAAGTCCCGATGCGGGATTTGAACCGTGCGCTCTTCAATAACATAGCCGCGAGGAAACATGTTCGTCCCAGTCAAATCGGCGGCGTAACCATGGGGTAGTCACCCCAGAGTAAAGGAGATCTGAAATGCTCATCATCGTTCTGATTATTGTTCTGGTGCTTGTTTTCGGCGGCGGAGGAGGCTACTACGGCTACAACCGATGGGGCACCGGCGGAGGCGCAGGCATCGGGCTGGGCACGGTGCTGGTGATCTTGTTGATTTGCTATCTGCTGGGGTTTTTCAGATAGGCCGGTTTCTAAAGGCTTCGGCTGACAGAGCTAACTCAAAGCGCGTGGTAACCTGGCGGCCGGGGCAGCTTCCAATCGGTCAAACTGCAAAGGCCCGATCGGGCTACCGTGTGCAGTCACTCTGTAAAAGACGCGACCGCCAGTATGAGTTCCATCCTAACCCACGTTACGTTCTCTGAGACGGTCAAAAACGACCGTCTCTTGAGGGCAGCGTGCTTGTGGTCCTGTTGGTCGCTGCCGGCACTGTTCGCCTGCGTGCCGCTTTCTGCTTGGGATCTACTCCCGAAGGAATGCCAGCAGATCCGCATTCAACTGGTTTTTGTGGGTAGAACACAGCCCGTGCGACGCGCCGGGATAGACCTTCAGCGTTGCCTGCTTAACCAGTTTGGCCGTCAACATCGCCGAGTCCGCGATGGGCACAATCTGATCGTCGTCTCCGTGGACAATCAGCGTGGGCACATCGATCTTCTTCAAATCTTCGGTGAAGTCGGTTTCAGAAAAGGCTTTGATGCAATCAAGAACACCTCTCAGCCCTGATTGCATTCCCTGCAGCCAAAACGAGTCCCGCAGGCCCTGCGAGACGGTCGAACCAGGCCGATTGGACCCATAAAAAGTCACGGTGAGGTCCTTGAAGAACTGCGAACGGTCCGCCAAGACGCCAGCGCGGATTCCGTCGAATACTTCGATTGGCAGCCCGCCTGGATTGGCATCTGTCTTTAGCATCAGCGGCGGCACTGCGCCAATCAGCACCGCTTTGGCAACCCGCTTTGTGCCGTGGCGGCCGATATAGCGGACCACCTCTCCACCTCCGGCTGAATGGCCGACGTGGATCGCATCCTTCAGGTCCAGCGCTTCAGTCAATGCTGCGAGATCGTCTGCGTAAGTATTCATGTCGTTGCCGTCCCAGGGCTGGCTCGACCGGCCATGTCCGCGGCGATCGTGCGCAATCGTGCGAAATCCATGAGAGGCCAGAAACACCATTTGGTCTTCCCACGCGTCCGCGCTGAGCGGCCAGCCGTGACTGAAGACCACGGGCTGACCCGCGCCCCAGTCCTTCAAGTAGATTGTGGTTCCGTCTTTCGTCGTGATCGTGGGCATTAAACGTCCTCCATTGTGTTGTACTCATTTTGAAAAGTGCCGATCGCATCTCCTTCGAAGTTGATGCGGGCGAATACGTTCTCTGTCGGCACGAGGGGATCAGCCGGGCTAGTGATCCAGATGTCATGCTTTCGTAAGTCGGACCTCCGGCTTTTTCTTATCCGGCCTAGCTTGGAGCGATAGACCGTTGCGGACCGACTCCGTCAATCGCGGCTCTTGCATCTCTCTCTTGAGTCGGGCAATGATCGGGCTCTCGATTTGAATCCGGCTCTTCTTCTTCATGATGAAATCCTTTCCTGAGCGCTACGCGAATCTCTTGCTTGACGATCTGGAGTATGGGCTGCCCGAGGTTCAGAACAACCCGCATCTATAGCAATGCACAAAGTTACGAACGCTTCCCAAGAGGATGGAGAGCGCTTCCGAGATGAGAGAGAGGGCTCCGACGATGCGCCACGCCACCGCTCTGCTCGAAGTTTGGCCGCTCGAATTTTAAGCGGAGCCTCAGTTCGGCCACAGAGAGAACGGCGGTGGCGTCGTCAGGTCGAAGGTGCATTACCGCGTAGCTTCGAACAGGAACCACGCACGCCGCTCGGCTTCGTCGATCCAGATCTCGATCAAGCTGGTGGTTGCGTATTCATTGGCTTTGCTGGTAACCACATGCGCCGCGCGCAAGCTCTCCACAAAGGCCTTGTTGTCGGCGTGGAGTTCTCTCAGCATTTCGGTTGGGCCCACAAACTCCTCGTCGTTGTCCGCAATCCGTTGCAGCCGGGCAATGTGTCCTATGGAGCGGATGGTTGTGCCCCCGACCTTGCGAACACGCTCGGCTATGGCGTCGGTGATGCCGAATATCTGTGTTGCATGTTCGTCGAGAAGCAAGTGATAGTCGCGGAAGTGTTGGCCGCTCATGTGCCAGTGGAAGTTTTTGGTCTTGAGGTAGAGGGCAAAAGCGTCGGCAACAAGCGCGTTTAGTACGCTGGAAAGATTCTTTACATCTTCGGGTGAGAAGCCGTCGGGAACGAGAAGCCTGGCAGCGTGCGATTCTTTTTCGTGGATTTGTTTAGACACAGAGAAGCTCCTTTGCAGGGAAGGGCATTGGGACGTCCGGAATGGAGCGTCTGCGCCAGTTCATCCACCCTGCGAGTGGAAGAAAAGGCATTTTGGCGACTAACTATCGTTAGAGCTGGGATAACGTCACACGTCTTCAATACAACATCCTAAGATCGCGGCAGACGACCGTCTGCCCAATTTGGACCACCTCAAAGACAAGGCAGATTGTGGAGGGGGCAGGTCACCACGAGAAAAAGCCTGGGGCCTTCGGTTTTCGGCTTCGAGCCAGAACGAAGTGTGCAATATTGAGCAGCCAACGTCTCGCAGAACGCCTCATCTTTATCTCAATTCGCTGAAGAATTCTTTGGGTACACGAAACTGCCCAATGACATGGTGATTGAGATGGAAGATCCTCGGTGCAAGATTGTCGCGGTCGAGATGGACGACCTTCGGTGCAGGAACTCGCTGAATGGTGTGGTGATCGAGATTGAAGACCTTCGCTGCAAGAGCCTGATCGATCGAGTAGTGCTTGAGGTCGAAGACGCCCGATGCAATCGCATGGCGACCAGAATGGAAGACCCTCGGTGCAGGAGCCTGCACATGACCTGGTGATTGAGAAATCACACCGGTCACTGGTATCCGACTATCAATCGGGTTAGCCGCGCTTCTTTGCCAAAAGCCGGTGTGTTCCAGACAGACTTTCCCCAAGCCGAGGCTGGGTCCGGCAACCTGGCATTTCGTTACCCAATGAGCAATTAAGACCAGCCATCGGCAATCCGAAAGTTCGATACTGGTCGATACAAAGCGCTGCATCGCGCAAGGGAACTTCCCCAAAGAGAGCATTACCTGGTCGCAGACCGTCAAGACGCATAGAAACGTCCACGGACTTCAACGAATCGAAAGCAACTAACCAAACAGAGGAGAAAATCATGACGAAACCGAGCACAGAAGATCAGACAACAGGCAAGTTTCACGAAGTCAAAGGCGCAATCAGGCAGAAGGCCGGCGAACTAACCAACAGCCCCAATCTGGAGGCCGATGGCAGAGTTGAAAAGAATGTCGGAAAAGTTCAAAACGTTGTAGGCAAGATTGAAAAGGCTGTTGGAGAGTAAGCACATCACCATCGAACTCAGAGACAAGAAAGATCAAGGGAGCATGGTGCAAACAATGTTGGAACAGATGGGCGTACAGATTGACGAGACAGCGCGCAAGGCTTCGCGAGCGGCGTCCGCCGTGGCGGATGCGCTTGAGGATGGCGGCGAAACAGCACGGCGTGTTACAAAACAGGGCAGCCATGCTGCAGTAGAGCTTCTTGCGGACACAAAAAAGCGAGTACAACGGCACCCTATTGAAGCAATTGCGGCAGCATTTACGGCAGGCATTATGGCTGGATCGGCGATCCGCTGGATGATAAAGCGAAGGCAATGCTAGCCAGGGACAGACAGTATGAGTGAAGAGGGCCGGAACATTGGTTCCTCTTCACTCATAGCTTCAAGGTGTAGGACTGCCAAGTCCATTTTCATTTCATGGGACAATGTGTGCAATTGTGAACCGTCCGTACACCGAACTATGGTCTAAGATTCAGCAGTGATGACTCCGATTGTTGAAATCGAAAGCCTGACACGTCGCTTCGGTGCGTTCACAGCGGTCGATTCTTTAACCATTAATGCCAATGCCGGCGAGGTGTTTGGCTTGCTTGGCTCTAACGGAGCCGGCAAGAGCACCACCATCAAGATGCTCACCACACTCTTGCCGCCAACCTCGGGTGAGGCCCGCGTCGGCGGTTTCTCCATAACCAGGCAGCCGGTTGAGGTTCGCCGCGCCATCGGTTATGTGCCGCAGGCGGTCTCGGTAGACGGCTCTCTTACTGGCTACGAGAACCTGCTCATTTTCGCTAAGCTCTACGACATTCCGCATGGCGAGCAAGAGACGCGCATCCGTGAACAACTGGAATTCGTCGGTCTGACTGCCGAAGCAGGCCGGATGGTGGGCCAATACTCCGGCGGCATGGTCCGCCGTCTAGAGATCGCCCAGGCCACTCTGCATCGGCCACGCGTGCTGTTTCTCGATGAGCCGACCGTCGGATTGGACCCCATTGCGCGCGATGCTGTCTGGAAACATCTTGTCGATCTGCGGACCAAATATGGCACTACGCTGTTCCTCACCACCCATTACCTGGAAGATGCCGAGAGTCATTGCGATCGCATTGCGATCATGCACATGGGGAAGCTTGCTGCGCTTGGCACTTTGAAGGAACTTGAGGCTTCACTGGGTGTTGGGAACCACACACTGGATGAGGTCTTTGTGCATTATGCCGGCACAACTCTCGATTCAGGCGGCACCTTCCGCGATGTATCAGCCGAACGAACAACAGAACAACGGCTTGGATAGCCCCACGACATGACGACCGTATTTATCCATCCGTTGATCAGGTTCGTTGGCAAGACTTTCGTCATCACCGAATTTGAGTTGCGCAAACTGCGCCACGATTTCACCGAACTCATCACCCGCGCCCTCCAGCCCGCGCTCTGGCTGCTCATCTTTGGCCAGGTGTTCGCGCGTAGCGGGATGATGCATACGGGCAACATTCCCTATCTGGACTTTATTGCCCCCGGCATCCTGGCGCAAAGCGTTCTCTTCGTGGCTATCTTTTACGGCATAAACGTAATTTGGGAGCGCGACCTC